>Ga0210396_10000616_pt1 | contig 44922 bp, 42 predicted proteins | sample IncBWH17OmetaG_FD_155466 | JGI IMG/M metagenome (GOLD analysis project Ga0210396, IMG submission 155466) | Forest soil microbial communities from Barre Woods Harvard Forest LTER site, Petersham, Massachusetts, United States - Inc-BW-H-17-O ... | reverse complement strand
GTCGCCGGGCGTCTACTTCGACGAGAGCATCGACAAGTCGACCGAGAAGCTGCTGCACAGCGTCAAGGTGATCCCGAGCCGTGGTGCGTGGCTGGAGTTCGATGTCGACAAGCGCGACACCGTCGGTGTGCGCATCGACCGCAAGCGTCGTCAGCCGGTCACCGTGCTGCTCAAGGCGCTGGGCTGGACCGCCGAGCAGATCAGGGACCGGTTCGGCTTCTCCGAGATCATGATGTCGACGCTGGAGAAGGACAACACCGCCGGCACCGACGAGGCGCTGCTGGACATCTACCGCAAGCTGCGCCCGGGCGAGCCGCCGACCAAGGAGTCCGCGCAGACCCTGCTGGAGAACCTGTTCTTCAAGGAGAAGCGCTACGACCTGGCCCGAGTCGGCCGCTACAAGATCAACAAGAAGCTGGGCCTGAGCGCGACGCCGGCCGAGACTTCGTCGACGACGCTGACCGAAGAGGACGTCGTCGCCACCATCGAATACCTGGTGCGCCTGCACGAGGGTCAGGCCTCGATGACCGTCCCCGGCGGCGTCGAGGTGCCGGTGGAGACCGACGACATCGACCACTTCGGCAACCGTCGGCTGCGCACGGTCGGTGAGCTGATCCAGAACCAGATCCGGGTCGGCATGTCCCGGATGGAGCGCGTCGTCCGCGAGCGGATGACCACTCAGGACGTCGAGGCGATTACGCCGCAGACGCTGATCAACATCCGGCCGGTGGTCGCCGCGATCAAGGAGTTCTTCGGCACCAGCCAGCTGTCGCAGTTCATGGACCAGAACAACCCGCTGTCGGGGCTCACCCACAAGCGCCGCCTGTCGGCGCTGGGCCCCGGTGGTCTGTCGCGTGAGCGTGCCGGGCTGGAAGTCCGTGACGTGCACCCCAGCCACTACGGCCGGATGTGCCCGATCGAGACCCCGGAAGGCCCGAACATCGGCCTGATCGGGTCGCTGTCGGTGTACGCGCGGGTCAACCCGTTCGGCTTCATCGAGACGCCGTACCGCAAGGTCGTCGACGGCGTGGTCACCGACGAGATCGAGTACCTGACCGCAGACGAGGAAGACCGCCACGTCGTCGCGCAGGCCAACTCGCCGCTCGACGGCGAAAGCCGGTTCACCGAGACCCGCGTGCTGGTTCGCCGGAAGGCCGGCGAGGTCGAGTACGTGTCCTCGTCCGAGGTGGACTACATGGACGTCTCGCCGCGCCAGATGGTGTCGGTGGCCACCGCGATGATTCCGTTCCTCGAGCACGACGACGCCAACCGCGCCCTGATGGGTGCCAACATGCAGCGCCAGGCGGTTCCGCTGGTGCGCAGCGAGGCACCGCTGGTCGGTACCGGGATGGAGCTGCGCGCCGCGATCGACGCCGGCGACGTCGTCGTCGCCGACAAGGCCGGCGTCATCGAGGAGGTGTCGGCCGACTACATCACCGTGATGGCAGACGACGGCACCCGGCACACCTACCGGATGCGCAAGTTCGCCCGGTCCAACCACGGCACCTGCGCCAACCAGCGTCCGATCGTCGATTCCGGTGAGCGGGTCGAGGCCGGCCAGGTCATCGCCGACGGGCCGTGCACTGACAACGGTGAGATGGCGCTGGGCAAGAACCTGCTCGTCGCGGTCATGCCGTGGGAAGGTCACAACTACGAGGATGCGATCATCCTGTCGAACCGGCTGGTTGAGGAGGACGTGCTGACCTCGATCCACATCGAGGAGCACGAGATCGACGCCCGCGACACGAAGCTGGGCGCCGAGGAGATCACCCGGGACATCCCGAACGTCTCCGATGAGGTGCTGGCCGACCTGGACGAGCGCGGCATCGTGCGCATCGGTGCCGAGGTCCGCGACGGCGACATCCTGGTCGGCAAGGTCACCCCGAAGGGTGAGACCGAGCTGACCCCGGAGGAGCGGCTGCTTCGTGCGATCTTCGGTGAGAAGGCCCGCGAGGTCCGCGACACCTCACTGAAGGTGCCGCACGGCGAGTCCGGCAAGGTGATCGGCATCCGGGTGTTCTCCCGCGAGGACGACGACGAACTGCCGGCCGGTGTCAACGAGCTGGTCCGCGTCTACGTGGCCCAGAAGCGCAAGATCTCCGACGGCGACAAGCTGGCCGGCCGGCACGGCAACAAGGGCGTGATCGGCAAGATCCTGCCGGTCGAGGACATGCCGTTCCTGCCGGACGGCACGCCGGTGGACATCATCCTGAACACGCACGGTGTGCCGCGACGGATGAACATCGGCCAGATCCTCGAGACGCACCTGGGCTGGTGCGCTCATAGCGGGTGGAAGGTCGACGGTAAGCCTGAGTGGGCCGAGCGGCTGCCCGAGGAGTTGCTGGACGCCGAGCCGAACAACATCGTCTCGACTCCGGTGTTCGACGGCGCCAAGGAGGAGGAGCTGCAGGGCCTGCTGGCCTCGACGCTGCCCAACCGCGACGGCGACGTGCTGGTCAACAGCGACGGCAAGGCGGTGCTGTTCGACGGCCGCAGTGGCGAGCCGTTCCCGTACCCGGTGACGGTTGGCTTCATGTACATCATGAAGCTGCACCACTTGGTGGACGACAAGATCCACGCCCGCTCCACTGGTCCGTACTCGATGATCACCCAGCAGCCGCTGGGCGGTAAGGCGCAGTTCGGTGGCCAGCGGTTCGGTGAGATGGAGTGCTGGGCCATGCAGGCCTACGGCGCGGCGTACACGCTGCAGGAGCTGTTGACCATCAAGTCCGACGACACTGTCGGCCGGGTCAAGGTGTACGAGGCGATCGTCAAGGGCGAGAACATCCCCGAGCCGGGCATCCCCGAGTCGTTCAAGGTGCTGCTCAAGGAGCTGCAGTCGCTGTGCCTCAACGTCGAGGTGCTGTCCAGCGACGGCGCGGCTATCGAGATGCGCGACGGCGACGACGAGGACCTGGAGCGCGCAGCCGCGAACCTGGGAATCAACTTGTCCCGCAACGAATCTGCCTCTGTTGAGGATTTGGCCTAATTATTTTTCTACACCCGCAAGGGGAAAGGGAGTTACGTGTTAGACGTCAACTTCTTCGATGAACTCCGCATTGGCCTGGCCACCGCGGAGGACATCCGTAACTGGTCTTTCGGTGAGGTCAAGAAGCCGGAGACGATCAACTACCGCACGCTCAAGCCAGAGAAGGACGGCCTGTTCTGCGAGAAGATCTTCGGACCCACTCGCGACTGGGAGTGCTACTGCGGCAAGTACAAGCGGGTGCGCTTCAAGGGCATCATCTGTGAGCGCTGTGGCGTCGAGGTGACCCGTGCCAAGGTGCGTCGCGAGCGGATGGGCCACATCGAGCTGGCCGCACCGGTCACGCACATCTGGTACTTCAAGGGCGTGCCTTCGCGTTTGGGCTACTTGCTGGACCTGGCGCCGAAGGATCTCGAGAAGATCATCTACTTCGCCGCGTACGTCATCACTGCCGTCGACGACGAGATGCGGCACAACGAGCTGTCCACGCTCGAGGCCGAGATGGTCGTCGAGCGCAAAGCGGTCGAGGACCATCGCGACGCCGACCTGGAGGCACGGGCCCAGAAGCTCGAGGCCGACCTGGCCGAGCTGGAGGCCGAAGGCGCGAAAGCCGATGCGCGGCGCAAGGTTCGCGACGGTGGCGAACGTGAGATGCGCCAGCTCCGCGACCGGGCACAGCGCGAGCTGGACCGGCTCGACGAAATCTGGACCACCTTCACCAAGCTGGCTCCCAAGCAACTGATCGTCGACGAGAACCTCTACCGGGAACTCATCGACCGCTACGGCGAGTACTTCACCGGTGCCATGGGCGCGGAGTCGATTCAGAAGCTCATCGAGAACTTCGACATCGAGGCCGAGGCCGAGACGCTGCGTGACGTCATCCGAAACGGCAAGGGGCAGAAGAAGCTTCGCGCTTTGAAGCGACTCAAGGTGGTCGCTGCGTTCCAGCAGTCGTCCAACTCGCCGATGGGCATGGTGCTCGACGCCGTCCCGGTGATCCCGCCGGAGCTGCGTCCGATGGTGCAGCTCGACGGTGGCCGGTTCGCCACCAGCGACCTCAACGACCTGTACCGCCGGGTGATCAACCGCAACAACCGGCTCAAGAGGCTGATCGACCTCGGCGCGCCCGAGATCATCGTCAACAACGAGAAGCGGATGCTGCAGGAGTCCGTCGACGCGCTGTTCGACAACGGCCGTCGCGGCCGTCCGGTCACCGGACCGGGCAACCGTCCGCTGAAGTCGCTCAGCGATCTGCTGAAGGGCAAGCAGGGCCGGTTCCGGCAGAACCTGCTCGGTAAGCGCGTCGACTACTCGGGCCGTTCGGTCATCGTGGTCGGCCCGCAGCTCAAGCTGCACCAGTGCGGTCTGCCCAAGCTGATGGCACTCGAGCTGTTCAAGCCGTTCGTGATGAAGCGGCTCGTTGACCTGAACCACGCGCAGAACATCAAGAGCGCCAAGCGGATGGTGGAGCGTCAGCGTCCGCAGGTGTGGGATGTGCTCGAGGAGGTCATCGCCGAGCACCCGGTGCTGCTGAACCGCGCACCTACCCTGCACCGGCTGGGCATCCAGGCCTTCGAGCCGATGCTGGTGGAAGGCAAGGCCATTCAGCTGCACCCGTTGGTGTGTGAGGCGTTCAACGCCGACTTCGACGGTGACCAGATGGCCGTGCACCTGCCGCTGAGCGCGGAGGCGCAGGCCGAGGCCCGCATCCTGATGCTGTCGAGCAACAACATCCTGTCGCCGGCTTCGGGTCGTCCGCTGGCCATGCCGCGACTGGACATGGTGACCGGGCTTTACTACCTGACCACCGAGATCCCCGGCGACACCGGCGAATACCGGCCCGCCGCCAAGGACCGTCCGGAGTCGGGGGTGTACGCCTCGCCGGCCGAAGCGATCATGGCGATGGACCGCGGTGTGTTGAGCGTGCGCGCCAAGATCAAGGTGCGGCTGACCCAGCTGCGCCCGGCGGTCGAGCAGGAGACTGAGCTGTTCGGCCAAAATGGTTGGCAGCCCGGTGATTCCTGGATTGCCGACACCACACTGGGTCGGGTGCTGTTCAACGAGCTGCTGCCGGTCGGGTACCCGTTCGTCAACAAGCAGATGCACAAAAAGGTGCAGGCGGCGATCATCAACGATCTCGCCGAGCGCTACCCGATGATCGTGGTCGCCCAGACCGTCGACAAGCTCAAGGACGCCGGTTTCCACTGGGCCACTCGCTCGGGTGTCACCGTGTCGATGGCTGACGTGCTGGTGCCGCCGGGCAAGCAGGAGATCCTCGACGCCTATGAGGAGCGCGCCGACAAGGTCGAAAAGCAGTTCCAGCGTGGTGCTTTGAACCACGGCGAGCGCAACGAGGCGCTGGTGGAAATCTGGAAGGAAGCGACCGACGAGGTGGGTGAGGCGCTGCGGGAGCACTACCCGCCCGACAACCCGATCATCACGATCGTCGACTCCGGTGCCACTGGTAACTTCACCCAGACCCGGACGCTGGCCGGCATGAAGGGTCTGGTGACCAACCCGAAGGGTGAGTTCATCCCGCGGCCGATCAAGTCGTCGTTCCGTGAAGGCCTGACGGTGTTGGAGTACTTCATCAACACCCACGGCGCGCGGAAGGGGTTGGCGGACACCGCGTTGCGTACCGCCGACTCGGGTTACCTGACCCGTCGTCTGGTCGACGTGTCGCAGGACGTCATCGTCCGCGAGCGCGACTGCGGCACCGAGCGCGGCATCGTCGTCGAGCTGGCCGAGCGTCAGCCCGACGGCACGTTGATCCGCGACCCGTTCATCGAAACCTCGGCCTACGCACGCACATTGGGTACCGATGCGGCGGACGAGAAGGGCAACGTCGTCGTCGCGCGTGGGCATGACCTCGGCGACCCGGAGATCGACGCGCTGCTGGCGGCCGGTATCACGCAGGTGAAGGTGCGTTCGGTGCTGACCTGCACCACCGGCACCGGCGTGTGCGCGACCTGCTACGGGCGCTCGATGGCCACCGGCAAACTGGTCGACATCGGTGAGGCCGTCGGTATCGTGGCCGCCCAGTCCATCGGCGAGCCCGGCACGCAGCTGACCATGCGCACCTTCCACCAGGGTGGTGTCGGTGAGGACATCACCGGTGGTCTGCCCCGCGTGCAGGAGCTGTTCGAGGCCCGGGTGCCGCGCGGTAAGGCGCCGATCGCCGACCTCACCGGACGGGTGCGTCTGGAGGAGGGCGAGCGCTTCTACAAGATCACCATCGTCCCCGACGACGGTAGCGAGGAAGTGGTCTACGACAAGCTCTCAAAGCGGCAACGCCTGCGGGTGTTCAAGCACGAGGACGGTTCCGAGCGGCTGCTCGCCGACGGCGACCACGTCGAGGTGGGCCAGCAGCTGATGGAAGGCTCCGCCGACCCGCACGAGGTGCTGCGCGTGCAGGGCCCCCGCGAGGTGCAGATCCACCTGACCAAGGAGGTCCAGGAGGTCTACCGGGCGCAGGGTGTGTCGATCCACGACAAGCACATCGAGGTGATCGTCCGGCAGATGCTGCGCCGCGTGACCATCATCGACTCGGGTTCGACGGAGTTCCTGCCCGGCTCGCTGATCGACCGCGCGGACTTCGAGGCGGAGAACCGTCGGGTGGTGGCCGAAAGCGGCGAGCCCGCGGCCGGCCGCCCCGTGCTGATGGGTATCACCAAGGCGTCGCTGGCCACCGACTCGTGGCTGAGCGCGGCGTCGTTCCAGGAGACCACGCGCGTGCTGACCGATGCGGCGATCAACTGCCGCAGCGACAAGCTGCAGGGTCTGAAGGAGAACGTGATCATCGGAAAGCTGATCCCGGCCGGTACCGGCATCAACCGGTACCGCAACATCCAGGTTCAGCCGACCGAGGAGGCCCGCGCCGCGGCGTACACGATCCCGTCCTACGAGGATCAGTACTACAGCCCGGACTTCGGCCAGGCCACCGGTGCTGCGGTTCCGCTGGACGACTATGGCTACAGCGATTACCGGTAGTTAGCTGACGAAGAAGCCCCCGCGATCTCGGTCGCGGGGGCTTCTTATCCCTAGTCGACGTCCATCTCGGTCAAGACCCGTCGCAGCAGCTTGCCCGTGGCATTGTGTGGCAGCTCGTCGACGAACACCACATCCCGGGGAACCTTGTAGCGCGCCAAGTTGTTCTTGACGTAAAGCTTGATCTCGTCGACATCCTGCGCTGCGCCGGGCTGAGAGACAATGAAGGCACGCAACCGCTTTCCGAACTCAGAGTCGTCGACACCGATCACGGCCGCATCGAAGACATCGGCGCGTTCGACAAGCAGGTTCTCGACCTCCTGCGGGAAGACGTTCTCACCGCCGGAAACGATCATGTCGTCATCCCGCCCGTCGACAAACAGCAACCCGTTCTCATCGAAGTAGCCCACGTCGCCGCTGGACATGTAGCCGTCGATGATCTGCTTGTGCCGGCCGTCGGTGTAACCCTCGAATGGCGCCGCATTGCGGACGAAGATCCGACCCCGGTTGTTGGTGCCATGGACACGACGGTCGTGGTCGTCGAATAACACCACTTCGCACGTCACGGGTGAGCGGCCCGCGGTTCCGGGAGCCATGCGCAGTTCGTCCGGTGTGGCAATGGTCGCGATCCCGCACTCGGTGGAGCCATACATGTTGTAGAGCACATCGCCGAACGTGTCCTGTACGCGGTTGGACAACTCGGGTGTCAGGGCCGACCCGGCGATCACTATCGCCTTCAGCGTCGACACGTCGTACTTGGCGATGACGTCGGGCGCGAGTTCGACCAACCGGTGCAGCATCGTCGGGACCGCCACCAACATGTCGGCTTTGTGGGCCGACATGAGCTTGAGTGTGCCTTCCGGGTCGAAACGCCGGGCGGTGACAACCTTGTTTCCCAGCGCCTGCCCAACCAAGAAGGTGGCCAGACCGGTGCTGTGAAAAATCGGCGAGACGATGACCATGACCCCCTTGCGGGGGTAGGGGACTCGGTCGATCACCTGCACTGTCGCAAACGGGGAGAGCTTGGCCCGCGACGCGCCCTTTGGCAGCCCAGTCGTGCCGCTGGTGAGAACTACGGTCCCTCGGGACTTGGTCGGCGCGGGCAACGGCTCGGTGCTGTTCGCCGCGATGATGCCGTCGATCGTTGGCAGGTCGTCGGGCGGGTGGGTGCCCTCGTCCACCCAGGTCAACGCCCGAGGCAACCCGCCCGGCAGCGCGTCGAGCAAGCTCAAGAATTCGCTGTCGTGAAGCACGACCTTGACGCCTTCGCGCTCACATACCTGCGCGAACTGCGGCTTGGCGAAGCCCGTGTTCATCAGAACCGTCCGGGCGCCGAGCTTTCCACACGATGCCATCGCGACGACGAGTCCGGAATGGTCACGGCAGAGCAGGCCAACGACCGAACCTTCATCGACGCCGAGGCTCTTGAGCCCGCGGGCGAGCGCGTTGGACATGTCGTCGACCTGCTTATAGGTCAAGGTTCCGTGCTCATCGACAATCGCAGGCAGTGACGGGAATTTGCGACCGCCCTGGATCGCCATCGTCGCCTGCGGTCCGTAGACGCGCGAATTCTTCACGGTCTGCAGCGTCACGCCGAGGTTGCCGAGGTCGACGATGCCGCTAGCGTGCAGTCGCTGTACACCTTTTGCCATCTCAGCGGCGCGACTCAGCTTCTGCCGAAATCCGACCAGTGCCTCGGCCATCGGGTCTCCTCAGCGCCAGTTTCGAGCCAGATTAGCAACGTTGTGATCATTACCGCGCTGATTCGGTCCCCAGTCGGACTCGAACGTAGCGCGGCGGGTAGCGTCCGCACCGCTCACTAGACTGGGCGACGTGCTAATCGGTTCACATGTCAGTCCGCAGGATCCGCTGGCCGCAGCCGCGGCCGAAAACGCCGATGTGGTCCAGATTTTCCTCGGCAACCCGCAGAGCTGGAAGGCGCCCAAGCCGCGCGACGACGCCGCAGCGCTCAAAGCCGCGGCGCTGCCGATCTACGTGCACGCGCCCTATCTGATCAACGTTGCGTCGGCGAACAACCGGGTGCGGATCCCGTCGCGCAAGATCCTGCAGGACACCTGCAACGCGGCGGCCGACATCGGCGCGGCGGCGGTGATTGTGCATGGCGGCCACGTCACCGAGGACAGCGACCTCGACGAGGGCTTCCAGCGCTGGCGCAAGGCGCTCGACCAACTGGAGACCAAAGTTCCCGTCTACCTGGAGAACACCGCGGGCGGCGATCATGCCATGGCCCGCCACTTCGACACCATCGGACGGCTCTGGGACCAGATCGGCGACAAAGGGATTGGCTTTTGCCTGGACACCTGCCACGCCTGGGCGGCGGGCGAGGCGCTGGTCGACGCCGTCGACCGCATCAAAGGCATCACCGGCCGCATCGACCTGGTGCACTGCAACGACTCCAAGGATTCGGCGGGCTCGGGCCGCGACCGGCACGCCAACTTCGGCACCGGACAGATCGATCCCGAGCTGCTGGTGGCGGTGGTTCGAGCGGCGGGTGCGCCGGTGATCTGCGAGACGGCCGACGAGGGCCGCAAAGACGACATCGCCTTCCTGCGTGAGCGTCTGAGCTGAAGAAACGGATGCCATGGTCGCGCGGCTCGTCGCAGTTCTCGGCGTTGTTCTGGTAATCGCGGGCTGCGCCGGCCGGGACACGGGCAAGCCGTCGGCATTCGTCCAGGGCACCAGCGTGCACACGCTCAGCGTCGGCGGGCACGACCGCACCTATCGGCTGCACAAGCCCACCGGACTGCCCGCATCCGCCCCGCTGGTTGTCATGCTGCACGGCGGTTTCGGCACCGACGCGCAGGCCGAAAGGTCCTACGGTTGGGATGAATTGGCGGACTCATCCAAGTTCGTCGTCGCCTACCCGGACGGCCTCAATCGGGCCTGGAACGTCAACGGGGGCGGCTGCTGTGGCCGGCCTGCCAAGCAAGGCATCGACGACGTCGGCTTCATCACCGCGGCCGTCGCCGACATCAAACGCAACGTCAGCATCGACGCCTCCCGCGTCTACGCCACCGGCATGAGCAACGGCGGCATGATGTCGTACACGCTGGCGTGTGACACCAGCATCTTTGCCGCGATCGGCCCGGTTTCCGGCGCACAGTTGGACCCCTGCCGGTCACCGCATCCGCTGTCGGTCATGACGATCCATGGCACCAAGGATCCGCTGGTTCCTTACGGTGGCGGCCCCGGCCGCGGCTTCGCCCACATCAACGGCCCACCGGTACCGGAGTCGAATGCGTTCTGGCGCAAGGTCGATCAGTGCCACACTCCGGTCGAAACGACCAGCGGTTCGGTGACCACGTCGACCGCGGGATGCCCCGATAACCGCAGCGTGGTGCTGATCACCGTCGACGGCGGCGGCCACCACTGGCCCGATTTCGCCACCGCAAAGCTGTGGCAATTCTTCGCCGCGCATCCCCATTGAGTATTACAGGTGTTGTGCGGCTGTAGAAAAAATGTAATATTGGCGGCATGTCAGATACTCATGTCGTCACCAACCAGGTCCCGCCGCTGGAGGAGCACAACCCGGCATCCTCGCCGGTGCTCATCGAGGCGCTGATCCGCGAAGGCGGGCAGTGGGGCCTCGATGAGGTGACCGCGGTCGGTGCGATCTCCGGCTCGGCGCAGGCGCAGCGGTGGGGCGAGCTGGCCGACCGCAACCGGCCCGTACTGCATACCCACGATCGCTACGGCCACCGCGTCGACGAGGTCGAGTACGACCCCGCCTACCACGAGCTGATGCGCACCGCGATCGAGCACGGCCTGCACGCCGCGCCGTGGGCCGACGACCGGCCGGGTGCACACGTGGTCCGCGCGGCCAAGACCGGCGTGTGGACCGCCGAAGCCGCCCACACGTGCCCGATTTCGATGACCTACGCCGTCGTTCCGGCGTTGCGCTTCAACCCGGAGCTGGCCGCCAGCTACGAGCCGTTGCTGACCAGCCGGCACTACGACCCGGAGCTCAAGGTGGCGACGACAAAGTCCGGGATCACCGCCGGCATGTCGATGACCGAAAAGCAGGGTGGCTCCGATGTCCGCGCCGGCACCACGGAGGCCACCCCCAACGCCGACGGCACCTACTCCCTGACCGGCCACAAGTGGTTTACCTCGGCGCCGATGTGCGACATATTCCTGGTGCTCGCGCAGGCGCCGGGCGGCCTCTCCTGTTTCTTCTTGCCGCGGGTGCTGCCCGACGGCACCCGCAACCGGATGCTGCTGCAGCGGCTCAAGGACAAACTCGGCAACCACGCCAACGCATCCAGCGAGGTCGAGTACGACGGCGCCACCGCATGGCTGGTCGGCGAGGAGGGCCGCGGCGTCCCGACCATCATCGAGATGGTCAACCTGACCCGGCTGGACTGCGCGCTGGGCAGCGCCACCACCATGCGTACCGGGCTGACCTACGCCGTTCACCACGCACAGCACCGCAAGGCTTTCGGCTCGTATCTGATTGACCAACCGCTGATGCGTAATGTGTTGGCGGACTTGGCAGTTGAGGCCGAGGCTGCCACCATGGTGGCGATGCGGATGGCCGGCGCCACCGACAACGCCATCCGTGGCGATCAGACCGAAGCACTGCTGCGCCGGATCGGTCTGGCGGCCAGCAAGTACTGGGTGTGCAAGCGCGCCACGCCGCACGCCGCCGAGGCGCTGGAGTGTCTGGGCGGCAACGGCTATGTCGAGGATTCCGGTATGCCGCGGCTGTACCGTGAGGCGCCGCTGATGGGGATCTGGGAAGGTTCCGGCAATGTCAGCGCACTGGATACTTTGCGCGCCATGGCAACTCGCCCGGAGTGCGTCGAGGTGCTGTTCGACGAGTTGGCCAAAGGCGCCGGGCAGGATCCGCGTTTGGACGGCCACACCGATCGGCTGCGCTCGCAGCTCGGCGATCTGGACACCATCGCCTACCGGGCCCGCAAAGTCTCCGAGGACATCTGCCTGGCGTTGCAGGGCTCGCTGCTGGTGCGGCACGGACATCCCGCGGTTGCCGAGGCGTTCTTGGCCACCCGCCTCGACGGGCAGTGGGGCGGCGCGTTCGGAACGATGCCCAGCGGGCTGGATCTCGCGCCGATCCTGGAGCGAGCCCTGGTAAAGGGCTGAGCCCCGGTATGACTCACGCGATCAGGCCGGTCGACTTCGACAACCTGAAGACGATGACCTATGAGGTCACCGACCGGGTTGCGCGCATTACCTTCAATCGGCCCGAGAAGGGCAACGCGATCATCGCCGACACCCCGCTGGAGTTGTCGGCTCTCGTCGAGCGGGCCGATCTGGATCCAGGCGTGCATGTCATCTTGATATCCGGCCGGGGTGAGGGTTTCTGCGCGGGTTTCGACCTGAGCGCCTACGCCGATCGCACCGGCTCGGCGGGCGGCACCGGCGCGTACCACGGGACCGTGCTGGACGGAAAGACCCAGGCGGTCAACCACTTACCGGATCAGCCGTGGGACCCGATGATCGACTACCAGATGATGAGCCGCTTCGTGCGCGGCTTTTCCAGCCTTTTGCACGCGGACAAGCCGACGGTGGTCAAGATCCATGGCTACTGTGTGGCCGGCGGCACCGACATCGCCCTGCACGCCGACCAGGTGATCGCCGCGTCCGACGCGAAGATCGGCTACCCGCCAACCCGGGTCTGGGGGGTGCCGGCCGCCGGGATGTGGGCCCACCGGCTCGGCGATCAGCGTGCCAAACGCCTTCTGCTGACCGGAGATTGCATCACCGGGGCGCAAGCCGCCGAGTGGGGTCTGGTGGTCGAGGCGCCCGACCCCGAAGACCTCGACGAGCGTACCGAGCGTCTGGTCGAGCGGATCGCCGCGGTGCCGGTCAATCAGCTGATCATGGTCAAACTCGCGCTCAACACGGCACTCCTGCAGCAGGGCGTGGCCACCAGCAGAATGGTCAGCACCGTCTTCGACGGTATCGCCCGGCACACCCCCGAGGGGCATGCGTTCGTCGCCGACGCCGTCGAGCATGGTTTCCGCGATGCGGTGCGTCATCGCGACGAACCGTTCGGGGACCACGGACGCCGAGCATCCCAGGTCTGACGGGTCAACAGCATGCCGAAATCGCTGGCTCGTATGACCGCCCGGTCGGTGGTGCTCAGCGTGCTGCTCGGGGCCCATCCGGCGTGGGCCAGCGCGGCTGAATTGATAAGGCTTACCAACGACTTCGGCATCAAGGAAACCACATTGCGGGTTGCGCTGACCCGGATGGTCAGCTCCGGCGACTTGGTCCGGTCCGCCGACGGCTACCGGCTCTCCGAGCGGCTGCTGGCTCGACAGCGTAGGCAGGACGACGCCATGCGGCCGCAGCTGCGAGCCTGGCACGGATCCTGGACCACCTTGATTGTCACCAGTGTCGGCACCGAACCCAGGACCCGTGCGGTGCTGCGAACGACGCTGCACAACAAGCGTTTCGGGGAACTGCGCGAGGGGGTGTGGATGCGCCCGGACAACCTCGAACTCGACCTGGACGCGCGGCTGCGTGCGCGGGTGCGGATCGTGCAGGCCCGCGATGAGACGCCGGACGAGTTGGCCGGCCAGCTGTGGGATCTGCCGTCATGGGCCCGCATCGGGCACCGGTTGCTTGCCGAAATGTCGGATGCGACCGATGTTCCCGCTCGGTTCGTGGTCGCCGCTGCGATCGTCCGCCACCTGTTGACCGACCCGGTGCTGCCGGCCGAATTGCTGCCCGCCGACTGGCCGGGCGCTGGGCTGCGCGCCGCCTACAACGACTTCGCCGCCGAACTGTTCGAGCGGCGCGACGGTATCCGATTGGTGGAGGCGACATGAGCGATCCGGTACGCGTAGAACGCAATGGCCCGGTGACCACGGTGATCCTGAACCGGCCGGAGGCCCGCAACGCCGTCAACGGCCCGACGGCGGCCGCTTTGTTCTCGGCGTTCGAGGAGTTCGATCGTGACGACACCGCTTCGGTGGCGGTGTTGTGTGGCGACAACGGAACCTTTTGTGCCGGAGCCGATTTGAAGGCCTTCGGTACGCCGGAAGCCAACGTGGTGCACCGGACCGGACCCGGCCCGATGGGGCCGACGCGAATGGCGTTGTCAAAACCGGTGATCGCCGCGGTCAGTGGCTACGCCGTCGCCGGCGGCTTGGAGCTCGCGTTGTGGTGCGACCTGCGGGTGGCCGAAGAGACCGCGGTGTTCGGCGTGTTCTGCCGCCGATGGGGTGTGCCGCTGATCGACGGCGGCACCATCAGGCTGCCCCGGCTGATCGGGCAGAGCCGGGCGATGGACATGATTCTCACCGGCCGCGCGGTCGATGCCGCCGAAGCGTTAGCGATCGGGCTGGCCAATCGCGTTGTGCCCGAAGGACAGGCCCGCGAAGCTGCCGAGCAGCTGGCCGCCGAGCTGGCCGCGCTGCCTCAGCAGTGCATGCGATCGGATCGGCTGTCGGCGCTGCACCAGTGGGGGATAAGCGAATCGGACGCTCTTGACTACGAATTTGCCAGCATCTCCCGGGTGGCCGCCGAAGCGATGGAAGGTGCGGGCCGTTTCGCGGGCGGCGCCGGCCGCCACGGCGCAGCCGCGGTGTAAGGGTTCAGTAGCTCGGCAAGGTGAAGGATCGCGCGACCGCCAGCGACTGCTTGGCGACCAGCTTGCTGACGCCCGGGATGCGCAGTAGTCGGAGAGCGACGTTGCGTAGCTTGGCGAGCCGGCCCGAGGACAAACGTTCGGTTCTCAGGGTGCCGATCGCGAGCTTCTGACACCGTGCGACATACGGCGCGAGTCACGTCGACCCGTTGGCCGTCGTCGTCGAGTGCCGTAACACGAACGCCGAAGCGATAATTGACGTCGTCGCGTACGGCTTCGTACAGGATGCGGACGAGGTCGCCCCAGTGAATCTCCAGCTCGCCGCTGATGACTTCGGCGGGTAGCCGACCGACTTCTTTGCCCCGGTCGTCGACGAGCACAAGCGGCCCCATCCGCGTAGCACCGGCTTGCACCTGAGCCAGCAGGCCCATCTTCTCGAGCACCACCAGCGACGGGCCTCGGAAATCGACGGCCTGCCCGCCGGTGCGCAGTTGGCGGGCCTGTTCGATGATTGTCACGGTATGGCCTTGTCCTGTGAGCCAAAAGGCCAGGCTCGGCCCGGCGATACCGCCACCGTTGATGAGGATATCGAACGGCATTGCAACCCTTCTCTTTTGGCGAGCATCATCCATGATGCCAGGCGGAGGCTCGGTCGAAGGGGACTAGCTGGCTTTGTTGATGGTGTTGCCGGAGCCGAGGTTCTCGACCTTGGGGTTGCCGTCTTTGTAGGTGATCGTGTTGTTGAAGCCGACAACGTTGAGATGTTTGTCGATCTTGTCGATGGTGAGCTTGTTGTCCGCGCCGCCGATGCTCACCGTTCCGCAGGTGCCGTTGACGGTCAGTATGTTGTTGGAGCCGCCCACATTCAGCGACTTCCCGTCGCCGCAATCGAGAGTGGTTGTGGTACCGAGCGATGTGTAGTTGATCGTATTGCCGATGTCGAATTGCGCACCCGTGCTCGTTGTCGAGGGCGTCGAGTTCGTCGAACTGGGGGAGGCGGGCCCGGTTGTAGAAAGGGCCGCGTTGTTGTTCTTGCCGCCGCAGCCGGTCATCCCGAACACCACAACGGCGGAAAGCGCCAGCGCCGCGGCCACCGGTCGGGACGAGCCGGTGGTGTAGCGCATTTTTCGCCTCAACTTCCAACCTGGCTGATGCGGTTGGTCATGCCGAGTTCGCGGCCGCGGTCCCATACAACCGGCTGGCCGTTCTCGTAGAACACCGACTCGTTGTAGCCGTAGACGGTGATGTCGTGGATGACGTTGTCGGCGACGACGGTGTGACCCGAGCCCATCACCGTCACCGCCCAGCAGGTGCCCAGCGCGTTGACGACGTTCCGTGTCCCGTCGACCAGCAGCGTGGTGCCGTTGCAGTCGATCGTCTGCTCGAGACCCTCGCCGGTGACATGGGTGTCGCCGTTTTTGGCGTGCCCCGTCGGCGCGCCGGCGGCCGAGGTGAATGGGATGGCTATCGCGAAGGCGGCCAAGACTCGATATGGGAGTGTCCAATTCACGGTGGGCTCCCCTCGCCATGGCGCGCGACCTGCTCGAGGAGAGCGTACGTGGGCGATAACCCACCTCGGACCGTTACCACCACTCGCCCTTGTCGGCGGACTAGAGTTCTTAGCGTGTCAGCCATCACCAGGCGGTGGTGGCTAACCCGAGCAGTGCAACCCGAGGGGCGAATCGCCATGCCAGCTGAGCCGGACTCATCGGCCGGTCGGTCGGGCGGTGGGTCAAAGTCTGCGGCCCGTCCGGCCAGACTGAGCCGCGACATCATCGTCAACGCCGCACTCACCTTCTTGGATCGGGAGGGCTGCGACGCGTTAACGATCAATGCGCTGGCGACGCAGCTCGGGACCAAGGGGCCGTCGTTGTATAACCACGTCGACAGCCTGGAAGATCTGCGCCGCACGGTGCGAATGCGGGTGATCGACGACATCATCACCATGCTGAACCGCGTCGCCGACGGACGGGCCCGCGACGATGCCGTGTTGGTCATGGCCTGCGCCTACCGTAGTTACGCGCATCACCACCCGGGGCGATATTCGGCATTCACTCGGATGCCGCTCGGCGGCGAGGATCCCGAATACGCGGCCGCCACCAGGGGCGCGGCGGCTCCGGTGATCGCGGTGTTGGCGTCCTACGGTCTTGACGGCGACGCAGCCTTCTATGCGGCGCTGGAATTCTGGTCGGCGATGCACGGGTTCGTGCTGCTGGAGATGACCGGTGTGATGGATGACATCGTCGACACCGACACGGTGTTCTCGGACATGGTGTTGCGGCTGGCGGCGGGCATGGAACGCCGCAGCGAAGCCACCGCAACATAAGCCCCGGTAATGCGGCACCGGAGACCAATACCGCCGCTTTGACCTGCCCGACCGGCGACGGGTATTGTTGTAGCTCGTGCCTGGCGGCTTAAGGCGCTTCACTTAAGACGCGCGCGCCGGGCCAATTCGCATGTCCACGCCGCAACGAACAAAGTTTAGCGGCGAGCGCATGCGACACACCCGGCCGCGGGGGACTGCGACGGGGCATAACTGCAGTACAGAGACTTGAACCACCGAGAATCGAACTTCAAACATAGGAAGCCGGTAGATGCCAACCATTCAGCAGCTGGTCCGCAAGGGGCGCCGCGACAAGATCGCCAAGGTCAAGACCGCGGCCCTCAAGGGCAGCCCGCAGCGCCGTGGCGTGTGCACCCGCGTGTACACCACGACTCCGAAGAAGCCGAACTCGGCGCTTCGGAAGGTGGCGCGCGTCAAGCTGACCAGTCAGGTTGAGGTCACGGCGTACATCCCCGGCGAGGGCCACAACCTTCAGGAGCACTCGATGGTCCTCGTGCGTGGTGGCCGAGTGAAGGACCTGCCGGGCGTGCGGTACAAGATCATCCGCGGCTCGCTGGACACCCAGGGTGTCAAGAACCGCAAGCAGGCTCGCAGCCGTTACGGCGCCAAGAAGGAGAAGAGCTGATGCCGCGTAAGGGGCCCGCGCCGAAGCGTCCACTGGTCAACGATCCGGTCTACGGATCGCAGCTGGTCACCCAGCTGGTCAACAAAGTTCTGCTGCAGGGGAAGAAATCGCTGGCTGAGCGCATTGTTTATGGTGCGCTCGAACAAGCACGCGAAAAGACCGGCACCGATCCGGTGATCACGCTCAAGCGGGCTCTGGACAATGTCAAGCCGGCCCTGGAGGTGCGCAGCCGCCGCGTTGGTGGTGCCACCTATCAGGTGCCCGTCGAGGTTCGTCCCGAGCGGTCCACCACGCTGGCGCTGCGCTGGCTGGTCAGCTTCTCCCGGCAGCGTCGGGAGAAGACGATGATCGAGCGCCTGGCAAACGAGATCATGGATGCCAGTAATGGCCTGGGGGCGTCCGTCAAGCGACGTGAGGACACCCACAAGATGGCCGAGGCAAACCGCGCCTTTGCGCATTATCGCTGGTAGATGAGGCGCCGCGCGCGGAGCCGGGGCGGCGACATCGGCAAAGTGCCCGGGCGCAACTGACAGCGACGAACAAGCAACCGAAAGAGTGGGAAGACTTCTGTGGCACAGAAGGACGTGCTGACCGACCTCACCAAGGTCCGCAACATCGGCATCATGGCGCACATCGACGCCGGAAAGACGACGACGACCGAGCGCATCCTGTACTACACCGGTATCAGCTACAAGATCGGTGAGGTGCACGACGGCGCCGCCACCATGGACTGGATGGAGCAGGAGCAGGAGCGCGGGATCACCATCACCTCCGCGGCGACCACCTGCTTCTGGAAAGACAACCAGATCAACATCATCGACACGCCCGGGCACGTCGACTTCACCGTCGAGGTGGAGCGCAGCCTGCGTGTGCTCGACGGCGCCGTCGCGGTTTTCGACGGCAAGGAAGGTGTCGAGCCGCAGTCCGAGCAGGTGTGGCGGCAGGCCGACAAATACGACGTCCCGCGGATCTGCTTCGTCAACAAGATGGACAAGGTCGGCGCCGACTTCTACTTCTCCGTGCGGACCATGGAGGAGCGCCTGGGCGCCAACGCCATCCCGATCCAGCTGCCGGTGGGTTCCGAAGGCGACTTCGAAGGCATCGTCGACCTGGTCGAGATGAACGCGAAGGTGTGGCGCGGCGAGACGAAGCTGGGCGAGACCTACGACACCATCGAGATCCCGGCCGACATGCAGGAGAAGGCCGAGGAGTACCGCACCAAGCTGCTCGAGGCCGTCGCCGAGACCGACGAGGCGCTGCTGGAGAAGTACTTCGGCGGCGAAGAGCTCAGCGTCGACGAGATCAAGGGTGCGATCCGCAAGCTGACCATCAACTCGGAGGCCTACCCGGTGCTGTGCGGCAGCGCCTTCAAGAACAAGGGCGTGCAGCCGATGCTGGACGCGGTCATCGACTACCTGCCCTCGCCGCTGGACGTGCCGCCTGCCGAAGGCCACGTGCCCGGCAAGGAAGACGAGCTGATCACGCGCAACCCGTCGACCGACGAGCCGTTCTCGGCGCTGGCGTTCAAGGTCGCCACCCACCCGTTCTTCGGCAAGCTGACCTACGTCCGCGTCTACTCGGGCAAGGTCGACTCCGGTAGCCAGGTCATCAATTCCACCAAAGGCAAGAAGGAGCGGCTGGGCAAGCTGTTCCAGATGCACTCCAACAAGGAGAACCCGGTGGAGACCGCCTCGGCGGGTCACATCTACGCGGTGATCGGGCTGAAGGACACCACCACCGGCGACACCTTGAGCGACCCCAACCACCAGATCGTGCTGGAGTCGATGACTTTCCCCGATCCGGTGATCGAGGTCGCGATCGAGCCCAAGACCAAGAGCGACCAGGAGAAGCTGAGCCTCTCCATCCAGAAGCTCGCCGAAGAGGACCCGACTTTCAAGGTCCACCAAGACGTGGAGACCGGCCAGACCGTGATCGGTGGGATGGGCGAGCTGCATCTGGACATCCTGGTGGACCGCATGCGCCGCGAGTTCAAGGTCGAGGCCAACGTCGGTAAGCCTCAGGTCGCCTATAAGGAGACCATCAAGCGCACCGTGGAAAAGGTCGAGTTCACACACAAGAAGCAGACCGGCGGTTCGGGCCAGTTCGCCAAGGTGCTGATCAGCCTGGAGCCGTTCACCAGCGAGGACGGCGCGACCTACGAATTCGAGAGCAAAGTCACCGGTGGGCGCATTCCGCGTGAATACATCCCGTCGGTGGACGCCGGCGCGCAGGACGCCATGCAGTACGGCGTGCTGGCCGGCTACCCACTGGTGAACCTGAAGGTCACCTTGCTCGACGGTGCGTTCCACGAGGTCGACTCGTCGGAAATGGCGTTCAAAATCGCCGGTTCGCAGGTGCTGAAAAAGGCTGCGGCGCAAGCGCAGCCGGTGATCCTGGAACCGATCATGGCCGTCGAGGTCACCACGCCCGAGGACTACATGGGCGACGTGATCGGCGACCTGAACTCCCGCCGTGGCCAGATCCAGGCCATGGAAGAGCGCAGCGGTGCGCGCGTGGTCAAGGCGCATGTGCCGCTGTCGGAGATGTTCGGCTACGTCGGCGACCTGCGGTCGAAGACTCAGGGCCGGGCGAACTACTCCATGGTCTTCGACTCCTACGCCGAAGTGCCGGCGAACGTGTCGAAGGAGATCATCGCGAAGGCGACAGGCGAGTGAATCGCGACGGGGAGTAATCTTGCCCGGTCACGACCGCGGCACAACTGAAATAACAACACTGCTTTAACAAGCACCAACAAGTCCAGGAGGACACAGAAGTGGCGAAGGCGAAGTTCGAGCGGACGAAGCCGCACGTCAACATCGGGACCATCGGTCACGTTGACCACGGCAAGACCACACTGACCGCGGCTATCACCAAGGTTCTGCACGACAAGTACCCGACGTTGAACGAGTCGCGCGCATTCGACCAGATCGACAATGCGCCCGAGGAGCGTCAGCGCGGTATCACGATCAACATCTCCCACGTGGAGTACCAGACCGAGAAGCGTCACTACGCGCACGTCGACGCCCCGGGCCACGCCGACTACATCAAGAACATGATCACCGGCGCCGCCCAGATGGACGGCGCGATCCTGGTGGTCGCCGCCACCGACGGCCCGATGCCGCAGACCCGCGAGCACGTGCTGCTGGCCCGCCAGGTCGGGGTGCCCTACATCCTGGTCGCGCTCAACAAGGCCGACATGGTCGACGACGAGGAGCTCCTCGAGCTCGTCGAGCTGGAAGTCCGCGAGCTGCTGGCCGCTCAGGAGTTCGACGAGGACGCCCCGGTGATCAAGGTATCCGCGCTGAAGGCGCTGGAGGGCGACCCGAAGTGGGTCGAGGGCATCGTGGAGCTGATGGATGCGGTCGACGAGTCGATTCCGGACCCGGTCCGCGACACCGACAAGCCGTTCCTGATGCCCGTCGAGGACGTCTTCACGATCACCGGCCGCGGCACGGTGGTCACCGGCCGTGTCGAGCGCGGTGTGATCAACGTGAACGAGGAAGTCGAGATCGTCGGTATCAAGCCGACCAGCGCCAAGACGACCGTCACCGGTGTGGAGATGTTCCGCAAGCTGCTCGACCAGGGTCAGGCCGGCGACAACGTCGGGTTGCTGCTGCGCGGTATCAAGCGTGAAGACGTCGAGCGTGGCCAGGTTGTGGTCAAGCCCGGCACCACCACGCCGCACACCGAGTTCGAGGGCAGCGTCTACATCCTGTCCAAGGACGAGGGCGGCCGGCACACGCCGTTCTTCAACAACTACCGTCCGCAGTTCTACTTCCGCACCACCGACGTGACCGGTGTGGTGACGCTGCCGGAGGGCACCGAGATGGTGATGCCCGGTGACAACACCGACATCTCGGTGAAGCTGATCCAGCCCGTCGCCATGGACGAGGGTCTGCGGTTCGCGATCCGCGAGGGTGGCCGTACCGTCGGCGCCGGCCGGGTCACCAAGATCGTCAAGTAGTTCGACAGCTAAGCGGCGCTCACCCGAGGGGGTGGGCGCCGTTTTGCGTGAAGTGGCGCTTTCCGGGTTCGTGACAGCAAACCCGAGGATTCCGCTACGCTGACCTGCATCATCGTCCGGGTTCGGCCGACGTAGGAGCATGCCATGCTAGCGCGCTACATCAGAGCCCAGCTCATCGTCCTGGTGTGCGGAGGTTTGGTCGGCCCGATCTTTCTCATCACGTACTTCTTGCTGCCCAACTTGTTTGGTTCTTTCGGCCCCGACGTGGGTTCGATGGCTCAGAGCACCACCTCGTGGATGCTGTGGGCCGGGCTGCTGATCACGGTCGCCGACGTGCTGGTCGCCATCTGGCTGGCCAACCGCGGCGCCCAGTCGTCGGCCAAAAGTGCTGCGTTGCACCAGACCGGGGTGCTGACGATGGCCCAGATCACCGGCCTGGGTGAAACGGGAATGCGCATCAACGAGCGTCCGGTGGTCAACTTGGACCTGCACATCAGCGGACCCGGGTTCGAATTCGACAGCCGAAAACGAGTGACCGTCGACATCACCAAGCAGGCCATCGTCACGGCGCGCAAGCTGGTCGTGTGGGTGGACCCGAACACGCGTGACTTCGAGATCGACTGGCAGGCAAGCGCATTGATCAGCGGTGTGGTTCCCGCGCAATTCCAGAGCACCGAGGACAATCAGACCTACGACCTGAGTGGACAGGCCGGCCCGCTGATGGAAATCATGCAAATCTACAAAGCCAACAACCTGCCATTCGGCGGCACGGTCGACATCCGCAACTACCCGACGGTGCGCCAACAGGTCATGGCCGTGGTCCGGCGAGCAGCCGCTCAACAGCAGCCTGCGGCGGCCGGGGTGGGCGCCGCGGCCGCGAGCGTCGCACCACCGCAGGCGTCCATCGCCCAGCGGCTTCAGGAGTTGGAGGCGCTGCACAAATCCGGCGTGCTGAGCGCCGAGGAGTACGCCAGCAAACGGGCGCAGATCATCTCCGACATCTGACCCGAGTCTCGAGCTGGGGCGATTAGAACACGTTTCAGTTTCGCTGCTAGCCTGATCGGCAGTCGGCGAAAGGGACTGTTGTGTCTGGGATGCTGCAAGGGCGCGTAGCGTTCATCACCGGTGCCGCGCGCGGTCAGGGTCGGGCGCACGCGATCCGGCTGGCGCGGGAAGGCGCCGACATCATCGCCCTGGACATCTGCGCCCCGGTTTCGGACAGCATCACCTATTCGCCGGCCACGCCGGAGGATCTGGCCGAGACCGTCCGCGCGGTGGAAGCCGAGGGGCGCAAGGTATTAGCCCGCGAACTCGACATTCGCGACGATGCGGCAGTGCGACAGCTGGTGAGCGACGGCGTCGAGCAGTTCGGTCGCATCGACATCCTGGTCGCCAACGCGGGCGTGCTCAGTTGGGGACGGATCTGGGAGCTCTCCGATGAGCAGTGGGACGCCGTCGTCGGGGTCAACCTGACGGGGACCTGGCGCACGCTGCGGGCGGTGATACCGGTGATGATCGAGGGCGGCAACGGCGGCTCCATCGTGGTCGTCAGCTCATCGGCCGGCCTGAAGGCCACCCCGGGCAACGGGCACTACTCGGCGACCAAGCACGGGCTCGTCGCGCTGACCAATGCGCTGGCGATCGAGCTCGGTGAGTTCGGCATCCGGGTCAACTCCATCCACCCCTACTCGGTTGACACGCCGATGATCGAGCACGAGCTGATGATGCGGATCTTCGCCGAGCATCCCCAGTATCGGCATAGCTTCGGCCCAATGCCATTGCAGCCCAAAGGATTTATGGGCGCCGATGAGGTTGCCGACGTCGTCGCCTTCCTGGCCGGCGACGGCTCCGGCACGCTGACCGGAGCGCAGATCCCGGTCGACAAGGGTGTGCTGAAGTACTAGCTCGCCATCTCCGCGAGAGTATCGGCGAATCGGTCTACGGCCCAATCGATTTCCGCTGCGGTAATCACCAGCGGGGGAGCGACGCGCAGCGTTGATCCGTGCGTGTCTTTGACCAGCACGCCGCGCTGGGCCAGTCGGAGGCTGAGTTGCTTACCGGTGCCGAGTGCCGGGTCGACGTCCACGCCGGCCCACAAGCCTCTACCGCGCACCGCAAGGACGCCATGACCGATCAGCGTCCGCAGCCGCCAATGCAGGCGCCTGCCGAGGTGAGCTGCGCGGTCCTGGAATTCCCCGCGACCCAGCATCGACACCACCGTGCTGCCGATCGCCGCCGCGAAGGGGTTGCCGCCGAACGTCGAACCGTGCTCGCCGGGATGCAGCACCGCCAGAACCTCGCGGTCGGCCACCACCGCCGACAATGGCACCACTCCGCCGCCCAACGCTTTGCCGAGCAGGTAGATATCGGGCACCACGTCCCAGTGGTCGCAGGCGAAGGTGCGGCCGGTGCGGGCCAGACCCGACTGGATCTCGTCGGCGATCATCAAGACGTTGTAGGCCGAGCAGATTTGCCGCACCTCGGGCAGATACTCGTCCGGCGGGACGATGACGCCGGCCTCGCCTTGAATCGGCTCCACCAGCACCGCGACGGTGTGCTGGTCGATCGCTTTGGCCAGCGCGTCGGCGTCGCCGAACGGCACCGAACGGAAGCCGGGCGTGAACGGCCCGAAGCCGCTGCGCGCCGTCTCGTCCGAGGAAAAGCTGACGATGCTGATAGTGCGGCCATGAAAGTTGTTGTCGGCCACTATGATATTCGCTTGGCCGGCCGGGACGCCCTTGACATCGGTGCCCCATTTACGGGCGACCTTCAGAGCGCTTTCGACCGCTTCTGCGCCACTGTTCATCGGCAACACCGTGTCTTTGTCGCACAGCGTCGCCAATGCCGCACAGAACCGGCCCAGCGGCTCGGCGTGAAATGCCCGGCTGACCAGTGTCACGAGATCGAGCTGGGCATGCGCGGTAGCAATGATTTCGGGGTTGCGATGCCCGAAATTCACTGCGGAATACGCGGATAGACAGTCCAGGTAGCGGCGACCCTCGACGTCGGTGATCCACGCTCCCTCAGCACTGGCAGCCACCACCGGAAGGGGCGAGTAGTTGTGTGCAGTGTGGCGCTCGTCGAGGGCGATCGCCGACGCGGTAAGTGTTCCGGGCCCCTTGGCCCGGGTATTCAGGGTGTCCAGCACAGTCACGAATACACCTCCAGTGTGCAGCATTTGACGGATCCGCCGCCCTTGAGTAGCTCGGACATCTCTACGCCGATCGGTTCGAAACCGGCCCGGAACAACTGCGCGGCAAAGCCCACCGCTGCGGCCGGGTGTACCACGTTGCGGCCATCCGATACGGCGTTGAGGCCGAACACGTAGGCGTCGGCGCTTTCCACCACGATCGCGTCGGGAAAGAGCGTTTCCAGCTGCGCGCGTGAACATTCGGCGAAGGCAGGCGGGTAGTACGCGATGGTGGTGTCATCGAGCACGCTGAGTGCGGTGTCGAGGTGGTAGAAACGCGGATCGACCAGCTGCAGGCTGATGACCGGCCGGCCGAAGATCTCTGCGATCTCGGCGTGCGACCGCAGATCGGTGCGGAAACCGGTTCCGGCCAGGATCATTTCGCCTACGGGCAGCAGGTCGCCCTGGCCTTCGTTGACATGCTGAGTCTGCACCGGAGTGTATCCTTGGCCCGTCATCCAGTCTGCGTAGGCGATGGACTCGTGTTGGCGCTGAGGGTATTTGAACCGTGCCACCAATGCCGCGCCGTTGAGTATCAGTCCGCCGTTGGCGGCGTAGACCATGTCGGGTAGGCCGGGAACGGGTGCGACGAGGTCGACGATGTGCCCCAGTCGGCGGTAGGTGTCCCGAAGGTGCTCCCACTGCTTGACCGCAACGCCTGCGTCGACCGGAGTGTTCGTGTCCATCCACGGGTTGATCGCGTAGTCCACCGCGAAAAAGCGCGGAGGCGTCATGACGTAGTGCCGGATCCGCGCTGTGCGTTCGGTCGTTCTGGCGGTCTTGCGCGCTGGGCCTGCGGCCGCCGCGTCTGCGAAGATCGTCATAAATCGACGGTATGGGAAGGTCTTGGCGCAATCAAACACCGATCATTGCTTCTGTACACTTAATTTATTGCGCCAAATGTCCTATTGCGGCAATCTGTTGTGCGGAGGGACGATGGACCGATTGGATGGCATCGACGAGCAGATTCTCGCCGAGCTGGCTCAGCATGCCCGGGCAACGTTCGCCGATATCGGTGAGCGGGTGAACTTGTCGGCCCCGGCGGTCAAGCGCCGTGTCGACCGGATGCTGGACAGCGGTGTGATCCGGGGGTTCACCACGGTCATCGATCGCAGCGCGGTGGGCTGGAACACCGAGGCCTACGTACAGGTCTACTGCCACGGCAGGATTTCGCCCGACGAGCTGCGTCGGGCTTGGATCGACATTCCCGAGGTGGTCAGCGCCGCGACGGCGACCGGGACCGCCGACGCGATCCTGCGTGTGCTGGCGCACGACATGAGGCATCTTGAAGACGCTTTGGAGCGCATTCGCACCAGTGCCGACATTGAACGCACGGAAAGCATTGTCGTGCTGTCCAACCTCATCGATCGGTCGCGGGCCGAGGGGTGAGCGACTGCAGGCCGCGACAATCGTGTATGAACTCCAAATGACGACTAGCTCAGGCGGCAACGGAATACTGATCGTCGGCGGAGGACTCGCTGCGACCCGGACCGCTGAGCAACTGCGCCGGGCGGGCTACACCGGCGCGCTGACCATCGTCAGCGATGAAGTCCATTTGCCCTATGACCGCCCGCCACTGTCCAAGGAAGTACTGCGCAGCGAAGTCGACGACGTAACGCTCAAACCGCGTGAGTTCTACGACGAGAACAACATCGCGCTGCGGCTCGGATCGGCGGTCACCGGCCTGGACACCGCGACCCAGACGGTCAGTCTCGACGACGGAACGACGCTGGGCTATCACGAACTCGTCATCGCGACCGGCCTGGTGCCGCGGCGCATTCCGGCGTTTCCCGACCTGGACGGCATCCGGGTGTTGCGCTCGTTCGACGAGAGCCTCGCGTTGCGCAAACATGCGTCGTCCGCGCGGCGTGCGGTTGTGGTCGGAGCGGGTTTCATCGGTTGTGAGGTGGCGGCCAGTCTGCGTGGGCTGGGTGTCGATGTCGTACTGGTGGAGCCGCAGCCCGCGCCGCTGGCAGCGGTTCTCGGTGCGCAGATCGGCGGGTTGGTGGCGCGGCTGCACCGGGCTGAAGGTGTTGATGTGCGCACCGACGTCGGGGTGGCCGAGGTCCGTGGCCACGATCATGTCGAGAGCGTGTTGCTGACCGATGGCACCGAGCTGGCGACCGACCTGGTCGTGGTCGGCATCGGCTCGCGGCCGGCGACCGACTGGCTCGACGGCAGCGGTCTCGAGGTCGACAACGGCGTGATCTGCGATGCGGCCGGGCGGACCAGCGCGCCCAATGTGTGGGCGCTCGGCGACGTGGCCTCCTGGCGTGATCCGGTGGGACATCAAGTACGAGTTGAACATTGGAGCAATGTCGCCGAACAGGCGCGGGTCGTGGTGCCCGCGATGCTCGGGCAGGACGCTCCGTCGAATGTCGTCGTACCGTATTTCTGGAGCGATCAGTACGACGTCAAGATCCAGTGCCTGGGTGAGCCGATCGCGACCGACACCGTGCATGTCGTCGAGGACGACGGCCGCAAATTCCTCGCCTACTACGAGCGTGACGGCGTGGTGGCCGGCGTTGTCGGCGGCGGTATGCCCGGCAAGGTCATGAAGACACGAGCCAAGATCGCTGCCGCGGCACCGATTTCCGACGTGCTGGGTTAATTCGAGAACCGCTCGAGGGCTTCGCGGAGGCCCGGAAGTGCCTTGGCGGCTTGGTGTTCGATGAGGGCGGCCTCGGCGACCATGCCAACCCACAACTGCGCGCTCTGGTAAGGATGTGGGCGTCTCAGTGCGACGAAGTCGGCTCGGCACAGCTCGGCGCTGGTGTGGTTGCGGCGAGTGATCTCGTCAGTGATCGCCGGCTCCGCGCGTGCCTCCAGCAGCAGGGCCCGCACGCCGCGGTCGCGTAGGCAGCCGTCGAGGTAGGTGTGCGCGACGGCGGTCAGCCGATCACGCCCCGGCGGCATGCCGTCGATAGCGGCTTGAACCTGGGCGGCCAAACGTTCATGGAATTCACGGTGCAGCGCAAGCAGATACGAGGCGCGGTCGCCGAAGTGGTGAAAGAAGGTACCCTTTGCCACTCCGGCTTCACCGACGATCAGATTGACGCTCAAGCCGGCCAGTCCGGTGCGTTCGGCCAGCCGCAGGCCCGCGTCGATGAGCGATTCCCGGGTTCTGGCCATGGCCTCCTTGCGCCCACCCGTCGGCCGGGTGGGCACCGTTGGGGGCGTCGAGGTCATGCGAGCACTCTAGCCACCGGCTTGCGTGCGGCTTTTCGCTGACTGCGTCGCGCGAGCAGCTCGCCGTACTGCTCGCACACGTGGATCACCCCGGTGAGCTGATAGGTGATCCAGCCCTTGTGTGTCGAGGGCAGGTTGTGCTCGAAAACGCGATGCCCGGCGATTTGCAGGAGCCAGCCGCCGACGAACATCGGCACTCCGACCCGGGGCTTGGCCAGAAGCAACGGGATTCCGGCTGCGATCACGGGCGTGCCGATCATGTGCGTGAATCTTGTGCCGCGGCTGGTGTGTTGAGTTTTGTAGTAGGCCATCTTCTCCGGGAACGGGGCGTCGGGTGTGGGAACAGTCATCGATCACTCCTTGAGTCAGGGACGCTGGCAATGATACTATTGACCGACCGGTCGGTCAATGAAAGGAAACGACGATGGTCAACATGGTGCAGACGCGGGCGGGAGAGGTTGCCTACAGCGATACCGGCGAAGGGCCGGTCGTGGTGTTGCTTCATGCGACGCTGCATGATCGCCACGACTTCGACGCGATCGTGCCGGGCCTTCGCGACGACCACCGCGTGATCGCGCTGGACTGGCCCGGCCATGGCGACTCGCCGGCGCCGAGCCGGCCGCCCACCGCGGCCTTGTACGCCGACGTGCTGGCCGACGTCGTCGCGACGCTCGATTTGCCCCCCGCCGCCTACGTCGGCAACTCAGTCGGCGGCTTCGCCGCGGCACGGCTGGCGATCACTGACCCGCAACGGGTTTCGCGGCTGGTGTTAGTCAATTCCGGCGGATTCATCGCGAGCCCGGCGGCTAACCTGTACTGCCGGATGCTCGGAATGCCGGCGGTGATGAAACGAGTCCTACCGCGGTTCGTCCGCAGCTACATGAAGGCGACCAGCGACAACGACCGCGCCGTTCAGGAACGCGTGCTGGCACGGGCGAAAACCCCCGACGGTGTCAGTCTTACGGCCGCATTGTGGCGCAGTTTCGCCAATCCCGACTACGACCTGCGCCCGCACGCCGAGCGCATCGCAGCGCCATGCCTCGTCATCTGGGGATCGAAAGATACCGCAATACCAATGCGTTTGGGCCGGGCGACCGCGGCCGCCATCCCGGGATCGCGGCTGGAATTGCTGCCGACGGGCCATGTGGCGTTCTCCTCAGACCCCGCCGGTTTCCTGGCGATCGCCACGCCGTTTCTGGCCGCCGCACACGGCAGCGTGCAATGAGCCGGCGATCCTATGCCCAGGTCACCGGCGGCCCGTGCGGTGAACACACGGCGAGTACCGTGTCGTCATCACCCGGCCAGCAGCGGGCGCGAACCGTGAACTCGACCGGAGAATCTGGAGTTCGCCGCTGCGGCTCCAGCGCCAGATGTGCGAACGGTGCATCGGTCCGGGCGTTGGCCCCCAGCGCGTCGATCGCGGCATGCACGGCGGCCTGATCCTCCACGGAGAGGTACTGCCACATAATGGAATGCCACAGCACGGTCAGCGTGCCGGCGGCGACAGACAGGTCGGTGACGGCGTCGGCGGCGTTGCGGCGCTGCAACGCCGCCGGGACGCGTTGGGCGATGCTGATCGCGCCGCGTAGCCGCTCCAGCCGTTCCGGCTGATCGGGCCAGACATAGCTCAGAAGCGTTAGTTCCCCGTCTCGGCCGGTGGCATCGAGCGGCGCGATGTCGTAGCCACACCGCTCGACTATCTCGAGCGCCGCGGCGGGAGGTAATTGGCCGCGCCACGCGTCGTCGATCGTCACCGGTGAGTCGGTCGGACCCCATTGGCCGCCCGGATAGCGATAGCGGAAATGGTCCGCACGCAGGTTGAGCCCGGCGCTGCACCCGATCTCGAAAAGCCTTACAGGGAAGGCGAATCGGCGGGCGAGAGTGAGCAGCCCACCGATCAGCGCGGCGGCTCGACCCACTTCGTTGGTTTGCGGCGGCTGATCGAGGGTGGCGCGCAGCCGGTCGGCGTGGTCGGAGGCGGCGAGCGTGATATCGGGCCATGCCGCCTCGGCATCCCACTGTCCGCCGGTGCTCGGATACCAGCTGCGTAACCGCGGAGCGCTGCCGTCGAGCGCCAGCCGGTGCAGGCCGCCGAGCAGTCGCAGCGGCACCGCCAACCGGCCAGAGTCGTTTTCGTGCCCGGACAGGATGGCGGCAAAGACGCCACCGGCTTGCACGTCGGCGGCCACCCGATCCAACACGTCCCCGTACATCGGCGAGCCCATGCCGGCGCAAATCTGGCCCTGCAATTGCAGAGACCGCAGCAGACGGCCCTCGCTACTCAATGCGCCACTCCTCCTCATCGCTCCGCTCTGCATCGTCGCCGGCGCGACTCATCGGTCCACCCCGTCCAGTCCGGCGCGGACCACGTCGAATGCGTCCCCGAGAGCCTGCGGCAACGACACGGTTTCATCCTCCAGCCAGTATTCGTAGGCGCTCAGGGCGACCCCGAGAAGCATCCATGCAACGGTCTGAGGTACCAGGTCGGTGGTTCGAACGCCGGATCGTCGTGCCACGAACTCGGCGATCACCTCGCGCCAGCCCGCATACATCGTCATCGAATAAGCCTGCAGTTCAGCGGTTTGCAGGATCACCCGCATTCGCTGCCGGTGCCGGATGGTCTCCGATTCATCAAAGGTGTTGAAGGACAGCAGCGCAGCGCGCAGCGCCTCACCGAGCGACATGCCCGGATCGACATGCTCCAGCAGCTCGCGCAGGTGCTGCAGGTGAGCGTCGAAGTCTCCCCAGGGAATCGCGTTCTTGGATCCGTAATAACGAAACACAGTGCGACGGGCGATGCCTGCGGCTTTCGCGACGTCGTCGACGCTCACCTCGGCAAAGCCGCGGTCGGCGAACAGTCGCAGGGCGACATCGGTGATGTGCTGCGGGGTCGTGGAACGGCGCCGGCCGACCCGCGCCTCCTGCAGCATGTGACCCGCCCTTCCATTCTGGCACTCGATGCCATATCCTGACGAAGATTCTCACCGGATCGACCCGACTTGTCGAGTCCCCAATAACGAAAGGCGACGTCATGGAGCCGAACCAGCAGACCGACACCGACGCCGAGCTCGTCACCGAGTCCTTGGTGGAAGAAGTGTCTATCGACGGGATGTGCGGGGTCTACTGATCGTGAGCGCCCCCGCGCAGGGGTTGCAGCCGCCGGAAGTGTTTGATCCCGGACGCGCATGGCGGTTGCACCCGCAGGTGGCCGTGCGACCCGAGTCGTTCGGCGCGCTGTTGTATCACTTCGGCACCCGCAAACTGTCATTCCTCAAGGACCGCACCATTCTTGCGGTGGTGCAGTCGCTGGCCGACTATCCGGACGCATCAGCCGCCTGCCGCGCCGCGGGAGTCGAAGACGCCCGATTGGGTCCCTACTTGCATGCGTTGGGCGTCTTGGCGAGCTCCAACATGCTGGTGCCCAGTGAACCGGATGAGGAGCGGCGCGCATGACACGCGCAGGCGACGATGCAGAGCGAAGCGATGAGGAGGAGCGGCGCGCATGACACGCGCAGGCGACGATGCAGAGCGAAGCGATGAGGAGGAGCGGCGCGCATGACGTCAGTAGTGCCACGGCTGATCGAGCAGTTCGAGCACGGGTTGGACGCACCGATCTGCCTGACCTGGGAGCTGACATACGCATGCAATCTGGCGTGTGTGCACTGCCTGTCCTCGTCGGGTAAACGCGATCCGCGAGAACTGTCGACCCAGGCCTGCAGAGACATCATCGACGAGCTGGAACGCATGCAGGTGTTCTATGTCAACATCGGTGGTGGGGAACCCACTGTACGGCCGGACTTTTGGGAGCTGGTGGACTACGCCACGGCTCACCACGTCGGCGTGAAGTTTTCTACCAACGGCGTGCGGATCACCCCGGAGGTGGCCGCCCGGTTGGCCGCCAGCGACTACGTCGACGTCCAGATCTCGCTGGACGGCGCGACCGCTGAGGTCAACGACGCCGTCCGGGGGCCCGGGTCCTACGCGATGGCTATTCGCGCGTTGGAAAACCTTGCCGCCGCAGGATTCTCCGACGCCAAGATCTCCGTCGTCGTCACCCGACACAATGTCGACCAGCTCGACGAATTCGCCTCACTGGCAGACCGTTACGGCGCCACGCTGCGCATCACCCGACTGCGCCCGTCGGGTCGCGGCGCCGACGTCTGGGATGAGCTGCACCCGACCGCCGAACAGCAGGTCCAGCTCTACCAATGGCTGGTCGCCAAGGGTGAGCGGGTGTTGACCGGCGATTCCTTCTTCCACTTGTCAGGACTCGGCGAACCCGGCGCGCTGTCCGGCCTGAACATGTGCGGAGCCGGGCGGGTGGTGTGCCTGATCGACCCGGTCGGCGATGTATATGCCTGCCCGTTCGCCATCCACAACCGCTTTCTTGCCGGAAACATATTGTCGGACAGCGGTTTCGACAATGTATGGAAGAACGCTCCGCTGTTCCGTGAGCTTCGAGAGCCGCAGTCGGCCGGTGCCTGCGGAAGCTGCGGGCATTACGACAGCTGCCGGGGCGGATGCATGGCGGCAAAGTTCTTCACCGGTCTGCCGATGGACGGCCCAGATCCGGAATGCGTTCAGGGCTATGGCACGTCGGCCCTGTCGCAGGAGCGCGAAAAGCCCAGGCCCGCAGGCGATCACTCCCACGGGCGGCGGAGCAGCGGACCGGTGCCGCTGAAACTGTCGACGCATCCGCCGAAGCGGCTCTGCAACGAGAGCCCGGTCTAGCCGTGGCCCGTGACGCCTGGTTCGAGACGGTGGCGATCGCCCAGCAGCGGGCGAAGAAGCGACTGCCGAAATCAGCCTATTCCTCCCTGATCTCCGCCAGCGAGAAAGGGGTGACAGTCGGTGACAACGTGGCAGCGTTCAGCGAACTGGGCTTCGCCCCACACGTGGTTGGGGCGGCCGCGAAACGTGACCTGGCGACAACTGTTATGGGACAGGAAATTTCGTTCCCAGTCATGATTTCGCCGACCGGCGTGCAGGCGGTCGATCCGGACGGCGAGGTGGCCGTGGCCCGTGCCGCGGCCGCGCGGGGCACCGCGATGGGATTGTCGTCGTTCGCCAGTAAGCCGATCGAAGAGGTCATCGCCGCCAACCCCAAGATCTTCTTTCAGATCTATTGGCTGGGCGGCCGCGACGCGATCGCCGAAAGGGTGGAGCGCGCCCGGGCCGCCGGCGCGGTCGGCCTGATCGCCACCACCGATTGGTCGTTCTCGCACGGGCGGGACTGGGGGAGCCCGAAGATCCCCGAGCGGATGGACCTGCGCACCACGGTGCGGATGTTCCCGGAGGCGATCACCCGCCCCGGCTGGTTGTGGCGGTGGGGCAAGACACTGCACCCGCCGAACCTACGGGTGCCCAACCAGGCCCGACGCGGCGAGCCCGGTCCGCCGTTCTTCGAGGCCTACGGCGAGTGGATGGGGACGCCGCCGCCGACCTGGGAGGACATCGCCTGGTTGCGTGAGCAGTGGGGCGGCCCGTTCATGCTCAAAGGCGTGATGCGGGTCGACGACGCCAAAAGGGCTGTGGATGCTGGTGTTTCAGCAATCTCAGTGTCCAACCACGGCGGCAACAACCTGGACGGCACGCCAGCGTCGATCCGCGCGCTACCCGCGGTCGTGGACGCGGTCGGCGACCAGATCGAGGTTTTGCTGGACGGCGGTGTCCGCCGCGGCAGCGACGTCGTCAAGGCGCTGGCACTGGGAGCCCGTGCGGTCATGATCGGCCGCGCGTACCTGTGGGGCCTGGCGGCCGCCGGACAGCCAGGTGTCGAGAATGTTCTCGACATCCTTCGCGGCGGCATCGACTCCGCGTTGATGGGGCTCGGGCGAGCCTCCGTGCACGACCTCAACCCGGACGACATTCTGGTGCCCGAGGGCTTTGCTCGAGCCCTCGGGCTGCCCCCGTCCGCGCCGGGCGGAGCGTAGCCGCCGCGGACGCGAGACCAGCGAGCATGCTGATACTGACGTGGCAGACGTGGCATCGGTGAGCCGGTTTAGTGAACGGCCAGCGGCAAAAACTTTTTCGAGTGCGCCAACAATCGATGCACGACAGGTGAATTCGTCTTACCATCACCGAGTGGCTGTCCTCGCCGAACTTGAGCGCTCGACGTCGAGCCAGCTACAAAGCATGTCCCTGGGTGTGATCATTCCGGTTGGATCGACCGAGCAGCATGGCCCTCACCTGCCGCTGGGCACCGATACGCGGATCGCATCCGAGGTCGCGCGCATCATTACTGCCCGCCTGACCGGTGGGTCCGGCGACCCCCAGCTGCAGTGGGTGATGGCACCGGCCATCGCCTACGGCGACAGCGGCGAGCACCAAAGCTTCCCCGGAACCATCTCCATCGGCACCGACGCCTTGAGCAGCCTGCTGCTGGAGTACGGCAGGTCGGCGACCTGCTGGGCGCATCGGCTCCTCTTCATCAACGGCCATGGCGGCAATATCACGGCGCTGCGCCGGGCGGTCGGCCTACTGCGGTCCGAAGGACGTGACGCCGGGTGGTGCCCCTGCACGGTGGCCGGAGCCGACGCGCATGCCGGCCACGCTGAAACTTCACTATTGCTGCACATTTCGCCGACCGAGGTGCTGACCGACCGGTGGCGTGCGGGCAACGGCGCGCCGCTCTCCGACCTGCTACCGTCAATGCGACGCGGGGGTGTCGCGGCGGTCAGCGAACTCGGCGTATTGGGTGACCCGACCACGGCGACCGCTGCAGAGGGGGAGCGGATGCTCGCTGAGATGGTCGACGATTGCCTCAGCCGGGTCGGACGTTGGACTCCCACGGGCGATGGGTTACTCACATGACCCAGGCGCGGTTGCCGGACGGGTTTGCTGTGCAGGTCGACCGCCGGGTGAGAGTACTCGGCCAGGGCTCCGCTTTGCTGGGCGGCTCGCCCACCCGGTTGCTGCGGTTGGCGCCGGCCGCCCAGGACATGCTGGCCGACGGCCGCCTGAAAGTCCACGATGCAATGAGCGCCGAGCTGGCCAGAACTCTGCTCGACGCGACGGTGGCTCACCCGCGGCCTGCGGGTGGGCCCTCGCATCGCGATGTGACCGTCGTAATTCCGGTGCGGGACAACGCTTATGGCTTGCGACGGTTGGTTGCCGCGCTGCGCGGCCTGCGCATCATAGTCGTTGACGACGGCTCGTCGACACCGATTGAACAGGACGGCATCGCGGGGCCGCACTCCGACATCGAGGTGCTGCGCCATGCGAAAAGCGTGGGGCCTGCGGCGGCGCGCAATACCGGTCTTGCCGCCTGTAAGACGGACTTCGTCGCCTTCTTGGACTCCGACGTCGTGCCGCGACGAGGCTGGCTGGAGGTCCTCCTCGGTCACTTCAGCGACCCCACCGTGGCATTGGTCGCCCCGCGCATCGTCGGCCTGGCCCAGACCGACCACTTGGTAGCTCGGTACGAGGCGGTGCGCTCCTCGCTGGACCTCGGGCAGCGCGAGGCCCCGGTCATCCCGTACACGAGCGTCTCCTATGTGCCCAGCGCCGCGATCATCTGCCGCGCGTCCAAGCTGCGTGACATTGGTGGCTTCGACGAAACCATGCGCTCGGGTGAGGACGTCGATCTGTGCTGGCGACTTGTCGAAGCCGGTGCGCGTCTGCGCTACGAGCCGATCGCCCAGGTGGGGCACGATCACCGAACGCAATTGCGGGATTGGGTTGTGCGCAAAGCGTTTTACGGTGGTTCGGCTGCCCCGTTGTCGGTGCGACACCCGGACAAGATCGCGCCACTGATGATTTCCGGCTGGGCCCTTGCGGCGTGGATCCTGATGGCCATCGGTTCGAGCTTCAGCTATCTGGCGTCGCTGTTGGTTGCCGCGCTGACGGGTCGTCGCATCGCGAAGACCCTGCAGGGTGCTGACACCCAGATCTGGGATGTACTGGCGGTAGCTGCCCGTGGCCTTTGGTCCGCGGCGCTGCAACTGGCGTCGGCGATCTGTCGGCACTACTGGCCCGTCGCGCTGCTGGCGGCAATCGTGTTCCGGCCCGCACGGCGCATCGTGCTGGTGGCTGCCGTCCTCGACGGCGTGGTGGACTGGGCCAGCCGCCGGCGATCCGCCGATGAAGATGCCAAACCAATCGGGGTGCTGACCTACCTGCTGCTCAAGCGGCTCGATGACCTGGCCTATGGCCTCGGGCTGTGGTACGGCGTGGTGCGGGAGCGCAATATCGGTCCGCTTAAACCGCAGATTCGAGTCTGACTCCTGACTGCAGCTACGCTGCACAGCGATGTGCTGATCATCGGCGCGGGAAGCGCAGGATCTGTAGTAGCGAACTGTGTTTCGGCTGATCCGAGCTGTGTGGTGACCGTGTTGGAAGCCGGGCTCGGGCTCGCCGATCCAACACTGCTCGCCGAAACGACCAACGGGTTGCGGCTGCCGATCGGCGCAGCCAGCCCGCTCGTCCAGCGGTACCAGGCGCAGCTCACCGAGCGGCCGGCCCGCCAGGTCACGATCATGCGCGGCGCAACGGTCGGCGGTTCCGGTGCGGTCAACGGCGGATACTTCTGCCGCGGCGTGCCGCGAGACTTCGACGGCTACGCGGTGCCCGGGTGGGCGTGGTCAGACGTCATCGATCACTTCCGTGCCATTGAGACCGACCTGGATTTCACCGGGGTCGCCCACGGTGACGCCGGCCCGATCCCGGTGCGTCGGACACGCGAAATTATCGGCAGTACACAGTCGTTCGTCGCCGCGGCGCAACGGGCCGGGTTCGACTGGATATCCGATCTCAATGACGCAGCGGGTACATCCGCGTTGCCGGCGGGTGTCGGCGCCGTTCCGCTCAACATCGTCGACGGTGTGCGTACCGGCTCCGGTGCGGCATATCTGTTGCCTGCGTTGGGACGAGCGAATCTCTCCCTGCTGACCCAGACACGCGTGGTTCGGCTGCGCTTCTCGGGCAGGCGCGCCGTCGGCGTCGACGCGATCGGGCCGGGCGGCCCGATCGCCGCCACCGCTGATCGAATTGTGCTGTCCGCTGGAGCGATTGAATCAGCGCATCTGCTCATGCTTTCCGGTATCGGAGATGCGGCCATGCTGCGCGGCGCCGGGGTAGACGTGGTGGCCGGCTTGCCGGTGGGAATGGCCTGCAGTGACCATCCAGAGTGGGTGTTGCCGACCAACTGGCAGGTCGCTCCCGGTCGGCCGGTGCTCGAAGTGGTGCTCAGCACTGGCGACGACATCGAGATACGGCCCTATACCGGAGGTTTCGTGGCGATGGTCGGCGACGGAACGGCCGGTCATCCCGACTGGCCGCACATCGGCGTCGCGCTGATGCGGCCCCGGGCCCGGGGCCGCATTTCGCTGGTCTCCGCCGACCCTCTGGCGCCGCCGCGCATCGAGCATCGCTACGACAGCGAACCCGGCGACGTGGCCGCGTTGCAGCAGGGCTGCGAGTTGGCTCGCGAATTGGCCGGTGCGACGATCCAACCCGGCGAACCTGCGTGGTCGACTTCGCAGCACCTGTGCGGCAGTGCGCCGATGGGCGGCGAAGGCGATCCGGCGGCTGTCGTCGATCAGCGGTGCCGCGTTCACGGTATCGACGGTCTATGGGTGATCGACGGATCTGTCCTGCCGGTGATCACCAGTCGCGGCCCGCACGCCAGCATCGTGATGCTGGGCCACCGTGCGGCGGAGTTCGTCAGCTGACGTCAGGCGCGACGTAATTCGTCGGACCGGGCGCAGCTGCTGTCCGTCGCGGCCGGGCGCCCAGGCGCCGATCACCAGTGCGGCTACGGCGACGATCAGGCCGAGCATCAGCAGCGACGATTCCATCGCGTGCAGGAACGCGGTCTGGCTGAGTTCGGCGAGTCGGCCGCCCTGCGGGCCAAGCGTTTTGGAGATCTCCAAGGCCTGAGCCAGCGAATGGGAGGCCGGGCCGCGTACCGGACCCGGGAACGCCGCCAGATGCGGGGTGAGGACATGGGCATATCGCGCAGCGAGGATAGAGCCGGCCAGCGCGACGCCAAGGGCGGCCCCGACCTCGCGGGTGGTGTCGTTGACTGCCGAGGCGACGCCCTGCTTCTCGTCGGGCACCGCCGTCATGATCGCTAATGTGCTTGGTGCCGTGCAGAATCCGATGCCGGTACTCATCACGAGCATCGGCCACATCACGTCCCAGTACGGCGAGTCGATCTGCAGGACCCGCATCCACAGGAACCCGGCCGAGATCAGCAGCAGCCCGAGGAACGTCACCAGCCGTAGACCCATTCGCGGGAGATACCACGGGGACAGCACGGACAACGTCAGCATGGGTGCCATCAGTGGGCTCAGCGCGAACGCGGTCTGGATCGGGCTGTAGCCCCTGACCAGTTGGATGTATTGCATGATGACGAAAAAGAAGCCGAACATCGCCATGAAAAACACTGTGATCGTTGCCGATCCGGTGGCGAAGTCCGGACGGCGGAACAACCGAACGTCGAGCAGCGGATGGCGCCGTCGCAACTCGACGAATCCGAATGCCACCGCGAGTGCCACCCCGACGCTCATCGACCCGTAGATCAGCGGGTTGCTCCATCCGCGCGCGGGCGCTTCGAGCATGCCGAACACGAAAACCGCTACAGCGCCGGCAATTAGCACCGCGCCCGGCCAGTCCAGCGGGGTGGCCTCATCGTCGCGTGAGGACTTGATCGTGCACGCTAGAACGAATATCACCGCGGCAGAGGCGGCGAAGGCCCAGAAGATGGATCGCCACGACCAGAAGTGCAACAGTGCCCCGGATCCGAGCATGCCGATGACGGCGCCGGACCCCGCGACGCCGGCCCAGATGCCGGTGGCCTTCGCGCGCTCGTCCTCGCCGTAAGTGGCCGTCAACAGCGACAGCGTGGCCGGCATGATGAACGCCGCTCCGACGCCGGCCACACCGCGGGCCGCGACGAGCTGAAGAGGATTGGTGAACACCGTCGACGCGAGAGACGCGATCGCGAATGTGGCCAGGCCGACGAGGAAAGCGCCGCGGCGGCCGTAGCGGTCTCCGATGGCCCCGGCGGGCAACAACAGGCAAGCCAGGGCCACCGAGTAGCAGTCCACTATCCAGGTCAGCTGCGACTGTGTCGCCGAGGTGGCCACGGCGATGTCGCCGAGCGCGGTGTTCAGCGCGACCATCGACGCGATTACCAGCGTCACGCCCATGCAGGCCACGACCATCGTCCAGATTCGGGCCAGGTTCGAACCGGGCGGGGCGGGCGCTTCAGTACGCTGGTCAGACCGGGCGTAGGTATTGACCATTACGATGCGTCTCCTTTCGGGGACGGGTCACTTTCGAGACTAACAGTCTCGTACATAGACGGATAGTCTTGCTGGTAAACGGGAGGTGGTCTACATCACCGATAAGACCGATCCACGGCCGGCGCGTTCGCGGGCTCGGTTGCTGGAAGCTGCCACCGCGCTGCTTCGCTCCGGTGGTCCAAGCGCAGTTACCGTCGATGCGGTCACACGTGGTGCCAATGTAGCCCGCGCCACCTTGTATCGCCATTTCCCGAGCGGAAACGATTTACTGGCAGCCTCATTCAACAGCCTGATACCGCCCGCGCCGATGCCTTCCGAGACCGGCCCGCTGCGCGACCGGCTCATCGAGGTGGTGCTGGCGTTCGGGCAATCGATCGCCGAGTCCGCGGGCATGCTGACCGCGATGAGTTGGCTGGCGCTGGGGCGGGACTTGGAACAGTTGCCAGAGTCTCGTCACACCCGCACGGCCGACAGCCCGGCGATCAGCACACTGCGCGAACGTATCGCCGAGCAGCACGCCGCACCGTTCGATGCCATTTTCGATAGCCCCGAGGCCGCCGAGCTGGGCGAGATCGACCGCTCCCGAGCGATCGCACTGCTGATGGGCCCGGTGGTACTGGGCCGGCTGTCAACCCTTCCCGACTTCGACTACGCCGAATGCGCGCGCGCCGCCGTGGACGGCTTCCTGCATGTGCAGCGCATGCAGAACCCGTCGCTCAACGAAGCTCATAACGAATCGGCAGGTGCTTGAGACCGCCGACAAACGTTGTGGCGATCAGCTGCGGGTTTCCGTTCAGCTCGATGGATTTCAGCCGCGGAAGCAGCTCACTGAAGAAACTGTTCACCTCCATGCGCGCCAAAGCGGCACCCAGGCAGAAGTGCACGCCGTAACCGAATGCCAAGTGTTTGTTGGGATCCCGGCCGACGTCAAAGCGGAACGGGTCGGCGAACACCTCTTCGTCACGGTTGGCGGAGACGTAGGACAGATACACGGCCTCGCCCTTGGCGATCGGCACGCCGCGCACCGTGGTGTCTGCGGTGGCGGTCCGCATGAATTCCTTGACCGGTGTCACCCAGCGGATCATTTCCTCGGTGGCCAGCGGCATCAAATCGAGGTTGTCGGACAAGCGCTTTCGTTGGTCCGGGTTCTCGATGAGAGCCCGTAGACCGCCGGCGATCGTCGCGCTGGTGGTGTCGTGGCCCGCGGTTGCGATGATGACGTAGTAAGACGCGGTATCGACGTCGGACAGCCGCTCGCCGTCGATGCAGGCATTGGCGATCGCCGACGCCAAGTCTTCGGTCGGATGTTCGCGACGCGACGCGGTCAGTGCGTTGAAATAGCCGAAGAACTCGAGCAGAACCTCAAGTTGCTCTTCGAGAGTGGCGCCGCGCTTGAGCTCCTCGTCGTCGCCGCCAAACATTTCGTGGGTCAGGGTGAGCATGCGTGGGAAGTCCGACTCCGGCAGGCCCAGCAGCGACATGATCACGTACAGCGGGTAATTGACAGCGACCTCTTGAACGAAGTCGCATTCGTTGCCTGCGGCGATCATCTTGTCGACATAGATTTTGGCCAGCTCGTCGACGCGAATCTTCAGCGCCCGCATCGCCTTGGGGCGAAACCAGTCCGCGCCGATCGCGCGCACCACCCGGTGCTGCGGGTCGTCGATGTGGATCAGGGTGCGCAGTCCCATTCCGGCTTCCAGCTGGGCGCGCGCCATATCGTCGGCTTTGGCGGTGGCCAGCAGCGGCCGCGGCTCGTTGATGAAGAGGTCGTTGGCACGCTCGATCTCCATGACGTCGGCGTGTTTGGTGATCGCCCAGAACGGCCGATACGGCGGGCAGTCGACCAGCGACACCGGCGCGTGGGCGCGCAGATGGGTCAGCGCTGCATGTAGCCGTGGCTCGTCGGCATAGGATGTCGGATCGGCGAATACCTTCGCAGCCTCGTCAATGATTGGTGTGCTCATCGGCCTTCTTGTCTTTTTGCTCGCTGGTCCGGGCATTTTCTTGACGTGTGTCAGGTTTTCCAGTGTCCGTGATCGCCGATTACCGGGGAGCGGTTTTCGTCGATCCGTACGCTGGGGTTTTGTGCCGATCCGATCGTCTCGTCCGCGCCGAGCCTGGGCCGCCTTCATCGTGGCGGCAATTGCGGTGGCGGCATGTGGCCGGGGTGGCATCACATCGACGAAGTCTGAGCCGGCGTATGCCGGCCCGTTGGACGCTGGCATTGTGCGCACCTCGATGGGCCTGATGCGCGGCATGGTCGCCGCGGATTACCGCCTGTTTCAAGGCATTCCGTATGCGGCACCGCCGGTGGGGCCGCTGCGTTGGCGGCCACCGCGGCCGGCGGCGAAGTGGCCGGGGACGTTGGACGCCACCAAACCGGGCCCGCAGTGCATGCAGGACACCGGACCCAACCCGCATGTGGGCAAGCCGACCAGCGAAAACTGCCTCACGCTCAACGTGTGGGCCCCGCCGCGCGCACGGGGCACCGCCAAGCATGCGGTGATGGTGTGGATCCATGGCGGAGGCTTCGTCAACGGCAGTAGCGACATTTACTACTCGCGTTGGCTGGCCGCCAAGGGCCACATCGTCGTCGTCACGATCAACTACCGGCTGGGCGCGCTGGGATTTTTGGCCCACCCGTCACTCGGCGCGCCGGGCGCCGTCGGAAACTACGGGCTGGCCGACCAGCAGGCCGCACTGCGCTGGGTCCGCGATCACATCGCCGATTTCGGCGGCGATCCGCACAAGGTGACGATCGCCGGCGAATCCGCGGGCGGCATGTCGGTGTGCGATCACCTGGTGGCGCCGGGGTCGGCGGGGCTGTTCCGCGCGGCGATCATCCAAAGCGCGCCCTGTCAGGCGCAAGCCGATTTGGCGACCGGCCAGCGCCACAGCGTGGATTACGCGGTGTCGGTGGGGTGCCGCAATCCCGCCAGCACGGCGGCGTGTCTGCGTGCACTGCCGGCGAGTGCGCTTGACCGTCCGCCCTGGTATGTCTTCATCGGAGACTCCGATGCACTCTCAGGTCCGGTTACCGGGACACCGCTGCTGCCGGACGGACCGGTCGCGGCATTCGCCGAGGGTCGGGCCGCCCGGGTGCCGGTGCTGATGGGCGTCAACCACGACGAGTTCACCTTGTTCGCGGCGCTGCGGTACGACAAATTGGGCCGGGGCATCAGGTCGGCCGAGTACCCGCGCTTGCTCACCGACATCTTCGGTACCGACGGGGCCGCAGTCGCGGAGCATTACCCGCCCGATCGCTACGGTGGGGACGCCTCGCTTGCCTACTCAGCGGCACTCACGGACGGCGTCTTCTCTTGCACCACAGATCGATTGGCCGACTCGTTGAGCCAGGGTGCGCCGGTGTACACCTACGAGTTCGACGATCCTCACCCACCCGCACCGAAACTGTTGCGGCAGGCGCCGTTTCCGGTTGGCGCCAGCCACTCATTGGAGCTGCGTTACTTGTTCAAGGTCGGCGGCGCGCCGCCGCTGGATCCCGGACAGCGCATGCTGTCCGACCAGATGATCAGCTACTGGAGCCATTTCGTCACCAACGGCGCTCCGAAGGCCGCCGGCCAGCCCGGCTGGCCGGCCGAAGGCAGCGATCCCGGCCAGAATTTCTGGATGTCGTTGCGCCCCGGCGGTAGCAGCGTCATCACCAACTTTGAGGAAGCGCATCAGTGCCCGTTCTGGGCGTCGCTGAAGGGCAGGTCGTGAGCACACCCGAGCCGGGCGCCTTCGTCGACGATTGGTTGACGGCCTGGAACCGTCATGACGTCGACGCGGTGCTCACGCATTTTCACGACGACGTCATCTTCACCTCACCGGTTGCGGCTCGGGTGATCCCGGACTCCACAGGAGTTGTGCGCGGTAAAGCCGCACTGCGCGAATACTGGAGAGCCGCACTGGAAACCATGCCCGACCTGCACTTCGAAATCATCGGCGTCTATCACGGCGAGTCGGCGCTGGTCATCAATTACCGCAACCAGAGCGGTGGTTTGGTCAACGAGGTGCTGGAATTCGACGGCGGACTTGTGCGTCGCGGGCACGGGACGTATCTGTTGGGCAGCTAGCCTCACGGGCAGTACGCGCTGACCGCGGAACTCACCACCGCATCGACGTCTTGCGGCGCGATGCCTTGTCCGACCAGGCCATTCTGTGTCTGCCACGGCGCGGCGCCGGCGGATTCATATGCGCACACCTGGTGGCCTGCCGTAATGAGTTTGTCCGACGCGTATTGGGTGCTGAGACTGTGTGCGCCAAGCGCGTTCAGGTAAGCGTCGTCTTGGGCGTCAGCGTGTGCCGGCGGCGCACTGATCAGCAATGCCGCTGACGCGATCAACGCGGTTGCGATCGTTGGCGGTTGCATCGTCTTCCCAGTACACCGCTTTTACGTCGTTTACGAAAGGTGCTTGTTCGTTGTGATCCAGGTGGTGATGTCGGCGTGCACGACCTCGGTCCCGCTGCGCTCGGTCAGCGTGACCGGCACGACGAGCTCGAAGCCGTCAGAGCCCTCGGTGATCTGCGTGAAATCCGGCGGGTCCACGGCAGCCCGTGCCCGCAGCGAGGTGGTGGCCTTCTGCAGCACCGACTCGGTCCATATAAGCCTTCGGAATCCAGCGATGGCTGCGCGGCACGGTGGCCTCCATCAGCATTCCCATCGCCACCTCGGCGGCATTCCAGGCCGCGATCGCGTGCACGGTGTGCAAATGGTTGTAGACCATGAACCACTTGGGCACCCGCACCTCAGCCAGGCCCGGCTCCATCCGCACCACGTGTGGCAGCACCGAAGCGAAGTAAGGAACCCGCGCCATCGCGGCCGCGGAGAAGAGCCGAGTGCCACCGGGCCGGCCGGAAAGCCGTCGCCATGCCGCGTAAGTGCTGGTCGGAGCCGTCATGACGACATACCTTACTCTGGAGTAAGAAGCGGTTGCCCGACGATCGTGCGTCGCCGCCGTCACCGGGTCGGTGGGATTTGGCCGATACCAGGATCTAGGGCATACTGTTCAGGTTGCCTTGCGCCGGGTTTGCGCCTGGTCGGGCATACGACGAGCGCCCAAACGGGCGCGTCCGGTCCCATCCTTGGAACGCGATGAATTTCGGTCGCGGACGAGGCTGCGTGCGGGTGACACACCCGACCGCGGGGGCCGGTGGACCACGACAGGTAAACAGCGGCGCAACATGCGGGCGCGGACGCCAGATCTATTCGGGCGATCGGTGCCCAACGGAACACCGGGTCCGGACACTGGAAGGCAGGTAGGAGAAGCGTGGCGGGACAGAAGATCCGCATCAGGCTCAAGGCCTACGACCACGAGGCGATTGACGCCTCGGCGCGCAAAATCGTCGAGACTGTTGTCCGGACGGGCGCCAGCGTGGTGGGTCCGGTGCCGCTGCCCACTGAGAAGAACGTGTATTGCGTCATTCGCTCTCCGCATAAGTACAAGGACTCGCGGGAGCACTTCGAAATGCGCACCCACAAACGGCTGATCGACATCCTCGACCCGACACCGAAGACCGTTGACGCGCTGATGCGCATCGATCTGCCTGCCAGCGTCGACGTCAACATCCAGTAGGAGATCTGCGAGCAATGGCGAGAAAGGGCATTCTGGGCACCAAGCTGGGTATGACGCAGGTGTTCGACGAGAACAACCGCGTTGTGCCGGTGACGGTGGTCAAAGCCGGGCCGAACGTGGTGACCCGAATCCGCACACCCGAAACTGACGGGTACAGCGCGGTGCAGCTGGCCTACGGCGAAATCAGTCCGCGCAAGGTGAACAAGCCGCTGGGCGGTCAGTACGCC
>Ga0210396_10000615_pt1 | contig 44946 bp, 44 predicted proteins | sample IncBWH17OmetaG_FD_155466 | JGI IMG/M metagenome (GOLD analysis project Ga0210396, IMG submission 155466) | Forest soil microbial communities from Barre Woods Harvard Forest LTER site, Petersham, Massachusetts, United States - Inc-BW-H-17-O ... | reverse complement strand
CCGCGCCTCGTCTACGAGTACGAAAACGTGGGGCACCTAGCGCTCTTCAACCTGATCTCGACGATCGGCTCGTTCATCCTCGCGGCGGGCGTGGGCGTGACGATCGTCAACGTCGTGCGCAGCCTCAAGGTCGGCGCGATCGCGGGGCCGGACCCGTGGCGTGGGAACACGCTGGAGTGGTTCACGCCGTCCCCCCCGCCGGTCAACAACTTCGACACCGTCCCGCGCATCCGCTCGCTGGAACCGATGAAGGACATCCGGCGCGAGGTCGAGCAGCGGACCGCCGCGACGCCGGCGCCGGGTGGTGCGACGGTGCCGGCGGGCGCGACGCAGGTCGGGGTGTAGACGAGCGCAAGTCCTGTCGGCGGCCGCGAGAGGGTCGCGGTTGGGATTTGGGGATCGTCCGCGTGGGCTGGTGCGGAGGGTCGGGGGGGGGGGGCGGGGGGCCTCCTTGCCCCGCGACGGCGGCGGGTTCGCGTGATGGGGCCGGTTGCGAAGCAGCCACATGAGGCTCAAGCAACAGACGGTCCATAAGCCTTGACTTCTTATAAGGCATAGCTTATGATAGCCGTGTGTGGGAGATCAACCTGATCGACCAAGCCGCCGAGTGGTATCTCGCTCTCGGTGACGTCGAGCGCAGGCAGATCACCGCCGCTATAGATGAGCTGGAGGCACGCGGACCGGCTCTTGGACGGCCTTTTGTGGACCGAATCAAGGGCAGCCGCCATCACAACATGAAGGAGTTGCGGTCCATCGGCGGCAACATCCGCGTCCTCTTTGCATTTGATCCCAGCCGGGAAGCCATCCTCCTGATCGGAGGCGACAAGACCGGTCAATGGCAACGGTGGTACAAGGAAAACATCCCTATCGCTGATGCCCTATACGATGAATATTTGGAGCAATATGATGAAGACGACCAAGTGGAGCGACGCTCGCCGTAGGGCCGTCAAGCCGGACGATGAGCCGCATATTCAGCGGGCCCGCGAGGCAATGCGGGCCGAGCTACGTCTAGCAGAGCTACGCAAGCACCGCGGCGCCAGCCAGTCCAAGATTGCCAAACGCCTCGAAGTTTCCCAGTCCAATGTGTCCCAGCTCGAGCGTGGTGACGATGTCAAGCTCTCAACACTCGACAGCTACGTCAAGGCTCTCGGCGGCCATCTCAAGATCAGTGCTGTCTTTGAGGACGAGACCATCCCAATCAGCTAACACACGCACAGCCAACCGGCCGTAGACCCGAGCCGCTCGACGCTGCCTAAACGCGGCTTGCGCGCCGACAAGAAAATGGGCGAAACTTGGCTGTGCGCAGACCGCATGATCGCGCCAGCGTTGAATCTTGGTTGATCGAGCAGTCAGGGCATTTTAGTTCAGCCGCGCGGCATGGCGGTGCGCCTCAGAGGGCGACGAGGACGAACACGACTGCAATGGCGAGGTAGCTCGCGGTGATCCGTCGCCGCGCCGTCCTCGGCCGTCGCGTCAACCGCTCGTAGGTCATCACGACCGTGAAGCCCGCCATGGCCAGGGGCTGAGCCACAGGCACCACGAGAGCGGCGAGCATCGCCGGCGAGCATGAGGCGATGCAACCGCTGGCGTTACGCCAACCGAAGCGAGCGATACCCGCCAACCGGCCGACGCCTTTCGGTGGGAGTGCTTCGCCGCGATGGGGTTGTCCGGGTCGCGTTCCTGCATCCGTTTGACGCCCTGCGCGTAGCCGGTGACGATCGGGTGGGTCGTTGGCGGCGAGACTCGATATCTCGCGTCGTATCAGTACAGGTCCCGGGCCGCTCATCGTGTAGTCCTTTCGCAAGCGCTCCACTGGCCCTCGTATCCCGCGGGATGCCGGAGAACTTGACAATCTCTGCCGTGCCACGCCATATCAACAAGTCTCGGCGTGTGCGGCCTGAGAGTCAACTGGCTCGATACATCCTCACGAGCGAGATCGCGCAAATTGCGCACGATTTCCTACCCCACTCCTACTCCACTAGGACCGGCGGTCGGGATCGCCCACCCCCCCAAGTCAACGAATCATCCCCTTCGTCCTGTGGAGCGGACCGGCCGCGAGGTTCTGATTGGCGACATCGCCCCACCTCTGCAGACGTCATTACCCGTCCGCGGACAGTTGTATGAATGGGCGGGACTTGGCGGAAACCGTGCCGCTCGCCGAGGCTCCCATCGTCGAGGTCGATCGCGCGGTCTGCGTGCGCTACGGCGAGCTGCGCGCCGCCAACGGGCGGCGGCCGACGAATGACCTCTGGATCGCCGCAACCGCGCTCGCGCACGATTTCACGCTCATCACGGGAGATGAACGCCAAGCAGCTCTGCCACTTGTCCGCGCGACGCTTGTCCCGTCCAGCGCATGACCGCGTAGCGATCCAGGCGGTACAACAGCGTCGGAGGCATCCGTAGCCGCTTGCTCGACCTTCCAGCCTTCCTATAGTGGCCTTGCCCGTCCGCTCACCAAAGGAGCCTTCCGTGGACGTCGAGATCTGGTCCGACATCGCATGCCCGTGGTGCTACATCGGCAAGCGCCGCTTCGAGGCCGCCCTGGAGCAGTTCGAGCACCGCGACGACGTCAGCGTGACGTGGCGGAGCTTCGAGCTCGACCCCGCTGCACCGCATGAGCGCAAGGGCGACCGCGCGGAGCACCTGGCGAAGAAGTACGGCATGACGGTCGAGCAGGCCCGCGCAGCCGAGCAGCGGCTCACGGATGCGGCGGCGGTCGAGAGCCTTCCCTTCCGCTTCGACATCGCCCGCAGCGGCAACACCTTCGACGGCCACCGACTAGTGCACCTCGCGGAGGCCCACGGCCTGCAGGATGAGATGAAGGAGCGACTGCTGCGCGCGTACTTCACCGAAGGCGAGCTGATGTCGGACCCCGACACGCTCGTGCGCCTCGCCGCCGAGGTCGGGCTCGACGAGCGCGAGGTGCGAGAGCTGCTTGAGGGAGATCGCTACGCGGATGCGGTCCACGCCGACGAGCGGACGGCCGGCGAGCTGGGGATCAGCGCGGTGCCGACGTTCGTCATCGACCGCAGGCTGGGCGCCTCGGACGCGCAGCCGCCGGAGGCGCTGCTCGATCTGCTGCGCCAAGGATCGGCCCAGCGCAGCCCCGCATCGTCGCTCGCCTAGGATGGGCGCGTGACGACGATCTTCGAGAGCCTCAACGCGCTGGACGGCGCCCCGCTGGACGAAAGCGCGCTGCGGGGGCGCACGGTGCTCGTGGTGAACGTCGCCTCGCGCTGCGGGCTGACCCCGCAGTACACGGGCCTGGAGCGTCTGCAGGAACGCTACGGCGAGCGCGGCTTCACAGTGCTGGGCGTGCCGTGCAACCAGTTCGGCGAACAGGAGCCGGGCAGCGCACAGGAGATCCAGTCGTTCTGCTCAATGACCTACGGCGTCAGCTTTCCGATGACGGAGAAGCTCGACGTGAACGGCCCCGAGCGCCATGCGCTGTACGGCACGCTGACCGCGACCTCCGACCAGGACGGCGAGGCGGGCGACGTGCAGTGGAACTTCGAGAAGTTCCTCGTCTCCGTCGACGGACGCGCAGTGGCGCGCTTTCGCCCGACGGTCGAGCCGGAGTCCCAGGAGCTGACGGCGGCGATCGAGTCGGAGCTCGCGTCCTGATGGCCGCGACACCTGCCCTGAGCGCCCCTTCCGCGGGCGCGCCGTTCGAGCGCACGACGATCGAGCGCCGCGAGCTCGGCGAGCGCGACGTGGAGATCGACATCAGGTACTGCGGTATCTGCCACAGCGACATCCACCAGGTCAAGGACGAGTGGGGCGGCTCGATCTTCCCGATGGTGCCCGGCCACGAGATCGCGGGCGTCGTGGCCGCGGTGGGCAGCGCGGTCGAGAAGCTGTCGGTCGGCGACCGCGTCGGCGTGGGCTGCCTGGTGGACTCCTGCGAGGAGTGCGAGTACTGCGTGGCCGGCGAGGAGCAGTTCTGCGTCAAGCGCGCGGTGCCGACCTACAACGGCCGTGACTACGACGGCGAGCCGACGTATGGTGGCTACAGCCGGCGGATCGTCGTCAAGGATTGCTTCGTCGTGCGCATCCCTGACAGCATCGAGCTGCAGTCCGCGGCCCCGCTGCTGTGCGCGGGGATCACGACCTATGTGCCGCTGAAGCACTGGCGCGTCGGCGAGGGGACGAAGCTCGCGGTGATCGGCATGGGCGGCCTTGGACACGTGGCGGTGCAGATCGCGGCGGCGATGGGTGCCGAGGTGACGGTGCTGAGCCAGACGCTGAGCAAGCAGGACGACGGCCTGCGCTTCGGCGCCAAGCACTACTACGCGACCTCCGATCGCGCGACGTTCAAGGAGCTGGCGTCGAGCTTCGATCTGATCCTGAACACGGTCTCGGCAAACCTGGACGTCGACGCGTACCTGCGCCTCTTGCGCGTCGACGGCACGCTCGTGAACGTCGGGGCGCCCTCGGCGCCGGACAAGTTCCACGCGTTCTCGCTGATCGGCGCGCGGCGCAGCCTCGCGGGCTCGGCCATCGGCGGCCTGCGCGACACCCAGGAGATGCTCGACTTCTGCGCCGAGCACGGCGTCGAGCCGGCGATCGAGCTGATCGGTGCGGACGACGTGGACGGCGCGTACGGCCGCGTCGAGCGCAGCGACGTGCGCTACCGCTTCGTGATCGACGTCGCGAGTATCGCGTAGCCAGCCAAGATCGCGACCGGCATCCGGTCGATATACCGCGGGCGGGTCGGAGCGGCCGTATCAGCCGCTAGGCGACACGACGATGAGATCGAGCGGCTTGCTGTAGTCGGTCTCGAGATCCTCCATGTTGGCGAGCGCCGCGCGCACCTGCTTGGTCGCCTGCGCTCCGCGCATTCCCGGCAGCGACACTTGGCAGCGCACAGTGAAGACGGTCAGCGGCTGACCATCTCGTCGAGTGTCTCCCGGGGCACCGAGATCGATCCGTGCCTCTGAGGGAAGGGCGTGGCGAAGACGACTTGCAACGTCCTCCGCCCACTCCCTGGTAGGAGCGGAAAGCACGACGTCGGCGTGTGCGCGGTCAGGTATTGGACTGGTTGGCGGCGTGCGGGCAAGCTCTTCCAGCAGGAACAAGGTGGCGGAAGTCTGGGCGCGTAGCGTCGGAAGCTTGGCGCGCCACTCGCGTGCCGCGGCCGCCTGCGCATGCACCAACGACTGCAGCCGCTGCAAAGGAGATGACTCTGCCTGAGTCGTCACGGGATCGAGTGTAGTCATTTGGACCGCCTGGTCTCGACGACATTGAGGCGGCGATCGAGCGCAGTGAGTTGCTCGGTGACGACGAGCAACACTTCGTCGCTCGCTCGCTCGGCTTCCTCCAGTGGGACGAGGCGGCGCTCAAGCCTGCGGCCGATCTCTACGGCCAATCGCTCGTGGTCATGCTGACGGTCGGCAGCGGAATACCCGATGACGCTGCCGACTTGATTGGGTAGATGTCCAAGCGAGGTCATGTACGCAAAGATCAAGACAACGGATACCACCGCAAGCACCGCGCCGGCCCGCTCGAGATGGAGAAGCATGGGAAAGCCCAGCACGACCCCTGGCAGCTCGGCCGGCGTGCCGTAAAGCACGCTGGCGACAAAGCCGCCGGTATAGATGCCCATGATCACGATGAGCCAGCCTCGCCATCGCGGGAGCAGCAGATTAGTGGGTGGGTCCAATCCTTTGGAGGTCATCGAACGCATGTTTGCATCGGACGGGGACGAAACGCCACGGGCCAGCGGCCCCTCCGCACCCCGCGCCCACTAGACTCCCCCGCGATGGAGGGCTCACCGGCATCGCTCTCGGCCGCGCCAGCGCTCGACGCGCCCCCGCTGGGTCTGGCGCCGCGTACGCGGCAGCTCCTGGCGGACTACGTGGAGCTGACGAAGCCAAAGGTGCAGTCGCTGCTGCTGCTGAGCACGATCGCGACGATGTACGTCGCGGGCGACCCGTCGGTGGTGCTGGTCGCGCTGACGTGCCTCGGCGGGTACCTCTCGGCGGGCGGCGCGGGCGCGGTGAACCATTGGTTCGACCGCGACATCGACGCGCGCATGACGCGCACCGCGAACCGGCCGATCCCGGCGGGCCGGGTCGCTCCGACCGCGGCGCTCGCGTTCGGCTGCACGCTGGCGGCGCTGTCCTTCGCGGAGCTCTCGCTGACGGTCAACGTGCTCGCGGCGAGCCTCTCGTTCGCGGGCTTCCTGGGCTACGTGCTCGTGTACACGGTGTGGCTGAAGCGGCGCTCGCCGCAGAACATCGTGATCGGCGGCGCGGCGGGCGCGATCCCGCCGCTGGTTGGCTGGGCGGCGGTGCGGGGCTCGCTGAGCGGCACCGCGGTGCTGCTGTTCTTCATCGTGTTCTTCTGGACTCCCCCCCACTTCTGGGCACTGTCGCTGCTGATGAAGGGCGAGTACGAGAAGGTCGGCGTGCCGATGCTCCCCGTCGTGCGCGGCGAGGCCGAGACGCGCCGGCAGATCCTGCTCTACACGGTCCTGCTGTACGCGGTCACGCAGCTGCCGTTCTGCGCGGGCGGCTTCGGCGTGATCTACCTCGCGGCGTCGCTGATCCTGGGACTCGGCTTCATCGCGGGCGCGGTACGCCTGTACCGGCGGGCCGACCGGCGCAGCGCGCTGCAGCTATATCTGTTCTCGCTGGCCTACCTGGCACTGCTGTTCTGCGCGATGGTCCTGGACGCGCAGCTATGAGGCGCGGGCAGCCCGGCGAGACCTTCGCGGCCGGAGCTCCAAGCGACCGGTCACGTGCCGCCATGAGGTATCTTTCCCGGCGATGATGACCCGCCGTCTAGCCCGCAAGAACATCCGCACCGGTCTGCTGGTGGGCGCGCTCTGCATGTTCATCTTCGGCCTCAGCTTCGTCGTCGCGGCGCTGTACGTCTCGTGAGCCCGCTCGACCCCGAGATCCCGCCGACGGGCGAGGAGATCCACCTCCCCGGCCCGAGCATCCTGCCGCTGCTGACCGCGGCGGGGATCACGCTGGCGCTGGTGGGCATCACGACGATCATCTGGGTCTCGATCGCGGGCGCGATCCTGACGATCGTGTGCATCGTGCGCTGGATCGGAGACACGCGCCGCGACATCGACGAGCTCCCGCTCGACCCGCATTAATTCGACGTGCCAACGCCGCATGCGGCGTTGGCGGCAGGGTCGCATGCGACCCTGCCTCGGGGTCGTGCATGCACGACCCCGCCGAGCGGCGCATGCGCCGCTCGGACAGCATCCCCCTGGTGGAGCGCCGCGCGCGGTCCCTCTTCCGCGCGCGGCCCATTTGGGCGGGGCGAGCCCGTTCCCCGGCGAGCACTCGCCCCTCTCTCACCCCACCGCGGCGCTTGCCGGCACGGGACAGATGGCCCCATCGTCGGTCCAGCAGCGCACGATGTCGCGCACGGAGAGGATCCCCACCGTCTCCCCTCCCTCGACGACGATCAGATGCCTGAAGCGGCCGCGCACCATCGCCGCGGCAGCCTCCTCGAGCGACCAGTCGGGCGCGGCGTAGACGACGTCGCGCGTGAGGTGCTCGGCGACAAGCTCGCGGTCGGGGTCCTGGCCGTCGCCCAGCGCGATCAGGATGTCGCGCTCGGTCAGGATCCCCACACCGGGAGCGTCGGGGTCGACCACGATGGCGGCGCCGACCTGGCGCTCGGACATCAGCCGCGAGGCGTCGCGCAGGGTGTGCCCGGGGCCGACCGCGAGAATCGTGGGGCTCATACCTTCGTGAACCTGCATGGTGACGGCTCCTTTCCCGCTCGAACCTTCGGGCCGGCCGACCCGAAAGGCTTGCAACGATTGCCTCAATCTAGCCTGACGTGGGCGATCCGTCAAGTGCCGGTGAGCACGACTTGCCCTTCGTCGGGCGAACGCAATAGGATCACGAGCGGGATGATGGACTGGTTCGCTTCAGGTCACCGCCTTGGGCTCGCTGGGGAGCGACCGAGGCTTCTCGCGAGACGTCTCGCGCATGCCTAGACGCCCCGTGATCATCACGGTCCTCGCGGGGATCGTCGCGACCGCGATCGGCATCGTCTTGAGCTTCGTGATCCACTGGTTCCCGGTGGCGGCCTCCGCGCAGGCCAAGAACACCGATCGGCTCTATCACGTGCTGGTGATCGCATCGATCCCGATCTTCGTGATCGTGGTCGCCACGATCCTCTACTCGGTCTGGCAGTTCCGGATGAAGCCCGGCGAGGAGCTCAAGGACGGGCCTCCGATCCACGGCAACACGCGCCTGGAGGTCCTTTGGACCGCGGTCCCATCGGTGCTCGTCATCGCGCTGGTCTCCTATTCCTTCGTGGTGCTCCACGAAAACGAAAAGAAGCCGGGAGGCAAGGAAATCGAGGTCGCGGTCACCGGCCAACAGTTCTTCTGGTCCTACAAGTACCCCACCTCCGTCACCGGCGGCGCGCCGCTGCGCAGCTACCAGCTCTATCTGCCCAAGGGCGAGTCGGTCTACTTCGACCTGCATTCCAAGGACGTCATCCACGCGTTCTGGATCCCCGCGTTTCGCCTCCAGGAGGACGTCGTGCCGGGCATCACGACCCACTACCGCGTAACGCCGACACGACTCGGCTCCTACCCGGTCGTCTGCAACCTGCTCTGCGGAGTCGGGCACAGCTTGATGCGCTCGACGGTGCACGTGGTCACGCCGGCGCGCTTCGAAGCGTGGATTCAAAGTCAAACAAAGGCCCCCGCCGCGGTGGCCACGGGGTAGAGTGGAGAGGCCGCGTATGAGATCGCAGGGAACCAGCTGATGGTCGCCAGACTCCGCGCCCCGGGCTTCTATCGCGCCGGCATGGCAGTCGTGTTGGGCGTCGCCTTCGCGACCGCGATCACGTGGGTGGTGCGCGTGGCGACCGGCCACGCGACCTTCACGCACTACCTGAGCGGCGAAGCGATCACGACGGTCTCGCTGATCGCGTGCCCGCTGTTCTTCCTCGTCGGCCTCGGCGCGTTCGACTACTGGTTCTACTGGGCCGCGGGGCGCCCGACGCGCGCCGAGGACCACTCCAGCCACGGCGCGCACAGCTGGCGCGACTACTTCCGCGTCAACACCGACCACAAGGTGATCGGCGTGCAGTACGTCGTGACCTCGTTCTTCTTCCTGCTCGTCGGGGGGCTGATCGCGATGCTGATGCGCATCGAGCTCGCGCAGCCGGGCGCGAAGTTCGTGGACGCGAACACCTACAACGGCCTGTTCTCGGTGCACGCGTCGGTGCTGATCTTCTTCTTCATCATCCCCGTCTTCGCGGGCCTCGCGAACTTCGTGCTACCCCTGATGATCGGCGCGCCGGACATGGCGTTCCCGCGCCTGAACGCGCTCTCCTTCTGGATGCTGCCGCTCGGCGGCGCGATCATGCTGCTGAGCTTTCTCGCCCCCGGCGGCGCGTTCGCGGACGGCTGGACGGCGTACACGCCGCTGTCGACCTCGGCGCCGCTCGGGCAGAACTTCTTCTCGATCGGGGTGCAGTTCGCGGGCGCGTCCTCGGTCGCGACCGCGCTCAACTTCCTAGTCACGATCATCACGATGCGCGCGCCGGGGATGAGCTTCTTCCGCATGCCGCTGCTGGTGTGGGCGAACTTCTCGACCTCACTGCTGGTCGTGATCGCGACGCCGTTCATCGCGGCCTCGCAGTTCTTCATCCTGCTCGAGCGCGCGCTCGGCTTCAACTTCTTCGACGCCGACAAGGGCGGCAACGTGCTGATGTACCAGCACATCTTCTGGTTCTACTCGCACCCCGCGGTCTACATCATGATCTTGCCCGGCTTCGGGATCATCAGCGAGATCATCGCCGTGAAGGCGCGCAAGCCGATCTTCGGCTACCGCATGATGGCCTTCTCGCTGCTCGCGATCGTGCTGCTCGGCTTCACGGTGTGGGCGCATCACATGTTCACCTCCGGCATGCCCGCATGGGTGCGCATCCCGATGGCGATCACGACCGTGATCATCGCGGTCCCGACCGGCATCAAGATCTTCTCGTGGCTGGGCACGCTGTACCGCGGCGTCCTGCATCTCGATACGCCGATGCTGTTCGCGCTCGGCTTTTTGATCACGTTCACCGCGGGCGGGATCAGCGGGATCATGCTCGCGATGATCCCCTTCGACATCCACGTCACCGCGACGTACTTCGTCGTCGCGCACCTGCACTACGTGCTGTTCGGCGGCTCGCTGATGACGATCTTCGCGGGCGTCTACTACTGGTTCCCGAAGATGACCGGGCGGATGTACGACGAGCGCCTCGGCAAGCTCCACTTCTGGAGCACCTTCGTGTTCTTCAACCTCACGTTCGGGCCGATGCACATCCTCGGATTGCAGGGGATGCCGCGCCGCGTCGCGACCTACGCGGCGCAGTTCGCGGACCTCAACCTGTTCATCTCGATCGCGAGCTGGGCGCTCGGTTTGAGCACGCTGATCTTCATCTACAACATGGCCAACAGCTGGCGCGGCGGCCCTCGCGCAGCCGCGAACCCGTGGCGAGCGATGACGCTCGAGTGGCAGGTCTCCTCGCCACCGCCCATCTTCAACTTCGACCGCGTGCCGACGATCGTGGGTGGCCCCTACGAGTACGGCGTCCCGGGCGCGGTGCACGGAATCTTCACCCCGGCGCCGACGCCGTCGGAGGTACACACGGGCGCCGCCGGCAGCGTCCCCGTCCCGAGCGGCGGCGAGTAGATGTTCATGTTCACGAGCGAGGAAGCGAGAGCGACATGAGAGAGATAGTGGTGGTGGCCAACCGCACCCTCGGCGGCCGCAAGCTGCTCGAGCGGGTGCGCGCGCTGGCGGGCGAGCAGGAGACGCGCTTTCGACTCGTCGTGCCCCAGAGCAAGCCCTCCTCGGGCCTCGTGATCTACGACGAGGCGGTGCGCGACTCCGCGCAGGTGCGGATCGACCTCGCGGTCTCGCTGCTCGCCGACGAGGGCATCGCGGCCAGCGGCGCGATCGGCGACCAGGACCCATTTCTGGCGACGATGGACGCGATCGCCGAGCACCGGCCGAGCGAGGTGATCGTCTCGACGCACCCCGTCACGCACTCCGGCTGGCTGCGACGCGACCTGATCGAGCGCATCCAGAGCGCCTCGGGACTCCCCGTCGAGCACATCGTCACCGACCTCGAGCACGAGGGACTGCCGTTCCGCGTGACGCTCGTGATTGCAAATCGCACCGCGAGCGGCGAGGAGCTGATCGACCGCCTGCGCGAGAAGGCCGCGCACGGCGAGCGTCATCTGTTCATCGCGGTCGTGCCCCAGCAGGGCGGACACGGCGCGGCCGCACAGGGAGCGCGCGTGCGCCTACAGGGGATGCTCGAGCGGCTGCGCGCGGCGGACCTGCTGGCGGCGGGCATGATCGGCGACCCCGACCCCTACACCGCGGCGATGAACGCGCTCGAGCTGTTCAAAGTCGACGATGTCGTGATCTCGACGCTCCCCAACGAGCGCTCGGGCTGGCTGCGCGCGAACCTCATCGAGCGCATCCGTGGCGCAGCGACGGTGCCCGTCGAGCACGTCATCGTCGATTTAAGCGAGGTCGGGGCCGCAGCGCCGGCCGCGGCGGGCAGCTGAGGAGGAGTCCGTCGTGGAGGCCGCCAGCATCACACCCGCGGTAGCGCCCGCCCAAAGCACGCACGGAGGCACAACCCGTGAGGGGGCGCAGGCGGGCGAGCACCACGGACCGCCGGCGGCGAACCGCAGCTCGCGCGTAGACCCGCAGCTGCTCGGCATGCTGCTTTTCATCATCTCCGAGGTGATGATCTTCGGCGCGTTCTTCACGGCGTACTTCTTCATCCGCGTCGCCCAGGGCGACCCGTGGCCCGCACCGGGCACGCATCTGCCGGTGCCGGTCGCGTTCGTCAACACGCTGATCCTGGTCTCCTCGTCGTTCACGCTGCACTGGGCGGAGACCTCGATCAAGCGCGGCAACCGCTTCGGCCTGAAGGCCGGCATGCTCGCGACGTTCCTGCTCGGCTGCACGTTCCTGTTCATCCAGATCAACGAGTACGCGAACATCGGCTTCGCCCCGCAGGACCACGCGCAGCAGACGATCTTCTACTCGCTCACCGGCCTGCACGGCGCGCACGTCACGATCGGCCTGATCCTGCTGCTGATCGTCACGGTCCGCGCCTTCCGCGGGCACTTCTCCCCCGAGGAGCACCGCGGCGTCGAGGTGCCCGGCATCTACTGGCACTTCGTCGACATCATGTGGATCGTGGTCTTCACCACCGTCTACGTGATCTGAGCGGGCCGCGCCAGCCGATGCTCAACCCGCTGCGCTCCGAGGGCGAGATGTTCCGCGCGCTGATCTACGTGATCGTGTTCTTCGCGCTCGTGATCGCGCTCGTGCTGATCGGCCGCGCGATCTTCTGAGCGGTCGAGCGCCGCCGCGGCCGCGCGACTACTTGACCGTGAGCGTGCCCACCATGCCCGCGGCGCGATGCCCGGGGGCCTGGCAGAAGAAGGTGTAGCTGCCGGGCTTGAGCTTGACGGTGAAGGACGCGGTGCCCTTGGGCTCGAGCGGCGTCGCGCCGAGCACGGGGCCGCTGGTGCCGGTCTGGATCGCGAGGTTGTGCGTGACCCCGGACATGTTCTTCATCGAGATCGTGACCTGACCGGCTTGGGCGACGGCTTTGTTGGTCGTATACGCGAGCTGCCCGGTCGGCGAGGCTTCCAGTTCGAGTTTCCCGGCCTTCTCTTCGGCGGCCTTGCCGGAGCCGACGGGCGCGACGGCGCTGGCGAGCAGGCCGGTGTCTTTGCCGGGATTGTCGGCGGAGGCGGCGACGTAGGAGGCGATGTCGTTGAGCACGGCTCCGCTCGCGAGACCGCGTGGCATGACCTCTTCGGGGTTCGGATATTCGACCTGGTGCTGGACGACGCTGCGAATCGAGCTGCGGCCGAGGCCTTCGCTAACGGTGGGGGCGTAGGCGACATCGAGGTTCGGGCCGACCGAGCCCTTGGTTTCGGCGCGCGCGAGGGTGTGGCAGGCGCCGCACTTGGCGACGAACTGTTGCTTGCCGACGATCAAGTTGGCGTTTTCGCCGTGTTTGACCGAGCCGCAGCCGCTCGCGGCCAGCAGCACGAGACCGCCCGCTCCAATCATTCGACCCAGGCTACGCATCCTCACCGCGGGCAACTCTATCCGACGGAGCGGGCAAAGTCATCTGGCCGCGCGAGCGTCGCGAGCTCGCCCTGCGCGGCGGCGATCACCCCGCGCGCGACGCCCTCCCAGGACCAGCGCTCGCGCACGGTGGCGACCAGCCCGGCTCGCGCCTGCGCGCGTATGCGCTCGTCGGCGAGCAGCCACCCGGCCACGCACTCGGCGAGCGCCGCGACGGCGTGGTCGTCGACCGCGAATGAGAGCCAGGGCGCGACCTGCGCGGGCACGGCGCGCGCGAGCGCTTCGCTGACCTCGGCGAGCCCGGAATGCGCGGCGCTCACGGGCAGCGCACCGCACGCGGCGGCCTCGGCGGCGACCATGCCGAACGCCTCGGGGAACGTGCTCGGCACGACGAGCGCCTCGCACGCGGGCAGCAGCTCGGCGAGCTCATCGTGGTCGAGGCGACCGCTGAAGATGACGCGCTCGGGCAGTCTGCGCGCCGCGCGCAGGTAGCGCTCGCGGCGCTCGCCGTCGAGTGCGAGCAGAAAAGCGAGCAGGTGGCGCAGCGGCGTCGCGGAGCTCTCGCCCTCCAGCGCGCGACCGGCGCGCGCGAGCTCGATGGCCTCCTCCAGCCGCGCGCCGGCGAGCGCGGCGAGCAGGCGCTCGAGCGCGCCGCGGTAGGCCCCGAAGCCGACGACGACGAGCGTTGCGCGCGGCACGCGTTCGAGCACGAGCGGCCACGCGGCGAGCAGCAGGTCGACGCCCTTGCTGACGATCAGCTTGCCGACGAACGCGACCGGGCGAGCGCCCTGCTCCTCGACGAGCGCGACGAGGCGCTCGAGCGCCACTGCCGCGGCGAGCTCGTCGCGGGCGAACGCGTCGGCCGAGTCGAGGCCCGGGTCGTGAATCGCGGCGGCGGCGCGCAGGCTCGCAGCGAGCGCGTGGATGGGCTCTTGCGAGGCGTCGAATGCGGGCCGGAAGCGGTGCACGTCGACGCCGGGCGGCCCGAGACGCGTGCGCTCGGGCAGCCGCGGATCGGCGAGTGCATCCCAGAGACTGTGTGCGGTGTGGCGCGAGCCGACGAGCACCGTTCGCGCACCGGCGAGCCCCTCGCGTGCGAAGGGCAGGAAGCGCTCGGGCTCGGTCTTGACGGTGTACTCGAGCGCGCTTCCGTGCACCTTGACCGCGTACGGGACCCCTGGCTCCCGCGCGAACGCGCGCGCGAGGATCGCGGGGCCCATGACGAGGTGGTTGGCGAGCGCGAGCTGCGGACGCACGCGCGCGGTCAGCTCGCGCACCGCCGCGACGTTCGCGGCGATGTAGTGCTCGATCTCCGCGTCGCTGCACCGGGCGAAGGTGCGCGCCTCGACGCCCTCGTAGCGGTCGGCGACGTACACCGGCAGGAGACCGCCGATGTCGGGCCGATAGACCGTGCAGCGCGGATCGCGGCGCAGCGCGCGGACGTGCAGCTCGCCCGCGTCCCAGTCGCCGCGCGCCTCCGCGAACGGTTGGCGCTCGGGATGGCGATCCTGGCAGAGCAGATGCACCTCGTGTCCGAGACTCACGAGCGCGACGGCGAGGCGGGCGTTGTAGACGTTGGAGCCGGTGCCTTCCAACAGGTAGCCGTGGAAGATCAGGATGCGCATCCACAGCGCAGCCTACATCTGCGTCTCCCCCGACCATCCGCGTGGCGCGGTACGCCTCGCCGCTCGCGGCGCCTGCGCGCTCCCCCGCGGCCTTCGCTAGAGTGCGCGCGGTGAGCGTGCGCCAGCGTTATCGCCTGCGTAACCCCGCAACAGGGCGGGAGCTCGTGCTGGAGGCGAATCCGGGCGAGATCTATACCGATCGCGACACCAGCGAGAGGCTCGAGGTCGTGGGCAAGGTGCTGCCGCTGGCGCCATCGCAATCACGACTGCCGTGGGCGGTCGAGAACCTGCGCGTCTGTCCTTGGTGCAAGCAGCTCGCACAGAAGGACCTGAACGATTGCCCGACCTGCGGCCGGCGGATGGGTCCGCTGGGCGCGTGAGCGCAAGCGGCAAGGACTCTCCGAGGAGGCCACGCGCGGGGCTGAGCGCATTAGCGCTGGTGCTCGTATGCGGCCTGGGCCTCGGCGCGTGCGGCGGTGGCAAGATCTCCGACGCGACGCCGCGCAGCACTCCCGAAATCACGCCGCCGAGCAGCACGACGGCCGAAAGCGAAGCGACGCGGACGAGCACTACCGCGACGACGTCGACGACCAACACCGCCACAACGGGCACTTCCACGACGGGCGAAAGCGAAAGCAAGGAAAGCTCGGGCGCGGGCAGCGAATCCTCGGGCGGTACGTCCGGCGAAAGCTCGAGCGGCGCGGGAGGCGAATCGTCTTCGGGGAGCTCCGCGACGGGCGAATCGGGAAGCGGCGGCGAAAGCTCCTCCAGCGGCGGAGCCAGTGCGACCGGCGGCTCGGAATCGAAAAGAGAAGCGGCCCCCAGCAGCCCCACCGGCGGCGCGGGCGCACCGTAGCCGCTCAGGGAGTCGAGATCAGCGTGGCGCTGTAGGTCAGGCGCGCTTGGCGGTAGAGGCAGTAGTACTGAACGGTGGCGCCGACGGACTGGACGCTGAGGGTGCTGGTGCTCGAACACGAGCTGCGCGGCCTGCTCGCGCGCCAGGAGGTTTCGTTGGTGAAGCCCAGCGCGAGCACCGGCGCCCAGGTGGGCACGGCGAGCGCGATGATGTCGTTCTTCTTGACGGGGATGGTGCTCGCGAGCGGGAACTGCGCGGTCTTGCCGAAGTACTTTTCGAGCGGCACGACGGGGCTCTGCGCGATCAGCTTGTAAGCCAGGTTCGGCTTGCGCTGGGGCGCGAGGATCGCGATCGCGGCCGAGGAGGCGCCGCCCTCGTTGCCGTTGAAGAACTTGATCTGGGTGGCGTTGGGCTTGCCGAGCGTGACCGTCCATGCAACGACCGAGCCTTCCTTGGGGACGGTCACGAGGCTGCGCGTGCTACCGACCTTGACCTGAAAGCCGGTCGTGCGCGTCAGTGCCAGGCAGGGGGTCGCGGGGCAGCTCGGCGTGGTCGGCGGAGTCGTCGCGGGGATCACGCCGACTTCGGCGAGCGTCGCGAGCGAGCCGCTCGGGAGGACGAGCACGAGGCCGGTAGCCGCGAGGAGCGGGAGGAGCGCTTTGCGTCGCAGGGACATGGACATTTGAGAGAACACGCGAAAGCCGGCTAGGTAGCGGTCGCCCCCGGCGCTGGCTTTCAGCTTACGCGCTAAGGGTTCGCTGCCCGCCGCCGAGTTCCTGCGCGCTAGATCGTGCCGAGCGCTCGCGCGGCGGCCTCGATCTCGGCTGGATCTCCGAGTGTGGGGGTCCACGGCAGCCGCAGCGGATCGTCCTCGTAGCGCGGGATCACGTGCATGTGGAAGTGGAAGACGGTCTGCCAGGCGGCAGCGCCACAGGAGTTGATCAGGTTCACGCCGGCGGCGCCGAGCCGCTCGGGCATCCGCGCGGCGAGCTGGGCGGCGCCGAGCGCGACGGCCGCGAGATCGTCGTAGTCGATGCTCAGCAGGTCGCGCGTGTGGCGGCGGGGCACGACGAGCGCGTGCCCGCGCGTCGCGGGGTTGATATCCATGAAGGTGATCGTGCGCTCGTCCGCCGCGACGATCGTCGCGGGCAGCTCGCCGGCGACGATCTTGCAGAAGATGCAGTCGGGATCGCGTGCGGGAGCGCTCGACGCGGAGCCCGCCGCGGCGGCGGGGGCCGCACCGATTGGCGAGAGATCGCTCACGATCGCTCAATGGTAGGCGGGTCGGCGGCCGCGAGGACGCGCCGGGCGTGCGCGAGCGCCTGCGCGCGCGTGGCGAGCTCGCCGGCGTAATTCGCGCGGGCGAGCTCTTCCAGCAGCTCGCCGAGACGCGGACCGGGCGCGATCTGCAGTTCGCGGGCGAGCTCGTCGCCGCGCCACAGCGCGGGGGGCGGTCCGGTCTCCTGCCAGCGCAGCGCGTCGGCGAGAACCGCCCGCGCGAGGCGCAGGTGCGCGGCGATCGCCTCCTCCGCCCGCGCGCCGCGCGTCGCGAGGCGGTCGGCGACGGAGAGCAGCGTGACGTCGACCTCGACGGGCTCGCAGGCGCGCAGATAGTCGAACACGGTCCGACGCGCGAGCGGCTGGGGCTCGCGCACGAGGAAGCCGAGCCGCAGGTGGTGGCGCACGAGCGCGGCGACGTGGACGCGCAGCCGCCCGCTGGCGCGCAGCCTCGTGAGGATCCCCTCGGAGATCTCGGCGCCGAGGCGATCGTGCCCGATGAACGTGACGTGTCGGTCGGCGCCCGGATCGGCGCTCTCGGCACGTGTCGGCGGCTTTGCGATGTCGTGCAGCAACGCACCCCAGCGCAGCGCCTCGCCGCGCGTCAGCTCGTCGGCGAGCGGCTCCGCGAGCAGCGCGGTGAGCCCGGGTCCGCCGTCGGCGAGAATCGCCGCGGCGTGGCTCGAGGCGGCGTCATTCGCGGCGGCGGCCGTCGCGCCGCTCACGCTCGCTGCGCCCGCACTCGCGGTCAGCGCGATCGTCTGGTCGAGCACGGCGAGCGTGTGCTCGTAGACGTCGAGGTGGTGGTAGCGGCTCTGCTGCACCCCGCGCAGCGCGTTCAGCTCGGGGAGCACGACGGCGGTGGCGCCGACATCCCCCAACAGCCGGATTCCGTCGGTAGCACGCGCGGTGGCAAGGATGCGGCGCAGCTCGATGAAGACGCGCTCGGACGAGACCACCCGCAGGCCGCCGGCGTGCGCGGCGGCATCGCGGAGGGTCGCGGCGGTCGGCTCCAGATCGAGCTCGACGGCGATCCGCACGAGGCGCAGCACGCGCAGAGTGTCATCGACGAACGCGCGCGGCCCGGCGGCGCGCAGGCGGCGCTGCTCGAGATCGCGCAGGCCGCCGAGCGGGTCGATCAGGTTGCGTGGCGCCGTCGCGCCAAGGTCACCTCCCCCACCGGCGCCGAGTGGCTCGGCGATCGCGTTGACGGTGAAGTCGCGCAGCGCGAGATCCTCCTCGAGGGAGCCGCCGCGCAGGCGCTCGACGTCGATCTGCCACGCGCCTTCGCGTGCGACGACGCGCCAGCCGCCGAACTCCTCGGAGAGCGCGAAGGCGGTGGCGCGCGGTGCGCGGGCGGCGCGCGCGAGCGCACGAGCGGCCTCGCCGGGATCGCCGTCGATGACGATGTCGAGATCGACGGCGCGCGTCCCGCGCAGGCGGTCGCGCACGGCACCGCCGACGAGCCACGCGCGGTGCGCGCCGAGTGTGGCACGGGCGAGCAGCAGCGGGCCGGCGGCGCCCGCCGAGGAGCCGGCGCCGAGCGCACGCGGGCCCACGCCGTCAGACGGCGGATCGCTGTCGGCCTCGCGGGGGTCGCGAGCGAGCGTCAAACGAGGAACATCCCGTCGTCGTACTCGTCTTCCTCGCCGACCGCGAGCACCTCGTCCTCGTCGTGATGGACGCGCGTGACGCGCGCGGTGAGCCCGCAGGTGATCTCGTAGTTGATCGTGTTCAGGCGCCGCGCGAGCTCCTCGGCGGTGATGCGCTCGCCGTCCTGCGCGCCGATCAGGATCGCGGGCGTCTCGCGCAGCGCGAGCGCGGCGGGATCGGGGCCGAGGTCAGCGACGACGCTGTCCATGCTGACGGTCCCGACGAGCGGGCGGCGGGCGCCGCCGACGAGAACCTCGGCGTTGTTCGAGAGCGCGCGCCGCCAGCCGTCGCCGTAGCCGATCGGCAGCAGGCCGAGATAGGTGTCGGCGGCGGCGGTGAAGCGGCGTCCATAGCCGGTGCTCTCGCCGGCGCGACAGAGCTTGACGGCGGCGACGTAGGAGCTCAACGTCAGCGCGGGCTGCAGGCCCCGCGCGAGGGGGTCCTCGCCGAAGGGGTCCATCCCGTAGACCGCGATGCCGCAGCGGACCATGTCGAAGTGCGCGGCGGGGTCGCGCAGCGTCGCGGCGCTGTTGGCGGCGTGCGCGACGACGTGCGGGTGCTGTTGCTTGACGGTGCGCACCCAATCGGTGAAACGCCGCAACTGCTCCTCGAAGAAGGCGTCACCGCGCTCGTCGGCGGTCGCGAAGTGGGTCATGACGCCGGCGAGCTCGACTCCGGGCGCGGTGGCGGCGGCCGTGACGATCCGGGTGGCGTGCGCGGGGTCGCGCACGCCCATGCGGCCCATGCCGGTATCGAGCTTGACATGCACGCGCGCGGTCCGCGCGAGCTCGCCGGCGAGCGCGGAGAGCTCGGCGATGAGCTCCGGCTCGGAGACGACGATGTCGAGGCCAAGCAGGACGGCCTCCTTGACCTCGCCGCCGCGCAGCGGTCCGAGCACGAGCACACGCGCGGGCAGACGCTCGTCGACGACCGCGAGCGCCTCCTGGACGCTGGCGACGGCGAGCCAGCTCGCACCACCGGCGAGCGCGGCGGCGGCGCTCGGGAAGGCGCCGTGCCCGTAGCCGTCGGCCTTGACGACGGCGCACAGCTGCACGCCGTCGCGCAGCTCGCAGCGCAGACGCGCGCAGTTGCGCTCGATCGCGCCGGCATCGACGTGCGCGACCGCGCGACCGACCCGCGTCACGCGCTCGCCTCCGCGCGGCGCGTCACGTGCTCGCCTCCGCGCACGGGGGGCAGCGCGGCGATGACGTCGGTGGCGATGACGCCCTCGGCGGCGCCGACGGCGCGCGCGGCGGCGCGACCGGCCGCGGCGTGCAGCCAGACGCCGGCGGCGGCGGCGTAGAACGGATCGAGGCCCTGCGCGAGCAACGCGGCGATGACCCCGGTGAGAACGTCGCCGCTACCCGCGGTTGCGAGCGCGGGGCTCCCGCCGGGGCTTACGGCGACGCGACCCTCGCGGTCGGCGATCAGGGTGTCGTCGCCCTTGAGCACGACGACGGCGTCCGCGAGTCGCGCGGCGTGGCGGACGTGGTGCAGTCGGCTGCGTTCGATCTCGACGCTCTCGCACTCGAGCAGCCGTGCGAGCTCGCCGGCGTGCGGCGTCAGCACCGTCGCGGCCTCGCGATCGGCCAGGTCCGAGAGGCGCCCGGCGTAGGCGTTGAGGCCGTCGGCGTCGAGCACCATCGCGAGCGGCGCCTGCCGCGCGAGCGCGCGGGCGAAGTCGAAGGCGCCGGGGCTGCGCCCGAGCCCGGGACCGAGCGCGAGCGCGCCGCCCCGCTCGGCGGCCGCTATGACGATCTCGACGCCCGCGACGCTGAGGGCTCCGTCGGCGTCGGGGAGGCCACGGGTCATCAGCTCGGGCGGGCCGCCGGTCGCGAGCACGGCTTGCTGGGAGGCGGGGACGCAGGCGGTGACGTAGCCGGCGCCGGCGCGCATCGCGGCGAGGGCGCTCATGCGCGGCGCACCGGTGAGCCCGCGCGAGCCGCCGGCGAGGAGGACGTGGCCGCTGGAGAACTTCGTCGAGGACGCGCCGCGGCGCGGGAGCGCGGCGAGCACGGAGGCCTGAATCAGGCCGATCGCGGCGTCGGCCCGCGCGCCGCGGGGGATCCCGATGTCCACCACGCGGACCGCGCCGGCGTGGGCCTTGCCGGGGCGGATCCAAAGCCCGGGCTTGGCGGTGTGGAAGGTGACGGTGCAGGTAGCCGCGACGGCGCGCGCAGCGACGATGCCGGTGGAGGCGTCGACGCCGCTGGGCACGTCGACGCTGAGGACGACCGGCGCGGCTCGCGGCGCTCCCCCCGCCCTGGCCGCTGTCCCCATTGCCGGCCCCACAGCCCCCGGCTCGGCCCCGCGCGCGGCACGGCAGGACGCGGCGGCGTTGATCGCGTCGATCGCTTCGGCGACGGCGCCGCGGGGCTCGCCGGCGAAGCCGGTACCGAGCAGCGCGTCGACGATCGCGACGCTCTCCCCCAGCCGATCCCCTCCCAGCGCGCCCTCGCCACCCGCGCCTCGCGCTCCGATCTCGAGCGGGGGGTCGCCGGGCAGTCGCAGTAGGTTCTCGCGCGCGCCGCCTCTGAGCTCCTCGGGCGCGGCGACAGTGAGCACCGAGACGAGGCGCCCGGCCTCGCGCAGGAGTCGCGCGACGACGAGCCCGTCGCCGCCGTTGTTGCCCTTGCCGCAGAGGACCGTGACGAGGCCGTCGGGCGCGAGCTCCTCGACGGCGCGCGCGACACCGGCGCCGGCGCGCTCCATCAGGTCGAGCGCGGGCACGCGCTGGTCCTCGATGGCCCAGCGGTCGATCGCGCGCATCGCGTCGGCGTCGGGCAAGGGATCGCACCAGTCGGGCAGTGAGCTCATCACCAGCGATCCTAGACGCACGCGGGATGTGCAAGGGCGTGCGGTCGGACACCACTCGCAGGGGCACCGCGCGCGATGGGCGGACTACTCGACGGTGACGGTCTTGGCGAGGTTGCGCGGCTGGTCGACGTTCAGCCCACGACGGCGCGCGATCTCATACGCGAGCATCTGCAGGGGGATGACGGCAAGGATCGGCTGCAGCATCCAGTCGATCGCGGGGACCTCGATCGCGGCGTCGGCGTGCTTGACGATCTGCGCGTTGCCGGCGGATGTGAGCGCGATGACGTGGGCGCCGCGGGCGCGGACCTCCTGCATGTTGGAGGCGAGCTTCTCGAGCACGGGCGAGTCGGTGGCGACGCAGACGACCGGCGTGGACTCGTCGAGCAGCGCGATCGGCCCGTGCTTCATCTCGCCGGCGGCGTAGGCGTCGGTGGCGATGTAGGAGATCTCCTTGAGCTTGAGCGCGCCCTCCAGGGCGACGGGCAGGCCGACGTGGCGGCCGATGTAGAGGAAGAACTCGCTGCGCCAGTGCGCGTCGGCAATGCGGGCGACCTGCGCGGCGACTCCTCCCCCATCGCCGACCTCGCTGCCGGCAGCGCCGCCGTCGGGCCCGCTGGGCAGCCCGGTGACTTCGGCGATCGCGCTCGGGAGGCGCTTGACCGCGGTGACGAGCTCGCGCAGGCGCGCGGGCGCGAGTGTGCCGCGCAACTCGGCGAGACGCAGGCCGAGGAGGTAGATGACGGCGACCTGACAAACGAAGGTCTTGGTCGCGGCGACCCCGATCTCGAGGCCGGCGCGGGTGAAGAGGACGCCGTCGGAGTCGCGCGTGACCTGGGAGCCCATCACGTTGGTGATCGCTAAGACCGTGGCTCCGCGCTCGCGGGCGAGGCGCATCGCGGCGAGCGTGTCGGCGGTCTCGCCGGACTGGGAGATCCCGATGACGAGGTCGCCGGGGCCGACGACGGGATTGCGGTAGCGGTACTCCGAGGCCACGTCCATCTCGACGGGGATGCGCGCCCACTCCTCGATCGCGTAGCGGCCGATCAGCCCGGCGTGGTAGGAGGTGCCGCAGGCGACGATCACGATGCGCTTGACGTCGGCGAGGATCGCCTCGTCGAGCGCGCCCTCGTCGTCGAGGTCGACGCCGTCACCGCGCGCGGTGCGGTCGGCGATCGTCTCGGCGACGGCGGCGGCCTGTTCGTGGATCTCCTTGAGCATGAACGTCTCGAAGCCACCCTTCTCGGCGGTCTCGGCGTCCCAGTCGACGGTGTGCGTCGAGCGCTGGACCTCGGCCCCATCGGCGGTGGTGATCGTGACGCCCTCGGGCCCCAGGGTGACGATCTCGCCGCTCTCGATGTACTGCACGGTGCGGGTCTCGGCGAGGAAGGCGGGGACGTCGGAGCCGACGAACTGCTCGCCCTCGCCGCGGCCGATAACGAGCGGGCACTCCTTGCGCGCGGCGACGAGCGTCTCGGGCTCGTCGAGGCTCATGGCGACGAAGGCGTAGTGGCCCTGCATCTCGGCGTAGGCGGCGCGGACGGCGGCGGTGAGGTCGCCGGCGTAGTGGGAGGCGATCAGGTGCGCGATCACCTCGGCGTCGGTTTCCGAGGTGAAGTGGCCGCCGGCGGCGAGCAGGCGGTCCTTGAGCGCCATATAGTTCTCGACGATCCCGTTGACGACGACGTGGACGCGGTCGGCGCTGTCGTAGTGGGGGTGCGCGTTCTCCTCGCTGACGCGGCCGTGGGTGGCCCAGCGGGTGTGGCCGATGCCGGTCGTGGGTGGGCGCGTGAGCAGCGCGACGGACGCGCCGGCGGCTTCGCGCGCGCGATCGCTCTCGTCCAGCTTGGCCTCGAGCGCGGCGAGGTTGCCGACGGCGCGCACGGCCTCGATGTGGTCCTCGGCGATCACGGAGATCCCGGCGCTGTCGTAGCCGCGGTACTCCAGGCGCTTGAGGCCGTTCAGCAGCAGCTCACGCGCCGGGCGCTTGCCGACGTAGCCCACGATTCCGCACACCTCATCGAAGATAGCGCGTATCCGGCCTCGGCTCTAGGGATTGGACGTCTTGGCCAAGGGCAGGCATATGGCTAAAGGATCGCCCAGGCACCCGGCGTGGTGGTCGTCCGCGCAGCCGGGCGCAACTATTTGGGCAGGCCGGAGCAAGAGGTCGGAGACAGGAAACTCCGGCGAGGCGCAGAGAAGCCTCTGCTTAGCGGCGAGTTTGCTGGGATTTGCGAGAGACGGAGCTTTGGCCCTGGCCAGCGCGAGCCCCGACTGGTAGATTGGCTTTCAATGCGCATTCACAGGACGATATTGATTTTCGGGATTCTTGGAGCGCTCCTGGCGGTACCCGCGAGCGCGTTTGGTAGCTGGCGGCAATTCTCCGTAGCCTCGCCCGGCACCAGCACGGTCTACGTCGAGCTCAGATCTATTTCATGCTTCAACTTGGAAAGCTCGACGAAAGAGCTCTGCTACGCGGTGGGCAATTACAAAGAAACAAGCAGCAGTGCTCGCGTGACACTCGTCGAGAAGTATACGAGCGCGAAAGAATGGGAAGTACAAACATCCCCTAATCCGACCGGCGCGACATCGAGCGCTCTCTATAGCGTCACGTGCCGAACCGAAACCGAATGTATAGCGGTCGGCGCTTACACCAACGCGTCCGGCGAAAACCTGTCTTTGGGCGAGTGGCTACACAGCGGTTCGTGGACACTCGACAATCCGACATCCCCACCCGAATCCTGGGATCGCGAGCTCACTGGCGTGTCGTGTCCGGCGACGACGACGCTTGAATGCATGGCCGTCGGCGACTACCACCTGAACTCGACCGGATACGACACGGGGGTGGCCTACCGATGGTCAGCCGGTACGTGGTCGAGCCCTCTCTATCCACTCGACCCCTTCCGCAGTACGTCTGCTGGCGTGGGATTGGACTCATGCCCAAGCGCGGCATGCGTAGCTGTGAACAGAACCAGGAACTCGGCCTACGAATACGAAACGCTCGCCGAGTCGGTGACGGCCTCCAACGTGTGGAGCATCCAGTCGACGCCGAGCCTCGCGCCCGCAACCTACAGCGCCCTCTACGGCGTGGCCTGTCCGAAATCCGTCGAAGAATGCGTGGCTGACGGTACCACCAACAAGTCAGGCAAAGAACAGGCGCTGGTGGAGCGGCTTGCACCATCCTCACCGTGGGCGCTCGGCGTCTCTACATACCCGACGGGCGCCCAGAGCAGTACGCTCGGCACGATCTCGTGCATCGCGGGCGTTGAAGTGTGCGTGGCCGTAGGAGACGATGTCAGCTCGGGCGGCGTAGAAGAAGTAATGGTGGACTACCTCTACCCGACGTTCGCGACGCTGGCGGCCCCGATCGTCCCGTCGGGCGCCTCGGCCAGTCACTTCGAGGGAATATCTTGCACTGGTGAAGCCTGCATGACGGTAGGCGACTACACCGCGGCGGGCGTCGTCAAGGGGCTCTCCGAGCGCAACTGGTAGCGCTTCAAGCCAGCTCGCGCTCCACAAGCGCGACGAGCCGGCCGCAGACCGCCTCGGCCTCGTCGTCGGTGGGTGCCTCGACCATCACGCGCACGAGTGGCTCGGTGCCGCTGGGCCGCACGAGTACGCGCCCGCGCCCTGTGAGCGCGTCGTCCTCGGCGCGCACCGCGGCGAGGACGACCTTCGCGCCGTGCAGCGCGCCGCGGTCGCGCACGCGCACGTTGACGAGGCGCTGTGGGAGCTTGGCCATCGCGTTGCGCTCGCTCAGGGGCCGTCCGTCGAGTGCCTCGAGTGCGAGCAGCGCGCTGGCGATACCGTCGCCGGAGCGGTTGAAGCTCATGTCGATGATGTGCCCGGACTGCTCGCCGCCGAGGACCCAGCCGCGCTCGCGTAGCGCCTCCAGGACGTAGCGGTCGCCGACGCTGGTCGACGCGACTTCGATCTCGGCGTCGCGCATTGCGGCGTGAAAGCCGTAGTTGGTCATCACCGTCACCGCGACGCCGCCGCCGGTGAGGCGGCCGCTGCGCTTGAGGTGCAGCGCGGCGAGCGCCATCAGCTCGTCACCGTCGACGACCTCGCCGGCGCAGTCCACGGCGAGCACGCGATCGCCGTCGCCGTCGAAGGCAAAACCGACCGCGTGGCCACCCGCGCGTACCCGCTCGGCGAGCGCGTCGACGTGGGTCGAGCCACAGCCGGCGTTGATGTTGCGCCCGTCGGGGCTGTCCGCAATCACGGTGACGTTCGCGCCGAGGCGCCTGAAGATCTCCGGCGCGACGCGGTAGGTCGCGCCGTTCGCGCAGTCGAGCAGCACGTCCAGGCCATCCAGATCCAGGTCGCGAAAGCGCGTGTGCAGCTCACGCAGGTAGTCCTCACCCGTCCCGCGCAGCTCGCGCACTCCGCCGATCGCCGGCGGATGATCGCCGCTCTCGCCCCCTTCCCGCGCGACGCCCTCTCCCCTCGCGAGGCCCTCTCCGCCTGCGTTCCGCGCGAGCGCGCGCTCGATCTCGAGCTCGTCCTCGTCGGAGAGCTTGAAGCCGTCGGCGCCGAAGAACTTGATGCCGTTGTCCTCGTATGGGTTGTGCGAGGCGGAGATGACCGCGGCGAGATCGAAGTCGTAGCGCGCGATCAGCAGCGGCGCGGCCGGCGTGGGCAGCACCCCGCCGAGCAGCGCGTCGCCACCGGCGGCGCTGACGCCGGCGGCGAGCGCGGCCTGCAGCATCGCGCCGGACTCGCGCGTGTCGCGGATGATCAGCACCTGCGGGCGCCGCGCCGCGACGCGCGCGGTCGCGGCGCGTCCGAGCGCAAGCGCCAGCTCCGCGCTGAGTAGCTTCCCGGCGACGCCCCGAACGCCATCGGTCCCGAACAGCGTGCGTGTCATGGTGAGCCCCCTAGCGCTTGGAGAACTGCGGACGCTTGCGCGCCTTCTTCAGGCCGGCCTTCTTGCGCTCCTTCGCGCGCGAGTCGCGCGTGAGAAAGCCACGGCGCTTGAGCTCGCCGCGGAGGTTCGGGTCGGCCTCGAGCAGCGCGCGGGAGATCCCGTGGCGCAGCGCGCCGCCCTGGGCGGAGACACCCCCACCGTGCAGACGCGCGACGACGTCCATACGCTCCTCATAGCCCACGGTCTCAAGCGGCTGGCGAATGTTGCGCTGCAGCGTCGCACGCGGGAAGTACGCGTCGAGCGTGCGCCCGTTGATCGTGTACGAGCCACTACCGGGCCGCAAGATGACACGCGCGATCGCGGTCTTACGCTTACCCGTCGCGCGGTAGCGCGCACCCGCGGCGAGATCGATCGCGGCGGTCGAGATCGGCTCGGGGAGCGCCTGGTCCTCCTCCTCGGCCTCACCCTCCCCCTGAGTCGCATCCTCGTCGATCGCGTAAGGATCCACGGCGACGTCGCGCCCGAGCGGGTCCACGCCCTCGGGAACGATGTCCACCTCCAAGTGCGCGCCAGGCACCGCGGGCTTCACGCGCGGCGCGGGCTCCTCCTCCTCCTCCTCGAAATCCTCCTCCTCGGCGCTCGGCTCGCCGGCGTCGGCTACCTCGGCCCCCGCCTCAGCCTCCGCGGACGCCGCGGCCAGCGGCTGCGGCGACTCCTGCGCCACAGCCTCCGCCACACCAGGAGTCCCAGCCGCGGGTTCCTGCGCAGTACCCTCCGTAGCCGCGGGCTGCGCAGCAGCAGCCTCAGGAAGCGCAGCCGCCGGCGCAATCTCCGCCTCGTCCGGCGCGCCCTGCGCGACAGGCGCGGGCGCTTGCGCGACAGGCTCGGGCTTCTCCTCAGCAGACTCGGTCTCCCTCGCATCTGGCTCGACCTCCTTCGCAGCGGGCTCGACCTCCATCGCAGCGGGCTCGACCTCCTCGGCGGCGGCCTCCGCCGCAGCGAGTGGCTCCTCGGCGCTGACGGCGTGCGCCTCCTCGAAGGCCTCCAGCGCGGCATCCTCGGCGGAGCCCGCGATCTCCGTCGCATCCTCGGTCGGAACGGCGCGCTGCTCGGCGGGCACCGCGGCCTCACCGGCCGGCGTCTGCTCGCTCTCGGGCATCTGCGGCTCGTCGGCCATCAGGCATCGATCTCCAGCGGCTCGGGCTTTTGCGCGACATGCGGATGCTCCGGGCCGGCATAGATCTTGAGCTTCGTGATCTGCTTACGCGCGAGGCGATTGCGGGGCATCATGCCCTTCACAGCGATCCGGATGATCTCCTCGGGACGACGCGCGAGCATCTCCTCGAAGCTACGCGAACGCAAACCCCCGGGGTAGCCGGAGTGACGGTAGTAGCGCTTGTCGGTGCGCTTCTTACCCGTCACCGCAACCTTCTCAGCGTTGATCACGACAACGAAGTCGCCCGTATCGATGTGCGGCGTGTACTCCGGCTTGCGCTTACCGCGCAACACATCCGCCAACTGCGTCGCCAACCGGCCCAGAGTCTTGCCCTCGGCATCCACGAGCAACCAGTTGCGCTCGCGATCGGTTGGCTTGGCGACATAAGTCTTCATAACGCGAAAAGGCCGCACGCATCCAGTCGCGCGCGGCGAGATCGACATCATAGGCCAAATACGCAAAACGAGAACCCCTCGCGATCATCGGCCTCGATCGGGCTGCGCTGTGAGCGGCTTCACTCCCACTCGATCGTGCCTGGCGGCTTGGACGTGATGTCGAGCACGACGCGGTTGACCTCGCGCAACTCGCCGATCATGCGCGAGGCGATCGTCTCCAGCAGGTCGTAGGGCAGGCGCGCCCAATCGGCGGTCATCGCGTCGTCGCTGGTGACGGCGCGGATCACGACGACGTAGCCGTAGGTGCGCTCGTCGCCTTGGACGCCGACGGTGCGGATGTCGGGCAGCACGCAGAAGGACTGCCAGAGCTCGCGGTAGAGGCCGGCCTTACGGATCTCCTCCTGGAGGATGTGGTCGGCCTCGCGCAGTACGTCGAGGCGCTCCTTGGTCGCTTCGCCGCCGACGACGCGGATCGCGAGTCCCGGTCCCGGGAACGGCTGGCGCCAGACCAGGCGCTCGGGCAGCCCGAGCTCGGCGCCGACGGCGCGGACCTCGTCCTTGAACAGCGCGCGCAGCGGCTCGACGAGCTCGAACTGCAGGTCGTCGGGCAGGCCGCCGACGTTGTGGTGGGACTTGATCGTCGCCGCGCCGGTCCCGCCGCCGGACTCGATGACGTCGGAGTAGAGCGTCCCTTGCACGAGGAAGCGCGCGCCCGCGTGCTCCTCATCGGCGAGCTTCGCGGCCTCCTCCTCGAACACGCGGATGAACTCGGCGCCGATTGCCTTGCGCTTGGCCTCGGGCTCGGTGACGCCGCGCAGCTTCCCCAGGAAGCGCCGCTCGGCGTCGACCGCGACGAGCGGCACCTTGAAGGTGTCGCGAAACGCGCCGATGACCTGCTCGCCCTCGTCCTTGCGCATGAGGCCGTGGTCGACGAACACGCACGTGAGCTGGTCGCCGATCGCGCGGTGTACGAGCAGTGCGGCGACCGAGGAGTCGACGCCGCCGGAGAGCCCGCAGATGACGCGCCCGTCGCCAACCTGGCGGCGGATGCGCGCGATCTGCTCCTCGACGATCGAGGCCGCGGACCAGGTGGCCTCGCAGCCGCAGATGTCGGTGAGAAAGCGCGTGAGGATCTCCTGGCCGTAGGGCGTGTGCACGACCTCGGGGTGGAACTGGATGCCGTAGATGCCGCGACGGGAGTCCTCGACGGCGGCGACGGGCGAGGCGCTCGAGGAGGCGAGCGCGGTGAAGCCGGGTGGCGGCTCAAAGACGGTGTCGCGGTGAGACATCCAGCAGGTCTGCTCGCGCGGGAGGCCGGCAAGCAGACGACCGTGCTCCTTGACGAGCAGATCGGAGCGCCCGAATTCGCCGACGTCGGCCTGCTCGACGCGCCCACCGAGCTCGTGGACGAGCAGCTGCATCCCGTAGCAGATGCCCAGCACCGGCACACCGAGCTCGAGCAACTCGCGCTCCAGTGGCGGTGCGTTCGGCGCGTACACCGAGGCGGGTCCGCCGGAGAGAATGATTCCGCGCGGTTTGCGCGCCCGGACTCGCTCGAGCGCGACGTGGTGCGGGACGAGCTCGGAGAAGACCCCGCACTCGCGCACGCGGCGGGCGATCAGTTGGGAGTACTGCCCGCCGTAGTCCAGAACGACGACCTCGTCGGTCGCAACTGCCGTTGGCAGCGCCACCGCGCCGCTCGCCGCGGCATCGCGGTCACGCAACTGCGAAGTCATCGAGCCGAGCGCGCCATCCGTCGCGGCACGCTCGGAGGGAACTCCATTTTTTTCGATTCGTTACAAAATGTAAGGATCTCTTTTTTTAATACACAAAATCCGCGCGCTTGCCGAACGGGCATCGCCCGTACATCGGCTGCAAGTACATCGTCCACCCCGACATCGACCACGATCACATCGCCCGCTCTCACAGCAGCTGGGCTACGCATTGTTTGGGTCCTCAGTCGGCGCGAGCATCGACAACTGCTCAGTCGTTGACGAGGACCGCTGCCTTACCATTGACCGCGCCCATGCCGACGCCCTGGTCGCGTTGCAGCGCCTTGCCCTCGGTTTGCAGCGCGGGCGCGACGACGACCTCGGCGCGGTTGAACTCGGCGAGGTCCTTGTGGCCACAGGTGGCCATCGAGGTGCGCAGGCCACCGAACAGGTTGAAGGTGCCGTCGTTCTCGTGGGCGGGTCCGACGAGGATCTCCTCTAGCGTGCCGTTCTGGCGCGTGGCGACGCGCGCGCCGCGCGGCAGGGTGGGATGGAAGGTGGCCATCCCCCAGTGGTAGCCGTGGCCGGGCGCTTCGTAGGCGCGGGCGAGGGGCGAGCCGATCATCACGGCGTCGGCGCCGAGCGCGATCGCCTTGGAGACGTCACCGCCGTTGCTCATGCCGCCGTCGGCGATCACCAGCGCGTAGTCGCCGGTCTCGAGCATATGCGTGGAGCGGGCGTGGGCGACGTCGGCGATCGCGGTGGCCTGCGGGACGCCGATGCCGAGCACGCCGCGCGTGGTGCAGGCGGCGCCGGGCCCGACGCCGACGAGCACGCCGGCGGCGCCGGTGCGCATGAGGTGCAGGCCGGTGTGGTATGAGGCACAGCCGCCGACGACGACGGGCACTTCGAGGGAGGGGATGAACTCCTTGAGGTTCAGCGGCTCGGTGACGGTGGAGACGTGTTCGCCGGAGACAACGGTGCCCTGGATGACGAGCACGTCGAGACCGGCGTCGAGCGCGAGCTCGTGGTAGCGCAGCACGCGTTGCGGCGTGAGCGAGGCGGCGACGACGACCTTCTGCTCCTTGATTTCCTGGATGCGCTGAGCAATCAGCGCGGGTTTGATCGGCTCCTGATAGATGCGCTGCATCTCGCGCGTGGCGAGCTCCTTGGGGAGCTCGGCGATCCGCTCGAGCTCGGCGTCGGCGTCCTCGTAGCGCGTGAAGACGCCCTCGAGGTTGAGCACCGCAAGACCGCCGAGGCGCCCGACGATGCCGGCGGTGGTCGGCGAGACGACGCCGTCCATCGCGGAGGCGAGCATCGGCAACTCGAACTGGTAGGGCCCGAGCTTCCAGGAGATATCGATGTCGTCGGGGTCGCGCGTGCGCCGGGAGGGCACGATCGCGATGTCGTCGAAGCCGTACGCGCGGCGACCTTTCTTGCCGCGTCCGATCTCTATCTCCATTGCGGAATCCTTACAGTCGAGGCGGACAGTCCGGCGCGCGGCGCGGACGAGAAGACCCCGCGCAAGGCGGGATCGCAGTACGAAAAGACCCCGCGCAGGGCGGGGCCGTTGAGGGGCCGGCGAGGCGCCGGGAGAGGCATGTGGGAGACAGTGGCCAACTGAATTTGAGCATAGCAACGAGGTCCGTCGCGATGAGCTCCGCCGGAGGGTCGGGGGGAGGATTTTCTTGGAGGATGGGAGGGATTGCCCGTGGTGACCCGCGGCTGCGGCGGCGCGGAGGGCCTTGGATATGCTCGACCGGTGGCCGAGAGGACTTTGCCCGAGTACGACCCGCGCGCGATCGAGGAGCGTTGGCAGCTGCGTTGGCGCGAGCGCGATGCGTTCCACACCCCCAGGCTGGGCGCGGAGCGGAGCGGCGTCTATATCAAGGCGTCGGCGCCGTTCACGTCGGGCAACGTGCACATCGGGCACGTGCGCAGCTACGCGATCGGCGACGCGTACGCGCGCTTTCAGCGCGCGCGGGGGGAGCCGGTGCTGTTCGCGTTCGGCTTCGACGCGTTCGGGCTGCCGGCGGAGCTGGGGGCGATCGCCAACGGGGAGTCGCCGAGCGAGTGGGTGACGCGCTGCGCGGAGCACATGACGGGCCAGCTGCAGCGGCTGGGCTTCTCGTTCGACTGGGAGCGCACTTTCATGAGCTCGGACGCGGTGATGTACCGCTGGTCGCAGTGGCTCTTCCTGACGCTGCTGGAGGCGGGTCTGATCTACCAGGGGTCGGGCAGCGTGGACTGGTGCGACACGTGCGAGACGACGCTGGCGACGATCCAGGTGGAGAACGGAACGTGCTGGCGCTGCCACAACCCGGTGCGCTTGATCCAGCGCCCGCAGTGGTACCTGCGCGTGAGCGCGTACGTGGAGGAGAACGACTGGCGCATCGCGGAGCTGGCGAAATGGGACGAGACGTCGTTGGCGAGCCAGCGCTTCGTGCTCGGGCGGGTCGACGGTGTGGAGCTGGACGCGCGCGCGGACAACGGCGCGCTGGGGACAGACGCGGCGCGCGCAGAGCACAGCGATGGACAGCCGCTCGACGGTGAGACGCTCACGGTCTTCACGCCCTATGCGGAGGGCCTGGAGCAGGCGCGCTTCGTGCTGATGTCGCCGAAGCACCCTGAGGTCGAGCGCTGGGCGGGCGGCGCGGGTGTGCGGGAGCAGCTCGAGGAGATGCGCCTGGGTGGCTGGGAGCGCAGCTCGCGCGCGGCGGAGACGATCGCGCTCGTGGACACGGGCCGCACGTTGACGCTGCTGGGCGACGAGCGGCCCCTGCCGCTGCTGATCTCCCCCGTGGTCGACGAGCGCTTCGGTGCGACGGCGGTGCTGGGCGTACCGGCGCTGGACCGTACAGACGCGCTGATCGCGCAGCGAATTCCGGGGATCGAGCTGGACGCGGAGCTCGACGGCGAGCGCCTCGCGGGTGGCGTTGGACATGCCGGAGACGAGGTGGAGGGCGCAGGGACCACGACCGCGGTCGTGGAGGCGGTCGAGCCGCCACGCACGGTCGAGCCACCACGCACGGTCGAGCCGCCACGCAGCATCACGGGCGCGCGCGAGGCGGTGCGCTACCGCGCGAACGACTTCTCGATCTCGCGCCAGCGGGCGTGGGGCACGCCGATCCCGATCGTCTACTGCGAGCGCTGCGGGACGGTGCCGATTCCGCGTGAGCAGCTGCCGGTGCTGTTGCCGCTGGACCTGAAACCGACCGGGGAGGGCAATCCGCTGGCGGAGCGCGAGGATTTCGTGACGGTCGACTGCCCGACGTGCGGCGGGCGGGCGCGGCGCGAGACGGACACGATGGACTGTCACTTCGACGCGCTGTGGCTGTGGATTCCGGCGGCTGTGCCGGCGCAGGAGCGGGAGCGCCCGCTGGAGGAGATCCTCGACCTCGCGGACCTGCGCGCGTGGCTGCCCTCCGAGCGCCTAGTGGCGGGCTCGGACAGCGGCAACTTCATGTTCGACCAGCGGATCACGACGAAGGCGCTGCGCGACATCGGTCCGCTCGCGTTCCTGGAGCAGGGCGAGCCGTTCGCGGGGGCGCTGATGCACGAGATGGTGATCCGCGACGGGCGCAAGATGAGCAAGCACCTCGGCAACGTGGTCGACCCGGACGAGCTGGTGCAGACATTCGGCGCGGACACGGTGCGCCTGGCGGTGCTGTGGGCGGCGCGCCCGCAGAAGTCGCTGAACTGGAGCGACAGCGCGGTGCAGTACTCCAATCGCTTCCTGCAGAGCCTGTGGCGGTACTCGCAGGCACGCGTGGCGATGGTCGTCGAGGACTCCGCGGAGCTTGACCCGTACAGCACGGAGTTCCTGCGCAAGCGCCTGGAGAAGTGGTGCGAGATCGCGGTGGAGAAGATCACCGAGGATCTCGCGAACCTCGAGATGCACAAGGCGGTGCGCAACGTGATCCGCCTGCTGGACCGGGTCAAGGACTTCGAGAAGCGCGTAATCGCGCGCAGCGGCGCGCTGTGCCGCGAGGACCACGCGGCGCTGCTGGACGCGCTCGCGCTGATGGCGACGGTACTCGCGCCGTTCGCGCCGCACATCGCGCAGGAGCTGCTGAGCGCGATGGGACGCGAAGGGACCGAGGTCGATCCGCCGTGGCCGCGAAATGGAAACAAACGGTAAATCCCGGATCGACGCCGTCGCGCGACTGCCCTACGATGAGGGCACGCAGGACACCATGATCGCCTCGCCCGCGGGCCTTGCGATCGCCCCACACAAATGCGAGGGTGAGAGGACCAGGACGACGTCATGAGCACTGCCCCAGATCACGTGCGCTCCACGCCCACGCGCTCGTGCGCGACCGCGCTGGTGTGCCGCAAATGCGATTACAAGGTCGCGCTCGCCGAGCGCGAGGCGTACTGCCCGCGCTGCAACAAGAGCCTCGACGTCGACTACGACTACGAGCTTGCGGCAAAGCGCCTGCGAGAGGTGCCGATGTCCGAGCGCCCCCTGAACATCTGGCACCTCGAGGAGCTGCTGCCGATCGTCGACGCGGTCGGCGCGGTGCGCGTCGGGGAGTACTCGGGCTACACGCCGCTGATCAAGGCCGACCGGCTCGGCGCGGCGGTCGGGCTGCGCAACCTCTACGTCAAGGACGACAGCACCTCACGCCCGAGCCTCTCCTACAAGGACCGCGTCGTCTCGATGGCGGTCGCGCGCCTGCTCGAGCTCGGCTCGCACGAGATCGGCTGCGTATCGACGGGCAACGTCGGGACGGCCGTCGCCTCGCTCGCGGCGAAGGCGGGGGTGCCGGCGTACGTCTTCTACCCGAACCGCCTGGAGAGCACGAAGGCGCACGCGTGCCGCGCGCTCGGCGCGAAGGTCTGCCAGGTGGAGGGCAACTACGACGAAGCCAACAAAGCGTGCCGCGCGCTCGCGGAAGCGACGGGCCTGGAGTTCGCGAACATCACGCTGCGCCCGTTCTACGCGGAGGGTGCGAAGACGGTCGCGTATGAGATCGTCGAGCAGCTCGGCTGGCACGCGCCGGACCACATCGTGACCGCGGCCGCCGGCGGCACGCTGTCCTCGCGCATCCACAAGGGCCTCCTCGAGCTCGAGCTGGTGAAGCTGGCGGAGACGGCGCACACGAAGATCGACATCGCGCAGCCCGACGGGTGCTCGCCGATCGCCAAGGCGATCCTCGCGGGTGCCTCGGAGATCCAGGCGGAGAGCCCGACGACGCTCGCGCACTCGCTCGCGATCGGCGCGCCCGGCGACGGCGTGTTCGTGATCGACGCGGTGCGCGGACGCCACGGGACGGCGGCGACGGTCAGCGACAAGGAGATATTCGAGGGCATCGACCTGCTGGCGGCGACGGAGGGCGTTCTCACGGAGCCCGCGGGCGGGACGACGGTGGCGGTCGTGAAAAGACTCGCCGAACAAGGCCATCTGGACCCGGACGAGACAGTCGTCGCGATGATCACGGGCAACGGCCTGAAGACCCTCTACGAGCACCCCTCCAAGCCGTGGCCGTCGAAGGTCGCGCCGAACCTGGAGACGATGCGCGGCGTGCTGGAGAGCTTCCAACGGGAGTCCGGCGCGGCCGCTACCGAGCACCTGCCGGCGTAGCTCACGCAGGCTGCGGCGCGGGGCTCCCGCGGGCCTCCATATCGTCCTCCGGCGTGGGCCTGCCAAGCGGCTCCCCGGGCAGGCGCCGCGCGAACCAGAGGCTGACGAGCGCGAAGAAGGAGGCGCACAGCAGCGCGTTCTTGAGCGCGTCGAGCTGCGCGTGGCTGTAGCTGTCGACGACGGCGGCGGTGTCGCTGTCGGAGAGCCCGGCCGCGTGGGCGGCCTTGCCGACGGCGGCAGGACTCGTCATCGCGATCCCTTCGTCGCTCGCCGCGAGCGCCTGCTGCTGCGCGGCGGGGGTCAGCGCAGGGTTCTCGCGCACGCGCGTCTGAAAGCCGCTCAGCAGGCCACTGAGCAGCACGGCGCCGATCAGCGCGGTGCCGAGCGAGGCGCCGAGGTTCTGCGCGGCGCCCTGCACCCCGCCGGACTCGCTGACGCGCTCGGGCCCGACGGCGCTCATGATGAGGTTCCCGAGCTGGGAGACGACGAGCCCCATGCCGGCGCCGAAGCCCGCGATCGCGAGGCCCCACTGCCAGCCGCTGAGCGTGGGATCGATCGCGGCCTGCAGGCCGAGCAGCCCGGCGCAGAGCAACACGAGCCCGACCTGCACGACGCGCCGCGGCGAGCCGCGCTGCGCCAGGCGCGGACCGGCGAGCGCGCCGAGGATCATCGTGACCGAGACCGGGAGCACCGCGACGCCGGTCTGCAGCGCGTCCTTGCCGAGCACGAGCTGCAGGTAGAGCGGCAGCACGAAGAAGGTCCCCGCGATGATCAGCTGCTGCGCGACGAGCATGCTCGCGCCGGCGCGCAGCTGCGGGATGCCAAGCAGGTCGGGCGCGAGCAGCGGCGTGCCGTCGCGGTCGACGAGGCGGCGCTCGTAGCGCGTGAAGGCGCCGAGCACGATCGCGCCGGCGGCGATCAGGAACGGGACGAGCGAGAAGCCGAGCGGCGTGATCTTCGTGCCAGCGATTTCGGGCGCGGCGCGCGGCGTGAAGAGCCCCCACTTGCTGCTCTGTAGGATGCCGAACACGATCAGCCCGAGCCCGAGCGCGGAGAGCACGGCGCCGAGGCGGTCGAAGCGTAGCTGCGGCTGCGCGGGCGCGTCGCCGAGGCGCCGGCAGAACGGCAGCAGCGCGAGCACGGTGACGGTCTCCGCGGCGAACACCAGGCGCCAGCTGAGCGCGGTCGTGACGAAGCCGCCGATCAGCGGCCCCGCGGCGACCGCGGCGCCGGTGATGCCACCGAGTGTCGCATACGCGACGGCGCGCTCGCGCCCCTCGAAGTTGGTCGCGACGAGCGCGGCGATCGCGGGGATCACGAGCACCGCGCCGAGCCCCTCGATCAGCGACCAGCCGACGAGCAGTGCCGCGATCCCGCCGCTGAGCGCGGTCGTCAGCGAGCCGACCCCGTAGACTGCGAGCCCGATCTGGAACGCGCGCCGACGGCCCCAGATGTCGCCGAGCTTGGCGCCGCTGAGCATCAGCGCGGCCATCACGAGCGCGTACAGCGTGATCGCGGCCTGCACGCTCTCGACGGTCGTGTGCAGGTCGTGCACGACCTGGGTGATCGAGACGTTCATGACGGTGGTGTCGAGCACCATCACGAACTGCGCCGCGCCGAGCAGCGCGAGCGTCGCGCGCCGGCTCATGCGCTTATGCCTGTGGCGTTCGCGGCGCGTAGCGGTGGTGGAGCATCAGCGAGTTGCCGTCGGGGTCGGAGAAGAACGCCATGTGGCAGACGCCGGTGTCGAACGTGTCGCCGTGGAAGGCGAGACCGCGCGCTTCGAGCGTGCGGCGGGCCTCGGCGACGTCATCGACGTGCAGCGAGATGCCGTTCTGGGGATGGTGCTCGAGTCCCATCTTCTCCGCGTCGATGACGCTCAGGGTGAGGTTGCCGGTCTCGAACTCGGCGAAGTGGCGCTCGTGCATGTAGACCGAGCGGTGCAGGCCGAGGGTCTCGCCGTAGAACGCGACGGCGGCGGCGAGGTCGTGGGTGGGGACGGCGACGAAGTCGACGCCGGTGATCAGCTGGGCGGTCGTGCTCATGCTCTCGCTCCCTCGCTCGGATTGCGGGACCTCTGCTCGCCATGATCGCACTCGCGGCGCACGGGCGGCTCTACGATCGAGACCTGTGAAGCGACGCGCGCTCCCGATCGGCCTCTGCATCGCGACGCTGCTGCTCGCGAGCGCCGCGACCGCGATGCTCGACGTCCCCGTCCTGGCGAGCGTGAGCGCGGCGAGGACAGCCGCGAGCTCCACCGCTGGGGCGAGAGCGACGGCGGGCTTCCTCTCCGAGCCGACGGATCAGGTCGCGGTGCCGGGGCTGCTCGCGGGCGGTGAGATCACTCCGGAGGGCGACCTGTACACGGGCTGGGCGGAGTACGAGCTGCGCTTTGGGCGTGGCCTCGCGCGTTGGGATCAGCCGACGCGGGTGCTGCCCGATCTGGGGCTGCCGTTGCTCTCCAGCTCGCTGTGGGACGGGCCGGTGCGCTACACCGTGACGGTCTTCGCGGTAGCGCTCGCGGGGCGCGCGGTGGCCTACGAGACGGTGAGCGCGCGCAACGAATCGCGCCGCGCGCGCGAGGCGCGGGTGGCGCTGGCGATCGCGTATACGCGCGGGCCGCAGATCCTCGGCGCGCACCGGCTGAAAACCGGCGCGTATCGCTACGAGCGCCCGGTGACGAGCCACGCGGACGGGTATTACGACCAGCCGGGGCAGCCGTTCTCGGCGGGGTTTCGCTACGCGGTGCGCGGGCGCGACCTGGACCGCTCGGGGCTGTTGCTGGCGCGCGGCCCGAGGGCGGCGAGCAGCCCGCTGGCATCGGCCTCCCCGCCGGCGAGCGCGCTCACGGCGACGCACGACGGGCGGGTGTTCGGGGCTCGCCTGCGCGCGGGAGGGCGCGCGAGCTTCACGTGGCAGATCCCGCTGGACCCGCCGGCGGCGAGCGCGAGCGCGGATCGCTCCCTGGACAGCCTGTCGCCGAGTGGCGCGCTGGCCGCGCTGCGCCGCGCGTGGCGCGCGCAGGAGGCGGGGATGATGCGGATCGACGTACCGGAGCCGAAGGTGATGGATACGTACCGAGCGGCGATCGTGGAGATGCTGGAGTCGCGCTTTCGCAGCGGCGCGGGTTGGGTGCAGGCCTCGAACAAGTTGCAGTACCAGGCGTTCTGGATCCGCGACGGCGCGCTGGAGACGCAGGCGCTGGACCTCGCGGGCCTGCACGCGCAGGCCGCGGAGAACCTCGCGTTCATGGACACGCTGCAGGAACCGGACGGCCTGTTCATCGACCGCGCCGATCAGTACGACGGCCTCGGCGAGGCGCTGTGGGCGCTCGACGAGCACGCGCAGCTCACCCGCAGCGCGGCGTACGCCGCGGCGCAGCTGACGCGCATCGGCAATGCGATCGCGTGGCTCTCGGCCGTCACCGCGACGGACCCGCTCGGCCTGCTGCCGCCGGGCAACCCGGGCGACAACGAGCTCGCCTACGGGCACATCACCGGCGATGACCTGTGGGCCGCGGCGGGCCTGAGTTCGGCGATCGCGGACGCGAAGCTCGCGGGACGCGAAGACCTGGCGAGCGCGTGGCAGGCGGTGGACGATCGCTTCGAGGCGTCGCTGGACGGCGCGGTCGCCGCGGCGGTGGCACGCGTGGGCCACATCCCGCCGGTGCTCGACGCGAGCGCGGGCCAGGACTGGGGCAACTACAACGCGGCCTACCCGGTCCAGGTGCTGCCGGCGAGCTCCGCCGCGGTCGACGCGACGATGGCGTGGGCGCGCGCGCACATGGCGGAGGGCCTGCCGACGTACGACGACGGCAAGAGCCTGCACGACTATCTGGGCTTCGGCGTCTTTCAGACCGAGCTCGAGGCCGGCGACGTCTCAGACGCGGTCGCCGGTCTCTATTCGGAGCTGGTCCACACGACCGCGACGGACGAGGGCTGGGAGTGGGACATCGCGCCGTTCGGCGATCGCGCGTCGGCGGTGAACCTGGCGCCGCACGGGACGTTCGCGGGCGACTACGTGGCGCTGCTGCGCGACATGCTCGTGGCGGAAGGCGCGGGCGGCGAAGTGAAGCTGCTCGCTGGCGCGAGCCCGGCGTGGCTGGCGCCGGGGCAGCACATCGCCGTCACCGCGGCACCCACCGACCGCGGCGTGATCTCGTTCACGGAGCGCTCGAGTCCGCGCGGGGAGACGTTGACGTGGAGTGGCACGCTGAGCGCGGGCACGAGCCTGACCTGGAAGCTGCCGGCGTGGGCGCGCAATGTGCGCACCGCACAGGGGCCGGTGTCCGGCACGAGGGTCGAGCTGCACGGCGGCTCGGGATCGATGAGGGTGACATTCAATGGGCTGCGACCCGGAGCGTCCTACGCCCGCGCGGCGGCGGCGCTGAACGCGGCGTACCGCGCGCATGGGCGCCCGGCGCCACTGGTCCCGGCGGCACGCTGAAGGGGTGCACGCACGATCCGCACCGGCGCCACGAGATCGGCGTTACGGCGCGGCGGGTGGCCACGAGCGGGGCGTCAAGCGCGCTCGCTGTCGAGCGTCGCCATCCCGTGCTCGGGGTAGCGGTCGCCGCGGGCGGCGTTGGCCGGGATCTCGCGCTCGAGCGCGGCGACGTCCTCGGGGCTCAGCTCGAGCGCGAGCGCGCCGAGCGCCTCGTGCAACCGCTCGGGGGTGCGGGCACCGATCAGTGGCACGATGTCCTCGCCGCGCGCGAGCGCCCACGCGATCGCGACCTGGGCGACGGTCGCGTTCTTGGCGGCGGCGATCGCGGCGAGCTTCGCGACGAGCGCGAGGTTGTGCTCGCGGTTGGCGCCGACGAAGCGCGGCGCGTGCGCGCGGAAGTCGCCCGGCGCGAGTCGGCGGTCGGCAGCGAAGTGGCCGCTGATGAGACCGCGGCTGAGCACGCCGTAGGCGGTGATCGCGATGTCGAGCTCGCGGCAGGCGGGCAGGATCGCGGCCTCGATCCCGCGCGAGATCAGCGAGTACTCGATCTGGAGGTCGCAGATCGAGTACGTGGCGGCGGCGCGACGGATCGTCTCGGGACCGACCTCGGAGAGCCCGATGTGACGCACGTAGCCGCCCTGCACGAGCTCGGCGATCGCGCCGACGGTCTCCTCGATCGGGACGTCGGGATCCAGGCGCGCGGGGCGGTAGACGTCGATGTGCTCGACGCCGAGGCGCGTCAGCGAGTGCGTGAGCGCGGTCTTGGTGGCGGCGGGACTCGCGTCGTAACCGAGCCAGGCGCCGTCGGGGCCGCGCTGTGCGCCGAACTTGACGCTCAACAGGTAGTCCTCGCGGGGTCGCTCGCGGATCGCCTCGGCGATCAGCAGCTCGTTGTGGCCCATCCCGTAGAAGTCGCCGGTGTCGAGTAGGTCGATCCCAGCGTCGAGCGCGGCGTGGATCGTCGCGATGCTCTCGGCGCGATCGGCGGGCCCGTACATCCCGGACATGCCCATGCAGCCGAGGCCGAGCGCGGAGACCTCGGGTCCCGTAGCTCCGAGCCGACGCGCGTTCACGAGGCGGCGGGGCCGCTCGGCTCCTCGGAGTCGCTCATCTGCGGCTCGCCGGCCGGGTTCGCCGACTCGCGCTCCTCGCCGGATTGCGATGCCGACTCGGGCTCGGAAGCGCTGGGCACGGCGGGCTCGGCGCCGTTGGCCGCGAGCTCGGCGCCGGCGGCTCCGGCGAGGCCGGCGAGCAGTACGGCGAGCGTCCAGGCCAAGTCCGAGCGCAGGGTGCTCGCGGAGAGGCGGCCGGCGTCCGGCGGGGCCAGCGCGAGGGCGGCGGCGATTAGCACGACGTTGTACTCGTAGCCGCCGTTGGTCGCCCACGGACCGTTCTTGGCGTGTACGCGGCGGATCGCGGTGAGCATCGTCGAGGTGAGCACAGTCGCGGCGAGCGGGTTGGCGAGGCCGGTGAGCAGCAGTGCTCCCCCGCCGGCCTCGGCGGCGCCGGCGGCGATCGCGTGGCGGCGGCCGGGACGCAGACCGAGGCCCTCGAAGGCTTGCGCGGTCGCGTCGAGCCCCTGCCCGCCGAACCAGCCGAAGAGCTTCTGGGTGCCGTGACCGATGAAGAAAGCGCCGACGGTCGTGCGCAGCGCGAGATGTCCGAGTCTCATCAGGGGCTCCTTGTGGTGGTGGATTGAGCGCTGCTTGTGTGGGTGGAGTGAGCGATACCCACTTGGCCTGCGAGTAACTCATAGGAGCGCCTTCGCGCGTCGTGCGCGTAGGTGATGCTCACGACGATCGCCTCCTCGGCGCCGTAGCTATCGACGACCGCTTCGAGCTCCGCGCGCACCGGGTCGGGCGATCCGACGATTGCGCGCCGCTCCGAGCGTGGCTGCCCCGGTGCGCGCTCGTCGGCCGCGAGGAACTCGAGCGCCTTCTGTGGCGGGGGCACCGCGATCGGCTGCCCGCGGCGCAGCAGCGTGAAGGTCATGCGCCCGCTGGCGGCGAGCCGTTTGGCCTCCTCGTCGGTATCGGCGCAGATCACCCACACCGCGACAGCGACCGCGGGTCGCTTGTCCTGGTGTTCGTGTTCGGCGAAGCGTTCGCGGTAGAGCGCGGCGATCTCGGCGCCGCGCGGATTGATGAAGTCGGCGAAGGCGTAGGGCAGCCCCAGCTCGGCGGCCCAGATCGCGCTTTGCTGGGAGGAGCCCAGCAGCCACGGGACGGGCAGCTCGGGCCGCCCGGGCAGCGTCTGCGCGAGGCGCGCGAATGGATGGTCCGCGGGGAGTCGGTCTTCGAGATAGCCGAGGAGCTCGGCGAGCTGTGCGGGGAAATCATCGGGCGGCGCCTGCCGGCGGTCGCGTTGCAGGGCGAAGGTGGTCAGGGGATCGGTGCCCGCGGCGCGGCCGAGCGCGAGGTCGATGCGGCCGGGGAAGAGCCCGGCGAGCAGGCTGAACGTCTCGGCGACCTTGAGCGGGCTGTAGTGGGGGAGCATCACACCGCCGCTACCGACGCGAATCCGGGAGGTCGCGGCTGCGATCGGGCCGATCAGCGCCTCGGGGCTGGGGCCGGCGAGCATCGGCCCGCCGTGGTGCTCGGCGACCCAGTAGCGGTGGTAGCCGAGCACATCGGCGAGCCGCGCGAGGTCGATCGTGTTCTGGAGCGCCTGCGAGCCCGTGGATCCCTCCGAGACCGGGGACTGGTCGAGCACCGAGAGGCGAAAGGGCGTGGTCATGATGTCGCGAAGACGAGCGTAGCGGCGCGGGTCGAGTGAGCCTAGCCGCGGGTCTGCCCAGGCACGCAGACCCCGCTCTTCATGTCATCTTGATGCTAAGATGAAAAGGTGACTAAGGTGCGTACAACGCTGACGATCGACGATGAGGTGCTGCGCTGGGTGAAGATCCGTGCCGCGCGCACGGGCAAGGCCGACGGTGCGGTGATCGAGGAGTCGCTGCGACGTGACCTCGGACTGGATCTCGTCGACCGGCTGTGGCAGCGCAACGATCTCTCCGAAGACGACGCGATCGAGCTCGCCGTCGAAGCGCAGCACCGCACTCGCCCCGCGGCACGCTAACGGCTTGCGCGCCGTTCTCGACCCGAACGTGTTGGTCGCTGCGCTGCTTTCTGCGCGCGGGACGCCAGCCCGGGTTTTCCGTGCGTGGCTGGACGGGGTGTTCGAGCTCGTCGTCTCACCGGCGCTGCTGGCCGAGTTAGAGCGAGCGCTCGGCTATCCCAAGCTGCGTCGGCGAATCCCAGCCGAGGAAGCGGAGGAGTTGATCGAGCTATTACGCCGCACCGCGACGTTCGTGAACGACCCGCCAGGCGACTCGGCAGCACTGACCTCGAGTGACCCGGGCGACGACTACCTCCTGGCCCTCGCCATGCACACCCGTTCCGTCCTCGTCTCGGGCGACAACGACCTACTCACGATCGACACGGACCTCCCGATTCACCCTCCCGCCGCTTTCATGGCATTCCTCGAGCGCGACTAACGTTGCTCGCCGGAGTCGGCCCATAGAAAAACCCCGCCTGAGCGGGGCTTTTCCTTAGCAGATCGGTAAGCCGGATCCTGTCGTTGAGCAGCCATCCATCTGAGCGGCCTACCTGGACCTCGGCGGGCAGCCTACGAGCGGTCCTGTTTGGCCTTGCATCGGGTGGGGTTTGCCCAGCCGCCGCGTCACCGCGACGCTGGTGCGCTCTTACCGCACCATTTCACCCTTACCCGCCGGCCGTTCACGTGGGACGGCCGCCGTCGGCGGTTTGTTTCTGTGGCACTTTCCCGCGGGTTTCCCCGGGTCGATATCTCGACCACCTTGCCCTGTGATGTCCGGACTTTCCTCGAGGGCCGTCGGCCCCCGCGGCTGCTTGACCTGCCCTCACAAGGTAGCGAAGCTCAGGAGAGCGTCGCCCCGCAGTCCGCGCACTCCCCGCCCTCGACACCGCCGAGCGCGGCGACGCGGGACTCCATCCTCCCGTGACACGCCGGGCAGCGCACGAGCTTGCCGACCATCAGGCTCTCCCATGTGTTCGTGACGAGCTCGTCCAACGTGCCCGCGCCGTGCGCCTCAACTTCGGAGGCATGCGCACGAGCGGCGCCGCCATCCGGCCTCCTCCCCCAGTCTCGCAGCCCCCGGCTCGCGCGCCGGCTTCCATCGAAGAGCCGCCGAGGCTCGCGCCCTAACGCGACGGCGCCCATCACACGCTCCTGAGCAGTCCGACGACACGTCCCAGCACCTTGACCTCCTTGCTGCGGATCGGCTCCATCGTCTCGTTCTCGGGTTGCAGTCGGATGTGATCCGCCTCGCGGAAGAAGCGCTTCACGGTCGCCTCCTCGCCGAGTAGCGCGACGACGATCTCGCCTTCCCGAGCCGTCTCCTGGGGGCGCACCACGACGAAGTCCCCCTCCAGGATGCCCGCGTTCTTCATCGAGTCCCCGCGAATCCGCAGCAGGTACTCGCCGTCCGTCCCTCCCGCGACCTCCGGCACCGAGATGTAGTCCTCGATGTTCTCCTCCGCCAGCACCGGCTGGCCCGCCGCGACCGAGCCGAGCAGCGGCAGCCCCTCCGCGCGCACGATCGAGCGCACGCTGTCCACCGCGTTGCCCATCGCGCGGTCGAGCAGCTCGATCGCGCGCGGCTTCGACGGATCGCGGCGCAGTAGCCCGATCTTCTCGAGATTGGCGAGATGGGCGTGCACCGTCGAGGACGACGCAAGACCGACGGCCTTCCCGATGTCGCGCACCGTCGGCGGATAGCCGTACTTGGCGGAGTACTTGCGAATGAAGTCGAAGATCTCCTGCTGGCGCTTGGTCAGATCCATGGTTGCTTGGCTCCCTGGAGGGCTGGACGAAAGTGGTCGAACGAACATGTGTTCGCACTTTAGCTCGGCCCGCGGACGGACGCAAGCGGGAACCCGCGCTCGGACTTTGCGTGATCGCCAGTCCGCCCCGCACGCCCGGATCGCGCTCGCGCGAGGCTCGCGCCGCCCTCGCGCGGCCCGGCGCGTCTATACTCGCCCGTCGCTGCGCTCGTGGCGGAATTGGTAGACGCGCAAGGTTGAGGGCCTTGTCATGTGTAAACATGGTGGTGGTTCGAGTCCACTCGGGCGCATAGAAATGGCTGCAAATGGTCGGTTTTTTGGTGCTTGTGATTCGTTTGTGATCGCGTATAAGGCTGGTATGGCAGCAGTCGTGGCCCAACCGAACAATTTGCCGAACACCTCTTCGGCCTGCTCGACGGCAAGAGGCGGGGCCAACCGGACCGGTGGGAAAGCCAGTCAACGTCGCAACAGGTGAGTGTCGCGATCATAGTGCGAGGCAGTGTTCCGTGCCCTGGCACGTCGCGCGTCTTCGTAGTTGCTTGCCCCCCCGTCCGGGGGCTCCGGAGCC
>Ga0210396_10000614_pt1 | contig 44988 bp, 38 predicted proteins | sample IncBWH17OmetaG_FD_155466 | JGI IMG/M metagenome (GOLD analysis project Ga0210396, IMG submission 155466) | Forest soil microbial communities from Barre Woods Harvard Forest LTER site, Petersham, Massachusetts, United States - Inc-BW-H-17-O ... | reverse complement strand
CAATGTGTCCGCCTGGAAACGGGTGGATGACAGTCTAAGCCTATGTTTGAAGGTCAGTTAGAGGTGTCTGCGCCGGTGCGGACAAAAAGGCCAAACGGGACGATGAGTCAGGAAAAAGGCTAACGGTAGTCCGCCCCCTAGCTTAGCTAGCGGGGGGCATAGATGGCGGGTTCCACTTGGGTCGGAGAGCGCCGTACCTCGATGAATGTGGGGGTACTGCCCAAACTGACGCTTACACATGCGGCGAAACGGTCACTCCTCATAAGCTTGTGCGCGTGCAGATGCTCTTTAACTTATCGACTGCCTTGATGGCGGCCGAGTCGGGTTGGCGCGCCTTCCGGTTCGGTCGGATTCCCACACAAACGTGCCTGCCGCGTTGGCACTAAGTTGTGCAACTCATTTCCTTGTCAGTACCGTACCGGTCGCGATGATTCTTTCTGATCGCGGGAGGTTTTTGCGGATAGAGGACCAGGGAATTGTGGCACGCGCGGAGACCGCGGCCGGAGGGCCTCGCCTCAACCTGCAGCCGCGCGGTTACGTGCTGGCCCGTTCACACTGGGACGAATCGAGCACTCTACCGTGGTGACTCTCTCGGCCAGGGCCGCCCCGTAGAGAGTCGCTCGTATGACTATTATTCAGTCCAGAATTGCACTCTTTCTGCGGTTTTCGAATTTTCTGTGTGCCAAATGTGGCAATGGTTGGCAGAACACCAGCCAATAACCAGTCGCTTGCCAGGAACTCATCTATGGCTCTGTGAATCCCTGGCGTGAAAACAACGAAAATTAGCCAAAGTGTTGATCTTTCAATCCATGTGAGTGGTGCTTCAACCGCATAAACTCATGCAATTCTTGTTCATCGTTCTCAGTCATTTTCTTATGGGTGCCCCAGAATGGGTGCCCCAGACCCAAGGGATCATTCGGCGAGCACATATGAGCTTGTCGGCATAAGAGAGGGGTCTCTACTCTGAGGAAACATCGACGACGTCATCGGTGCCGTTGATCGACAGCGCAAGAGGCATGATCTGTTCCTATTCTCTCACCTCGGGCGGATGCTAATGGGCCTCGCATCAAGCGCACAGAGCGCCATCAGCAAGGGGGATTTGATGCACATCTCAGACTAGCGCGGAATTTGCTCCAGGTGTCAGTTCAGCGATTCCGTGCGCATGAGCTGCTGTTCCCGATCGCGGGCCTTACGCTTGAGTTCCTCGAAGATGGCCAATTCTTTCCTAGCTTGTTCGGTTTGACCCTGGTCGCGGTAGTAGGTGCCGAGCAGGTAGTGAGCATCCTGTAGCTCGGCATCGGATTTCACGACGGCCTGCAGTAGTTGGATGGCTTCGCCGATTTTGTCCTGACGGCGATACGTTTTTGCGAGGTCGATTTGCGCATCAGCCAGGCTCGGCTGGACGGCCAGCGCACGCTGCAGGTACTTCTGAGCGGCATCGATGTTGTCCTGCTGAAGATAGACATCGCCTATGAAGAAGTTGGTCATAGCGTCGTTGGGCGAGATTTTGAGTTCCTCATTGAATTCGGCTAGACCCTCATCGAGACGGCCCGCTTCTCGATAGAGCGTGCCAAGGGCGTAATGAAGGCCAGCGGCATCGGGCTTTTGTGCGATTGCCTTCTTGTATTCGTTGATTGCTGCCGGTGCGAGTCCTTGCTGGCGCAACATTTCTCCGCGGAGCTGGAAACTTCGATAAGAATCAGGAGCCGCTTTGGTGAGTTCCACAAAGGAATCAGAAGCCAGGAACATGGCGGCCTTGCCCCTGAAATAGAGAGCGTCGGGATTGTTGGGCTCGAGTTCAACCCAGCGGCTGAGGGCGGCTAATGCCTTTTCGTCTTTTTCCTGGCGCATGTAGGCCAAACCCAAATGGGCAGCTATCACGGGATCATTTTTATTTTTCTCGTAAGACTTCTCCAGAAGCGGCGTCGCGCGTGAGATATCCCCGCTGTTGAAGTAGCTGAGCGCGAGCAGCACACGGGCATGGTCGAGGCCAGGGTTGAGGTCGAGTGCTTTTTGCAGTTCCGGGATCGCGCGGGGATATTTCGAGGACATGTACAACGCCAAGCCAAGATTGGAGTGTGCGAGAGCGGAGCGAGGATCCTGTTTCACGATCTGCTCATAGGCCTCCGCGGCGCGGTCATACTGCTGGGCTTTCAAGGCGGCCTGGCCCTGGGCCGAGAGTTGGGCGAGATCTGCAGATTGAGCTGCTATAAAAAGTGGTAGCGAAGTCAAAAGAACGATGAGCATGAATTGAACAGAGCAATGCTCGGACGGGAAAAGGAAAACTCTGGGTAGGCTCGCAGCCGGAAATCTGACAATACGCCATTGCTTCATTGAAGTCTCGCCTAAGCTTGCGGGCTAAGCCATCGGTCATCGCACCATCACATTGATGCGATGGGAGGTGTTCAGTTCATAGGCGTCCTGGCGGCGAGAGTCGCGGACCTCAGGCTGGGTACTGCCAGCTTCATCGGTTGCTCGGACCTCGAGCGCGTACTTCCCCGGCCCCGGGACATGCCAATCATAGTGCCAGGATGTCCATACATAAGGATAGGGCGTGGCGCTGACTGTTGCGGTCTGCCAAGCCTCCGAATCGTTCGTTCGAACTTCGACCTTGGCAACGTTTCTCTCTCCGGCCCAAGCCACTCCTTCCAATCTATAGGTCTTCTCGTGGATCTCTTCATCCTGGGATGGACGCACGAATTTCGAACTTACCAGCATTTGGGTAATGGGTCGCGCCGTCCCATCTTTTTGGATGGCGACGTAATGCTTTTGTTGGAAGTAGCCTTGGAATGGCTGATCGGTCAATACGATGCGCGTAAGCCATTTCACTGAGTCCATTCCGTACCAGCCACCCACGATGGCGCGAAGCGGAAAACCGTGGTCCGGGGGTAGAGGCGAACCGTTCATCTCGTAGGCTAGGACCGTCGAATCGCTCATGGCCTTTTCCAATGGGATGGAGCGTGCGAAATGCGTGCCAGGGGGCAGATCGTCTCCACTGCCGGAGTCTACGCCATGAAGTACGAGGGTATTGGCTTGCGATTGGACTCCCGCCTGCTTAAGGAGGGAGGCAACGCTGACACCTGACCAGACAGCATTTCCAACCCCCTTTCCGCCGGAAAGATTGCCAGCGCACTCCACCGTGCAAGCGAAACGAACTGGTGTCATCAGCAGCAAGTCGGAATAGGACAGCTTCAGGGGTGTCGAGACGAGCCCCGTGACTTCGAGGCTCCAGGTATCAGAGTTGATTTGTGGAGTTTGAAAGTGATTGCGGATGAAGAAGTCGGGATTCGATGTGGTCAGCTCACGACCAGCGTGTTTCAGGGCTGCTGGCGGAGAAGTTGAGCGGGTTTGTGCCAAAAGAGCGCTTTGCACAAACGACAGCGCTACCGGGGACAGGAGAAGACCGCGGAGGAAATCGCGACGCCACAGGGTCGCAGTAGTGAGGGGAAATTGGATGGGCTTCGACAATCGGCCTTCCCCGCTCGGTGAGAAGTTTTGCGAACGGGTTCGGAGGAGCATTATAGCGCGATTGCAGGTGAATCTTGACAAATTGAGGAGGTCGTCGCTATTGTTCCTAAGCGCTTATTTGACTGGCTCAGTTCTTACACCGATCCGCCCACGGCGACACCCAGAAAGGTCACGCGATGCCTGGAAGTCAGGTTTTGGCTGCGACGTTGGTAGAACCCGGCAAGTACGAATTGAGGGAGTATCCGTTTCCTGATCCGGAGCCGGGTTGTGTGGTGGTTAAGATGGAGTTGTCGGGGATCTGCGGGACCGACAAGCACACCTACCAGGGATACACAACGCAGTATGCGGGCAGCGGTGGCGGCAAGCAGATTCGCTTTCCCATCATCCAGGGACATGAAAACGTCGGCACGGTCGCGGCGATTGGCGGGAACGGCGAGTATCTGGATTTTGAAGGCATCCCGTTAAAGGTTGGGGATCGAGTTGTTGTGGGCGCCAACGTGTCGTGCGGACACTGCTATTACTGCCGGCACGATTATCCCTATTACTTCTGCCAGAACATGGTGGACTACGGGAACAACATGTGCGCGGCCGACGCTCCTCATTTATTTGGCGGATGGTCGCAATACATGTACATCATTCCAGGAAGTTTCCTGGTGCGGGTGCCGGATGATTTGCCGTCAGAAGTCGCGGTACTGACGGAGATCATGGCCGTCACCGTGGGCCTCGACCGAGCGAAACAGATGTCGGTGTTTCCGAGCGAGGCCTTCCAGTTCGATGACACGGTGGTGGTGCTCGGCGTCGGCGCGCTCGGGATGTGCTTCCTGATGAAGGCGCGCATGCTGGGAGCGGGAAATATAATTGCGGTCGATTTGTCGGACTATCGCCTCCAGTTTGCTAAGCGGTTGGGCGCGGACCATGTTCTCAACGTTGGTACAACGACGTTTTCGGAGCGCCTAGAATTCGTGCATAGCCTCACGCAGGGCCGGGGCGCAGACATGGTGATCGAGACTGCGGGCGTTCCGCAAGCGGTTCCGGAAGCACTGGACATGCTCCGCCTGGGCGGGCTGCTGGTGGAGGCGGGCAATTTTTCTGACCTTGGCGAGGTTCAGATCAGCCCGCATCGTCAACTATGCGCGAAGAGTGTGCGGATCCTGGGGGTCGGTGGTGAGGAGCCGGCGAGCTACGGTCCGAGCCTCCGCCAGATGGCGCGCTACATGAAGCGTTATCCGCTTCAGGAGTTTGTGTCGCATCGCTATCCGCTACGCGAAGTCGAAGCCGCGGTTCACAAGTCGATCGCGCCGGACTCAATGAAGGTCGCAGTCGCTCCGTGGTCTTAGAGCAGCTTCAGTCGCATCAGAGCCGTTCCAGAAAAAAATCCAGGCAAGGAGAACCCTCATGGGAAAGCTGGCAATCACCGGTGGCACGCCGTTACGAACAAAGTGTTTTGATCCCTGGCCGGTTTACACCGATAAGGAAAGGGCGGCTCTGGAAGATGTTCTTACGAACCGCAACTGGGGCGGACAGCCTTTCCCCGGCAAGCACACCCAGGAATTCGGCAAGAAGTTCGCCGAGTATCACACAGCGAAGTACGGGCAGACCGTAAACACCGGCACGGTCGCAATCCAGGCAGCGCTGAAGGGAATCGATATCCGCCCTGGAGACGAAGTACTGGTGCCCGCCTACACGTGGGAAGGCACGGTAGGCCCGGTTCTACTGGTGAACGCCGTACCCGTATTCGTTGACATCGATCCGGATTCGTATTGCATGGACGTGAAGCTGATCGAAAGCCTGATTACGCCCAAGACCCGCGCGATCTTGCCCGTTCATCTCGGGATGCGCTTTGCCGATCTCGACGCCATCATGGCGATCGCGAAGAAGCACAACCTCAAGGTCGTCGAAGACTGCGCGCATGTGCACGGCGGCATGTGGTGCGACAAGGGGGCGGGCTCAACGGGCGACCTGGGTGCATTCAGTTTCCAGACGAGCAAGCTCATGACCTCTGGTGAAGGTGGAGCTGTCATCACCAATAATCTCGAATACTTTGAGCGAGTCCAGTCCTACATCAACGCCGGCCGCAGAAGCGTCACCGATCAATACAAAAAGCGCATTATCGGATTCAACTATCGGCTGGGAGAATTCCAGGCGGCGATCCTGAGTGCGCAGTTGGAGCGCTTGCCGGAGCAGGGCAAAGTCCGGCAAGCCAACATGGATCACTTCGAATCGCGCATTCGCAATATTAAGGGAATCGGGATGCTGAAGCCGGAACCGCGCATCACCCGCCCGGCGCCGTATGGCTACGTCATGAAGTATTTTGCGGAGCAGGTGAAGGACATTCCGCGTGCTGCTTTCGTGGCAGCTTTGCAAAAAGAAGGTATCCCGTGTGATGGGTTGTTCTACGAGCCTGTGTATCGCAGTTCGCTATTCCCGCTTGATCCGAATGACTTTCCGGCGCTCAGTTGGGGAATGCCCAAGCCGCTCGATTTGCGCAACATGTACCGGTGTCCGGCCGCAGAAAAGGCAGCATATCACGAGGCGATCTGGTTCTCGCATCACCTGTTCCTTGGGACAAAGCAAGACGTGGACACCATCGTGGATTCAATGCTGAAGGTGATCGAAAACATCGAGGAACTGCGCGAACTGGAGCATCCGGCCATCAAAGCCCAGACACAGAGCCGGGCAGACCGGGAAAGCTAACGACGGAACGTATCCAGGCGAGGAAATGCATCGATGCCACCGATCAATAGGGTGAGGTATGCCGTAGTTGGACTAGGCGGGATTTCGCAAGTCGCCGTATTACCGGCTTTCGCGCACAGCGAACATGCGGAACTGATCGCAGTGGTCAGCGGCGATCAGGCGAAGGCGGAAAAATTCGCCGGAGACTTCAAGGCACAGGCGGCCTATTCGTACAAGGATTATTCCGACTGCTTGAAGAACCCGGAGGTGGAGGCGGTCTACATTGCGACGCCTCCGGGCGAGCACGAGAAGTACGCAGTCGCGGCAGCCAAAGCAGGCAAGCATGTGCTGTGTGAAAAACCCCTGGCGGCAAATGTGCAGCAAGCAAGGAAGATGGTGGAGGCTTGCCGAAAAAACAAAGTCCGCTTCATGACGGCATACCGCAAGTACTTCGAGCCGAGCACAGTGACCCTGAAGAAGATGATCATTGGTGGCGAACTCGGCCGGCTCGACGTGATTCATACAATGTTTGGGGAACTGCGTCCTTACGGCGATAACTCGCCGGCCTGGTTGTTCTCGCGTAAGCTCAGCGGCGGGGGACCATTGATGGACCTCGGGGTCTATTGCGTGAATACCTGTCGCTGGCTCGCGGGCGAGGATCCGGTTGCAGCCGAAGCCAAGAGCTGGGTTCGGGATCGCCGGCGGTTCAAGGAAGTGGAAGAAGGAATTGCGTTTCGCCTGGATTTCAAGAGCGGGATGATTTTGCAAGGAACAGCTGCCTACAGTTCGGTCTTCTCCTCTTTCGTGCATATTCACGGTGAGAAGGGTTGGGCGGCTCTGTCGCCCGCATTCGCCTTCGAGGAGGAACGGCGGCTCAGCGGAAAAATCGCTGGGAAATGGTTTGAACAGGCCTTTGAGGCGGTCGACGAATTTGCACCCGAGCTGGACACGTTCGCGAAGTGTATTCGGGAAGGGTGTGATCCTGAACCCGATGGCGTACAGGGTATGCGCGATCTGATCATCATCGAAGCCATATACAAAGCGGCGAAGACTGGCAGAGTCGTAAAGATCCAATACAGGCAATGAGGCGGTGGGACGATGGCAAAGCTTGGCATGGGAGTCGTGGGCGTTGGCACCATGGGCAGGCAACATGCCCAGAACATCCGGAATCTGATTCCTGAAGCGAAATTGATTGCCGTCGCTGACGTCGACATCAAACGCGCCGAACACGCAGCCGCCGAACTTGAGATTCCCCACTTCTACGGAAGCGTGGAAGCGCTGGTGGAGAATCTGGAAATCAAAGCGGTGATCATTGTCACGCCTGCAAAGTTTCACGGTGCGGCCATTCGCGTGTGCGCCCAAGCCAAAAAGGACATCTTCTGCGAAAAGCCGTTCACTCTCACACTGCAGGAAGCGGATGAGATGCTTGATCTCACGTTAAAAGCCGGCGTGCGCGTGCAGCTCGGGCATGTGCGCCGGTATGATCCGCCGAACGTGAGAGCGAAGCAGAGAATTGAAGCCGGAGAGATTGGGGAGCCGGTGCTGTTCAAATCACTGGCCCGGGATCCCGCCCCTCCGCCGGTCAGCTACATGGCGAGTGGGGTCAATGGAATGTTCTTCCAAGACTCTACAGTGCACGAGTTCGACCTGGGGCGCTGGTTGATGAATGACGAGATTTCGGAGATTCACGCATACGGCGGAGTGCTCGTTTTTCCGGAGATTGCGCAATTCAACGATATTGACACGGCTATTCTCAATCTGAAGTTCTCCCGCGGGACTCTGGGTGCCGTTGAGAACTATATGCAGTCGGGATACGGATACGACATCCGGACGGAAATCGTCGGGTCCAAGGGAACGATCATGATGGGGTATCTCCAGCAGACTGCCGAGATCGTTTTGACCGCGAATGGAGCGAAAACGGATGTCGTGGATCATTTCCTGGTCCGCTTTAAGGATGGTTATCTGGCCGAGATGCGCGATTTTGTGCAGACGATCCTGGCCGACAAAGAACCTAAGACGGACGCTTTTGACGGAAGACAAGCCGTGGCAGCCGCTGCTGCCGCCGAGCAATCTTATCGGGAAGGGCACGCCGTTCGTGTACGGAACCGTACGCGAGCGTCGTTGCAGGCGTCTGCGCGTCGCTAATTTTTAGGCTTGCCGGAATCCGGAGTAATGAATCGCTGGATTGTGCTGCGGTTGCGCTTAAGTTGCTCCTGGTGCGCGCGGGCGAGTTCTTGATATTGGCTGAGTTCTTTCGCGGCCAGATCTAATTTGTCCATCTCTCGATAGAGTTGGCCTAATCGGTAATGTGGGACTTCTGATTTGTCGTCCTGGCGGATCACCTGCAAGTATTCATCCACCGCTCTCTGATTCTGCTTTTTCGCCGCGTAGAGGGCGCCAAGTTCCAGGTGTGCTGCCGGGAAATTGGGCTGAAGGCGGACGGCTTTCTCGAGCAGAGCCTGCGCCGAATCGAAAGTTGCACCTGCTCCCTTCGCAACTTCCGAGCGGAACTGAGCGGCACCCTTACAAAACGCGAGTTCCGCGCTCTGAGGATGCGCTTTCGCCAGCTTGTCGAGGTGCGGGAGCAAGAACGCCCAATCGTTTGGAGGCAGCGAGTCGAGGAGCGACTTCCAGGCTTGAAAGGCAGCGGGAGAATCGGGATCGATCTCGAGTGCTTTCGTGAAGGCGTCAGCTGCTTCGCGATACTCACGGACCGCGTAGTGACTGAAACCCAACCCGAGAAACTGCCTCGAGGAGTCGGGAAATTTCTGCGTTCCGACTCGATAGACTTCCGCGGCGGGTCCGAAAGTAAAATGTGTCAAATACTCGATCCCCAGATCGAAATAGTACTCCTCGTTGGTGGGATCGAGTTCCACGGCTCGCTGGTAGCTTTCCACGGCTTCAACATAATTTCCGGATTCTTCTTCCAGGCCTCCAACCGCGTCGCTCAGCATTGCTGAGGGGTGCGCTGCCGCTGCTTTTCGGAGTCGAGCAATGGCTTCCTCGCTCCTGCCTACCCCTTTCTCCGCTAGGGCGAGATTCAGGATCACGACATCATTATTAGGCTCGGCCGCAAGTGCGGCCTCAAATCGCGGGATCGCGTAATCGAAGGCCTCGTGCGCCGAGAATATGATCCCGAGCGCCAGATTCTGTGCAGCGGAGAGTTCGGGAGGCGGCGCGGGGAGTTCCGCTTGCTTGGACAAGGGACCCGCTGCCATCGTGGAGCGCACCAGGGCGAGATAGGTTTCGTAGGAAGACGGATCGAGATCATATGCGCGCCGGTAGGAACGCGCGGCCTCGCCAGGATTGTTTAAGCTCTCGGATGTCACTCCGGCCAGCGAGTAGTATTTCGTGGCAGAGGCTGCATCGGAAGGCGGCGTGAGTTTGCCGAATACTTTGGCTGCTTCGGCAGGATGTTTGGCCAGCAGAAGCGAATGCGCCCATTCGTAGCCGGCTTGAAAGTCACTGGGGCGAAGATTCCAGGCCTTTTCAAGATAGTCTGCGGCCTCCTGAAATTTCTGCAGGGATGCCAACGAACTACCGAGCCCAAGGAGTGCGTTGAAATTTGCCGGCTCTCGAGCGTAAGCCGCGCGAAAAGCTACCGCTGCTTCCTGATTGCGACCAAGCTTGGAAAACAAAACACCGAGATTGTTGTACCCCATGGCCGCCTTGGGTGAGAGCCGGATCACAGCACGAAAGCTCTTCTCGGCCTCAGCGTTCCGTCCAAGTTCGCCGGCAATGAGTCCTTTCACGTTATAGAGAGCAGGGTCCTGGATACCGGAATCGATGGCCGAATCGAGAATTGCGAGAGCCTCAGCCCCTTTTCCCGTTTGAAATAGCTGGACGGCCTGATTGAAGACGGCTCGGGCGTCGTTTGCCTGGGTCAGAGCCGCGGGGTCGGCAGCCAAGACACAACTCAAAATAAGGACCGAAAGCAAACGCGCGCTAAGACCAGGGTATTGCGAGTTCAAAAGGATTCCTGTCCGATGACGCCTTTGCCTTCCTGGACAACGATGAGCCGGTTTGCGGGAACATGCTCGAAAGTCTGCTCAGGTCCTCCCAGCCAATGAACCTGCAAGCGCGCTTCCTTAGCTCCACCCAGCCCGAAATGCAAACGCAGATCGTTTTGCGAACAGAAGCTTCCGCCGCTCCGTACTTCCTGCACCTGGCGGCGGTTGCCGGCTTCGAGCACAACGCGGGAACCAATCGCAGCGCGGTTCGTTTTTGTGCCGATAAGCTTCACGAGCATCCAGTTGTTGGAAGGAGGCGACTGGTTTCGAAGAAGCGAAGGATAGTCGTTGAGGTTGTTGATCGCGATATTGAGGCGGCCTGAATTAAAGATGTCGCCGTATGCTGCCCCCCGACTGCAGCGCGAAGCCGCAAATGCGGGACCGCTCTTATCAGAAATGTTGGTGAAGCGGCTGCCGTCGAGATTCCGCATCAGGATGAGCTTGCTGTCGGTCTTGGCGAGCTGGTGTTGCAGGCCTCTTCCCGGTGGGTAAATCGATCCACTTACAATCAGAATTTCGGGCCGGCCATCATCGTCAATGTCCAGAAAAGCAGTGCCCCATTTTACGGAGCTCGTCTCGCCGCCCAATCCCGAGGGCACAGTCACATCGGTGAAGAATCCTTTTCCCTCGTTGTGGAAGAGGCTAGGAATTTCGTCAGAGAAGTTCGTTTTTACGATGTCGAGCAGGCCATCGCCATCATAGTCGACTGAATCGACGCCCATTCCCCCTTGCGCGTGGCCGTTGGCGTCGTAGGCCACTCCGGCGAGAACGCCGGTTTCACGAAAGGTGCCGTCGCGATTGTTCATGAACAGCAGGCTAGGCGTGGAATCGTCGGCGACGTAGATGTCGGGCCAGCCGTCGTTATCGAAGTCGGCAACGCAAGGAGTAAACCCGTAGGTGGGCTCAGCCTTGGTGATGCCGGACTCCCGGCTCACGTTGGTGAAGGTGCCGTTGCCGTTGTTGTGATAGAGAGAGTTCGAGGTGCCCTTGAGTCCCGCGACTCCATAGAGGATCGGCGACTGTTGTCCAACCAGAGCCGGGTTGCTCTCGTAAAGAGTGAGGCCATGCTCGTAAGCGACATAGTTGCTGACAAACAGATCGAGATAACCGTCGCGGTTGTAGTCGACGAAAGCGGCGCCGGTGTTCCAGTGATTCTCGTCCTCCAGGAGTCCGCTTTCGTGGGTGAAATCGGTAAACGTGCCGTTGCCGTTGTTGTGATAGAGCACGTTCTTGCCGTAATAGGTGACGAACAGATCCAGGTTGCCGTCGTTGTCGTAGTCGCCGACGCAGACTCCCTGCCCCCAGCCGTGACGCACGAGTCCGGCTTTCTCGGTGACATCAGTGAAGGTGCCGTCGTGGTTGTTTTTGTAGAGATGATTGGTGGGCTCTTGGCCTTTGGGGAAGTCGGTCAACCCCCAACCATTCACAATGAAAATGTCAAGCCAGCCGTCGTTGTCGTAGTCGAACAGGGCGATGCCACCGCCGGTAGTCGAAAGCAGAAAATCCTTATCCCCATGCCCGGCGATGATAGTCTTCGCATTTAGACCGGCGTTGCGACCCACATCGACGTAGCGAGGAAAGTACTCGGGGTTCGAAGCAAACGCGAAACCCGCCGCAGGAAAGGGCCGGAGAGCATAGCCCACGGCAGCTGCGGTTGCATTCTTGAGCCACCGTCGACGATTCATCATCGCTATTCTAAGCCGGAGAGCAGGTGCGAAATACGCCGAATTTGGTGCGCCGTCAGGTGTTTCGCCGGCCGGATCCACATTTTCTATGTTCCGAGCTTCCTGAGATATTCGCGGCCTGAGATCGCATTGGCCAAAGGAGCGTCGGCACCGACTCCGCCGGGCAAAACGTCGGCTTCCACAACGACCCAGCCGTCGAAGCCGCCGGTTTTGAGCAGCGAGAGCACCCGGCCGAAGTCGATACTCCCCTTGCCGAGTGGAGCGAAGATCCCGTGCCGCACCGCCTGGTGAAAATTCATGCGAGCACGACGGGCTTCTTCGATTTTCTGTTCATACACATCTTTCAGGTGCACGCACCAGACGCGGGAAACCTGCTTTTTCAGGAACGTGACCGCGGCGCCTCCGCCGTAAACATAGTGCCCCGTGTCGAGACACAGCCCGAGCTGATCGGTAGGAAACAATGACAGCAGGCGATCGGCTTCCTCGGGAGTCTCGACGTGTCCACCAGCGTGGTGATGAAACGCCACTCGCAGTCCCATTGCGTTGCAGCGTGCGATGATCTCGCCGATGGCCTGGGCAGCCACTTTCCACTGCGGCTCGGTCCAAGAAAGCGCATTCGCTTCCGCTCGACGTCCGGAAACCGCGTTTCTCTCGGGAGTGATCCTGTCCGACAGGATAAGTAGCTTCGCGCCTGCGGCACTGATCAACTTCGCGGAGCGCTCAAGGTATTCGAAGGCCTCCTTGTGTGCAGCAGCGTTTCCAAGTTCCAGGTCGATGAAGGCGGAGCAGAGCGTAAGCGAGCGTTTGTCGAGCTCTTTGCGGAGAACGGCAGGATCGGCGGGCAAGAATCCGTAAGGCCCGAGTTCGGTACCACAATAACCCGCTTCTGCCAACTCGTCGAGAACGCGATCGTACGGATACTCCTTCGGATACTCGACGTGTTCCATGATGCCCCAGCTGATCGGGGCGTTCGCTACCTGGATCGCCATGCTCCGTCCTCGTTATTCGAAGTGTCAAGCAGCGCCTGAGGAAAGACCATTTACCGCTGAGTGCAGAACAAGAGTCCGCTCGGCAAACCGAGCGGACTCGGGGTGGAATCGGTCGATGGTGGTGCCCTGACAACTCGATGATCAGAACTGCAGCTTAAGGCCAAACTGGATCTCTCGTTGAGCGTCAGGCAGGGTTTGGGTGATGGCCGCGCCTCCGGTCACATTAGAAAACCCAGCTCCACTACTGCCGCCACCTGATCCTAGGTTGGGAAGGTTAAAGATGGGGTGGTTGAAGATGTTAAAGAACTCGGATCGAAACTCGAGTCCGAATCTCTCCCCCATCTGAAATGTCTTGTAAGCAGAGAAGTCAAAGTTCACCATGTCAGGACCGCGTAAGGCCGCGCGCCTGGCATTGCCGAACAAGTGAGCGAGAGTCTGTCCAGGAGCCAGAGCGGGCTCTGTAAATGCGGCCTGGTTGAACCAGCAATCGAGAGTCTGATGCCCGGGCCTACTGCAGCCCATCGAGGCCTGGGTTGCTACATCGAACGAGAAGTCATCGGGGTTGTGAATCTGGTCCGGTCGGGGTGGAAAGGCACCGGTATTGGTGAGATCGCCTCCCATGAGAACATCAAACGCTTCTCCGCTACGCGCCCGTGTCACTCCCGCCACCTGCCATCCTCCAAGAACAGCCTGAGCAACACCGTTCGCCGAACTCCCAAAATGCTTCCCTTTGCCGTAGGGCAATTCGTAGACGTAACTGACGGTAAGTTGGTGGCGGAAGTCTGGAGTCGTTGGTCCCCTTTCAGCCGCTACGTCGTGGGCGTTCTGGACGTCGCACTGGTTGACGTTGCCATCTGCGGTTCCAAGCGATTTCGCGAAGGTGTAAGCAGCGAGAACGTTGAAGCCTCCCGCGAAGCGATGCTCGACGGAGGTCTGCAATCCGTTGTAGAACATGCTCAGACGCGCGACGTCCAGCGGAAGAACGACATTCAGACCTGGGCGCGTCGCAAAGAAGGGCCGCCCCTGGTTGTATCCGAAAGGGCCCGAGCCCGAGAAGTTCGAATCCAGAGGAGTGAGTGGCTGATTCAAATTCGAGGATTCGTGGTCGAACAGGTTGTTACTCTTCGTTCCGACGTACCCGATCCGGAACAGCCAGTTTTGGCTGAGTTGTTGTTCAACCGTCACATTCCACTCATAAATCCGTGGGATTCTCCGCACTGGGTCAAAGGAGGATGCTCCGATGATCCCCGTTGTTCGCACTACGCCTGTGGGATTGTTAGGATCAGGCTGGATAAACGTCGTCGGGAACGCCTGCAGCAACTGGTTGGTGGAAGGATTGGAATTGGGCCAATTGAACGACTGAACTGCCAGCGATGGTGGATTCAGGCCCAGATCGTCGAAAATATTGCCCTCGGCTGCATAGAAAATACCAAAGGCGCTACGAACCACCGTGTTCTGATGGACATTCCACGCAAAACCCACGCGCGGTGCCCAGTCGTTTTTGTCGAACTTCACGCCGCCGCGAGACGAGGTATTGACCGTAAGGGTCCGGAGATCGAAGTTGCCCACCGTCGGGCCACTCGCAGGCGAGTTGATCTCATAGCGCAAGCCCAGATTCAGGGTTAGATTCGGGGTTAGGCGGATATTGTCCTGCACAAACTCCGACAAATCCCAGTAGCGGGTCGGATCGACCTTTCCGGCCAGGTGATCCTGCAGCGTATTTTGCGGAATGCCCAAAAGCACATCGGCCAGCCCGTATCCGGAGTAATTACCGCTGAACTGCAACTGGCCCGACGGTGCCGTCTGCTGGAAGAAGTTACGCTGCTGCCGCCGGAAGTCCACGCCAAACCTAAAAGAATGTTTTCCGCGCGTCCAGCTCAGGGTATCTGCCAGTTGGTACACGTTCTCGGCGATCGTTTCCGGCACCCAGAGCGAATCACCCAGTTGCTGATAGCCGCTAATGTTGATCTTGGTGAGACCGGAGGAATTTCCTCCATGGTTCGCATTCGGGATGCCGACGGCATCCCCGGCATTGGTACCGAAGTCGAGCGGCAGGGTGGCATCTTTGAAGCGGTTGAACCCTACGCGCACGTCATTGAGCAACCCAGGATTGAAAATATGGTTCCAGTCGAACGCCAAACCCTGCACCCGGTTGTCCAGGGTGGAGGACGTGCCGGAGCCGAGGCCACCGTCGACGTTGGGAAAGTTGGAAGGATTGGTTGCTTTGGGAGTCGCAATCGCATAGTGGGCGAAGAAGCGGTCTTTGGCGGAAATGTTGTAATCGAATCGCGTCAGGAACGCCGTCTCATCGAATTTGTACTTTCCGTTGAAAATAAAGTTATTCGCAAGCCCCGCCCCGGGAATGTTCGGGTTCGGATACAGATTCACGATGTTCTGGCCTACACCGTTGATGCATCCGTCCTGGGCGCAGGTCGGAATTTGGTTGCCGACATAAACGGGACCACCAGGGAACGGATCCGTAATGGTTGTGCTCAACTCGCTGAAGTTCCCGGAATGCATTAGCACAGTTGGCACGGTGCTGATGAACGGCATCTCCTCACGGATATCAGTGCGCTGGATTGATCCGAAGAGGAACATCTTGTCTTTCTTGATCGGCCCGCCCAACTGGCCACCGTACTGGTTGCGCTGGAAGGCCAACGAACTTGTTGCGAAGTAATTGCGCGCATCCAGCTTGTTGTTGCGGACGAATTCCCACGCGGAGCCATGAAGCTGATTGGTACCGGAGCGCAGCACTAGGCTGACCATCGCTCCGCCGCGACCGTACTCTGCGCTCATCGAATTCTGTTCCACGCGAAATTCCTGAATAGAATCGGGCGGCGGCTGAATGACTACCGTACCGTTGCCGAATTCGTTGTTGTCCATTCCGTCGAGGAGAAAATTGTTATCAAAGATGCGGAGACCGTTCACGGAGATCGAGGTTCCCGGCCGGTTGTTGTCGGTCGAGCCCGCGCCGGCGCTGGTTCCGGTCGCACCTTCATTGGCTCCTGGCCCCAGAAACGCGAGCTTGAAGAAGTTTCGGCCGTTCAGCGGGAGATCAACGATCCGCTTTTCCGTTTCGATGGTCCCGAGGGATGAGGTCTCCGTCTGCAGCAGAGGAGGAGCATCGGTTACTTCTACGGTCTGTGAAACGCTGCCGATCTTCAGGGAGATATCAAAGCGAATGACCTGTGCAATGCCCAGGTCTACGTTGCTTTGAACCACGCGCTGGAATCCCTCCTTTTGGAAAGTGAGCGTGTATTTCCCGATCTTCAGGTCGGTGAAGGTGTAGTTGCCGGAGGAATCGGTGACAGCCGTTGTCTCAGTGGCGGTGTCCACCTGCGTGGCAGTAACGTTGACGCTGGGAATTCGCGAGCCGGACGGATCCGAGACTGTGCCGACGATGCCGGCGGTGGTCACCTGCGCCATCAGAAGCGGCGAATTCAGCCATAGCAGCACGAGCGCACAGACCAGAACAACTGCTTGACAGCAGGTGTGTTTCGTCATGACGTGGCTCCCCTCTAGACACGTAGCAATGCCGCTCCGCCCGATGCCGGAAGCAGCGGGATAATCCGGATGATCATAAGCGGTTAGGCTTTGGCCCAGCTCCCCACGAGCTGTTGAATAAGCGGTTATCTAATAGACCAGGTGTTCCACCTCTGTCAAGCATTTTCGTCGCAAAAGCCTGTCATTAAATGAATAAGGCCGATCTTCATGTCGCTTAGCAAGCCAGCTTCGCGGGCGGAAATGAATGCTTCCGGACTCAGCTCACGATTTGCTCTACTGGGACCGTGCGGTTCTCGCGGGCTGAGCGGTAAATGGCCTCGACAGTTGCCATGTCGCGCAAGCCCTCCATGCCGTCCGGCACTGGATCACGCCCCTGGCGCACACAGTTGGCAAAACTGTCGAGCTCTCGAACGAATTCGTCAATGACTTTGAACTTCTGTTCGAACCACCGTCCCCGGATTTTCCCGAAGAATCGCCGCTCTTCCTCGAATGCAAACGCGGGGTTCAGCGCCGCCCATCCCCGGTCGCCGTGGACCTGCACGAAGGAAGCCGCCTGCGAGCTGAAGCTGGATGTGCCTTGGCAGACCAACCCTCCGGAATGCGTGAGTCGGAAGGCGATGCTGTCTTCGACTCCGCTGAAGCGCCGGGGATCATCGGTCCAGGCGGTCGCGGTTGCGTCCAAAGGAGAACTTCCCGCAAGGAAGCGCATGGTGTTGACGCAATAAATGCCGATGTCCATGAGGGAACCACCACCAGCCAGCTGCGGGTTGAGTTGCCAACGATTGGCCTTCACCGGGTCAACGATTTCGGTATAGGTGGAGAAAATGTGGCGCAACCTCCCCAGCTTTCCGCTGTCCACCAGTTTCTTTAAAGCCAGGCTGCCGGGCTCGAAGTATTTGCGATATGCGATCATCAGGCGAACTTTGTTCCGGCGGCATGCATCGACCATGCGACGGCAATCTGCGACGCTGTTGGCCATCGGCTTTTCGCAGAGCACATGCTTGCCCGCCGCAGCCGCGCGAATCGTGTGCTCGGCGTGAGCGCCATTCACGGACGCGATGAATACGGCATCCACATCAGGCTGACTCAAGCAGCGGTCGTAATTTTCATACGAGTAGCAATTCTTCACGCCAAACTTCTTGCCGAGTTCGCGGGCGCGCTTAAGGTCATGGCTAACGAGGGCGACCACTCGCGACGTCTTGCTGTGCCGAAATGCGGGGAGAACGGCCACCTCGCTGATGCTGCTAAGTCCGACCACCGCGTAGCCTACCGATTTTGCACTTGCCACGGTTCCATCCTTTGCTGTTGGAGTTAAAAGCGGATGCACCTAGGAGGCCTGCTTTATTTCTTCCCATCGCTGGCTGGTCCACGTGCGTTCGATCGTGGCCATGACTTCGGCCACACGCAGCGCTTCGCGCAATCCTGGCTCTCCCTGCTTGTTCTCGGAGATCGACTTCAGGAAATGATGCGTCTCGATTGTTTTGAGGTCGTCGTAGCCAAGACTCGTGCCGGTTGCGGGATTGAAATGGGCGTGAAACGGATAGTTCGGGCCACTGACAATGCGCACGTAACCGTCATGTGCGGCGGTTCCATCGGGAAGAAAAACATTCAATTCATTCAGGCGCTCGAAGTTCCAGTTCAGTGCCCCTTGCGTTCCTTCAATCTCGAAGGACCAATCGCACTTGTGTCCCTGAATCACCCGGCAGACCTCGAGCGTGCCATGGGCGCCGTTCGCAAATTGAACGAGAGCACCCACGTAATCCTCGTTCGTGACATCTTTCGGTGCACCGCCTTCCGCCGGGCGGCGGACAATAAAGGTTTCGCAATTCCCTACCGTGCGTCGAATCGGACCCGCGAGAAACAGGCTCATGTCGATCACGTGCGAAAGCAAATCTCCAGAGACTCCTGACCCGGAAAGCTCATGCTCAAAGCGCCACGAAAGAGGGGTCGCGGGGTTGGCAGCATAGCCGGCAAGGAAACGGCCGCGAAAGTGGGTGATGCGACCAAGTTTCCCTTGGGAGATCAATTGGCGGGCATACTGCACCATGGGAGCCCAGCGATAGTTGAATCCAACCCAGTTCAGCACGCCAGCCATTCGGGCGGCGCGTTCAATGTCGGCGGTCTCCTCGAGATTTCTCCCGACCGGCTTCTCACAGAAGATGTGCTTGCCGGCAGCCGTAGCTGCGATCGCGATTTCCCGGTGCATGCAATTGGGAGTGGTGATGTTGACGACTTGCACCTCGGGATCGCGAATCACGTCCTGCCAGTTGCTGGTCGCGCGAGCGAAACCAAACCGCTTCTGCGCGTCGCGAGCGCGGGACTCCACTTCGTCTGCGCAGATCACAAGCTGGGCACCGATGTCGCTCTCAGGGAAGCGATCGGCCGCTTGCAGGTACGCGCGGCTGTGAGCAGTCCCCATCCATCCCGCGCCGATCAGGCCAACCCCTACTCTCTTCGCCATTTTGAACCGCTCCCGAAAGCAATGTTTATCAGTGCAAAACTAGACTGCTCACCGCTGCTCGGCTAGTCAGGATTCGGTAGCATCGCATCACGAACCACGCCATCCAGGTCGTGACAAGCAGTAATGAATTGCCGAAGAGTACGGCGCGTCGGAGCGAAGCTGTCGAATTCGTCCAGAGAGAGGCCATTCTGGGAATACGCGCGACGAAAATCCAGAAACTTGCGGGAGAGTTCGTCGACGATCTCCTCTCTGACTGGATTGTCGATCCGTCGGCGAACCGGAACGTCGCTGGCGTTGAAGCGAACCTGCCACGAGTACGGAGGAGAAATGACAACGTTGCCGCCAATCATCTCGCTCCAGTGCATGTGATTGCGAAACGCGGCCGACAGCAGACGTAACCGGTAGCCTCGTTCCTGGAAAAGCCGATATGTTTTCTTAAAGACCGCGACCCCAGCCCACTCGAGATAGCCAGGGTCGATGGCGATATTTTCCTTTTCGACCAGGACCTTCAACCAGTCATCCAGGCGTCCCACCATGATCGTGCAAACCGGGCCCATAGTTTTGATGTCCTTGCCTTCGCGCTGACGGCGGGCGAGACCTCGTTCGACTGCTTCGGCGACGGCGACGCACTGAGGCAGCGTGAAGCACACCGTGGCATTGACGCTCACCCCCCGGTAGGTCGCTTCTTCAATGGCGGGGATGCCCGCTCGCGTGACGGGAATCTTCACGATCATGTTGGGCGCGAGCTGGCTGAACTCCAGCGCCTGCGAGACTATGGCTTGCGAGTCGCGATAGAAGCGGGGATCGGTCTGGATCGAGAGACGTCCATTACGCCCGTGGTGTGTGTCGAAAACTGGCTTGAGCAGGGCTGCAGCCTTGGCAGAAATTTCTCTCACCAGTTGCCAGGAGATTCGTCCTTCGGTACATGGCGGGGTCGCTTGGATCAGAGCGTTGAGCCGATCTTTCCACGCCGCAATTTCCTTTTTCAGCACGCCAAGGACGATGACGGGATTGCAGGTGGCACCGACTGCACCATGTTCAATCGAGTAACTCAGTTCCTGAATCGACGCAGAATCATTCCAGAAGCAGGTGGGAGTAGTCTGAGTCATTTCATGGAGCGGACTCTTGTAGGTCGCAGGCGCGATGACTTGGGACATAGACTCCTCCTCTGCTCAGGCCGCCGAACTGGCGCAGCGCGTCACGGGACACGGTTTGGATTGCAGATGCGATGTCTCCGCAGCTACTGCAATCTCAAGGGCGCGCAGGCCGTCGTCGCCGGTCACTCGCAGCGGATGGTCGTTCAGAATGTTGTGAACGAAATCTCTGAGTTCTGCGACGTAGGCAGACTCAAACCTAGTCAGGAAATGATCGGCCAATGCTTGGCTCCCACCTTCTTTCGCCAGAAAAGTCACGGGTGTCTGCTGAAGACTACCGACCAGAATGGATCCCTTGGAGCCAACGATTTCCGTGCGGATGTCGTACCCGTACACAGCCTGCACGAACGATTCGATGTTGCCGATCGCGCCGCGGCGGTATTTGAGATTCACGACGCTGGCCACGATGTCCCCGTACTGCGCAACCTCGGGCCGAATGGCGACCGTCGTGTAAGTCTGGACTTCAGCGACCTCATCGCCCATAAGCCAGCGAGCCAGATCGAAGTCGTGGATCGTGTTGTTGTAGAGCAGCATGCCGTTGAGCTTGGCTTGATAAGAGGCGATTGGCGGCGCATCGCGATCACGGCCGAGAGACTTGAAAATAACCGGTTCGCCGATCTCGCCGGCTTCTACTCTTTTTCGGGCGGCGGAGTAGCCTGAGTCGTAGCGACGCATGAAACCGATCTGCAGACGGACTCCGGCTGTTTCGACGGCTTGCAGCGCCGCGTGAGCATCCGCCAAGTTCAGAGCGATCGGCTTCTCGGAAAGGATATCTTTTCCGGCTTCGGCAGCGGCCTGGATCGTAGCGGCATGGAATTTGTCCGGAGCAGCGATCACCACGCACTCGACTTCCTCAAGATCAAGCATCTGCTCGAAGGACGAAAAGGAGTGGTCAACTTCGAGTTCGCGGGCGACGTGGCGAGTTCGTTCTATCGCTGGATCGGCGATGGCTACTAAACGCGCTTCCGGCACGAGCGTGCGGAGGTTTTCGGCATGGCGCCGGCCCATATCTCCGACCCCTAAAACCCCGATTCCCAGTTTTTTCTTGGACAAAATCGTTTCGCCTTAGCGCTTTGCACACTTAGAATATTTTAGGCCGGCGTCAGAAAGCATGAACCGCATATTGATCGCAGTAATGCTCGCGGGAGCGCCTGCAAAAACGCAGCTTGAGAGAATACTGTACTTTGGCAGAAATCACCAGTTCATTTCAAACCGCTTAGCTGGGGTTGGGCCTTCTGCTTACACCTTGAAAGTGCCTCATGGATAGGTTCATACTGGCAAGCGATTCTCAACGTCCGTTCTGAATCCCCGCCTCAACCCTGATTTCCCTGTGGTATGGTAAAAGCCTTGCTGGGACCTGCTTTTCCAGCCAGGGTGGCTTGATTCTTTTAGGGTCTTATGACCAAACCAACTCGATGGCCCCGCACGGCGGGACGTAGCAAGGCTCCGAGTATCTACGATGTGGCCCGAGAGGCCGAAGTATCGGTGTTCACGGTTTCGGCTGTGATTAATGAAACCGGACGCGTCAGCGCGACTCTAACGCGCCGCGTCGAAGTAGCCATTCGCAAACTCAACTACAGGCCGAATCTTCTGGCTCGCAGCCTGGCCAAGCGGCAAACGCACACTTTGGGGATGGTGGTGACGGATATTGCTAACCCGTTTTTTCCAGCAATCGTCAGGGCCGCGGAAGACGCTGCACAAAAAGCCGGTTACAGCGTGCTTTTGTGCAATAGCGACGATAAAGCGGACAAGGAAGCTCTGTATTTGGAGTTGCTGATCTCCAAGCGGGTGGATGGAATCATTCTCTGCAAAACACCCACTCCGCTCACCCTCGCGCAGCAGCAGATGCTTGAAGAATCGAAAGTCCCCGTGGTTCTGCTGATGAGGACGTGCCCGGGGCTGAAAACCGACATCGTTCAAACCAACGATCGGCAGGGTGCGATGGACGCGATCGCTCATCTTGCTCGCATTGGGCACAAGAGGATCGCCTTCGTCAGCGGGCCGCTCGACGTCAGCAACGCTCGTGCGCGACGGCAAGGCTATGCCAAGGCTCTGGAACAGTGGAATCTTGAATACGTGGCGGAATTAACGTTCGAAGGGGATTATCGAATTGAATCCGGCTTGCGCGCGGGTCACGCGTTATTGCCGCATCGCCCGGATGCTGTGCTGGTTACGAATTACCTGATGACCATCGGCTTCATGACCGCAGCCGATGAAATCGGCTTGCGCTGTCCCGAAGATTTCGGACTGGTCAGTTTCGACGACTACCCGTGGCTGGCCTGTTTCCACCCGCGGCTGACCACGATTGAATTACCGAAATATGAGCTGGGCGGTACAGCGATTCGTCTACTCCTGGAGCGCGCGCAGGGGAAGCGCACGAGTCCGCTGACGATCAGCCTTTCACCGCAGCTACGGGTACGCGAGTCTTGCGGATTTATGCTGCGCGCAGGAAAGCAGCCCCCGCCGATCGTTGAGTCGGTCGCCGAACCGTAGCTCTTTGCTGGGCAGCAAATGTCTTCCCTGCCTACGACTCGCTGAAATCAATTGTGACTGAGTGACCGAGCGCCTTGGTCTTGACAAGGACGTACACCGCTCCCACGGCGACCCAGATACCGCCCGCCACCAGGGTTGAATTCTCCAGTCCCAGGAAGATCACAAGGCAGAAGAGAAATCCGAGGCTTGGGACGACGATGTCAAGGAACGGTCTGCGTTTCCCGTGCTCTTCCGGAGAAAAACCATAATGGCGAACACACGCCAGATTAACTGCCATGAAGGCAACCAAGGCGCCGAAATTCAGGATCTCCACAGACCGTTGCCAACCCATAGTCAACGTCCCGATGTAGGCCATAACTCCGGCAATGATGACGTTGTAGGAAGGGTTACCGCGTTGCGCATTGAGATGACCGAATATTTTCTGAGGAAGAACGTTGTCGCGCCCCATACCGTAGAGTAGACGCACGGCGCCCAGCAGTCCCGCGAGTCCGCAGGCCACACTCGAGATCAGCAGCACGACTCCGAATCCGAAGAAGAGATGGTTACCGCCCACAACGCGAGCCACATCCATGAAGGCGGTTTCCGGATTGGCAAGGGTTCGGTAGTCGGGCCAGATGCGCTGAGCGAGGTAGACCTGGAAAGCTGCAAACAACCCCGTGAACACACACACCAGTACAGTCGCGAGCAGAACGTTACGGCGGGGGTTTTCGACCTCCTCGGCCAGAATGCTGACTCCATCGAAACCGATATAGGTGGTTGCCGCCAGAGCGGTGCCCGCGGCAATGGCGCGAACACTGAACGTTCGGGGATCATAGAAAGGCTCTGCGGAAATCAGCCCATTCCAATGCTGGTGTACGAAGATGTACCAGAGCGCTTCGCCCAGAAAGGCAATCATGACAACGGACATGAGGCCGAGAAGGATCTGATTGGCACGCGCAGTCGTGCGAATCCCAAACCAGCAGAGTAGGGTCATAATCCCGACCGCAGCCGCGGATAACAAAGCGAAAGGCACTTGCGGAACGAACCTTTGAATCGTGAGTGCAGCGTAAAGGCTGTTCTGTAGCGGCTGGAAGAGGAATTCCAGGAACATCGCCCAACCGACCACGAATCCGATCTGCGAATTGAATCCTCGGCTGGTGTACGTGTAGACGGAGCCCGCCGAAGGATAAACGATGGCCATCCTTCCGAAACTCACGGCTGTCGCGGTCATGGCAATCATCGAGGCCAGCAGCGTGATGACTGCGTGTCCCCGGGAAGTGACTTGGGCCACACCGAACATCGGTACAACTGCAATCGGCGAGGTGAGGATGATCCCGTAATAGACGAGATCCCAAAGCCCGAGGACACGCTTAAGCCTGGGGCGTGTTGCCGGGTCCGCGCTGGTGGTCTGCAATGGGACTTGCCTGCTCTCTGGCGTGGATCGTACGGAATCCACAAAGAATTCTGGCTCTCTTCTCTCAACCCGCTAGAAGATGCGTTGCTTCCCGCGGGCCTTGACGTAGTTTTCGTGTGCGGCCCGGACTGACGCCACCTCCGATACTTCAGCGATGGGAACATCCCACCACGACTCATAACCGGGCACACGTTTGTCGTAGGCGGTTTCCACCACGATGACTGACGTGCCAGAGCGTCCTTTGGCAGCAGCCAACTCTTGGCGAAGGTCTTCCCGGCTTCGCGCGCGGGCCGCATGCGCCCCCAGACTCTGAGCGTTGGCAACGAAGTCCACAGGAATCGGATCGCCATCCAACTTGCCATTCCTACGATAACGATATTCGGTGCCCATCCCGCGATTGCCGCACGCACGGCTCAAACCGCCTATGCTCGAAAAACCGTGATTGTCGAGCAAGACGATGATTAACTTCTGTCCTTCCTGCACGGCGGTGACAATTTCCTGCGCCATCATCAGGTAGGAACCGTCGCCCACCATGACGTAGACGTCGCGTTCAGGAGCGGCCATTCGAACACCAAGCCCACCCGCGATTTCGTAGCCCATGCACGAGTAGCCATATTCCAAGTGGTATCCATTTGGATCGCGCGTACGCCAGAGTTTGTGCAAATCTCCGGGCAGGCTGCCCGCGGCGCAAACCACCACGTCGCGTGGGCCGGAGACTTCGTTGACCACGCCAATCACTTCGCCCTGCGTGATAGGCTCGCCGAGATTCAGTTTGTAGATGCGATCAACTTCCTTATCCCACTCGGCGCGGTAAGTTTGGAGCTGGACGGCATAGGATTTCTGAACCTGGAAGCCAGGCAGTAATTGCGCCAGTTCCTGAATCGTGACTCGGGCATCGCCGACGAGCGGCAAGGCGGCTTGCTTGCCGGCGTCGAATTCCCCGACATTGATGTTCACAAACCGAACAGCGGGATTCTGAAACGCACTTTGGGAAGCAGTTGTGAAGTCGCTGTATCGGGTCCCCATGCCGATGACGAGGTCGGCTTCGCGCGCCAGGCGGTTCGCTCCGGGGGTACCGGTCACACCAATCGCGCCGAGAGATTGGGGGTGATCGAAACGAAGCGATCCCTTGCCGGCCTGGGTTTCGACCACCGGGATTCCGGTTTTGGCTGCGAAGTCTGCAAGCGCAGTGCTGGCTTCGGAGTAGATTACCCCTCCACCGGCAATCATGAGGGGCTTTTGTGAGGAGCGAATCCATTCGGATGCCTGCGTCAGCAGCCGAACGTCGCAACGCGGACGAGCGATTGTCCAAACTCGCTTGTGGAAAAAATGATCGGGATAGTCGAAGGCCTCCGCCTGCACATCCTGAGGCAGGCTCAACACTACGGCGCCCGTCTCCGCAGGAGACGTGAGCACTCGCATGGCCGCCGGGAGCGAGGTCAGGATTTGCTCGGGCCGCTCAATACGATCCCAATAGCGCGCGACCGGTTTAAAGCAGTCATTGACCGAGATGTCCTGGGTGAAAGGCGACTCGAGCTGCTGGAGCACAGGAGCGACGTCGCGCCGCGCAAAGATGTCACCCGGAAGAAGAAGCACCGGCAGCCGGTTGACAGTGGCGACCGCTGCGCCAGTCACCATGTTGGTGGCGCCGGGTCCAATCGAAGTCGTACAGACCAGGGTACGCAGACGATTGCTGGTCTTGGCGAACGCCGAGGCGGTGTGAACCATTGCCTGCTCGTTACGAACCAGCCAGTACGGCAGTCCCGAGTCCTGCTCCAGCGCCTGACCGACGCCAGCAACGTTGCCGTGTCCGAAAATTCCGAGACACGCCTCGAAGAAGCGTTGCTCCTTGTCGTCGCGCACGCTGTATTGATTTTTCAGGAAGGCGATGACTGCCTGCGCCATCGTGAGTCGTCGTTTCATGGATGAAAGCCCGGCGGAACCAGTCTGGCGGCTTGCGGTCGGGATGCCATGCTCATCCTTTCACGAGAGGCAAGCGGGGATCGGTGTCTTTCCAGGTATTGCGGATCCAGACGTGCTTTGCATCTTCGGTAATCGCGAGGGTGCGAGCGCTGCCTGCGAGAAAGTTCAGGTAATACACATCATAGCCAGGGCCGGCAACCACTGGATGGAATCCGCTGTGAACCAGCACAACATCGCCGTCGCGCACTTTCAGGGTGCGATCGCCACCGTGCTTCCCGGAATAAAGGTGCTGGAAGGCGAAAGCCTCAGGCTGATTCATCCGATAGTAGTAGATCTCGTCCAAATCGACTTCCCGCGGCGGATCGTGGACATCGTGCTTGTGAGGGGGATAGCTTGACCAGTTGCCGCCCGGCGTATAAACCTCAATCACAACGAGTTTGTCTGCAGGGAAAGCGGGCGTGATCACGTCCACAATCTGGCGCGAGACATTGCCTCCGCCGCGCAGATTGCTGGCCACCTCGGAAGGCGTGATGAGTTTTGGCTCGAGGCGGACCTTTGAGGGCACGCGGCACTCGGCGATCTCGCAGGCTGTCTCGGCCCTGAAGCTAACTCTGTTGCCGGGGGGCAGGTAGAGTGCATAAGGGAAGCCGTCAAAGACATTCTTGCGCTTTCCAATTCTCTGCACTCCCATACCCCAGTCGGCCGAGCAGATTCCGCCCAGCACGACGAATGCGGTTTCCTCGCCATCGCTTTGTGATTGGTACGCTTCGCCGGGCAAAATCCGGCGGACGTAAAAGCTCATCCATTCCCAAGGGGCATTCTGCCGGGGCAGATCGACGAGTTCACCGGAGCGATCAGACGCCAAGTCGCGCGAATGTACGAGAAAATTCGCTTCGGGCATAAGGTTCTCCGCTGTCGCGGGCGGGAGATTTCGAGAACATACCAACAGCTAACCGCTTTGACAATATTGCAAATGTGCCCGGGGTTGTCAAACAAAAGCACCGAAGCTGCCGTAGTTCGTAGCGTCGCAGCACACTCTTAAGCGCTTTGCGAGAGAGATGTGTGCCAGGCAAACCGGGACCGCGAAACCGTTCAGTGGACAATCCACATGCAGGCTAGTCCCAGATTCCCTCCGAATCAAGTCCAACCTGAGTAACGGGCCCCGCCGGAATGTTCCACCCAACTCCAATATCTTTCCAGCCAGAATGCAGATCGAAGCGCCACAGACCTGTGATTCCCCATAACTGGAGAAGGTGCGTTATGGCCAATCTGTAAGTTTGAACTAAAGTATGGGCCTCAACGGAGCCGACGAGCTTTCGCTTCCGATTCGTCGTCCGGCACGGGGATTTCGCAGGTTGTTTCGATCAGCAACCCCACGCGATTGCCAAAGGATGCGGTTGCTACGCAGCGTGCTCATACGGATGGTGCAAGCGACCGAGTCGTGCGCGAGAGAGAATGCAATTCCGTCCTGCAGAACGAAGTCTGCAACCGGGTATTTCCTCAATCCCTGATGCGTACGGTCTTCGTGGCTTCGTGCACTTGGATGGAATATGAACCATCTGTTCGTTACACGAATCTCCCGGATTGCGATCGCTTCCATTGCGCTGACAATGGCCTCGTCCGCTTATGCTCCACATCCGCCGGACCAATTCGCGACCGGAACTGCTGTCAGTTCAACCGGTGTGATTCGCCAAAACTATGACCGTGTCCCAAACACACCCGGGTCGCACCCTAAAACGGCTCAATTTAAATCTGGCAAGATCTCGTGGAGGTTGAGGAAGAAAGCCATCCAGACCACATCGAGAGCCGAGTGAAAAAGCCACCACGGTAGTGCGCGCATGGTTGCCCAACAGCACGGGCCGAAACCCAAGGCAGCGCCGAATTTAGGCAGCGCGTTCGTAGCGATGGTGGAGGCCACCGACACGAGGCCAGGCTACTACCTTGTCTCGGCCGGCGCTGTGGTTTCGACTTTCCGGCGTTAGCTTCCCGACAGCGATAGCCATCACTTCCGCCCCGTTGTGTCGTTCAGCTTGGCGGTTTCTGAAAATTACTATTCCGGAGAGTGGGTCGGCCCGGCTTTCTCAACCGAGCAGGAGACGCGGGATTTGATGCAGCGGAACACACCCATCGGCACCAAGCTATCCGCACAATATAAGCCGAACAACCCCAACATGAACCTGTTGGACATCGACCCGGTGCTGTGGGACAAGGGTAGGCCCATCACGCTCGGTCTCTGACATCCCGCACGCAGCCGTGACGTAAGCTCCGTTTGCGGGTCAGACGTTCAACTTCCAATATCCGCTCAGCGGAACCCGCTGCACCTTCTGCTCATTCAGCAGCAGGTTGAGCGCAGTGACGACCACATCCGTACGCTTCCGCAACTGCTCGGCGAGGTCGCACTCGCTGACCACTACATCTCCAGTCGGGAATCGTTTGTGAACCGTGCGTGCATAAGCCGAAATTCTCTCGGTGACTGCTCGGAGTTCTTTTTGCCGCTTCAGTTCAAGACGTTTTGCTTTCGTTTCCTCGGATTCAAATGCCCTGATGCTCACGGCCACAACGCCGAGAGCCGACCCGAGAACGGCGACTACCAGGAGCGGGGAGATCGTGGAAGGCAAACCCGTAACAGAACGCATACAAGCAACTGTATCCCTGTGAATTGAGCGAACAGAATATCAGCGAAGCACATAAGTCAGCAGATTACCGGAGTCGTGTGCCAACTGTTCCCGGTCGCATCGACTATCGTCAGCGCCGATTGTTCAGAAATGGGTTGCAATCTTGGATTTCCACAGTAGCCCATCGGAGCCACTCGGCACCCCGAGCCGATGTACCAGCACAACTGACGCGTCTCGCGCCGGGCGAGGCGCGAATACCGATATAGAAGCCGATCCAGGTCAGGGTCGAGGACAGCGTTTAGGACGATGGTTTGAAATGAGAATGAGCGACACTAGCTCCTCCTTTCGCCGAATCGATTTCAATTCCGGCAATGCGGCGATGGGTTATCAAGATATCTTTCCACTCGGGATCGAGAGTCACTGTTGCGCTCCTGCGCCCATCAATGCCCTCAGCGGCATCAAGGGTCCGACGGGAATGTACTCGTGATCCATCAACTGTTCCTTCGCGAGCGGGAGCGTTTCCATAAGGGCTCGCGCCTCGTCCTCGGTCGTTGCATCGACCAGGAAGATGACGCCCTTGCCATCGCCGCGCGAGTACCACTCGCGAATTTTCCCGTCGAGGTAGAGCCTTACAGTCGCCCGAATCTCTTCCGGTATGACGGCCATGATTTGTTGCGGGGTTACGCCCGGCTTGGGCGTCTCAATGACCAGCACGGCGGTAGTTTTGGGTATAGCTATGCTGGGCACGCCTGAAGTGCCGCTGGACTGTGACTGCGCGACCGATGCCACGGGAAGCCCTGCCATAAGCAAAGGGATCATAAATTTCATTGTTTCTCCTCTCGATTCGGTTTGGTATCGTTCCATTTCTAATAGCGTACGACCGTACTCTTTGCGCTCCAAAAAAACTTAATCAGCGAAGCTCTTGATGAAGAAGTTCCTCGCCTGCAGCAATCTCTGCTCGCGCATTTTAGCGTCCGGAGTAACCCGGACCATCATCAACACCCCTGCCATACTGGGGAACAACAACCTGCACTTCGCCAGTTTTTCTGCTCGCGTCCGACCAGGAACAAATGGTGATAGCCGCTCACGATACGACTCCAGCAACGTCTCAATCCGTTTGCGCACGAACAAGGGCTTTCGGGCGAGCTCCGGGCCGAGGGCGGCGCGCACGCAACCCGATCCCGGCGAATTCGCGTGGCCTTCACTTAGATAGCGTTCGATGATGGCCCGCAGAGCCTGACCTTCGGGCGCGGATTTTGCAACCTCTTCCATACCTCTTCCCGTCTCATCAAGTGCCCGTGCCACCGCTTCGACGAACAGGTCGTCCTTGCTTTTAAAATGCCGGTAGAAGCCGCCTTTTTTCAGGCCTACCTTCTTCATCACCGTCCCAATGCCGCTGCTGTCCCCGCCGCGCTCGCGAAAAGTGCGAGCGGCGACGACAAGAATTTTCTCGTGGCTTTGCGCTTTGTGTTCCGGCGAGTACCGCATAACTAAAGAGTACGACCGTCCTCTAATCGCTGTCAACGACAAAATAGATATTCCAAAACCCCCGCCGCAGCCCCAAAATGCCGTTGAACGACGCGAAGACCGCGCAAAAAGGGAAAGCCTCAGCATGCCTAACCTCCGCGCGTATGACGAGCTAACCGGAAGTTGAACCGCAGCGAGCCATACCGCCATCCACCGAAATGGTCGGTCGCCGCTTCTCCTCGAGCTTGACCTGCTCGGTGGCAATCTCCTCGGCGGAATAACCTACAGTCACCGCGGTAAATGCGGTCGCAATCTGGATCCTGGGAACGGTTAGGATTAGGTATTAGCCCGGCTTGCGGAATCATGAGAGAGAGGTGGCAACGATGTCGACGCACCTTTCGACACTGTCAACACTTTCGACACTTGGCAGCGGTTGTTAACTCTTGAGGCCACCGACTCAGTGGGGAAAGCATGAACTCAGGCAAGGATGCTTACCCAGCAGGCTTGTTACGGATGGTTCTTTTCAAATGTGCCAAGGCCGAAGTGACACAAGTGTCTTAACTCCGACAGTGTCACCGGTTCGAACAGAATCTGGCGCCGGCCGCGGAATCCGAAATCAGGTGCGCACCATTTGGCCCAGTCCAAGGGGTCGCTTTGAACCTTGATGTAGTTCTGGGCCCTCACCACATGGTCAGTGAGGGAATTCAGTACAGAATTTTACCTCACGTGACTTTGGCATCTTCCTTGCATGAGTCTCGGCCGGCAATGTCGACGGTCGTCACGACAGAAGACCCGTCTCATACAAACCTTGCCCAAGGTGATTTGCAATGGCCACCGCCGCCAAATTCCGCATTGACGTAGCAATCCACGACCTCCTCATGAATTCGACCCAGCACTCTCCTGCGCCGGCCGAACCGAAGGGCCTCACACTTCCTGAACCGATCTTTCCGCAATTCCCGGAGCGACTCAGCGACCCAGGCCCCGAAACTCCGCCGGAAAGGCGAAAGTGGGGAGTAAAGGATGTCTACCGCTACTCGCGCGGATGGCTCGGTCCTTACATCCGCTCGCGAGTTTTGCCCGGCGAGTTTCACCCCATCACTGCTTATCTGTTTGTTGAATACAAGTGCAATCTCGATTGCTGGTATTGCTGGTCCTACAACAACAAAGTCAAGGGCATGACTGAAGATGTAGCCCGCCGTTCGATCGACTGGCTGCACGACAATGGCTGTCGCGTGTTGGCGCTGATGGGTGGCGAGCCTCTCTTGCGGCCAGAATTCATTCATAAAGTGGTCTATTACGCGGCGAAGAAAGGCTTCTGGGTTTATATCGCCACCAACGGACGTTTACTGAAGCCTGACTTCGCAGACCGCCTGGGAGATGCCGGCGTAGCGGTTTTCAATTTCGCGCTGGATTCGTGGGATCTGCAGCCCAGTCTGCCCAAGGCATTTGTCCCCGCGCAGAAAAATTTGGAACACATCCTGCGCAAACAATACGTCGACGGCTACCTGGTGTTTTTCAACATCAATATCTGCCGCAACAATCTGGAGGACGTCAGAAAGCTCACCGAATACGCTCACGACCACCGTATAGCCACCGACTATCACATCAACGAAACACCGATGCTCGAACAGGACGATCACTTCAAGCACTTGTATGACAACCCTACCTACATCCGCCCAGGAGACTGGCGCGAGATCGATTCTCTGGTCGATTGGCTGATCGAGAAAAACAAAGCGGGCTATCAGATGGTGAACTCGGTGCAGCGCTTGCAAGAGATCAAGGCCTTTGTGCGCATGTCTTCCGGGCTCGATCTGCGGGAGTATGGTTGGAATGGAGATGGCACCAGCGGTAACCAACACCAGGCAGAACTCCTCTCCTCGATGCCCGGCATTGTCCAGGAGCAAGACGGCGAGTTGCACTTTGCGGAATGGAACTGCCGTGCGGGTCAGAACAATGTCATCATCCGCACGGATGGCACCGTCGCTCCCTGCTTCCCCATGTATGGGGCAACCTTCGACTGGGGAAACATCGATCAACCAAAATTCGACCAGGCCCAATTATCCGCAATGAAGTCCACCTGCCAGCAGCACTGTTTCTCAACTCTGAACCATAACCTGGCGTATTGCTACAACGATGCCCGGGTGATCAAGTGGCTGTGGTCCAGCGTCATCAAGAACAAATTCCAGGGTGGTGTCCGCAGTTTCGAGGATTAAAAGGAGAGGCCATCGTGCGAGGAAGAAACACGACAACGCCGAACACGAAGATCAGACTATTTTTGGTTGACGCCGCATTTCTTGCGATGACGACGTTCGCCTTGGGCGCGCACGCGCAACTGAACCGGCAGGGCCAAAACGAACTCACAACCCCGCTCGAACCTTTACGATCCGGCGTCACCGCGATCCAGATCTTCGATGAATTGCTTGCCCACAATGCCCTTCGTGCCGCGACCCTCGTAAACTATACCGCCTTCAGAACCTATCAGGTAGTGGACCTGAATGGGAAGGTGCATGCCGAGGAAGTAGGGCAGATGGAGTACCGCGCACCGGACCAAAAGAGGTTTGTGGTCACGTCTGAAAAGGGCTCAGTCTTGGTTCGGCGTTTGGCGCTTAATGCGCTAATCGCCAGTGAGATCGAAACCACGGCGGGTAAGCAGCATCACGATAGCGCCATCTCCCCGGCAAACTACAGTCTGGACCTGCTCGGTGAACAAAAGGTGGGACCTTACCACTGCTTCGTCGCGCAGGCGACTCCCAAACGGAGAGACAAATATCTGTTCGAAGGCACGGTATGGATTGAAGCGGAAGATTATGCCGTTGTCCGGATCGAAGGGCATCCCGCCAAAAGGCTTTCCTTCTGGATCCAGCGAGCAGACTTTGTGCGTCAATACCAGAAGATCGACAGCTTTTGGCTTCCGCAAAGAGATATGACCTTTGTCGATGTTCGGCTATATGGCAAGAAGGTTCTGACGATTGATCACCACGACTACAGCGTGAATTTGTCGGTCGCTGTCGATGGCTCCATCGAGAAAACGCAAAGTTTCTGAGATTTGTTCATGCCTTGAGCATACCTGCGTCGCCGCGCGTCATTGGAACCGCTGGCTCAAACTGCATAAATCGCTTGAGGATCTTATGGCGGGAACAGTCAAATATTTGGTCGAACTGAATCTCGCGGCTGTCTGGCACCATCCAAGAAACGGATTTTATGAACTCCGCTGGTGGATACCGATCGCTTCATGCGGACTTCCGCACCTCGAACCCAACTGGAAAACTCCGTCGACCCCGGTTTCGGTTCCAAGACTGAAAAGATCGGCTATGCAAATGTCATGCATGAGTGACAACTTCATTGAAGCCGAGGTCTCTGCGTTTTCGCGGCAGGGGTTCTTGCGAAAATTTAAATTCCGACCAGTTATATTCTCGCCGCTTGCGACGATCACCCTAAGAGGGTGGGTTCGGAAGGGTTCGATAACAACAAATCAACTTGCCCATCTCAGTACAATTCGGGCGAGCATCGCCAAAAGGGCGAAAGTACCCAGCGACAATCCATAAATTGTCAAGAACCAAAGAAGTTGGCGCCGCTGAGTGCTCATGTTTTCCATCCGTCCTCTGGTGTTTTGCCCCGAAAAATCCAATAAGCAAATGCGGAATACGCGAGCACTACCGGAGTGACACAGGCAGCGCCGATCATCACCAATCGTTGGCTGGTGGAGGATGATGCTGCATCCCAAAGTGACACACTGAACGGCACGATCTTTGGGAATACAATAAAAGCCATTCCTGTTATACCCACATCAAAGAGCAATAGGCCGAGCAAGAACGGCAGTGCGGGCCTACTCTTTCCAGAGAGCGCCGTTAACATTCCTGCCGCAAGAGCAAATAAACCAACAAGGCAAGCAAGAGCGATTCCATGTGACGCCCACTGTGAACGAATGCCTGGCTGGATTCTGACCGCATAGATACAAGCTATGGCAAAGAAAATAGCAAAGGCCGGCGCACAAATACGGAGAGAGCGACTCGCAAAGTGTTGCAGGGATACATTCGATTTCAGTTTGAGCCACCCCCCTCCAAGTACGGCATAGCCGAACAGAAGGGTAATACCACTGATTATGGGTAGAGGACGAAAGATATCTAGAACACTTCCTGCGAAATACCGGTTCTGAACGGTCACCCCCTGCATGAGGCCACCCACAACGAGTCCCTGCATTAGTGCTGCAACTAGCGAGCCAACCCCGAATGCAACGTCCCAGGCACGACGATGCTGTTTTGACTGCACGCGGAACTCGAACGATACGCCTCGAAATCCCAACGCAAGCAGCATGACTATCACTGGAAGATAGAACGCTGGTAGTAAGATCGAATAGGCAATCGGAAATGCAGCAAGCAGTGTTACACCGGCCATGATGATCCAAGTCTCGTTGCCATCCCAGGTTGGTGTGATCGAGTCCACCATATGATCACGAGCTGGCTTCGCTGGCTGGAATAAGAGCAAGATCCCTACTCCCAAATCAAAGCCGTCCAGAATCACATAAAGCGTAAGTGTGAACGCCAGGAAGGAGGCAGACAGCAGTGGGAGATCCATTTCTTTCAACTCCTTTAGGAGAAATGGCTATCCGCCAATCGTTTCGGACTGTCTAGCACGTAAGGCCGGAATGCGTTCTTTATAGAACCAGACGCTTCTGCGTAAACAGGAGCTTCCACAGGCCCGCGGCGAATAATCCGGAATGTAAAGATCACGAAGGCAGTTATGAAGATGGCATAAAACGCACACGAACGCGATCAGAGTTGACAGAAGAGCTTGCGAAGGAACAGGAGATACTGCGTCTACAGTTTTCAGGATGCCAAAGATAACCCATGGCTGTCGTCCAGTCTCTGCAACATACCACCCCGCCAGCGTCGCGATAATCCCGGACGGGCTCATGAAAACCAACATCCAAAGAAACCATCGAGAATTGAAGAGCGCCCCGCGGAATCGCAACCAAAGTGAAGCGACTCCCATGGCGAACATGAGCATCGCCAAACAGTACATGATTCGAAATGCATAGAATACGAGTACCATTCTGGGCTGAAGCTCGCGTGGTGTATTTTTCAGACCTTCAACACGTCCTTTGAGGCTGTGGGTCAGCCATATACTTCCGAGATAGGGTGTTGCTAGCGCAAACCGATTTCGCTGATCCTTTTGATCCGGGACTATGAACCAGTAATACGGTGCCGGCGACTGCGATTGCTTTTCCCAGAAGCCCTCGGCCGCCTGCATCTTTGACGGTTGGTACTTGAGCATTGTGCCGTAGACGATGTCTCCGATGAAAACCTGCCCGGCTATCAACACTGTCGCGAAGGCAGTTCCCAGAGCGACGGTCCTCCGCGCAAACTCCTGGTGCTTGCCTCGCAGCAGATACCAAGCACCTACTCCAGCGACCATGAATGATGCAGTTAGGTAGGCAGCCGTCAACATGTGAGGTAGCCGGTAGGGCCAGGACGGGTTCATCAACACGTGACGCCAGTTCACGACGGTCAATTGGCCATCATGAATTGCGACTCCAGCCGGCGTTTGCATCCAACTGTTGGCGGAAAGAATCCACGAAGCCGATAGAAGCGTACCGACCGCCACCATGCAAGTTGCGACAAAGTGCAGCTTCGGACCGACGCGATTAAAGCCAAAGAGCATGATTCCCAAAAAGCCTGCCTCTAGGAAAAAGGCGGTCAAGACCTCCAGGCCGATCAAGGGACCAATGGCCGGTCCAGCCGTTTGTGCGAAGCGAGCGAATCCGAGACCAAACTCGAACGAAAGCACAATTCCGGTGACAACACCAATCCCAAAGCCCATGGCAAAAATGTTGAGCCAAAACCGGTAGATCTGGAGGTATGTGGGATTCTTGGTTTTCAGCCAGAGCGCTTCGATCACTGCTAAGAAGGAAGCAAGCCCGATTGACATCGTCGGGAAAATGATGTGAAAGCTCACTGTAAAGGCGAATTGAATTCTGGCGAGAACGGAAGGATCGAGCGTCATAATCTCGCACCCTCGGTTGGGAATGCGCGGCAGACAACAACAGCACCGAGTACGAATACGGCCAGCCCAGTAATCGCCAATGACAAGCCGAACACCCCAACAATGATGAAGAAGAAGAGCACCCCTATGAGTGCTGCTGTCACACCGTAGACTCGACGCAACACGTTACCTGTCTTCATCAGTTTCCCCGACTTTCACACTCCAGTTTCGATAGCGAATCGTTATTGGCTCGCGTTGAAGAGGAGGTCATGCTCACTCCGCTATCCACGGCAGTTTTCGCATGAACTTCAGGCCTGCGGTTCACTGTTGTTCATTGCCTCGTCGCCGCGTAAGTAAGCAATTCCCCTGCCACCACGTTCGATTGAAAATGGAAATCAGATCCATTCTCCATTAGCTGCGGTGCACCTGAACGTTTTGTTACCTCCTTCTCGCAAGACCGACCCAAGTTGTCTGATGTCGGGCGTCATTATCGTGACACGACTTATGACATGACACCTGTCCCTACCAGGGAGTACGTTCCCATCGAAAGCGTTGAACTTGTGGCGAGGCGTGGTAGGGTGCAAGGGGATGTTCGTACTCCTCGCTTCCCTGCTCTTCTCCCTTCGCCGCTGCCTTCAAACTCGGGCCGCTCTGCACGCGGAGAACCTGGCACTCCGTCATCAGCTTTTTGTGCTGCAGCGCGTGCACCAAAACCGTCGTCTGCGATTGCGATCTTGCGACCGACTCGTTTGGGTCTGGCTCTCTAGAGTTTGGCCCCATTGGCGCTCCGCCCTGTGCATCGTGAAACCCGAGACCGTCATCGCTTGGCACCGCCAAGGCTTTCGGCTGTATTGGAAATGGAAAAGCAGAGCTAGTCATGGTCGACCGTCGGTGCCGCCCGAAGTCCAAAACCTGATCCAAAAAATAAGTTCAGCTAATCCACGCTGGGGGCGCACCTCGCCTTCATGGTGAACTCCTGAAACTCGGCATCCGCCTCGCGCAAGCGACGGTTGCCAAGTACATGGTTCGCCACGCAAGCCACCCTCGCAAACCTGGAGGACCTTCCTGGAAAATCATGTCAAGGAACTGGTTTCGACAGACTTCTTTGTCGTTCCCACGGCGACGTTCCGTCTTCTCTTCGTTTTTCTGGTTCTGTCTCATGATCGCCGCCGACTCCTTCACTTTGGCGTAACTTCTCATTCCACCGCAGCATGGACGGCCCGGCAACTGGTCCAGGCCTTCCCCTGGGATAGTGCGCCACGCTACTTGCTGCGCGATCGCGACCGAATTTATGGCGAGCCGTTCCCGGCAACGGTTCATTCCATGGGGATTCACGAGGTGCTCACGGCTCGTCATTCCCCATGGGCAAAATCCTTATTGCGAGCGCCTCATTGGCTCGATCCGAAGGGAATGTCTGGACCATTTCATCGTCTTCAATCAGCGTGGCCTGTACCGCACTTTAAAGTCCTATTTCGAATATTACGAACAATCGCGAACTCATTTGTCGCTGGACAAAGATGCTCCCTTAACGCGTGCCATTCACCCCCAGAAATGGGCCGAGTCATTGAACTGTCACAGGTGGGAGGACTTCACCATCGATACAAACGACGGGCAGCTTTCCCAATCGCTTCCTCTTTAAATATGTACACGAGCCCCGTGCCGCTGATCTTCCGCTCCGAAGGCCGATACTTCGGGTCGTTCGCAACCCGGCGATGCGCAAAGTGTTTTCTGATACCAGCGGATGGCTCCTCCGCCTTCTAGAGAGTTGCAATGCTTCGAATCGATTGTGAGGCGGGCTGTGGAAGATCACAATTCGCGGCTTCACGCTGGAGGAAATGTTAATCATGGCTGTAATGAACCTCCTAGCCTGCGCTGATACTGCCAAATATGAGAGACGGGCGTCGCAGACATCAAAAGGAGACCGAGCATGGAATTGAAGCAGAGGACCCTCCAACTGATCACCCAGCTTAAGCTGCGTGATTTCACCTTGGTCGGCTTCTCCATGCGAGGGCGAGGTGGCGCGCTACATCGGAAAATACGGCTCTAAGGGCGTGAGCAAAGCCATGATTATCTCCGGCGCGCCACCGTACTTGCTCAAGACCGGCGACAATCTCGAAGGGGTGGATGCCAGTGTGTTTGCCAGCATCGAGAAATCCTTGGCCGCCGACCGCTACGCGTTCTTCACGGACACACGCCGAAGACGTCAACGTCGAATTGCTGAGCTTCCTGGGCAGGAAGGCCGGCAAGTCGCAGACGGAGGCTGCCTTAAGCTCGGACCAATCTCGAAGCCTTGGTAAGTTGATCAGATCGGAGTTCCTTGCGAACTTTAGGAGCTACCTGAGTTCCCAGGATTTCGATGGACCTTAGCATCTTGTCATGAGGCAAAGCCGAAATGCCCATCTGGAACGTGATGCGAGAAAGCCCGCCAAGAACCTGGTTAACATAGAGCACTTTCCGTGCAACAGTTTCTGCATCCCCGATCAACAGGGCGCCCATTGGTCCGCGCAGGGCATCGAATTGAGCCCGCGTCGCCGGGGGCCAGCCTCGTTCCTTGCCGATCTCTGTGAAGGTGTGGGCGTACCCCGGGTAGAAACTATCGGCTGCTTCTTGCGTTGTATTGCCCAGAAATCCAATGGCGTGCAGTCCAACCAAGAGCTTCTCTTCGGGATGGCCGGCCCGTCGGCCTGCTTCACGATACAGATCAATGAGCGGCCGGAATCGCTTCGGTTCACCCCCGATGATCGCGACCATCAAGGGAAGTCCGAGTGTACCGGCGCGTACAAATGAAGCTGGCGTTCCGCCGACTCCGACCCAGATCGGCAGCGGATCTTGGAGAGGACGCGGGTATATGGCCTGTCCCGTGAGCGGAGCGCGGTATTTGCCGCTCCAATGAATGCGGGTGTTGTCGCGAATTTTTAGAAGGAGATCAAGCTTCTCCGCGAAAAGCAAATCGTAGTCGTCCAAATCGAAACCGAAAAGCGGAAAGGCCTCGATAGACGAGCCGCGCCCGGCAACGATTTCGGCACGACCGCTGGATATCAAATCCAGAGTGGCAAACTCCTGGAAGACTCTGACCGGATCGGCGGCGCTAAGGACCGTAACAGCACTGGTTAGGCGAATATTCTGAGTTCGCGTGGCAGCCGCGGCGAGAATCACAACCAGAGCTGAATCTACAAACTCGCTGCGATGGTGTTCACCCACTCCGAAGAAATCAAGTCCAACCCTGTCGGCCAGCGCAATTTCTTCGAGTAGATTCTGTGTGCGTTGCACAGGACTTAACGTCAGGCCTGCGGCTGGGTCAGAAATTACCGCTCCGAAGCTATCGATTCCGATTTCCATGTTTACCCCTGATCGCACGCAGACGTTCCACCTGCCCAATCACCCGACTACGATTGTGGACCACGTGTCTTCAGCTCTTTTTCGGCTTGGAACCAATCTTCGATATCTACTCCATCTTGTCGGCCCCGCTTGATGTAAATCTCGTACGCCCGCATTTGAATTTGTTCGAACATAGGATCATAGTGCGGCTCCGCTTGATTCGTTGTTGCATCTTTTCGTGCTTTCTTATGCGTGTTCATGATCTTGTCCCGATTGAGGCTTATTTATCCGCCTCGCGCGTCTCACCACTGACGGTTCTTACCCCATCGAAACCGCGGCTCATCCTCGCCTGTATAGTCAGGATCAAGATAGATGTGCGGGTTCGATATTCGGCCATCTCGAAACTTGAAGACGTTGCAGAAACGGCCGCCAGGAGTTTTGCCCCCTGCCCACGACTTACCAGACATTCTGCCCTGTGAAGTACCTTCGACGACGAGATAGTCGGCTGAAGGAATGAAAGTCAAACGGTCGTAGTCGTGTTGAATGTAGTCCAAGGCTCCTTCGAATCCTTTAACCATTTCAAGAAACGAGTTCCCTCCGAATCCAAAGCCGAATTTAGGGAAATAGACTTCGGCATCTTCATTGAACAGTTCAAGGATGTCTGGACGTGCCTGGTCAGCTCTCATGAAATATTCGCGAGCGATCTTTATCTTTTCTTGATCATTTGACTCCATTCGTCCTTCCTTCCTCAGCCAATGCGATATTGACACCGTCAACGGCGATTGCCAGCCCACCTCCATGCGTAGGCGTCGCGTAGCGGAGTCCTGCTCAGGGCAGCTTGTCGAAAAAAAGGTAGAGAGCGGCGATGCGGCCGTCGCGGGCGAGGAAATCAGTTCCGGCGTAAGACGGCGGCGCGCCGGGGCGGCCCGCTACCCATTTGACGCGGCCGCCATTGCCCAATTCCTCGGGCTCGGATATGGGCTGATATTGAAAGTCGGGGTGAGTCGCTTTGATCGCGCCGGCGATGCGGTCGATTTCGTCGCGGCCTCGAAAGGCGCCTTTACTCGGGTCGTAGAACACGCCATCCTCGTTCCAGAGCTCGTCGAGGGCGAGGCGGGGGCGCGCTGGGTCGTTTTCCCCGAAGACATCGGAAAGATTGCGGATGAGCAAGGTCGATATGCTGTTGGACATGATTTGTCTCCCTCAGTTCGACGGAACGAGTACAAGTTTCCCGGAGGTCTTGCGTGCTTCAAAGAGTTGGTGAATCTTGGCCGCCTCGCACAGAGGATATTTCGTGACTTCGAACTTGAGCTTGCCTTCGCCAACCAACTTGAAGAGCGCCGAGAGCGCCTGGGGCACGTGGTGAAGGCTGCCTTCGAGATTGAAACCACGGAGAGTGATGTTCTTCTCGATCATCACTGGAATAGCCTCAAAGGGAAGCGCATTGCGCATGTTTGAGCGAATACCAAAGATGATCCATTGACTACATTGGCTCAGAAGGGGGAACGCTTCCGTTCGAAAATCACCAATGGAATCGAGGTAGACCTGAATTCCTTTCTCTCCAACTGCTTCTTTGACTGATCGAGCCCAACCTGCATGATCGGGGTCAGCGACATGATCGGCACCGATGCTCCGGACTACCTCAAACTTCGACTTGGAGATAAGGCCAACGACTTTCGCACCACGGGCCTTTGCCAGTTGGACGGCGATATTCCCAAGGCCTCCGCCAGCAGCGGAGACCAGCACGGAGTCGCCCTCCTTAATCTTGGCTTCCTCAAGCAGGATGTATGCCGTAACGCCTTGCACCAGTACAGCAACGGCAAGCGCATGATCCAATCCGGCAGGAAGAGGAATCGCCGTCGCAGCCGGGATTACAGCGTGAGTTGCACATCCGCCGCCCTGAATAATGGCCGCAACAGAATCGCCCTCCTTGAAGCCTTCGACGCCTTTGCCGATGCTTTTCACCACTCCGGCAATCTCAAAGCCCACAAGGAAAGGAGCCCTCGGAACCTGTGGGTAGAAACCGGCCCGAGCCATGATGTCCGCATAGTTGACACCTGCAGCTTTTATCTCGACCAGCAGAGCTCCTTCCGTCGGAGTCGGTGTTGGAGCTTCCATAACGGTGAGCACTTCAGGCCCGCCAAACTTTGAGGCTTCGATGAATTTCATATGTGCCTTCTCCGCCACGAACAGTATGGCTAGTTATGTGTCGCTGTCTCATCTGGTGTTAGCCGATACGATACTGACCGCCATCCACGACAAGTGCCTGCCCAGTTATGAATGCGGCATCATCGCTCGTTAAAAACAAAATGGCGCCTGTAATGTCCCTGGGCTCTCCCAAACGCTGGATGGCTTGCTGTTCCCAGGTGGAGCGCTTTTGTCGTTCTGATTGAGGCCCGATTGCCGCAGTATTGGTCAAACCGGGCAAGACCGCATTCGCGGTAATGCCATCATTCGCGACATCATTTGCTAAACCTCGCATGAATCCGATAATCCCCATTTTCGTGGCGATGTAGTGGCTCATGCCGGGTATTGCTAGGCCAACCATATTCGACGAGATTCCAACGAAGCGGCCCCACTTCTTCCTTCTCATGCTTGGCAAGAAATATTTCGCGCTCAGGAAGTGTGAGTCTAGATTCGTGGCCATGGTCTTTCGCCAAGTTGCCAAATCCAGTTCGTCGATCGAGCGATTGGGAAAATAGCCGGCGTTATTCACAACGATATCCACTTCACCCACATCCCGGCTCTTAGCGGCTACAGATTGCCAATCCTCTTCCCGCGTTACATCGAGTTGGAATGCGTGCGCCGCGGAGCCGATCTTGCGTATGGTTGCGTCGGGGAGCGCGAGATCGGTCGCAATCACTTGTGCTCCTCGCTCTGCTAATGCCAAAGCGATCGCTTGCCCGATACCTTGGGCGGCGCCGGTCACCAAGGCCACTCGTCCTTCGTGGGTTCTTGTTGAGGTCTTCATAAACGGTCCGTCTTCGTCGATCCAGTTACGTTTTCTGAGCCCGCCAAGAGGGGTTAGGGCTGGAATCATCAGTCCAGAATTGCGCCTGCTGAACGTATTGGCAATCGGGCCTTTACTGCGACCCGGTTAGGCCTTCACGAACTCGACATCGAGAGTGATGGTGACGTCGTCGCCAACGAGAATGCCGCCAGTCTCGAGGGCAGCGTTCCAGGTCAATCCGAAGTCCTTACGATTGATCTTTGTGGTCGCCGAGACCGCAACTCGGGTGTTGCCCCATGGATCCTTCGCAGGTGGTGTGGGCCCTTCAACGGCAAAGCGGACCTCGTGGGTTACGCCACGAATGGTCAGGTCGCCCTCGACCGCTAGTTCTCCATCCCTGACGATGCTGATGCTCTTGGATTTGAAGTGCAGGGTCGGAAACTTCTCCACATCAAAGAAATCGGGGCTCTTCAGGTGCGCATCGCGCTGTTCGTCGCGCGTATGAATCGAGGCCGCTTCGATCGAGGCCTCGACGCGGGAGTTCGCGAGATCCGATTCATCCAAAAACAAAGCTCCCGAAACCTTAGAGAACTGCCCTTTCACATTCGCGATCATCATGTGCTTGACTTTGAATTCCGCCATGGAGTGGGCCGGGTCGATGTTCCAGGTGGTGGTTGAGGTTTGTACTGGAGCTGCTGTGTTGGCCATGGTGGCCTCCTTATTTATTACATCGATCTAGTTCATATCGATATCGATATATCTGATGTCGAGTATAATCACAGGATTCAGATTTTTATGGCAGAACGCAAAAGGCCTCCGGAAGCGCTTCATACCTGGCTCATCATGCTGAAAGCCTGGCAATCGATGTCCCGTTATCTCCTTCCGACATTCCTCGCGGAGGGATTAGGAGAGTCTGACTTTCGGGTCCTCGAAGTGCTGCTACACAAAGGACCGATGCCAGTGAATGCGATTGGCCCAAAGGTTTACCTCAACCCAGGATCAGTAAGCGTCGCGGTGGATCGTCTGTACAAAAAGGGATTTGTCAGCCGCGTAGAGTGCAGCGAAGATCGTCGAGTCAGAACCGTGTCTCTGACTGAAAAAGGACGGCAAACATTCGTCCCTCTCTTTCGTCGGCACACAGCACTCATCAAACGAGCCTTCCAGGATGTCTCTCCAGAAGAGCTGCAACAGCTGGAAGGGGTGCTTAAGAAGATCGGTAAACGCGCCGAAAGTCTTGCCGAGAAGAAAACCAGCTCTCAGCTTGGATGAGTGGATCGAGCACTGATCTGATGTAATCCTGGGAGGACCACGACTGCAAAAGGTAAGGTAAGATTCTGGCAATTCGGAGCTTCGTTCCCAATGGCCTCTTTTCTGATTTTTCTTGTGATTCTAGGCTTGTCAGTTGGCCTGCTAAGCAGCTGGAGTCGAAACCGAAAACTTGTCGCACAAATGCGTAGCGCCGCCCAAGTTCAGGTGGGTGAGCGAACGAACGAACTGGAAAGAGCCAATGAGGATTTGAAACGAGCGCAGGCAGAGTTGCAAAGACGATGGCAGTACCTGGCAGAGGCTCAGCGGCTGAGTCATTCGGGAACTTTCGGATGGAAGCTCCGCAGCGGCGAGCTCGTTTGGTCCGACGAAACCTACAGAATTCTGGGCTTCACACGAGAAACAAATCCTACGCTCGATCTGGTTTTCGACAGAGTTCACCCCGACGATGTGGACCGTGTGCGACTGCTGTCGGATCGTGCCGCCCAGAACGGCATGGACTTGGATGTCGAGCACCGAATTCTCTTCCCTGACGGGGTCATCAAACATGTTCATGTAGTTGCACATGCCGGAAGAGACAACTCCGGCAACCTCGAATATGCCGGTGTAGTAACAGACATCACCGAACGCAAACGAGCCGATGAAGAGCGCGAGGCACTGGCCCGGAGCCTTCAAGAAAGCAAAGCAAGACTTGAAGAAGCTCAAAGTGTTGCCCATGTCGGCTATTGGGATTGGGATCTTGAGACGGGCGAGATCATCTGGTCGGACGAGACCTATCGAATATTCGGGTTCAAACCGCAAGAACGCCGCATGGACATTGAAACGGTTAGCGGCCTCATCCACCCCGATGACCGCGAGGCTCTCTATAGCACAGTAGACGAGGAGGTTGCTGTCGGCGTACATCCCGTTCACCAACATCGGATCGTCCGTCCAAGTGGAGAAGTGCGTACCGTTCAGTCCATTACCTCGAAGCTCTGGAAAATGACGAATGTGGGACCGGAGGATGCGATTTCCAGAGAGCACAGCAGACTTTTCGGCACAGTCCAAGACATAACGGAATTGAAACAGGCGGAAGCAGCGAGTCACGCCTTGTCTCGCGATCTTCAGGAGAGCAAGGATTGGCTAGAAGAAGCCCAGCGTGTTGCTCACCTGGGCTACTGGGTATGGGATCTAGAGACGAATCAGGTGATTTGGTCTGAGGAGACCTATCGCATTTTTGGACTGGTTCCGAAGGGCGGTTCCTTTGACGTTGCGGTTGTGCGCGAAATGACCCATCCCGATGACCGGGAAGCTGTATTTGCGACGGCTAAAAAGGCGATTGATACTGAGACCCGCGCCGACTGTGAGCATCGTCTTTTTCGTCCCGATGGCGAAATGCGGGTAGTTCACAGCTTGGGCGATGTGAGGAAAAATTCACAGGGCCGAATCCAGATGTTCGGTACGACCCAGGACATCACCGACCGGAAACGTGTAGAGGAAGATCGCCAGGCGTTATCAAACGCTTTACAGGAAAGTAACGCGAGGCTTGAAGAAGCTCAGAGATTGGCGCACATCGGGCACTACGAGTGGGATCTCATCGAGAATCGCGTTACGTATTCTGAAGAGCTTTGCCGTATCTGGGGAATACCGCCGGTGAA
>Ga0210396_10000613_pt1 | contig 45017 bp, 81 predicted proteins | sample IncBWH17OmetaG_FD_155466 | JGI IMG/M metagenome (GOLD analysis project Ga0210396, IMG submission 155466) | Forest soil microbial communities from Barre Woods Harvard Forest LTER site, Petersham, Massachusetts, United States - Inc-BW-H-17-O ... | reverse complement strand
TATCCAGCTATTAACTTCTGCTGCCGTAAACTCAACATTTTCGACATTTGTCTGATTTATGTTTATTGTCATCCGCGGCATTTGGTTCTCCTTAGAGGATTCTTTCTAGTTCACGTACTACACTTTTGGGTGCTGGTTCTCCATCTTTATCTAAGACCATTATATAATTATTCATATAATAGAATACTGTTATTCCATCTTTATCGTATCTATCATAACGTGTATGTTCAATATATTTATAGCCTTTCTTCAATAAGAAAGCATGAAGATTTTTGTTGAACGGAGAAGTTTTCATTATTATTCTCCGTCTTCGTCTTCGTATTCTCCATTAGCGATTGTTTCTTGCGCGATTTCTTTTAAAATTTCTTTATCAATATCATTTCTTAATCCCCCTTGTTTTTGCCATTGTTCTACCTTTTCTTTTGATCCCCAACAACCTCCTGGCGCTGCATTGTAGAAAAATTTGACATATGCAACTAATCTTATTATATTTTCATCATCTGCTCTGTTGATTGCCTCCTTTAAATCATTTTCTATTATAGCAGTTAAAAATTGACCAGGTTTAACTCCACTTTGTATCCATCTTATTATTCCAGGATGCATACGAATTGGAATATGATATCGAGCTAAAGCTACATTTAGTTGGTCTTGGGTAAAGTCCATTTTGCTACCTCTTTTAGTTAGTGACGTGTTTCGTTTTCATCTTCTATTACGCTTTCGTTATGAAATTTTATTACTGCTGTCATGAAGAGGCGTATTTCCTCATCTTCTAATTGTGATAACATTTGGCCAGCTGCTTCAGCTAAAGATACCAATAGAAAACGACATTCATCTACATCGTTAGATGATAATTTTTTGGGATATAATTCTTCAACTAACGCATGAAGCCTGCAACGAAAGCAGGTTTTCTCATCATGTTTGAGCTTCTTCATTTTGATTCCTTAAAAAGAGGAAATGGGAGAGGGAACGGAAGGCTAATTCAGACCCTCTCCCACCCTTTGCCTGACTTTCGTCGCTGCTTGTGACGCCAGTTCCTTGATGTGTGCAGGGCGGGGAACCCTCAAGGCTGGTACGTCAGGCAAACTTAATATTTAATCCATGTTGCTTTATCATAATCCTCGACGCGCAACCATGCTTCTGAGTACTGAGCTTCCCATTTTTCTTTTGGATACTCGTGAAACACTCTAGTTCCACATTCAGGACAGTACATTGGTCTGCGTGGATTAACCCAACAAATCAATATATTGCAACATGGCATTTGCAGCAATCGGAATTGCACATAGTCGTTAGTTGGTTTTGTCATCATTAGCTTCCTTATAATATCTTAATGTTTCATCTTTATATTTTTCAATATCATCTTTTCTTACATTAGGCAGATCAGCATCTAATTGATTTGCTATGTCGCGCAGCATAGCAGGTAATGTCAATACTACTTCAAGTGTAGCTTGACAAGAAAATCCTTCTCCTTGATTACCACCTAAAACTATCACTATCACACCTTTAGCTTTGGTGCGCTCCATAACTAGAGTGGCTTCTTCGTCATATTTACCTGGACCCATTGTCATTTGTTTCTTCCTTGAAGTAACGTTGTGCTTCCCACATAGTTATAGTTTGATTATCTTCTGTAATAACACCAAAGCCACCTTTTGATGGCTTTAATAAAACTCCAGTACCTTCTGTAATACCATATTTAAAAAGTATCTTTTTGATTTGATTATTTATTTCTACATGAGTCGCTTCTCTTACATTACATGTTATCATTGTCATTTTAATACTCCCAAGTGTGGCAATGTCAAGCTACAAAAATCTTCAACACATTGTTGAATTTCTTGTGCCAACATATCTGTGATTCTTTTTCTATCCTCATCTTTAATCTGTTCATCTTGCAAGAAATGTTCTGCAAGATCCCAAGATTTGCTATCAACCAATATTTCTCTTGTCATTGTTGCGCTCCATAGAAAGGAAAGTGGGAGGGCACCAGTTTTGGTGATCAAACGCCCTCCCACCCGCTTGACTTTCGTGTCTAGGGCTGGAAAATGTCAACAAACCTTCCCTAGTCGCCAGTTCCTGTCATAGATTTGATCGACTCAACAGGCTGGTACGTCAAGCAAAACTTTTATTTATGTACTCCTGGGACATCATCTATTCTAGAGATGATATCATCAAACACGCTATCGTCACATTCTGCTTTAAACGTGTCTAATTCATTCTTGAGATTCTCAAGAGCTTCTATTTCTTCTGTCAACTTTGTTCCTTTATCACCTTCCTGTTGTTTCTCAGAAAGTTCATCAAATTCTCCTTGCAATTCATCTTGCAAGTTTCCAATATTTTCTATTTCTTTATCTATTGTTTTTGATATAATTTCGTCAATAAGATTTGAGAACTTCTCCTTTGCTTTATCAATAGCTTCTTTTGTATCCTGTACCACTTTAAGTTGGGTCTTGTTCATAAGAAGTCTCCTTGCCAAATTGGCTAATTATTATTTGATAGAGACTTTATAGCTTTGATACGATCTAAACCTTCCATCAATTCTAATTGTTCTTCAGTTTCCGTCGAATTGATCCATATACCACTCATATCTGGTAATGGAATATTAAAAGTAATAGAATGAACAGGAGTATTAGAATCAAATTGAAGAAGAGCCATACGGCGAGAATGACCTCTATAAGCTACTCCACAATTTTGTGGCCACGGATAATACCAATGAGCATAACAATGAGCATCAGCTGCATTTACCAATCCTATAGTTAGTAGGCTGATTGAGATTATTTTCCGCATCACATTGCCCTCAAAAAGTCTATATCAGCAACAATGATTACTATGTTGCCAACGAGATGGTCTTCTGTTATGATGCGCCCCAAGTTTTCTTCCCATAGAATCTGGGCTAGATGATTTGGAGCTTTACCTTGCATTTTGCCTTCTTCATTACAGAAGGCAATACATGGGCGTCCACCGAACTTATTAAAACGTGGAACAATCTCGATATGACCTTCGACACCATAAACCAACATGTCGAGTGTTGGCTGTGCTATGAGCACTCTACCCTCCGCATATGTAGTATCAGTAGGCTTAATGATATACATATAGCTTCCAGTAGGAGGGACTTGTGGAAAGTTTGATTTAGGTTTTTTTGGAAGTTTATGTTCTGGCATTTTTCATCTCCTGTTGTGTTGGAAACGTTATACCTTTATCTTTTTGCCATTCCATAGCAATACAGTCACCTCCATCTGTTATGATGACCTTCTTTATGATGCCCATTTTAACAGCTATGTTGGATGTGTAATGTTGGAATGCTTTGACAGCTTCTTCTGGCCCAACATAGCGGCGCACATACTCGTATGTATCATCTTCAAAGAACTGACATACATGAAATTCTCCGTCAGTTCTGCCTATACGTCCAGATGAATGTTCCATTAGTACTCTCCAATTCTAGGGATTAATGCTTGATTTTCTTTCTGCCTCTCACGATACATATGTTCTTCTTCATCTGACATTGTGCAGATTTCAACTATCGTTTGTGGTGCCTCAGGAGCAACCCTGATCTTTGCCAACTTACAAATGTTTGAATTAATTGTTGGTTGTACTGTTATTTGATTTGGTATTGGTATTGGTTTAGGTTTTAGATATTGAGGTGCAGGTGGAGGAATCTTATTACCATTCAGATCGTAATATGGCTGTTCTGGGTAACAATGTTTCTCAAAATCGCACATTTCTGCTTTGGCACTACCCGATATCAGTAGTGTCAGGATGATTAGGCTGGATTTCACGTTTGGTCTCCTCTTTGACTATGTCTAAAACGAATTCACCTACTTTTGAAAGATTGGAAAATTCGCCTGCGTGATGCCATATGTGCTCAGTTTTATATTGACCAAAATGGATATCTTCATCTTTATAACTTATTTCAACTATCCATTTAGGTGGTACTTCTCTGACTCGTACCATTCCTAGCATTGAATAGTAATAAGTTGCCATTTTGGACTCCTATGGTTTAACGTGTACGTGGCGACTAATAACTTCTCCTGAGCCGCGCCAGAAAGGCTGCACGATCCAGTGCTTATCGCCGCGTCTGTTGAGATATGAGCCTACCATATGTATGCGTGGACTCTTTCGAGTATATCCAAGCGGCATACCTTGTTGATGCATACTGGTTTCTTGGCTAATATGCATGGTAACTATGGTATGGTCTAATCTCTGAGCTTTATTCATTCTTCTGCGTATTCTATTGAGTGGAGACATATTGACATGCTCTAACTCTACAATTTTTCTGGAAGATGTCAGTAACATTAGACACGACCAAACCATAATGTATTCGCCATAAACATCTGCATAGTAATTGGCTACGCGAGCATCTTCATTATCTCCACTAAGCCTAAGTCGATAATGAGGAGGTAACTCCAAAAACTCTTCCCCCCATTCGGATGGTTTATGGTATGATGTATCCCAAATGCTAAGAAGAGCATCCAATTGGATTTTATTATCCTTCCAAATGTGTGCCAGGTTAGCATCCAAAAAACTTTTAACAAAACTTGGACTTGCTATTTTACTATAATCAAAATCTAGATCAAAGAAAGCAGATATTGGACTAACATTTGGAGGTTCACCCTTCCTGATAAAATGGTTACTCCATACCCAAGTTACTTGACCTTTTCTACCAAACTCATCTGTCTCTAACAGAAAACCCAAACGAGTTGGTAATGGACGATCAGGATACTCGTAAGAATCTATTGAGAATGTTTTTCTCAATTTTTCTCGTCCGCTTTCTGGCCATTCTATCCACATCTTAGTATATGGTATCCTAAGATGAGCCATGGCTTCTCTAAGCACCTTGGGGCGCCCCAGAGTAAGCTCCACTGCTGTGTGGATAGTAGCGTCGTCAAATAAGAAACGTGGGCATCCTTTTAATTTTTCTTCCAATATTGGGAAGATACTTACGACAGGATGATTTATCAAACGTCTCTTTTTAGCTTCATGAACAGTTTCTGTTATGTGATCCATAAGGTACATGACATTTTTTATCCTAGTTTGTTAGCTAAATGGCCTAAAAGGGCCGCCAGGTACTCGTTACAAATCCTGGCGGCAAGGTACACCTGGTCAGCTTGGGGGGCACTATAGACCAGGTGATCTTTAAAAATCTTCCAAGTCTCTATGAATATCAGGGTCTGCGAAGTCGCCGTCACTGTCTAATTCTTCGCCCATTAAATCATAATTGGGATCAACTAGCACTTCTGGACGATAATGTCCCAATTTTTCTTCTTGACATTTCTCACAAACATATGTGAGAAAGATGCCGCGCGCATCAAATCGCGCTTCTCGTTCCAAACCGCTGCCGCAATGGCAAGGACGAAGTGGTGGTAAATCTTTAAAATTAGCCATTTTTTGCTCCTAATTTTTTGAGAAGTTTCTCAATATGATTGATTTCTTCCAATTTTTTCTTAGTTGGATTACTATCATAGTGAACAGTTTGATCAGCAACTAAAACTCTAAGAGCACTCCTAATTGTGAATAGCTCTTTTTCAGTCACAGAGATATTTGCCATTTTACTTTCCTTTGGTTAGAGTACAAGTTACAGTTTCATCATTATTGCTTAGAACACATGTTTGTCCATTGGTAGGATGTGATGTTAATCCATCCCACATACTATAACAAATTGGTGGAGATAATGAACGAAGGCAAATTTTTATATATGCATTATGATTATATATGGTACATGCAACACAAAAATTGATAATTGCAGATTTCATCTTTTTATCCTGGTTAAAGGCCGCTCCCAAAACTCGAACGCTGGGAGCGGTAAGTTAACGCTACGCTACTTGAGGTTGATCGTCTTTATCTTCTGTTGGAGGAGTATCTTCTTTGATCTCTTCCTTTGGAGCTTCTGCTTCTGTCGGAGCACTCAATTCTTCATCTTTATGCTCTTCTGGATCTCCCATTTGTGTCTCCTTATAATTTCTGACGATCTCATCAGGTGCTGCCTTACAGCACGACTTGGAACGCTTTGTGGCGCTCCAAGTTTCGATCTATTGGTCTACTTCAGAAACAAATGCTGCTTTGTATGCCATATCGATATGTTTACAATGTTTTTCATGTTGACCAGCAGGACAATTACAAAAATCAGCTATGGTAGATAGAACAACTTCATACGTTTCCTTTCCATTCTTTAGAATGATATAACAGTCTCCATATATTCTGTCTCCTCGATATTCATCGAGAAGCTTTTTGCCATTTGGCTTAACTGTGTACGTTGTTGCTGTCATTGGTAACTCCTGTACGATAACTGAGACTAATCACACGTGTCGCAGTTATTTCTGGTGGTACTTTGTTATAGAAGTCTTGGAGATAATTATAATGAAAATCTCCACTTAATTTCTTTACCATTTGCTCCAGATAAATGTCTACTCTGGACATCCATTTGTCAAATGCATCTTCTTGTTCTGTCATTATGTACCTTCATATGTTGATCAAGATGCCCTGCACACACTATTTTCTTGCATTTTGGGCAAAACGCAACCACACGACGCTTAATTTTAAAATATCCAAGCGGTACAATCATAACCTGCACATTTCCTATGACTTTATATGCAAACATATCTGGTGGAATATGTCCGTGTGCTGGTATCCCAAAAAGTGTCAAAATATGGTCGTTCCGCATCTGCCATTTAAATTTTGGATATTGTGGATCAATATAATGCAGATTATCATGTATTTCAATGTCCATTTTATTCTCCTGGTTAGTGGTCTCAAATGACCTAAAAGGTGGCGCATTGCTGCGCCACAAGTTCAATAAATTTTCTTAGACTGGTGGATGATTATAGTTCTCCATAATCAACATCTCTGCACGAGTTGGAGTGCAGGTGCAACGCTCATTCTCACAAGCGCGCCTGTACTCAGCTTCATGAGCCTTTCTGTATTCAGCGATCTTTTGAGCCCTTGTCTTAGGCTTCTCAACCGGAGTGATAGTATCTCCCTCAAACGCAGATTTGGTATCAATCTTCGTCATGCTACCTTCTCCTTTTTCTGACCTCGTCAGGCGTTGCATTACAACGCGACAGCCAATCGCACTGGCTGTTTCGGTCTTATATCAATGTAATTACCCAAACACAAAATATAAAAAATAACAGCAATGGAATGCATCCAAGATTATTATTGGGTCCTTTCCACGCTGTTATCAGTCCTTGCGAGTGCAAGTTACTGGCGATAACCATAACTACGACTATCACCAGTAGAATAATGAAGATATGCATTATCCATACCTCCAATCACCAGCGACAGAGTATGACTCATAATCGCCGTTCTCACGCGCAGCCAAACGACGATCTTCAGCATTTTGCTGAAGTTCTTCGATGCGCTGCTTTTTTACAACGCGATTTCCATGACATGCAGCACATATAATGTCATATATTCCATTGCGATAATCTTCAGCAAAGTCTGGATCTTCTCTGAAGTCGTCCGCAGTCAATCCATGTGCATCTATATTAGGATTGACTGTTTTGCCCTCGCCATTGCAGACTGGGCATACGATCCATGGGTCACTTTTCTTCTTTGACATTTTTATTTCTCCTGGTTACTGATCTCATCAGGCAGCGCCACACGCTGCGACTGGCAATCGCACTGCCAGTTTCGATCTATACTTTTTCAACTTCTTTGGTTCGTTCCAAAAGGACAGTAGAAAGAGCTTGTATGAGTTCAATTATATCTTCGTTACTCAATTGACGAATTAAATACCAATTTTTATATCTAAGTTGAAGTAATGTTATATCTTTGTGAGTAAATATTCGTATTGCGTTATCAGTGTGATATCGTTTTAACTTACCCATAGTAACATCATCTTCGATTCTATGATCTGACATTTTTTTCTCCCATCAGGACAACATTACTGTTGGCGAGCGCCCTCGCATGGAGCGCCTCTTCGATTGTGTTAGCAGCCAATGTAAGCAATTTAGCTCGCGCGTCAAGATCTTTTGCTTGACCAGGCTTCTTTGGTGGAGTATTCTCCAGAACCCAGTCTATTTTCTTGACTGTTGTTCTGACAGTAGAAGCAAGCTCTTGAGCTTGTTCTACTTCTAGTTCAATGGTAACTTTTGACATTTTGCTACCTCATAATTACTGACCTCGTCAGCTAGCGTCTAACGCTAGGACTATGGGGCGCTTTGTGGCGCCCCATAGTTTCGGTCTATTTTCTTATCAATTGAACTTTATTGTTTTTCTCAATACAGTTATAATAATCTCCAGCTATAATAGAAATACTTCCAAATTCCCACCTAATTTTGGATATTTTCTTATTTGGAAACAATGTACTGCACTCTTCAATGGAAGTCTTCTTCAACATTAAATTGAAGAGAACATCTCTATCTGAGCCTGGGCGAAAACCTTTATTTGGATCAAAATTACTTTGTGCAACTCTGTTTCCAGAATCTATTTCAAATTTCTCTCTCTGTGTTGGTCTTGACATTTTGCTACCTCTTGGTTACTGACCTCGTCAGGCAGCGAGGAACGCTGCGACTATGGGGCGCTTTGTGCGCCCATAGTTTCGGTCTTATGACCCAATATCTAGTAACCAAACACCGTCTGATCCTTTAGACACACTCTCAATAAATAGATCATTAAGAATGTGTCCCCAAATACCGTGCTTACCGTCAGTTTTAGGACGATTAACCAAAATCGAATCTAGTGGAGCACTAGCTGGTAGTGTTCTGGTTTCATCTTCTTCGTCGTAAATCTTGACATATCCTTGAGCAATAGAATCAATCAGATCGCACAATCTCCACGGCTTTTTGCCGTCGAATTGACGAAGCACAGGATGGGAAAGTGGATAATCAAATCTAATTGAGATTCTATTTGAAGTATCTACTATCATCTGTTCGCTATGCCCTTTCAATTGAATAAGATCAGGATCTATTTCATCCTCGTTACGATTTATCCACGAATTTATGTGTATATCTAGGTTGATTTTCATTTTATATCTCCTATTATTGACCTCGTCAGGTGCTGCCTTACAGCACGACTGTGGGCGCTTGTAGCGCCCACTAGTTTCGGTCTTATTTCTCTTTTTTGGTAAATTTCACAGTAGGTAGTGAAGGTGGAGTTCTTTTACTGCGATTAGAATGAGCAATTGCAGCTCCTACAAAAACTTTTTGAAGCGTAGACAATGGTTTCTGCTTCTGAAAAGGCGGTCTTTTGAACTTATTATTGATCATAACGCTTACTCCTTACTTTTTACGCCAAGAAGCTTCCTCAGCTTCCTTCTTTTGAGCTTTAATTTTGTTTATATAATCAATAAATGTAGTTCCAGTAACAGATCCGTATGTTTCGATTTTATCACCCTTTGCAATCTTAGATTCTGAAAGCGGATAATAACGCTTTCCTGGAGGATTATTCTTCACATATTTTATAACTATCTTGCCAGTTCTTACCAATGTTTTTACTTGCTTCTTCATAATATCATAGTTCTGATCAATCTTTAATTCTTCCAGCGGCTTTTCGTCCCGCTCTTTCAATTCCTTATTACGATCAATTTTATATGTTTTTCTGATCGGCGTAATATTCATATTTTTATGTGCGCTACGCGGATCATCGTTCGCGATTTGAGATACATCAAATCTTGCTTTCTCTCGTTGCGCCAATTTCTTAAGATTAGCGCATTTGAGACGTCTAAATAATTTAAGTTTTGGACTTCTCAACATTTTGTTCTCCTAAACGCCAAAAAACTTCTAAACAAATATCTATATCCGCCACTTTGCACTGCCTCCGTACCGAGGCCAGCGCCCGTCCCGTCGCCTATTTGCGGCTTCGGGTCCCAGTAGAGCTTGCTCCAGCAAGTTATATCCGGGAGGATGGCTGTTCGCTACTCTTGCGCCACTGTTGCATGTCTTGTTAGACCTGTGACGCAACTAGCCCTTATGGAGGGGGCTTCGGATGAGCGAGGATATAGATATATGTTTAGAAGTTGGGTTGGGCCTCTATTATACGGGCAGGATTGCCCGCAAGGATAGGCTAGCACCTTTCGGCAGGGAAAGCAAGCGAGAACGTAAAGAGAACATAAAGAGAACATATAGGGAAAATACCATGATATTCAATGAATGATGATGTATCCAACGTGTTGGTTGCGCCCAGAATTCAATCAATGAATGAATAAAATAGCGTCTTAGAGGCGCCAATATTATGATTATCACTGTTACATTGTTACACTGTTACGTAGTGTTAGGCATACCTTTTCCACATTTCTTCAAAGTCGTCTTTGAGCCAATATCTTATTGTCTCTCCTCTTTCTAGTCTTTCAACTCGGCTTATTATCTGGAAATCACGTAGTGTATCTCCAATTTTCCGCTTTGTTATTTTTTGGCCTTCATAGTCTACTTCGTGTTCACCTTCTTTATCTTCTAGCAGTTTCTCATGCATTCTTTTCACAGAGATCTTATTGACTTTAGCTCTATTGAATATTCTCTGTGTATCACGCAACACTAACTCTTTGATATCTGGATTTATGCTCTCTTCTAAAAATTTGAGAGCAGCCTCTCTAGCCATTGCGCTTCTTCCAAGCGAGTCAGCGATAGATATAAGAGGTCTCCATTTATCTGCATCACGACCTCCTAACTGAACTGGCATTTGCGGTTCTGGACTAAGAACTGCTTGTTCAATCCAATTATGTAGTTGTGATGCATAGTATTGCTCTCTTGAACTAAATCTCTCCATTGCTTTATCTGAGCGATGTAGTCTTATTACTAATGATCGAGTCATTAGTGTTGCTGGCAATTTACCGATTCCAGCAAGCGCAAGAGGAGCAAAAACTGGATAGGATATAACTTCACCATCCTTTCCTGTTCTTATTACGCTCCCACCTAGCCTGTCTCCTTCATTTAAAACAGACTTCATACCTCTTGATATTGACATGTTATCTACTTCATCTAGCAACATTGTATGATTACTCGCTAAACGAAATAGTGCTGCTTCAGTTGGGTCTATTACTCGTTTACCATTCCATACCATTGCAGCTAATATTTCCAAAACTGTACTCTTACCACAGTTAGGAACTGGACTAAGAATTGCCAATCTTGGAGTTTTGCTATACTTGGCATAGACGTGGGTATGTAGCGCCCATAGAGACAAGCCTATCAAGTAATGTCTGGGCGCGTCTAGGTGTTTAGCGAAGATGTCAATTATAAACTCAAGAGGATTCTGACTTGGTTCTTGGGTTATAACTTGCTTTATTGGTGACATAACTGTTTCTCCTAGCGTGTGATGATTGAGATATACGCCACAGAGTTACATGTCACAGTGTCTAATATTCACGATGACAAACAGCCTGCGATCGGTGATTTGTCCGATTACAGAACAGTATAACACATTACTAATGATGATGCAAGTGTTATTTTCGTATGAATTAGATGAATACTGGAGTCAATATATTTAATGATTGACTATATATTGTCAAAAATAAACGTGCCCGATAGGCTACGTAACTACGTAACAGTGTAACAGATGATATTCAAACTGCTTTCACCACTCTATCTTTAAGCTCAAGTTCAGCAATTTTCTTTTCCAACTCAGGTAATGGCATCTCTGCAATATTTTCTTCTTCAGATTTAGATATGATAGTAGTACTGTCACCCCATTTCTGTGGACGTCCAGCTTTCAAATGTCTGAAGCGCACTTCGACGCGCAATTTGGCACGCGCAATGACATCAGCATCTTGAACCTTAATTTTCTTCCCAGATTTAATGATTTCCTTTAAATCATTAGCTGCATCATCAGCAATACTGATGACTTCCTCTTCAAATATAGTCAATCTATCAGCAATTGCCATATTGTATAGTGCTTGGAAATCAGATTCTGCCTTCAACCATGCTGAACAGCGGCGCACAGTGGGCATGTGTGAATCATGACAAATATTGATGAGCAACTCTCCAGCACTAATGCGCTCACATATCTCAGTTGCCAATTCTTCAGTATAATTGATTTTATCTTTAACTTTGAGTTGTTCTTTATACAACTCACGTGCCAATGCATCACGCTTCTCTTTATTGACGCGCTCAATCTCAGCATCAATACGCTGTTGCTTTTTGAGGCGCTCATAATCCTCTTCCCACATAACTGTGGGTTCTGGATCTATATTATGGATGGGATCAGTCATTCTGGTGGTGCTCCAAACGCTTCAGCTTTTCTTCCAACAGCTTCCTTCGTCTACTATTAATGGCCAACTTATAATATTCTAATGTCAATGTATGTTTGTGCTCATCAAATACTTTATTAATAGCTCTAATCAATTTAGTTCTGCCTTGATTCAATAAGCGTTCTTGCTCAATTGATGGGGACGGTTCTTGTTGGTGAAGTTGTGATTGTCTTTGAATCCACTGATTCCGCCAGATCCTTGTGGCGCGCTCGCGTGCAGTTTCAATTGAGTCCTCGGACATATCGATATGATACATGAAAATTGCGGCAGAATTAAGGCTGAAAATCAACATAAAAAGAAAGTACTATCGCTGCTCCGCGGATTGTGCTACCGTCGTTTTCCGGTAGCAGGAGAGAACCATGATTGATCCAGAAGTACTAAAAAAACATATCATCAGATGTGCAGATTGCGGAGACGAATTTATTAAAATTCAGCCAACGCAGAGATTTTGCTCAAACGTTTGTAGGCAAAGAGGTTATCAAAACAAGAAGAAAATTATTGAGGCTATTGAAGCCGCTTCTGTTGAGGCGCCCAAGAAGCGTGACTTATTCGCAGCGTAATAATATGATAATGGGAGGTAGCAATGTGGATTCATATTCAAAATAAACTATTCAATCTCAACAATGCAATAAGTGTATCTATAACAGATAAGATATGGGAGGATTATGAAGAGAAAGAATTAGGATATTGGGTATTGAAAGTCAAATTTTTAGGTAAAGACAATTCTTATTTATTTAAAATGAGAAACAGAGATGAAGCTCAAGCAGCCTTTGATGTCATATCCAAATCTATACCAGGTTCAATAAATATCATATAATCACAATAGGGTGGGCGCACTATGGCAGACGATTTTGATGATACACCAGTTCGTCCAGAACAAATCTCCAATCTCTCACAATATCCAGAATTTCAACAAAAACAATCATCTGCTCATGGTGCGCCCCAACTTGATTCCAAACAAGCAGCAATAGATTGGGTTGACCAATATTATGCAATCATATGGATATTAGGTAAATTTATGATTCTCAACGAAAGAATACCTAGTGAATATCATTTAATGTCAAAAAAGGATTTTGTAGATTCATTAGAAAATATTAGAATAGTTCAAATGGATAACGGAGAACCAAAAACATTTCAAGTTAGCAAATTATGGCTTGAATATCCATTGCGCCGCACATATGAGCGTGGCATTATATTTGATCCAAAATGGAAATTTGATGCTAAAATTATGCGTAATGGATTATATAATACATGGACCGGATTTGCAATTGAACCAAACAAAGGTGATTGTCATCTATTTTTGGATTTCATTAAGCAAATCATATGCAATAATAATGATATTCATTATAACTGGCTTATGTGTTGGTTATCTCAAATTTTCCAAGAGCCATGGAAGAAATATGATACCGCTGTAGTATTGAGAGGACTCAAAGGTATTGGTAAATCATTTTTAGCCAAAACATTAGGCATATTGATGAATGGCAAACTTGACGCGCCCAGACGCAAGAAACTATATATTACCATTGATAATAAGAATAGCATATTCGGCAATCATAACGATCATTTGGAAAATGTATTATTAATGGCTATTGAAGAAGCTATTTGGGCTGGCGATAGAGCTCATGAATCCACATTTAAACAGACTATATCTGGCGAAACATTATTTATTAATCCAAAGAATTTACCAGGCAGAACAGTTATCAATTATATCAGAGTCATAATGATGAGTAATTCTGATTGGGTCGTACCAGCTACAGAAGATGAGCGCAGATTTTTCGTTCTCAATGTAAATGGTGATCGTAAAGATGACAAAATTTATTTTGATTCACTCGAAAATGAATTAAATAATGGCGGATTTGAGGCGCTCATGTATGTATTTATGAACCATACTATTGATGTCAATCTTAGAACAGCATTGGTTACTGAAGCTCTCATAGAGCAAAAAACCCAAAATATGTCTGGAGTAGAGAAATGGTGGTTTGATCTATTATGTTCAGGTAAATTGCCATTTGTCAAACAAGACGATATGGGTTATTGGGTTATCAAAGAGAAATTGTATATGGATTTTTGTCGCGCCCAGAATAGGATGGGTGACCGTAATAGATATAATGAAAGAAGTTTTGGTATGAAACTATATGAGTTGATACCTGATATATCCACTGGTAGAATAGAACACCATAAAAATGGTAAGGTTAAGTCAATGGTAGTAAGTGACCAAAAATATACTAGTGGTAGTCCAGGTAATACCGAGAGATTGAATGTGCATGTTTTTCCGAAATTGGAAATGTGTCGAATGGTAATGAATTACAGATTAAAAACGGATTATGATTATGGTAGTGAGTCAGAATGGTCGCTTCCTACGTATACTGAATCAAATATCATGAGTAGTCATAATTTATTTTGAAATTATTGCAATCCGTCCGGTTAATGTTTTAAATTAACTTTCGAGTGTAAGTGTATGATTCCACAGGGTTTTTAGGTGAACCAAATGAGTCCTGTTTGCTGGTCACACATCGCTGTATTTCAAGGTTCGCGCGAAAGGTATGGAAAATAAACAGACTAACCGGACAAACCGGACAACCATTGGTAAGTGCCTGTAATCGTTGCGCTTTTCCTGTCCTGTTTATTTTTATTGAAATAGGATAAATAGGATAATAGTATGATATGGGGCGCTTCTGGGTCAGCTTCTGGAAATCAGAAATGGATGATCAATAGTGTTAATCAATGGTGCGCTCCTGACTTCAGTCAATGGCTGATGAACCGTGGTCAATCACTCCATGGTGGCGCATCCAAAGTCAGTCAATGAAGCCATGATATCATCAGCCAATCAATAAAAATCAATCAACTTCTGATAATCAGTAAGAGTATATGGTGATGACTTCTGGTGATCACAAATGTATATCCTCGATCCGAAAATGATAATCAGCCATTCACCAAACTCAAATCATGATTTGACAATCAACCATTCAACAAACTCAAATCATGGTTTGAATGGTATGGGCCATAAAAATGGGGCTTTGCGCCCCATCAATATCCTGTGATATTGTGTTGGATCCATTTCCCGTGGTATGACCAAAGGGCGCATGATCTGTCACGCCCGTCGAACCCGCGAATGAATATGGCATAGTGCCCGCCATGTGGTTGGGCTTCGATGTGGGCGCGCGCTTTGATTTCATCATCAAAGTCTTTAACGCGCGAGTGAATACCGTCGAGCCAATGGCCTTCGTATATTTTGAACATGGATATTTTCCTGATGCAAGAGGGCAAGAAAAGAGCGGTGCTTGCGCACCGCTCGTTAGTCGATTAGGCGACGTTCTCCTCAGCCGCCTTTTCCGCGCGGATAACGTGTATGTCCGCCTTGCCGCGCACCTCGTTATCGATTGCGAGGGAAAATCCGAGGCGCTCGAAAAAGCTCTCGGTCACCCGCCCGCCCGTTCGCAAGCCGCTTAGGCGACGATACACAACCTGCGCGTCCGCAAGCGAAACGCCCGCGAAGTCCGCAAGAGGATAAACGCCGTTCGGCAGTTCGCGCACCGCCAAGAAAAAATCCCTACGCGGGCCTTTCTTAACGAAACCGCACATAGCAGCATCTGCATCTGCGGGCGACATTTGCACCGCAATTTTCGCGGTGCGCGGTGCGCGCGTCTTAACAAGCGAGGCTTGCGCGAGTGCAGCAACGGTTTCGTTCGTTTGCGCCGTTGCAGCAATAAGAGCGGCAATGCTAGTGCGCAATTCGGCATTCTCCGCGCTAACTTGCGCGAGCACATCCGAGACTTTCGAGGATACATTCGAAGACATTTTTTCTACTCCGTTAGGGAAAAACCGCGCCGCACGCAGCGGAAGCGGTGCACCGCAATCGCGCGGCGCAAGAAACACAATACACATAAACGACGTTAGCAACATTACATTTGCATTAACATTTTGTAATGTTGTGACGAACATGCATTGCGCGTTGTCGCCTATGTTGTTGTTTGCAATAGGCGTTTAAATGCGTTTGCAGCGTCGTCTAATGCCCTCGAATAGTTCGCAGGTATGCGCCTAGCGGAAACACGTCGAAACCGCTCGACGGCCCTCTAAAGCAATCGTCGCGCCGTTCGTGTTTTGTTCTCACCGATCGGTCGTAGGCACCTTCGGTTTTGTCGAAGGTCCAGTCGCCATCTTCTGTTTTACCTGTTTCGCACATGGTGGCCATGGTGACCGTCCGCGTTTTACAATCAATTTTCCACTGACCCTCATTTCTACAATAATCATCTGTATTATATGAATTCGTTATCCGTCAAAAATCCACTGAACCTCATTTCTACAATAATCATCTGTGTTATATGAATTCGTTTTACAACCAAATTCACCTCCTCCCTTTCTCTAGCCAATGTTTGGCAACTCTGGCTGCCCTAAGAAGGTCATCAATTTCATCGAGGAGATATTCTCTATTGGGGCGCTGCTCATGTATGTTGTCGATCCCAAATCGCAAGCTACGCGCTGCCATCAATATGGCTTCTTGCGCTTCTTCGATGAGCCATGCTATGGCTTCAGATTCACCAGCAGGTTCCCAATTTTCCAACTTCATTACAACCTCCCACATAGACACATAAACTTGGGCTTATGGCACTGCGTACACCATCCACAGCTAGTATGTCCTAATTGCCCAGCCAGATCACAATTACATCGCTCAAGGTCATCATTCTCTGGGGCGCGACCAACGCGACGTACAAATGTTTCAGCAGTGATAGGCAATATATCTGTCACATTAATTTCAACATAAACATGACGTATATCGCTGGGCGCTCTATATACCATTGTAAAACCATCAGCATGATGCGTGATTTCAATATTTGGGTCATTTGGAATGACTCGTGGGTCAAAAACTGGTACCCACCGAACTGGTAGATCATTCCAATTTGGAAATAGTTTCTTCTGTGATTCTTCCCATTTGGCCCAATCACCACTCTCTTTTTCTTTCTGTATGAGGTAGCGCATGTCAGCCATCACAATTTCGCGCTCGACCTCATCTAGTGGTCTGGGCGCTACTCCGCTGCCTGGACGGTCATTCTTACGTTGTGTCATTTGATATCCTCCATTTATGGCTTCCATCCATAGCTTGTATTTATAGATTCCATAATCTGAAAACAGTCATCGCAAAGATAATCACACTCGGTAGTTGGAATGCCTGGGTACAGTTCATTTTTCTCTTCCATTGCTTCCTCATCACTCCAACCTTTCTTATATACCTTCTGGCAGATGACGCAATAGAATTGGTGAGGTTTGACTTTTGGTTTGGGGCGCCCCAGCCAATCTACTGGCGCGTCAAGCTTAGTTTTTCTTTTGGCTGGCATTTCTGACGTATCCTCTTGACTTTTGGATCTCTAATATTACTTGATTGTTTGCTATTCCTAGTGCTTCTTCATTAGTGATCTCTCTGAGGTGGCGTGTTTTGGTGAAGGCCATGACGTGACCGCACATAAAGCAGATGGCGAAAGCATTTTCTGTTGGAGCATTACTATGACCAGCACTGGTGGCACCACTTATGGCATAGCCGCAGTTGAGGCAATAGTTTTCTGGTATATCATGTGTCTTCAACATTGCTGCCTCCTAATGGCTTCTTGCCCAACATTACTCGCTGTGCGTCACGCGTTTCTGGTGTGAGTGGTGGCGCGTCAAAATGGGAAGATTTATAGCCATTATTTTCTAGCCATTTAACACTCTCGGCTAGCATGGCATCTGTGGCATCTAGCCACTGTAACCTGGCTTTATGAACCGTTGCTAGTGGTACGTCTTCTCTAAATGGAGTTGAATAGCGGTGTCTCCTCCACCAAGCTTGCGCTGCTTCGAGAGTGGGATTTCTGAATAGTTCATCACGCTCTTTTAGGAACATTTTGAGTTCTTTTTCTTCATCCTTAGTCATTACATCTCTCCCATACGTTAAGTTTGCCTTTTAATTTGAGATAACGTATGGCATCAGATAAATCCTTAGGATCACTCCAAACCACACTCCTACGATCTTTGTGGAAAAAGACTTTCCATTTACCATTTTCAAGAGCGATGTGGTAAGAAAGAAGTTGACACATCTTACTTCTCCCAGTACTCATCATTAAAGATCAGTTTTTCTAACTTAAATATGGCTTGTTTATCGCTATCTTTACTCATGTAATCTAGTATGACTAATCCATGGGCGCAACCAGACTCCTTATCCGTGGCGTAATCTCGCAATGGGATATGGTCGCCGCGCACTAGCACAAGTTCTGATCTGGCTGCTAGATATGCCAATAATGCACTTCGTCCACCAGCCTTAGCATTTATGTGATGGTATCTTCGTTGTGATGGGCGCACCACCCATTTTATTCCTTTTTTGGTACTTAAGAGGTATTTGAGCTCTAATCCGATAGATTGATTTCCTGATTTGATTTTGCAATCTGGCACGCCGATAGTGCTACCATATATCATCGGCTCTATCCATTCTAGCTTTAGTATCCCATCACATTCTGATATCCATTCTTGTAACCAATACCTCAGATCACCTTCGCTTGCTACCTCATTTAATTTCATTTTGCTACCTCTTATTTTTGGATCTCAGTTCGTCAGACATTTGATCATCCTGCCAACTCGCGATTTGATCTTTTTGCTCTTGAGTAGGTGGTAGAATGCCTATGGCATTTTTCCAATCAGCGCACTGCATACAAAGATAGCGCGCTCCTTTCATGTCAGGAGTGCTATCTGCTACCCATATTGGGTGCAAGCATTCATCACAGTTTTTAACTCTGCAATGAACATGTGGCGCAACACCCATTTTGATGCGCGCGCATATTATATCAATATTACTACTATCCATCTTTGCCTCCATTATTGAAAATTGCCTCTACCATAGCTTTGAGTTGCTCAGGTGTTCCTAGATATTCCTTACTGATAACTTCTGCTACCATCATTCTATGCTGTAGCTCAGCTTCTTCCCATGTGCTACAACGCATAGTTTCTTCACCATCCCATTCTATTTCTAGATTATTTATGAGTTTCTTAGGTTCTTTTCTTCTATGGAACGCCATAGTTTCAAACAGCAATGGGGCGCTACCATCGAAATCGAAATTGTGATTGAGTCCTAGAAATACAGTGCTGACTTCTATTAGATCTGTTTTGGTGAATGCTACTGTTCTTTCGCCACTATCCCAATATTTTTCGAACCAGTTAGACCATCCTTCCATATTAGTTGGAACTGCTGTATGTCCTACCAATATGAAATAACGATTTCTCTCCCATTCTAGAGGATCATCCCACATTTGCTACCTCTTTTGACATGCTATTCCTTCAGCTCGAACAGCCTTGACTGCTGCTAATACCTCCTCAAATGTTTTGTTCTCCATATTTTCAGCATATGCAATAAGATCACCTGCAAGATCCTCATCAGTATAATCATTAAAGTTATAGCCATTATCTATAGCATCTGTGATATTGTCTCTGACGTATTTGATTATAGTGCTCGTATCAGCCATCGAATTATCTCCCATAATTCCCAAATTAAAAAACCAAGAATAATGACACCAACTAATGTCATTGTAATGAATTCTCTCCATGAATGCTTGGTAGGAGGAAAATCATATTCACTTTCTTCGTCGTCATTGCTCATTAGAGCGCCAACTTCCACAATTCAATTTGCCCCTTCCAACCATTAATGTCAATAAGTACCTTTCTATTTCCTGGCCAATCTGATGGTATATCCATTTCTAATCGTACTTTCTTATCAATAAAATTACCATCAACTACTCTAACTATTGATCCTCTTCCATAGTGGCGCCGCATGTATGTTTTATTATTGAACTTGCCACTTAACAATAATTTTAGATGCTCATCAATAGCATTTTTGCGTACCATTACTGGATATTCTATTCCTTCATTATCGCGCATTGTCAATACTCTAATGAATTTATTTACACTACGACATATTTGTGAAGTTAATATTTCGCGGTGTTCAATGAATAAGTAGTTGCGCCACAAGGGTTGTGGTTCTCCACGTCCGTTGAATCTGACAGGATAGAAAGTTTTGAGAGGTACTTCATTAGCTTTTCGTATGGCTTCTACTGCGCCAGTATTTGCAAAAACTGCTACTACCCAACTGAAGTCATAATCATGGGATTGAGTGAAAAGATCTTGCATGGGACTCCATCCCTTGTGTTTTCTTTCTTACAGTATAGCACAAGAAAGGTGATTTGTAAATACATCTCATTGATGTGTAATAAAAGTTTACTTGTTTACAGGCGTAAACAGACATACAAAAGACATAATCACATCCCATACTCAAAGGCTCGCCAGTGTGATTTTCCTCACTCCGAGCTGGTGAGTAATTCGCCTCCATTCACCCCCGTTGGAGGTTAATAATTCCTGGGTCCTCTCCCGCACCTGAGGACCCAGGGCCCATCTACCAGGCCCGCTGCGCCAGTTAAGTCAGCCCCTACTAAGTAGGGAAAGAGGCCAAATAAAGGCCCATAATGCGATAATCATCGCATGGGGAGAATCATCTCTTGTATGGACTCAATAAGCCTCCGCCTCGAAATATTAGAGGAAAATGGAAATGCGCTAATCCGTATTGTAAATCAAATTTGGATATGGTCCAACCAACTGTTGATCATATTGTTCCTAAAATTAAAAATGGTAGTGAAAATAGGAACAATCTTCATATTCTTTGTTGGCCTTGTAATCGACGCAAACATACTAAAAGCTGGGAATTATTCTTAGCACTTGAGAAACCAAAAGTTGATTTATTCGCATGAAAACAAAAATAGGTGCTCCATCAAGAGTTGATCAACGAATGATTTATAAAATTAAAGAATTACGTACTCAAAATAAGACGCAGGAAGAAATTGCAGTTGAGATTGGTGTTTCCCAAGGCACCGTTAGCGTTATACTGCGATCTCAAGGTTTAGGTGGAAAACTTAGATTATGAGTATGGGTTTTGAACCTCCAGAATCACCATTTGAGAGAATTAGAAAAACTCAAATTTTGAAATATAAATCTGAGGCGTGGCGCCGCTCTTGTCAATCTAATCTTTTGGCTTGGTGCGAAGAATGTGTTCACGATTTCGGTTTCGAACCTGCAAATCATCATAGACATATTATCAAAGCGTTGCAGAAAGTTATTACTGGTGAAATAGATCGGTTGATGATTTTTGCCCCACCAGGAAGTGCCAAGTCTACTTACACCAGCGAACTACTTCCTCCATATTGGTTTAAAATATTTCCACGTAGTTCTATAATTGGTTGTTCACATACTGGCGAGTTAGCTGAACGCTTTGGCCGTAGGGTGCGCAACAAGATATTATTGAAAGCTCCCATTTTAGGATACTCTCTTGATGAATCGAACAGAGCCGCTTCTCGCTGGGAAACTACCAACGGAGGTGAATACTTCGCGGCCGGTGTTGGAGGAGCAATCACCGGACGTAGAGCTGATCTTGCAATTATTGATGACCCAGTTAAATCGCGCGAAGATGCTGAATCAGAAACTGTACGTACAAAAACTTTCGAATGGTATAAAAGTGACTTGGTCACCAGATTAAAACCAGACGCGAGAATCATTCTCATTCAAACGCGATGGCATTTAGAAGATTTAGGTGGTATGCTATTGCATGAGATGGATAAGGGTGGAGATCAATGGCATATTATCAATCTTCCTGCCATTGCAGTTGCCGATGATCCTCTTAAGCGAAAAGTTGGAGAAGTTCTTTGGCCGCAATGGGAAGATCTTGCTGCAATTGAACGAAAGCGCACAATTTTGGGTCTAAGGGATTTTGAATCCTTGTATCAACAGAATCCACAACCTCCTGGTGGTACATTCTTCCTTGAGAAAGATTTGTTAGTAGATGGGCATCCTGTAGATTCATTTACTTGGTGTGATTGCGTCTTTGCTACCATAGATACTGGTATTAAAGCAGATGCAAAACATGACGCAACAGGTGTTATATTTTGGGCGATTAATCAATATAAACCTGAGGCGCCACTACAGATTTTAGATTATGATCTTGTACAAACGCCAGCAGATTTATTAGTTAATTGGATGGATGTTGTCTATAGCAAGCTTGAAGAATATTCTAGACAATGTGGCGCGCGTCGAGGCTCGATTGGACCTTTTATTGAAGAAAAAGGTTCTGGTATTGTTCTGTTGCAGCAATTGAATCGGCAAAATAAGTTGGCAACTGGAATAGATGCTAAGTTGGTTCAATTAGGAAAACAGCCGCGCGCTTTGAATGCTTCTGGATATGTATCTGTGGGTAAAGTCAAATACACAGAGTTAGCATATAGAAAAACAATTGATTTTAAACAGAGACATGCTAATCATTTAATTAAGCAAGTTCATACATTTAATGTAGGCGTTCCAGACCAAGAAGATGATTTAGTAGATTGTTTTACATATGGTATTGCCAGTGCTCTAGGCGATCCTGATCTGTGGTAACAAATGCCCTGTTCTGGTTGTGCCAAACGAAGGCAATATCTTAAATCACTAGGAGCAAAACTAATGACCCCTATGCAAAAGCAGAAATTTTCTCAAGATATGAGACTCAGAGCAGCGGCTCTGAGTAAAGCTAAATTGGTAGCTAAACAACAGCTTCAAGCTGCGAAAGCTGCCGAAACTTCTGTGAAAGTTGAAAAAACCGGAGGTGGTTCTTTCAGTCCTGCTCCGAAATTTTAAAGCTTCAGCAGGGTTGAGATTGTCGCATTGCACCTCCCAACTTCGCGATAATCAAGTGTGTCTCGGTGACCTCCTCATCTATCCGATTTGATCCACCCTGCATTTCTCTTGGGGACGTATAACGTTTAAAGAACCCAAGTTCACAGCCCAATAGGGCGAAACCAAGGAGATGATAATGCCTAGAGTTTCTGGTTGGCTGAGAGTTCACACTCGCGATCGTTTTGGTCGCCCTGTAGACCCTGGTTATGGTGTAGATGAGGGAGATATTGGAGAAGGTGGTGGTGAGGAATATCCGGATCAGGGTCTTCCTGGTCGGCCTCCTGGTTTCTGGGGTGGTGAACGCCCTAGCTGGCCGGGTCGTCCTGGTCAAGGATTGCCGCGTCCGCCTCGCCCAACTGATCCGGACTGGGGTATTAGTGAAGAGCACCCTGATCAAGGACTTCCTGGTGGTGGACATTTCTGGGGGCGCCCAGATCAAGGACTTCCGCGTCCTCCACGGCCTCCGCATGTTTGGCCACGGCCTCCAGGTGGAGGTGGTCTTCCGGTTGATCCGGGTTGGGGCACGGGAGGGCGCCCAGAGCGTCCTGATCATGGTCTGCCGATCTTTCCATCAATTCCTGGCAAGCCAGACAATAGCTTGCCGCCTGTTGATGGAGAAGAGCCACCGCCGGTTGATCCGCCTCCTGGAACCATTTGGCCGCCGTTGCCTCCCACTATTCCTCCTGGGAAGGTGATTGCGCTTGTGGCGATTTCAGGCGTTGGATATCGTTATGCGGTTTTGACGGTGCCGCCGCCGAAACCTGGGCAGGGCTTGCCTGCTGGTGGACAACGCCCGCCAGTTCCTCAACCGAAAACGTAAAATAAAATTGGGCGCGCTGCTTCGGTGGCGCGCCTTTTATTTGGAATATTAAGATGCGTGTCATAGTAACTGATGAAAAAAACGATATAGTATTTTCTTATGCTTCACCAGAACGTAATCCTGATGAAGAAAATACTATGTGTTCAATTAATGATAAAAAAGAAGTTATTTCTGAGTTAGCTGAATGCATTCAAATTTTATGTGATACACAATTTCCAATGTGAATGTAATGGCCGAAGCTCAAATAGAAGGCCAAGGTGGTGGATTATTTGGTGGCTCCCCTATAGGGACGCCATTAATGAAGATTTTGATGGCTGATAATATTGAATTAGGGTCTAGTGCATCATACGAACTCTGCAAACTTATCTATTCTTATCATCCTTATGGCGCAAAACTTGTTGATGTGCCGGTTCAATTGGCACAATCTCAGGGGCGCAACATAAATATCCCAGGATCACCCGAAGATCGCGTAAGAAAAGCGTTTACAGATGAATGGCAACGAATAGATGCAGATAGAATTATTGCAAATGTGGTAAGATTAGCAAGAATTTATGGAATTTCATCTGTAGCGTGTATGATTCCTAACGAAGATCCTTCAAAACCGCTGGATTATGCTAGTTTAGCTCAAAAACCTATGACTTTTAACGTTTTTGATCCACTAAATACAGCTGGAAGCTTAGTTTTAAATCAAAATCCAAATTCTCCGACATTTTTGAAGCCAATTACTATTTCTGTTCAAGGACAAGCCTATCATTTCACGCGAACTTGCATTTATCAAAATGAAGATCCAATTTATCTTGATTATACTACTTCAGCTTGGGGTTATGTTGGCCGTTCTGTTTATCAGCGCGCGCTTTATCCACTTAAATCATTCTTACAGTCGATGATTACAGACGATTTAGTGACTAAAAAAGCTGGAGTTGTTGTCGCAAAGCTAAAAGCACCAGGTAGCATCATAAATAATGTGATGCAACAGATTGCTGGCATTAAGCGCGGTATGCTTAAGGAGGCGATGACTGGTTCTGTAATGAACATTTCAATAGATGAGTCAATTGAATCATTAAATCTTCAGAATATCGATAATTCTTCCAAGACTGCCAGGAAAAATATACTTGAAAACATAGCAGCAGCAGCTGGAATGCCAGCAAAACTTGTGAATAGTGAGACATTAGCAGTTGCCTTTGCTGAAGGTGAGGAAGATGCCAAAGCAATTGCGCGCTACATAGACAAATTACGTGAATCAATGCAGCCTTTATACACATTTTTTACCAGAATAGTACAACATAGAGCATGGAATTTAGAATTTTATGAGACAGTTCAGAACGATTTCAAGGATGAGTACGGAAAAAAGAGCTACAATCAAGCATTTATAGAATGGTCAAATCACTTCATTGCGATTTGGCCATCTTTGTTGACTGAACCTGACTCTGAAAAGATAAAAGTAGCGAATGTCAAGCTACGATCTGTGATTTCTATGCTAGAATTGTTGCTTCCATTAGCTGATGATGATAATAAAGAGACTATTTATGAGTGGGCAGCCGATAATTTTAACGATTTGAAAGCAATGTTCCCATCTCCTTTGGTATTAGATTACAAGAAAATGGCGAAATTTAAGCCTCCTGTGGAGGCAGGAGCCGGTGGCGCTCCAGGGCAACCTGGTAAACCGCATTATAAGTTGGGTGAATTGAGTAGAAGTGGCTCTACAAGAGTTGATTCTTTAGAAGATGCTGTTATTGATTATCTTCAAGAAGTTGAAAATCGAAAAAATAATGCAAAACGATTGTCAACACAGCAAACAACGGAGGCTCAATAATGCCTTGTCCAGACAAACATCTTGAAAAACTAGATGCGATGTTGGATTCAGCATTTAAGTCATCTAAAAAAGATGAACTTGAAGAGCCCAAAGACGATAAGAAAGATAATGAAGATAGAGACGAATTGCGAACCGGAGCATTGAGTAAAAAGAATCCATCCTAATGGAGACTATTTATGCATCCGGGATCATGTTTGTCACCTCTGACAAGAGGGCATTATTTCTTGAACGTTCAGAATACGGAGATTATGCTGGACATTACGACTTACCTGGTGGTAAACGAGAATCAGGAGAAAGCTCCGTCGAAACAGCTATTAGAGAGTGTTCAGAAGAGATTGGATTTCACCCTTCTGGAGAATTATTTGAACTCTCCCGTAGAAAAACCACAATAGAAGGAGATAGTGATAATCCAACTAGAGTTGTAGACTATACGACATTTATTCAAGAAATAGATAAGAAATTTAATCCTCCAAAACTAGACAAAGAGCACTTATCTTATGTTTGGGCACCACTAAATGCTCCACCAGAACCATTACATCCTGGTGTGGCAATAACGATTCAGAAATATTTTGCTAATGAATTAGGTATCGCTAAATTAATGCAGGCAGGTGAGTTAACCTCACCACAACATTATGCTAATATTACTCTATTTGATATAAGAATAACTGGTACTGGATTATCGTATCGAAGTGGTATCAAAGAACATGTGTGGCGCGACAAAGGTATTTATTTAAATGATGAATTTTTACAGAGATGCAATGGGCTCCCTGTAATATTTGAACATCCTGGTACATCAACATTAAATACTAAAGAATATGTTGATAGAAATGTCGGTTCAGTATTTATTCCTTATATTAAAGGTGATGAAATTTGGGCAATCGTCAAAGTATGGGATGAACATGCCGCAGAATTAATGGAGAAAAATCAATTATCCACTTCGCCTTGTGTAGTTTTAACTGGCGATGATCAAAAAATAAGGCTTAAAGGTGGTAGTAAATTATTAATTGAAGGTGAACCAAAATTACTAGACCATATAGCAATCTGTTTCCAAGGAGTTTGGGACAAAGGTAGACCGCCGAGTGGCGTTTCAACAGTGACCGCAGGAGATTTGGTTATGGCAGATGATGATAAAGCTGCGGCTCTTGAAGCCGCTCGTAAGGCTGATGAAGCAAAGGCAAAGGCCGATGCTGAGGAAAAGGAAAAGGCTGATAAGGCCAAGATGGATTCTTATTTCTCATCGTTTAAGGATTCATTGATGGCTTCCGTTAAAGATTCAGTCAAGCAGACTGTAAGCGATGCTTGGGATGAAAAGGAAAAAGCCAAAGAAGATGCAGCAAAGGCTAAGGCTGATGCTGATAAGGCTCGCCAAGCTATGAGTGATGAAGAAAAAGCAAAGGCTGATGAGAAAGCAAAGGCCGATGCAGAAGCCAAAGCAAAGGCTGATGCAGAAGCCAAGGCTAAAGCTGATGCTGAGGAAGCAGAGAAGAAGCGAGCTGATGCTTTGGAGGAAGTTCGCAAAAGCGTTGCTGATGTTGCAGCTAAACTTCCGCGTCAGATGACAGACGCAGATTATGCTGCGATGGCTGATTCGCAAGTCAGAGCAGATCGCATTTATGCCATGCATGGTGAGCGTGCGCCTCGTCCTCTAGATGGAGAGACGCTTATGGGCTATCGTCGCCGTATGGCTAACGATCTGAAGAAACATTCTCTAGCTTGGAAAACCATCGATCTGAAGGTTATCTCAGACGATACAGCATTTGGCAATATCGAAAATACGATTTATGCTGATGCTGAGCAAGCTGGGTTGCATCCAGAAATTATTGGCGACGATTTCCTTCGCGAGATCGTACGTGAGGATGCTACTGGTCGCAAGATCAAGGAGTTTGTTGGTAAACCCTCTGCTTGGATGAGTCAATTCTCTTCTCCGAAGCGGAGGTTAGCTGGCATCAGAAACCACAACTGAGCGCAACAAAGGAGCGTTTCACAGTAATTAAGGAGCTTTTGTGTCATGATCTCGATTAATCCTGTTATCACAACTAATGCTGCGGGAACCTTTACCACAAACCTTGATGGTATGATTCAAGGTATGGCAATGGATGATCCTGCAATCAGGTTCCAATTGACAGGCGGTCAATTGGCAGGAACAGAAACGCTGCCAATGTTTGGTGGCGTTCCTATTACTGAATCTATTCCTACACCTGTGAATATTGGTACTCCGCCTGTACCAACTCTTCCTGATCCTGCACTGCAAAATTCTATTCGTCGTGCCACAGCAGCTTTGGCAGCAACTGGAATTAGCGTGTTTAATCAGAATCATGCTATGATTAATAGCCCGCAGAGTCCAGTTCAGCAAGCTGATCCTGGAATGCTAGTCAACTTCTATAGGTTTGGAAGTCGTGCGCGTATTGCGATGGCTATGGATCCAGCGCTTGTTCTTCAAGGCGTAATCGTAAATGCACTTCCGCTTTTCTATCTAATCGCAAGTGGTTGGATTGCTGCTGCTGGTGATATTGCACTTCCTCCTGTCAATATTATTGGATACAATGTCGGTAATTCAATGACAGTTATCTATACCGCTGCAACTGGTTTTTGCACTTGGAATCGTCAAGGTAGCTGTATCCTTCTGGAAGTCTAAAGTTATCGAAATCCACTAAACTCTGCTAACTTTGCTATAACTGAGGCGCGTCCCGCCTCCAAACATGAGGTGAACTTAACATGGCTGGCGCCACTCCGTCATATGTAATCGTTAATCCTTCGTTCATTGAGCCTGGTATCATCCTGCCCTATGTGCAAGCATCTGGGGCTTTTAATACTTTGGCTGGAGCTGATCCTCTTGTCAGATTGTCAGATGGTGATCTTTATGTTTACATGAAGCGCCTCGACGTTCGCACGAGAATGGCAGCTGGGCAAGCTGCTTATAATCAATTGCCCAGCGTTTCTGTCGCGCTCTCAATGATCAGCACCGCAAGCTATTTGCTGCGCGTCCGTGCTGAGTATGATCATCACGATACCGCTGCTATGGGGCAGTGGGGTCTTAATATGGTTGAGGCGCAACGACTTGGTATGCGTCAAGGCCATTTCCAATTGGCGCGCAACGCTCTGCTGTATGGACTTAATCCTATCAATGGAGAGGGTCTTATCAATGCACAAGGAGCCACTGCTGTTCCTCTGCCGCCTGATAGCAACGGTAACAATACTGTTGTTACCTATGATAATGGCGAGCTTGGCGTATGGCTTCTCACACAAATCTCTGCTCTCAAGACACGATGCAATCAACTCGGAATTGGTCGCAGTTTTGTTATTCTTGGTCCGCAGAGAACTCTGGCGGCAATGGAATATCAAAATATCGTCCAAATTGTTCAGTTCCAACGCGAAGGCGCAGGTTCTGTGACAACTAAAGGAATGTTGGATAATGTTCTCTCTATGAATGATGACGACATTGCTTGGTGTTACGATGATACTTTGATTGGTAAGGGCGTTGGTGGTGGCCAAAACGATGCCGTTATTCTTGTTATGCCTGAGGTGAAGAAGCCTGTGGGAACAAGAATCAACACGAATGAAATTGCCAAGATCGCACCTGGTATCGAGGCTTGCACGTTGATGTATGCTGATATGGCAGCGCCCAGAGAAATTCCTACTCCGCTTGCAGGTGGTGCCATTGACGTTCTCTCCGAGTGGCGCATCACGAGCGGTTGGGGCGTTCGTCCTGAAGCTATTACTATTATGACACTTCAATATCAGTAATTGTCCGGCAGTCTCCCGTAGAATGTGCTGGATGATCCTTGGGCGGTCTCGGGAGTTGCTACCTCCTCTGAGACCGCCCCTGAGGTAGCAAGGATAAATAAAATGCGTATGTTCATCGCTAATGGAACACATCAAAATATTGATTTCCAATATCGTTTACCAGAATATAAAACGTACAGAATGCAAACTATCCCAATTGGTGGACAAATTAGAATTTCTGGAGAATTAAACGAAAAGCAAATTGATATTATTGCGCAATTTCATGCGTCATACGGAATGGTAAGATCGAATGAATTATCTACTTTTAGTGGTTATTATATCCCATATATATATTCTATTGACGAACCAATATCAGAAGAGACTATTGTTGAATTGATTGTTCACAATAGAGAAGTTAATAAGGTAAATGGTGAAAAGCTTCGTGCTGAAGCAGCAGTTGCAGTAAACGCAATGATTGAAGAAAATGCTGGAGAAAAACTTACAAGTTTTGAATTTGAAATTACAGAAAAGCCTATGAAGGATCGTGATCCTACAATTGCTGAAAAAATTGTAATTACTCGTGATAAAGAGAAAGGAGCGCCACAAGGCCCGCCAAAGAGCCCAATAAGTGCAATAACTGATTTTATGCGTCCTAAATCAAAGAAATCAATATTCTAATGTCTTTACAATGGATTGCACCACCAACTCTAGCAGGATATATTAATTGGGTACGCCAGATAATGGGCGTGCCAGATGTAGTTCTTGCTGACGATAGTATTTATTTAGAAATGTCTTATGATATAGCATATGAAATTGTAAATCGTTATATCTGGGCTGTAAATCCTGGTATATTCACTGTTGCAGTTTATAATTTGGCAGGAGATTATTTAGTCAATATAGCACAAGATGATCCTTCATTACCACCTCCAGATAATACATATTGGACAGATTTGCGACAGTCAATGCAGATTAATAGTTTTATTCCTGGTTTAATAAACCAAGCTTCTGATCAAGGAACTTCGGCAGGAATGAAGCTATTATCTAGTATGGAAAATCTTACTGTTGGAGATCTTCAAACTCTTAAGACGCCGTGGGGCCGCGTCTATTTAGGTATTGCTCAAAGCGTTGGATCTATGTGGGGTCTAACATTCTAATGGGCTATCCTAATGACAGAAGAAATCCAGCAGGTGCAATACCAATTTATATTGTTCCTACACCCACACCTGGGCCGCCGTGGCCTAATAAACAGGATACTGGTGCAATACCTATAAATATGGTAGCTGCGCCAACAACGGCAGGTTCAGGAGCAATTCCAGTTTATATAGCTACAGGACCAAATCTTCCTGATGCTCAAGGTAGATGGCCTAATGACCAAGCAATTTCTGAAGGTGCTATACCTTGTTATAATTCGCCAATAGGAATGCCAGTATGGGATGCTGGCGCACCACCTGTTGGAGTTCCAATTAATATTATTCCTCCAATAATTACTCCTGTTGGACCTGCTATCGTTGGGACTTTATTATCTGTAAGTACCGGATTATGGACAAATAATCCTACATCTTATTTTTATGGTTGGAGACGAAATGGAGCTACTATTCCTGGCTCGCCATTAAATACCTATACAACAGTCGCTGCTGATGTAGGAACAGTAATTGATGCAATTGTTCAAGCAATGAACTCTGTTGGCGGTGGTATTGCCTTACTTTCATCTAATCAAATTTCTGTAAGTTAGGAGTGCATGATGCCTCAAGTAACGCAATATGCCCGTATGCCACGATGGGAATATTGGAAATACGATGTTCCATTAGGAACGATTGGTGCACCAAATCCACCCGAGCTTCCTCCTCCAACCGGAGAAGAACCTCCTGTTGAAGAACCTGGGCAGCAACCTGGTAGGCTTAGACCGCCGCCACCAGTTGAAACTTCGCCATTAACTGGAGAAACCTTTACTGTTAGGGCTCCAAGAAATGTGCCACCTCCAAGACGACCTCCTCCAGTAAGAGGTGGATTTTAATGCCACAAACAGCACCAGGGCCTGCTGCTAAAGGTGGTGTTGCATCCTTTACCAATAGAGGCTATGCTGACCAAAGTGGTGGAGGTGGTACGCCTGGTCCTGAAGGCCCAGCCGGTCCTGCTGGCCCTGCTGGCCCTGTTGGCCCTTCTGGGCCTCCTGGCACTGCTGGTACTGATGGTGCCACCGGACCTGCCGGACCTGCCGGTCCTCAAGGACCAATAGGAAATACTGGTCCTGCATCTTTTCCTGATGCGCCTAATGATGGACAAATGTATGTTCGTCAAAGTGGTGCTTGGGTAGCAGTCACTATACCGTAGGAATAAGTCTATGATTAAGAGAGTAGACTGGCGCGGCCAAACAAAACAACCTCCACAATTAAAATCTGTTACTACATATAAGAATGTATCTCCATATGCAATTATTGATTTTCCAATTAATCCAAATATCGGAGATCAATTTTTAGCGCCTAATGGTTGCACTTACGAGTGGGATGGGTATGTTTGGATGGGCGTTGCAGGAAGTACGCCAAGTGGCGGGCTCAATGTTCCAATTGATCCATTACCTCCTGCTGGTGCACAACCAGGGCAATTGTGGTGGCGTAATGACCCAGATGGTAATTTATATATTTTGTATAGCGATGGAACTTCTACGCAATGGGTTCCTGCTGGACAGCCTTTAGTTGGTCCAGCTGGACCTCCTTCGTTTCCAGATGCACCGTCTGATGGACAAATGTATGTTCGTCAAGATGGAGCGTGGGTACTCTTACCGCCATGACAAATATACTTAAATTGCATATGGGTTTTATTAATACCCCATATACTCAAGAAACGAAGACACGCCCAGCTACCTCTGCTAAATTGGAGGAAAAACGTAAACGTAATCGTGGTTTTAGTAAAACTATGACAGCTCAAAGGGTAGCGAGTATTCTTGAAGGAAAATATGGTATTGTTGAAACATTTCAGAAAATTTATGATGAAGAAATCAATAATATTATACATGAAGGATTTAAAGAAATTGCAGAAAAAACGATTTTGGAAAGAAAAGGTCAAACTAGAACATCATTAAAAAATTTGATGAAACCAAGTACAAAACAAATTGAAGGTATGTTTAAATCATTTTTAAGGGCTGAGGAAATGAATGGTATGGCTTCTGGCGTTCCTACAAAAGCTTCATTTGGTAAACAGCGTAAACATGGCATGAGTATTAAACCACATTCTTCATTCATAAAAACAGGTATTTATATGGCTAGTTTTAGAGCGTGGATAGAATGAAACATTCTATATTGCCATACGAATATTGGATTTGGCAAGCTGCTAAACAGAGATGTATTAACCCATCTAATGTAGCATATCAAGATTATGGTGCAAAAGGAATTGATATGTGTGAAAGATGGGCAAATTCCTTTGAGGAATTTATAAAAGATATGGGTCCAAAGCCGTCAAAAGATTTAACATTAGAAAGAATTGATAATAATGAAGGTTATTATCCTTGGAATTGTATATGGGCAACTAGAACTGTTCAAAATAGAAATAGGAATAAAGAATATGGTAAAACTCGTCCTAGAGATAGAGATGGAAGATTTATCTAAATGGTTACTGTAAACGAAGCTGCCAATAACGCGAAAGGACAACTTGCTGCTGAATTAGCTGCTGGCGTTAATTTTCTTTCAGAAAGTACACAAATTCAATTTTTGTTATATAAGAAATTGGTATTACCGTTAGATGGTTATGTATTCTGGGTTCGAGCTAATTTGGCGCCGCCTGTACCTGTTGAACCAGATCTAGTGATGATTGCAGGATCTTTGCATTATTCGACAGAAATTGAACAAGAAGAAGATGCCACAATTGCATATAATACTGTTGTATTCACAGCATTAAATCCGATTGATTTATTTCAAGATATGAATCCACAATATATTTATTTAGCTACTTATCAAGGTATTCGGTTTGCTTTTAGTTCTCACGGCAAATACTATCAGCAAGCAGGTTTATGGCATTATTTGGGTGTTGCAGTAACATCTATTACTGATATACAAATTATTGATGATTTATCACAATTACCAGAAGAACAAATAGTATCTAATTCATTGCCTATTTGGTTAGCAATGTCAACTTATGTTCCGCCTTATCCAGGTTTTCGTTGCCCATTTATAATGTATCCATCATTTTTGGTACCTCAGAACGAAGCGCCTCCATATGCTTCTGTCCATATAGAAGATACTGAAGCATTGGAATCTGTTGCTATGTTAGGGCCACATTTAGAGAGTAGTCAATTAGTATGTGAAAAAGTTAAAGTAATAATCTATGGTGCAGATAATTGTGATATTATTACTTTTTTAAATTTTGTTATTCAATATAGCTCAGACTATAGTTACATTGGTTTAATGAATATGCCGATTGTACGTGATGAAAAACGGGAACAATCTGAATTACAAGTTATAGCTCAAAAGAAATCAATAGAGTTTAAGGTCTCATATCTGCAAAACTGTGTGCGCGACATAGCTCGTCAATATATTACGAAATGTTTAGTTCAAGTTGAAACATCAAATCCTTTTAGTAGGACGTTTGTAAAAGTTGATCCACTTATCCCTGCTCATCCACTTCCGTAAGGAGAAACTCAATGTCCGCCCTTGACCCGAACGCTATTGTAACAGTCACAGTTTCTACTATTCTTGCACCTTTTCCATCAGGTTTTCAGCAAACTGGTGCAATTGTGTCGTTTGGCGGTACTAATCAGCCTACCGGCTCAGCAAGCCTTTTGACGCAATATTCCGATTTGGAAGCAATTATTTCTGATCCATTTCCTATTCAAGATGCTGTTTGGGCTACTGGCACAGTTACTGTTACAACTCCTGTTCCACTTCCTGTGTCTGTAGGTGGTGTTGGTAGTGTAATTCCACTGCAAATTAGTGGATTTACGCCTCCTGGTTATAATGGTACATTTGATTGCACAGTTACTGGGGTTGATGAATTTACATATCAACTTGCTACCGATCCTGGTCTTGCAACAGTTATCGGTGAACTTCAATTGTATGCAGCGGCTGAACTTAATGCCCAAGTTGCAACGTTCTTTAGGCAAGGAACGACTACGACTGTCACAGTTCTTGAATTAGGTTTTGGATCTGCTGGCATTACTGATCAAGTTGCGAAAATGGATATTTGGTTGGCAAATAATACTCTTTCTTATTATGGTTATTTAATGCCAGAAGAATGGGGATATGCAGCTAATATCCCGTTGGTTCTTCAAACTTTTATGCAATATACAAGTCCAGAAGCTATGACTTATTTCTGGCTTACGCTTACTGAACCTGCTGCTGTTGGCATGATTCCTCCAGATTGTAAATCTGTTATTCAACTTCTTGAGGCGCCAACTGTTCCATTAGCTAGACAAGCATCCATTCCTGGTGAATATGCAGAATTCACTATGGCTGGTATGTTCTATTGGGGAATGCAGTATCGCGCCACTGCTGTTACGCGTGTTGCTCCAATGTGTTTTAAATATATCTTTGGTGTTACTCCTTATCCATTGCAGAATAATGGACCATTTCTTGTGGATCTTAAGCGACAGTTCTGTAATTATATTCAAACAGGCTCAGAAGGTGGTATCAACTATACCAATGTTTACGAAGGCGTTACTGCTGATGGTTTCGATTACTTTAATTGGTGGTGGACTATCGATTGGGTCCAACTTCAAATCAATCTTAATTTGTCGAATGCCATTATTAATGGTGCTAACAATCCGTTGTCACCATTGTACTACAATCAATTTGGCATTAACTTCCTAGAAGCTGTTCTTGCTGGTGTGATGACTAGCGGTGTGCAGTTTGGGCTAGTTAATGGTCCTGTTGTGCAAACAGGATATGATCCCGCAACACTTTCTCAGCAAATTCAGCTGGGCACATTTGGCGCAACGTGTAATGTGAATGCTGTGCCATTCCTAACTTATACTGCTGATAATCCCAGCGATTACGGTATAGGAGAATATGACGGACTTAGTGTGCTGTTTATTCCGTCACGCGGTTTCGTCCACATTCTTGTGAGTGTTGTCGCGACTAATATCGTGACGATCTAAATATAAGATCATAGGAGGTACTAATGCCTGGTAATCCAAATGTTCAACAGGGTACGCTTAACCGCGTAAAGGCTAATATTCAAATACCAAATGTTCAAAATGGAGCATTAAATATTACCGCTCCATATCTTGGAAAGGAAGGAATCAGACTTGCCCTAGAGGGCAATGCAACTGATTATTTTCCATCCATGACAGGTGCTGTTCCTTCGCCTGTTCCGTATCAAATTTGTACTCTAACAATCAATTTGCTCAAATCACAACCATTTGCGCAAAATTTCAAGTCTACATTTGAAAACTATACACTTTTGGGTGATATAACTGTTTATCCAGATGTGGGTGTACCAGCACCATCAGGTGTGGTAGCGCCTGGATCATCTTTGATTTTACAACCATATTATATTAAAAATGCGGTTCTTGAAACAGTTCGAGAAATGTCTTTCGCTGGTGAAGAACCGCTTTATGTGGTAACAATCAAAGGTTACTACGAAGTTAACAGCTTGATGTTCGATCAATAAAGCTGAGGCAAAAAGAGGTAGCAAATGTCAATCTCTATCAATAAGAAGCTTAATCTAGTTCTACCCATAGAATTAGATGAGAATAGCAAAATATACTTTCATTCTATACCAATTAGTAGGGAGGTATTTGAAGCGAATTATTTGCTATTGACAAGAACAATGTCAAATCTTTATGCAAACGGAATAGGACCATCCATGTCGCCGCGAGTAGCGGCGTTAGCTTTGCGTGACGCTGCAAAAGAAATGAATAATGAAAAAGATATTAGTGTTAATTTAAGAAATGAAATTGAACGTCTTACTAATGTAATAATGCCAAGTTTAAATGGTGGAGGATGGCAAACGTTACCATATGTGGAGGTAAAAAACAAAAAACTTGTTGATGACCAAATATTGATGGAGGTTGAAAACGCTATTGTATATTTTATTGTGGCCTCAGCTCTACACTTAAGAAGCGAACTACCAATGGCGTATCAGGGATTAACTGGAATTTGGAAAGCGGAAACTATATCATCGAGTGCTACGGAATACATGCATTCTTTGCAGACGTTGACTCCGATCGTCAATACTGGAGAGAAACAACAAATGATGGGCCAACCGAAACCGCCGGCTCATGTAGCGTCGTCCATTCCATCTTAGAATTCTTATCATCCCAAGGTTTTAAGGAGTATATGTATTATCTTGATCTTGAATATTATAGTGCGTTAGAATTTCGTCAACGGTATCTGAGATGATGTAAGTGCCTGAATCAGTCTATGAAATTAAAGTACAAATGGAACAAGCCTCTAAAGGGCTTGATGATGCTGTTGCCAGGGCTGTTCGATTAGAACAAAGTCTTGCTGATGTAACAAGAAGATTAGGAGAAAATAATCAAGCAACTAAAACTACCAAAATATTTTATGATCAAGCAGCCGCGGCTGCTGAGAAATTATGGGTAAATCAACAAAAAGAATTGAATAAAATTGAGACAATAGTTAAAAGGCTAGGATTGAATATCAATAATGATCTTATAGGCAATGTTAATAAATTTGGAGAATCAATTGATAGAGCAGGTAAAAAATTTGATACTAGCATTGTTGGTAAATTTTCTAGAATTGAACAAGAAATTAAAAAAGCTGAACAAGCTGCTAAAAGACTTGAAGCTTTAAAAACAGCAGAGCAAAAAGATCCAATGATAGGCCCTATGCAAAGGGCCAAATTTGGAATATCTCAAGGTACACAATATCCATCAGCAGGAGAATTGGGTCAAAAACCACTTTGGGCTACACCAAAAGTTGAAGAACAACAGCAAACGCTTACTGAAAAAATATCACGTTTCTTTACACAATCACATAAGTCTAATCCAGAACATAATAAACTCATTAATGATTTAGGAAATAGTGCGCGTGTTGCTAGAGGTATAGGAGGTGGAGGAGTACATTATGGTTTAATAAGTGGTATGACTGGATTGTTGCGCAGCTTTTTGCTCGCACCGTCTGGTATTCAATTAATATCGTTAGTAGCTGGTGCAGCGATTATATCAGCTGGCGCAGCTATTGCTGTAGCCGAACCAGTATCAAGGAGAGGAAAAAGAGCGAGAGAATTTGGTCAAGGATATGGTGCATTTGAAGCTAGTGAATATGCATTTTCACCGTATATGGATGTTGGTGCTGCTGCGGCAGCAACACGCGCAGCAGTAGATCCAACATCTCAACAACGTATAGCAATGGGGATGTTAGGATTAAATTATCAAGCAGAATCCCAAAAATCTAATGCGCAACAAATGGCAGATCAAAATCTTGCCTTTAAAAGATTTTCAGAAACTATGTCAAAAGAAAATTTGGAGGCTCTTCGCCATAATACTCCACTTGGCACTATGATAACTGATGAAAGAGCTTGGGGTATTTACGGCGCACCAAAAAAAGATCTTGAAGAAAGAGCTAAACAAGCAGCTGAAGATGAAAAAAGATTTTCTATGCCTCCAGAAACTGTTAAAATTTATACTGATTTAAATTCCGACTTAGAAAGATTTGGATTATCTCTTGAAAATCTTGTTGCTAAAAATTTACTTCCGTTTGCTAGTGCTATTGATAATGTTATTAAATGGTTAATAATATGGAATACTACACCTCAAAAAACTTTAGAAGTTCCAAAAGAAAGTTGGGGAGAATGGTCAAATCCAAAAAATTGGTTTAAAGGGAATGAAGAAAAAACTAAAAAAATGCCACCTATGCCTGGTTTCCAAACTGGAGCATATAGCGTTCCTGAAACTGGACCTGCTATGCTTCATGCAGATGAACTTGTTATGCCAGCAAAAGAAGCATCTGCTTTTCGTGATATGTTAAAAGGTGGAACAACAGAAGGTAATAAAGATTTTGGTGAATTTAATCGACAACTTATGGAAAGTTCAAATATTTTAGTTGATTTTAATAGGGAAATCATACCATTAAAAGATAATATGGGAGCATTAAATGAAGAAGTTAATTCTGGAAAATATTTAGCAGAAAGATTTGGAGGAGGAGGCGGTGCAGGTGGTGGAGGCGGAGGTGGAGGTGGCTTAGAAAGTGGCGTAGCTCCAATTTATTCTACTGGCGGTATTGGAGGTGCTGGCGTACCAAGAACTCTTGGTGAAGGTACAATTGGTAGAGGTAGTGGTATTTCTAGTAGTGGTCTTGGTATTGGTAAAGGTACTACAGAAGGTGGCGGCGGCGGCGAATCAAATGTAATTGATACTAAAGCACCAGAAATATCGCAATTGCCTGGTGATAAAACATGGGGTGACTACGGAACGCGCGCTAATAATCCTGGCAATTTGAATTATGCAGCTTGGGAAGGCGCAGCAAGCAAATATAGTTATAAAGATCCACATACTGGTGGAATGCATACAATGGGTGTGTTTAAGACCATGCCAGAAGGTGTGGCAGCAGCCTATAAATTGATGGTTCGTAACCAAGCAAAATATGGTAATACTGTTGCTGGCGCGCTACACGGGTGGGCAGAAAATTCTTATATTGGTCCATTAGCAAAAGCAGCTGGAGTTGGTCCAAACGATGCTTTTGATGTTTCTAAAATGGATCCAGATAAAGTTGCTAGTCTTTTGCAGAAACAATTTGGTTTTGAAGGACGAAAAGGTTCTCACACTGCAACTCGCGAACAAATTCTTGCTGGAGTTAATCTTGGACGTGGCATAGGAGATGATGGAAAAGCAATATCAACATTTAATGCTGGTGGCGGAAGTAGTGGAGGTGGTGGCGCTTCTGGGAGTTGGGAGCCAGGTAAACCTATTCCAGGAGGAACAGGTTTTGGTTCTCAACTCGGCACAGATGTAGGAATGAAAGCAGTCGATCCTGATGAAAGGGAAAAAATTAATGCTTATATGAAAGAGGCAGGTATTCCGGCGACTTCTGAAAAATATGCTTGGTGCGCTGCTTGGGTTAATGCTCAATTAGCGCATGAAGGAGTAAAAGGTACTGGTGCATTAAGTGTAGATTCATTTAGAAATTGGGGTAAAGCAGAAAATCCAGAACAAGCCAAAGTTGGCGATGTTATGATAACTAAAGGTGGGAGCCACGTTGGTAGATTTGAAGGTATGGATCCAAAAACTGGATTAGCTAAATTTTATGCAGGTAATGAATCAAACAGAGATGAAGGACCAAATCCATATGGTGTAGGTATTCATCATGGATGGGGAAAGGTTGGTGAACGAGAAGTAGATCCTAATCAATTCATATTTCGCGGCGCCACAGATGAGATGATAGCAGCATCTAAACGTAATGAAATGAAAAATCAGGTTGCTGGATATGTGCCTAAAGATAAACCAGCTAAAGAAACTCAAAATTTCCAGCAACCAAGTAGACCTGGTAATACAGGTAAAATGTCAAGTATGAATGATGCAAGTTTATTTCAACACATGGATAAAGGCAATCATTTAACGATATTTAATAAATCTGGTTCAGACATTAATCTTCAAACAGCTATGCTTGGAACAGCAAAAGGTAATTTTGCGTGAGATACTATGCTATAGTTATCAACGCAGGAGTAACTACAAACGCGTCAAATATTATAAATGGCGCTGCATCTTTAGCTGGTTTATCATCAACTGCTGTTGCAAATGCAATTCCTGCATCAATTCAAGCGATATCAGCAGCAGCTTCAAATCCTTTTGGCGCGCAATGGTGTAGTGTAGTTAATGGCGTAAATGACCCTGGCGCGCTAAATATTGAATTTGATATTGAATATACTGCTGGTTCTTCGAATGGATCAGTTAAAATATATGGAATTCCACAAAGCGTAATTTCTGAATCTACATATTTGACAGGTATGGGAATTCAATTATTTGGTGGATTTACAGAAGGATTACCATTAGCAAATGATCAAGTTCCACATCAAGGTCTATTAGCTAGTGGTACAATTTATCCTGCTTTTGGCAATTGGACAGGAAATGAATTAAGTTTAGAATGTATCATAACTAATATAATTAATGGACAAGGCGGTCCTACTGATGTAAAGAATATTATTCATAATATGCCACAAGGTACACCATTATCTTCTGCCATACAAAGTGCTCTTTCAACAGCTTTTCCAAATTCTAAGTTTTTGGTTAATATTAGTAATTCACTTAAATTGAATTATCCAGATCAAGGATTTTATCAAAGTATAGAGCAATATCAAAATTATGTTAAACAATTAAGTCATGATCTTCTTGGTACGCCTAAAACTACAGGTTATCAAGGAGTGCAGATGTTTCCAACAGGATGGGGTAATTATTTAGTTAGTGACTTTACCAATATGGGTTATTCTATTCCTATCCAATTTGAGGATTTAGTTGGGCAACCTACATGGATTGATGTTAATACAATTCAAGTTAAAACTGTTTTAAGATCTGATCTTAATGCTGCGTGGAATGGCGGAAATAATGTTTCTATTACTCTTCCATATAATATTCCAGTAACTACTGTAAGTCAGAGTGCAGCATTAGGTTTCAATTCACCTGGACAAGGCAATAATAATTATCAACATGGAAATGCTCTTTTATTTAGTGGTCAATGGATAGTAAATAAAATTAGGCATATTGGAAAATTTCGACAACCTACTGGTACTGATTGGGTTACGGTTATTAATGCTATTTCAGATACTTTTTCTCAAGGATTTCCTGGAATGCAAGGTATCGCACAAACAGGTGGTATACAAACATTCATACCGAGTGGTGGCCCGCCAGGCGGTATTGGACTGCAATAATGCTCAATTTAATTCAATTGTTATATCAAATAACTCCAATATGGTTCCAAAACGGTATTGCTTCTAATATTATTGGTGGATATTTACCTATACTTTCAATTGTTAATCCTGAAGTTTTTAATGCATTAGTATCAGGAAATACTGCTACATTAGCTCCAGATTGGAATTTTGAAAATGCTTTTGGAATTTTTAATACATCTGCTGGAGGCTCTTTAGTAGAACAATCCATTGCAGAATATCCTTTTGCCAATTTAAGTGTAGCTGCCAATGCAGTTCTTAGAAACCCAATTAATATTTCTTTGGTAATGATGACACCTATGAAAACGGTAAATGCGTGGGCAGTAAAACAATCAACAATGACTGCTCTTAAAGCTGTTTTAGATAATCATAATAATTTAGGTGGTACATATATTGTTTTTACGCCAGCATATATTTATACTGATATGTTAATGACTAATTTGGTAGACATTTCAACAGCGCAATCTCCATTACCGCAAAATGCATGGAGATGGGATTTTACCAGACCTCTTACTACATTGCAAGATATTCAAGGAGCAGAAAGTAATTTGATAGCAAAAATTACAGCTGGTATCCAAACAGATGGATCAATAACTTCTATCGCAACAGCGCAAGGTATTTCCTCAGTAGGCAATATGGGTCTTGATGTAACAACCCCAACATTTAGCGGCGCGCCTATGGCAACATTGCCGCCATGACAACATACTATCCATTTAGTCCGACTAATAGAAAGGCACCAACATTTATAGCTACATTAGATGGGCAATATTACACTATATCTATTTTATGGAATGTATCTGCTCAACGATATTATTTGAATTGTCAATCAAATTCTGGTGTATTAATTTTTATGGTTCCTTTAGTTGAAACTGACATAGGCGTACACATATCAACATTAACTTGGGATGATAATAATAATGTAGTGACAGCAACATTGACTAAGGAACATTCATTTCCGGTTGGTGAAATTGTTAATGTTGATATTGTTCAAGCAGTTCCTACTACATATAACGGAAGTGGTATGGCAACTATTATTAGTAAAACAGCATTCACTTATCCTATGAAACAAGATCCTGGACAAATGGAACAAGGTGGAATAGTAAGTTTCTTAGTAAGTATGACAAAAAGCTATTTTAATTCAACATTAGTATATCGAAATAAACAATTTGAAGTGAGCCCGTAATGGGTGATACTTCACAAAAATTTTCGTTTATGTCGCAAGTACATAATTTCACGCGTACTAAGACTGCTGATAATCAGCAGATTCAACCTAAGACTATTCAAGGACATATATCCAAAATACTTCCTAATGATTTTGTAGAATTTACAATTGATGCAACAGGACCATTTACTTTACCAAAACTTGTTATTCCACAAGCATTTTCCAAATATCATCGAGAACCTACACAAGTTGGTGATAAAGGATATGTTGTACCAAATGATTATGCTATAGCTGGTACAGACGGAGCAGGTGGTGGAACTGCTAGTATGTATGGGCGCAGCAATTTAACATCTGGTACATATCATCCTATTAGCATAAAGAGTTTCGCACAAAGGGATCAAAATAATTTCTTAATTACTGGCGGTCCTACTGGAATAACAGCACAATCTGCTGATACAAAAACTAACATTAATATTGATTATGCTAAGGGAAAGGATAGTATAGTTCATAATTCTGTTTTGGATATGCTTCATAATGTTGGGCAAGATTTACTGCATAATGTTGAACGTAATGCAGTTAAAATTGCCAAACAAGTTATAGGTAATCAAGCTGCTACTATAAATCATGTTGCTTCGGCAGCAATGACAATTGCTAATACTAATGGTAGTATAAATCTTCTTCAACAAGGTCTTACAATAGCTGCGCCAAGCACAACATCAACATTTGATCCTTTACAGCCTCCTACACCAGGAGGTCAGACAATGGTTAATATTATTGGGAGTTTAGCGGCAAGTGTTGGTATTTCTGCACCTAGTATTGGTATTGGTTTGCCAGGATTTGAAGTGCCACCTATGACGCAACCTGTTCCTCCACAGTTGGTAAATGCACGAGTGATAGTAACCGGATCAAGAGGTGGTAATGTAGCTCTTGCATCATTACTGACAGCTCTTGTGACTTTAGGCTTGATTACGGATAATACAATAATATGAGAGTATACGGCAGAATAGTACCTGATATATTGTACCCAAATAAAAAACGTTGGGTAGAGGTAACTACTGATGAAAATGGCTTTAATGATATGGTATATTTAACTAATATGATTCAAGTAATTAAACTTAATTTGCATGAAAGTCCTTTCTGGTCGGATTGGGGCATACCTGCCCATACTTCAGTTATGACACAAATTGCTCCAGATTTTTATATGAATTTGATTCAACAAAGATTTGCACAGTATTTTATGTTATTGATGTTAACAAATTTACCCAATAGAGTTGACGAAGATGGTAGACCTGCACCAGCTTATCAATATAATGTAATTACGCAATATGGCGCTGTATTAACAGATGAGATACCATACTGATGACTGTTCTTCCACTTGTTATGGGACCTGCTGGATTAGTTCCTACGCCACCCAGACAGTTGCGCAACAATTTGGTTGCAAAGGTGGCAGCTACTAATCCTGATTATACTGCTAATCTTCCAGGTACTTTAATTGAGGATATTGTTAGTACAGATGTTGGAGCATTAATTACTACAAATCAATTCTTAGTTGATCTGGTAAATAGCGTAACTCCTTATGGAGCAAACGCATTTATATTGTATCAGCTAGGTATTGATATATATGGAATACAACCTGCTGGTCCAACAAATACTGCCGTTGATCTTTTATTTACTGGCACTCCTGGATTCATTATTATTCCTGGCTTTACTGTTACTGATGGTACTTATCAATATGTTTGTGCAGATGGTGGTATTATTGGGACAGATGGTGATTCATTACCTATCCATGCTGTAGCAACACAAGCAGGAACTTGGGGTGTACCTGTTGGAACCGTAACTGGTTTTATCACTTCTGTTCCTTTAAATGTCACTTTATCTGTTGTAAACCCAAATGATGGTATTCCTTCTACTACAAATGAGACTATGACTTCATTTAGAAGTAGAACATTAACTGCTGGCCTTGCCGCCTCTACAGGAATGGATAGATACCTTAAAACATTACTTGGAAATATACCTGGTGTAATTCCTCGTCTTGTATCAGTTAGACAAGACATTGATGATTGTAGATGGGTGATATTAGTTGGTGGCGGCGATCCTTATCAAGTAGCTTGGGCTATTTACTATGCACTATTTGATATATCTTGCTTGGCGCGCCCTACAATTGATATTGCTGGGATTACAAATGATAATCCAATTATTGTAACGACAGTAAATAATCATAATTTACTTACTGGGATGGTTGAGGAATTTACAGAAGTTACAGGGATGGAATCTCTAAATTTTAACAGTTTTCCTGTGACAGTTTTATCTGATAAAACATTTTCTGTTCCAGTAGATGGAACTATTTTAGGTCCATGGAACGGTGGAGGAATTGTTTCTCCAAATCCTATTCTTCAAGAAGTGACTATTAATAGTTATCCTGATTCTTACATTATCCCATTTATACTACCAGCACAACAACTCGTAACATTGGTTGTAACTTGGCAAGCTGATTCTCCTAATTACATATCAGTACAAGGAATGGCACAAGCTGCTGCTCCTGCTTTAGTTGATTATATCAATAGTCTCTATTGTGGAATATCTCCACTTAATATCTATGAAATGCAATGCGTATTTTTAGCATCAGTTAAAAGTCTTGTTCATTCTGAAAACATAACCTTTCTCAATTTTGCAGTTTCATTCGATGGAGTGGCGCAACAACCAATAGGTAGTTCTGGAGTTATACCTGGAGATCCAAATTCTTATTTTTATACCACTATTTCTAATGTTTCTGTAGATCAAGGCTTATGACAGA
>Ga0210396_10000612_pt1 | contig 45023 bp, 37 predicted proteins | sample IncBWH17OmetaG_FD_155466 | JGI IMG/M metagenome (GOLD analysis project Ga0210396, IMG submission 155466) | Forest soil microbial communities from Barre Woods Harvard Forest LTER site, Petersham, Massachusetts, United States - Inc-BW-H-17-O ... | reverse complement strand
GGCGAATCGGTGCTGCAGGACTCGGACGGGAAGCCGGTGGAATTCTCCATTCTCACGAGTTCCACCAACGCGGACCGCGCGAAGATGGCGGCGCTGATTCAGGATGATTTGAAGCAGATTGGAATGCGCGTGCAGGTGGTGCCGCTCGAATTTCGGTCGCTGCTGGATCGCGTTACGCAGACGAAGGAGTACGACGCATGCGTGATGGGGGTTGCGAGTTTCGATGCCGATCCGAATTCGGACATTAACGTTTGGCTTTCGAGCGGCGGGACGCATCTCTGGAATCCATCGCAGGCGCATCCTGGCACGCCGTGGGAAGCGGAGATTGACCGGCTCATCGAGGAGCAGATGTCGGCGCGGACATTTGAGCAGCGGAAGAAACTGTATGACCGGGCGCAGGAGATTCTTGCGGAGAACCAGCCGATGATATTTCTGGCGAGCCCGGACATCCTGGCAGGGGCGAAGAATTCGGTTGGTAATTTTCACCCGGCGGTTTTGGAGCCTTACGTACTCTGGAACGTGGAGCAGCTTTTTCTGAAGAGTTCGCCGGAGAATGCCACGCGATGAGCCCGGTGACGGCCAAAGCACCGAAAAAGGTGGCGAGTGCGTGGAATGACACGCGGCTCGTCAAGGAATGCCTTGCAGGCAGCGAGGAAGCCTGGTCGCTGTTGATTGACAAATACAAAGCGCTCATCTATTCGATTCCCGTGAAATATGGTCTGTCACAGCCCGAGGCGGCGGATGTTTTCCAGGCGACGTGCATGGAGTTGCTGGTAAGCTTGGCTGAATTGCGAGAACCGCGCGCGCTGGCGAAATGGCTGATGCAGGTTGCACACCACGAATGCTACCGATTAAAGCGGCTGAATCAGCGGGTGGTGAGCCGGGACGCGAAACCGGATTTGCCTGAGCCGGAGACGCCAGCTATCGCCGAAAGCCTTGTTCAGCAGACGCAGGAAGAGCAGCTGTTGCGCGAGGCGATGTCAATTTTGTCGCCGCAGTGCCGACGGCTGGTGACGCTGCTGTTTTTCGAATCGCCTTCGCGGCCGTACGCAGAGGTGGCCGAGGAACTGGGCCTCGCGGTGGGGTCGATTGGATTCACGCGGCAGAAATGCATCGAGCGGCTGCGGAGGCAACTCGAGGAACTGGGTTACTGCTGATGCCGGCGACCATCACGAAAAGCTCGAATGAGACGCTGCTCGCAGAACTGGGGCAACTTGCCACGGAAGGGGCGCGGCGCAAATTTCTTACAAAACATAAAGGCCTGATTCGGCCTGAGACCGTCGAGCAACTCGCGCGGCTCGTTGTTCAAAAAGTTCGCGTGAGCACGCAGGAAGCACTGCACGTGGCGGAGGCGGCGGTGCTCATCGCGAAGCGGATGCGCCGTAAAGATGCGCTGGCGCTCAGCCTGCGCGCTAAAGCAAACGCTCTGTATTCGTCAGGCGACTATCGTGCCGCGATTGAACACCACCAGCAGTCCTTCGAGCTTTACGAGTCTTTGGGGATTTGGAATGAGGCTGCGCGGACGCTGAGCAGCTCGATTCAACCGATGATCTTGGTCGGAGAGTACGACAAGGCATTTCAGGCAGCGGAGCGCGCGCGCGAGATTTTTGCGCGGCTGAGCGATCCGTGGCGGCTGGCACGGCTGGAAATCAACGTCGGAAATATTTATCACCGGCAAGACCGGTTCGAAGAATCCATTGCGCACTACGAGACTGCCTATACCGCTTTGATGCCGTACAAAGACGCGGAAGGAATCGCAGTTGTTCTCAGCAACATGGCGGTATGTCTGATCAGCCTGAATGATTTTCCGCGTGCGCTGGCGACGTACCAGGGGGCCCGCTCGTTTTGCGAGCAGAACGACATGCCGCTACTGGTGGCGCAAGCGGATTACAACATTGCGTATCTTTATTATCTGCGCGGAGAATACAGCCAGGCGATCGAGGCGCTGTACGCGGCGAGACGCGCATGCGAAGCCACGGGCGATGCCTATCACTTTGCGCTGTGTCATTTGGACCTTTCCGACATTTACCTGGAACTGAACCTGAGCGAGGAAGCGCGGGAGATGGCGCATGAAGGATTCCTGCGATTTGAAAAGCTGGGGATGGGCTATGAAGCCGCGAAAACACTGGCGAATGAGGCGACGGCGTATGGCCAACAGGGAAAGACGGTTCAGGCGCTGGAGCGGTTTACAAAGGCGCGGGAAATGTTTGGACGGGAGAAAAATCTCGTTTGGCCGTGGCTGATTGACTTGTACCAGGGATTGCTGCTTTTTCAGGAAGGACGCCACTTTGAGGCGCGGCGGTTGTGCGCGGCAGCGGCTGGATTTTTCGATCAAACGGCGCTCTCCGGGAAAGCTGCGCTTGCGCACTTGCTTCTCGCACGCATTGCGTTGCAAGTGGGAGACGCGGGCGAAGCAGAACAAGAAACGGAGAAATCACTTGCGCGGCTGAAAGCAGTGCAGACGCCGGTGCTGGCCTATCAAGCGCATTTGCTCGAAGGGCAGATCGCCCAGGCCCGAAACGACCGGCCTGCGGCGCACAAGGCTTACCTGGAAGCGAGAAAAGCGCTGGAAGCGTTGCGCAGCCGTTTGCAGGGCGAAGAGCTGAAAATCTCGTTTGTCAAAAACCGGATGGAGGTCTACGAAGCCCTGGTGGATTTGTATATTGCGGGAGACGGGAGGGACAGTTCCCCCGAAGAGGCGCTCGCGTGCATGGAAGCCGCGAAATCGCGAAGCATGATCGAGATGATATTTCAGAGCGGGCAAAGCCTTCCGCTGGGAGAGGCGGGGCAGAGCGACCTCGTTCGCCGGATAAGAGACTTGCGGGAGGAACTCAATTGGTACTACCACCGCATCGAGCTGGAGGAACTTCGACCCGAGGAGAAATCGGGGCAACGGCTGCAAGGATTGCAGGAGAAGGCCCAATCACACGAGAAAGAACTGTTGCGGACGTTGCGAGAGTTGCCGGCGCATGAGCGGGAAAACGCGACATTGGAGGCGCCGGCGGATTTTTCGCTCACCAGGTTACAGGCCAGTCTTCCGGCGGACGCGACGCTGGTGGAATATTTTTCAGCAGGAGACCGGCTGGTTGCCGCGGTCGTTACGCGCACGGAGATTCGAATTCTGCCGGTGACGGTGCTCTCGAGGGTGGCTCACTTTCTGCAATTGCTGCGATTTCAGCTGTCGAAGTTTCGAATGGGAAACGAATACGTGCGGCGATTTGAGCAAGCGCTCTTGCGAGCCACGCAAAGTCACCTGGAGTCACTGTACGCCGAATTGATCGCACCGCTGCGGCCGTTTTTTCAGGGGAAGCAGCTCATTGTGGTGCCTCACGGTTCGCTTCATTTCTTGCCATTCCATGCACTACGAAATGGCGCAGAGTATCTCTGCGACGCGTATGCGGTTTCGTATTCCCCTAGTGCGACGGTTTTCTCGTTGTGCCAGGAGAAAATCGCGAGCACGAGTACGGGTTCCCTGATTCTGGGAATCGCGGATGAGCGGGCGCCGGAAATCCTGGATGAGGTGAAGGAGGTCGCGGCGTTGCTGCCGCAGTCATCCCTGCACCTTGGGGAGCAAGCGACTTCTTCGTTGCTGCGCGGGAAAGGTGCGCAGAGCGGTTTGTTGCATATTGCGACGCATGGCGTTTATCGCCAGGACAACCCGATGTTTTCGGGCATCCGGCTGGGCGATGGGTACTTGAATTTGTATGACCTTTACCAGATGCGATTGAACGCCAAACTGGTGACGTTGAGCGGCTGCGCGACGGGAATGAACTTTGTTGCTGCCGGCGATGAATTGCTTGGACTGCAGCGAGGCCTTTTTTGCGCCGGGGCGACAACTTTGTTGCTGTCCTTATGGGACGTACACGATCGAAGCACTTCTCAATTGATGCAAGCCTTCTATCGAGAGTACATTGCGAACGGAAACATGGCTGACGCTCTGCAGCGTGCGATGCAAGAGCTGCGTCAGGAAAACCCCCATCCCTACTTCTGGGCCCCTTTCGTCATAGTCGGCAAACTCACTGATTCCACAAGACTTAGCTAATCGCAGATCCCCTATATTTTTTGAGCTCCTGCGGCCCCTTATGCCACGAGGGTCAACTCATCCCGTGCGCTGGGGAGCGCATAGGAGAACGAAAGGAATCTGGGGGGAAGAAATGGAACATTTTAAGACGGAGAAGTGGATCGACTTTGTGAATGAAGTTGTGAGTGCTAACGAGAAGAAGTTGATGGAGAAGCACCTAAAGGAAGGCTGCAAACGCTGCATGGAAACCGTTTCGTTGTGGCAGAGAGTTCGAGAATCGGGAGCGGCAGAAGGGAAGTATCAGCCGCCCGAGGACGCCGTCAGACTGGCCAAGGCCGCATTTGCGGGCGCTGGGCTGGCGGGTCAAAGAAAGGGAGCGGACAGCCGGATTAAGGTGCTCTTCGATAGTTTTCTGCAGCCAGTTTTCGAAGGAGCGCGATCGGCAGGAGTCAGCACAAGACAAATGCTCTATCGCGCGGACCCATATCAGATTGATGTTCAGGTGGAGGCAAAGCCAGGGAGCAACCGCATTTTGATTACCGGCCAACTGCTGGACTTGAGCAACCCGGAGATCATTGCGCGGGACACGCGGATCCTGCTCTCGAATATGCGCGGGCAAGTGGTGCACACGGTAGCGAATCAGTTTGGCGAGTTTAGCGGTGAAGTAGATAACAGCGGAGACCTGCAGATGACGTTTGCGCGCCCCGGCGGCCAACCGATTGTGATTTCGCTGCGGGAAGCGCTGGGCCGCCTGCCTGGAGGAAGGGCATGAAAGGCAATCATTTCATGCACTTACAGGGCATCGCTGGCTTGGTACGGAAGTACCAAAGCCGCTGGGAGTTTTGTTTTGTCAGGAAGACACACTCGTACTATTGGCCTGGAGAGTCTGCCCCAAGAAACTAGAAGGGCAACGAACTGCGCCAATCAACGAGAAATTCATTTGTGGGAGAGCCCCTTAGGGGTAAGCAACTATGAAACGCATAACCCTGGTTGTCGCGATAATCGTTCTTACGTTGGTTGTTCCAAGTCCGGCGGCGGCGCAAAGCCGCTACATCGTTCGCACCACGGGCGGCTTGTCCTCCGTCCTTAATCTTTGTAATCTGCTCCAATGTCAAGTTCAAGGTGGCCTGGACGGGCAGGTTGGCCAGACGTTTCTGGTGACCTCGTCGAACAACATTCTTGTGAATCTCATCAACGGAACGTTGAACTTCGTCGAGTCCTTGTTAGGGATTGTGAGCATTGAGGCCGACCGTCTCATGCCCATCCCTCAACCTTCAGTCAGCGGCATTCCCTCTGGGCTTAACGACAGGGCCCCCGTGAATTACTACGGCACGGTCGTATGGCACGGTTATGCGGCTCAGCCCGCTGCCCAAATCATCCGGCTCCAAGACGCCCAGAACGGTTTTCGGATCGGTGGTACGGGCGTCGTTGCCGTGATCGACACCGGTGTCGACGTCAACCATCCCGTGCTCCAAGCGGTTCTCCTTCCCGGCTATGACTTTACGCGCAACCAGCCGGGCGCTTCGGAGTGGCTCGACGTGTCAGGCCTGCAAAACGACAACGACAACGACGACTCTCAAAGTCAGGAACAAGGTCCTGTCGTCGTACAGCAATCCACCGCCGCCGTTCTTGATCAGTCCACCGCCGCAGTATTGGACGGTGGCCCGTACTCCGCATTTGGCCACGGCACGATGACGACGGGACTTGTCCACCTGGTGGCGCCAAGGGCTAAGATCCTTCCGCTCAAGGCGTTCTCATCGAACGGCACTGGCTATCTTTCCAACATCGTTGCTGCTCTGTACTACGCCGTTCAGAATCACGCGAACGTCGTCAACATGAGCTTCGATCTCACCTCTTCTTCCCCGGCGCTTACCCAGGCCGCTGCATATGCCAATAAGGCAGGCGTCGTTCTCGTCGCTGCCGCCGGAAACGAAAGCACCAGCGCCCCTGTTTATCCCGCAGCGCTGAACAACTACGTCGCCGGCATTGCTTCTACGACAGACTGGGACAGCCGCTCATCCTTCTCGAATTTTGGCTCTACCGATGTTTGGATTGCCGCCCCTGGGGAGAACATCATCAGCACTTTCCCTGGTGGCACCTACGCTAGCTCCTCTGGCACGTCGTTTAGTTCGCCAATCACTGCCGGCACAGTCGCTCTGATGCTCAGCGCAAAGTCGTCATCCTTAAATCAGAGCCAGGCATCCAGCGCGTTGTCTCACGCGATCCATCTCACGCCGGATCTCAATCACGGGCGCCTCGACGTCTATCAGGCGGTCTCCGCTTGGGTAAATAACTCCGGCTCGACATCCGGTTCCGGGTCTGGGTCTTGCTTCTTGCTTTGCCTATAGCTGCGATGTCGAATAACCAGATTCCAGCGCCTATGGAGGGTTCCCCGTCTTTCGGGGCGCTGGAGTCTCTTCGCATCAAGCAACTCGAAGAGCAGTCTGCTGCACTCCGCAATTCAGTCATCTGCGCTTTCAACCAACTGCTCGACCTGAAAGACCTCAACACCGGTGTACATAGCACGCGGCTGGCGGAATGGGGTATGCGCGTGGGGCAAGAGCTGGGGCTGGAAGAAGCAGCGCTTCAGAACCTGGAAGTTGCCGCGCTTTTGCATGACATCGGCAAGGTCGGAATTCCGGACTCGATCCTTCGAAAACCCGGGCGTCTCGATCCCGAAGAATACGCGCTCATGAAAAAGCATTCGGAGTACGGCTGGGCGGTATTGCGCATGCTCCCCGGGTTCGAACGCGCAGCTCTCGACATTCTGCACCATCACGAATCGTTTGACGGCAAGGGGTATCCCGCAGGGTTGAAAGACACGGAGATCCCTGTCGTTTCGCGGATTGTTTGTGTGATTGATGCGTTCGACGCAATGGTTTCGTCGCGCCCATATCGCAAAGGATTGCCACACGAGGAAGCGGTGCGGCGGCTCAAAGAAGCGAGTGGCACGCAGTTTGATCCCGTGGTAGTGGAGTGCTTCCTGACATTTGCGGAGGCGGAGATGGCGACCGTCTTTGCTGCGGCAGGAACGTCGGTTTCTTCAGCGCTCTAAGGTCCTCAATCAGCTGGCTCAATAATCTGAACAACCCCAGACTTCAGTTACGGGTTCATCTTCGTGCCCTGCTCCATCCAACCATTAATGGACAGTCAGAATGATCTCCCAAATCTTGGGAACCGCCGGTGTCAGAGTGACATTTCGTGATTCGAGGATCAGATGCAAGGGAATTGCTCCGCGATCGCCCCGGCCTAAAGGATCATCACCTGTCGCGAAAGCGGAGAACTGGAGCGGCCAGCCGGAATGTAGAACTTGCACTTCCAGCGTCGCTCCGCTTGAGGTGAATCGATCGATTCGAGCGCCATTACGCTCGGCAGTCTCGAGTTGGCTGTTGCGGCTTGGTATCGCCAGCCAGAGACGGCGAATCTTCAGAGGTTTTGCGGCTGTCAGCGATTCTACCCGATGAAGGATATTTCCTTCGAGCGACCAGGTAACCTCCGATACGAGATCTGGATCCACCGTTTCTCCGGCTTTGGAACCGGCAACGACCCAGTGCTTCCAAAGCGCAGTCACGCTCATTCCGTTAGCGGCGGGATGAATCTCATCGGCTCCGTCCGCGGCAACGATGGTCCGGCCGTCTTCAAGTTCGAGAAAAGGAATGAGGCAGGGATATATTTTCTCCACGGGAGCAGCGAAACCGGGAAATCCATGTGGCGCGGGTTCGTAATCGGATGTTGCGGCTTTCGGCCCGGTCACGAACGGCAAGGCAAAATGGAGGTTTCCCTGGCGAACCACCCACACTCCAAATTTGCGGCCGGGGCTATCTCGGAAATATTCAAAGCGCGCAACGTCAGCGAGATGCAATTTGGCGGGAAAGCTGTTTACTCCATCTTTTTCCATAGCCTTCATGAACACCTGGTGAGCGCCAATCACCTTGCCGAAAAAGGTTGTGGTCTGCTGCCATTCGCGTTCCTTTGTGATGTAGCTGTAGTCGCCCCTTCCGAACGCGAAGATGGAAAGCAAGTGGGTTTGCTGGCTGAAGTCGCGCCGCAACCAGGACCATGCGGCAAAGTAGGCGGACGCGAGCTGGGGAAGAGTAGTCGGCCTGAATTCAGGATGCTTACCCAGAAAAGCGGCGATTTCCATTGTGTCCATGTAGCTGATCGCGCCAAGACTGCGGCCCCAGGAATAACCGTAGCCGTCTGGTGAGAGCAAGTCCCACCAAAGATTCATCTGCTCCTTTAGCGATGGTGCGAGAGCCTTCAAGAGGTCGTCGCGCCCGGCGAGTTCGGCCGCATCAAAGAGCGCTCGGACGTACTCATTCGAATAGCGGTCGTAACGGCCGGTTGGCAGCGCGTCATCGGCAAAGAGGGCTCCGCTGGTGAATTGTCTTGCGGCCTGATTCAGCAAGTCATCCAGAGAGGCGCGATCTTTGTTGAGGCCCAGTTCGTAGTCAATCGCCGCGATGCGCGCTGCAACGCCAAAATAGTTTTCGGGGAGATGGATTAGCGTGTGAGTCTTTGCATCATAAAACCGGCCAGGGTCGAGCAAGGCAACATACGTTTTTCTTTCCTCGGAAGACATTCCCTGCCATAAGGCATTGTGGTTCAGGTCCTTCCCGAAACTTTCCAGGGCCATTGCTGCGTACAACTGAGCCCAGGTCTTTCCACCGTGATTCAATTCGATCGTCGCCATTGTTCCGATCATTTGGGGGACGTCGTGGCCGGCAATCGTCCTGGTCCCTGCGAGCTCGGAATAGGCCCCGAGAGTTCTCATGAAGGTTCCCCATGAGAATTCACCCGTCGCCAATGCGCCCACTACGCGGTCCGGAGGAGTATCAAGCGTCTTGATGTCGGCAACGTGCGCGGTGACCTCTTTCTGGAAGAAATCCCGGACTTGCCGATCGAGTTCTGAAGTCTGAATTTGTGACGCGTCAGGCTGAGTTTGTGCGAAGGCAACGGAACTGAGAGAGAAGAAAGCCACAAGCATGAATGAGATTGGCTTCACCGCGAGGGGTCTTGTCATTCCCATTAGGTGAACTCTAGATGCCTCTGTCCGTCGCCCGGAAGATCGGTTGGTGCATCGTTCGCAAGCCTCATTTCGCCGGCGAAGGCGCAGGGCGTTTGTGCTGCTGAAGCCAAAGCAGGTCCTCCAGCAAATAGTATTGGCCGTAGATCAACATCGAATCGTGGGGGCGGACGCTGCTTCCATGACGCAGTACACCCGGCAGCGTGTGATCGTTTTCTCCCACCGGGGTTAAGTACCGGTCGATCAGAGATTGCACGATACGTTCGCCGGTGTCTCGATAGTTCTTCGCGCGTATAGGGTCGGTGCTTATGGTGGACAGGCGGAAGAGCCCGCCGGCAATGATGGCAGCCGCAGAAGTGTCCCGGTTTCGGAAATGAACGCCTTCGTCGTCGAAGTCGTACCACGGAACGGAATCGCTTGGGAGGTTTTCTAATGCGTAGTCCGCGATTCGTTGTGCTGTTGTAAGAAACTGGGGTTCGTGTGTCTCGGAGTACGCGACGGAGAAACCGTAGATCGCCCAGCCAAGTCCGCGCGACCAGGTCGTGTCCGGGCCATAGCCCTGATGCGTGTGCCTGAAAACCAATTCTCCCGGAGCGGTCGTGTTTTCGAGCTTGAGCAAGGTGTCTTTGCTGCTGCCACCATGCAATTGAAGTTCCTGGCGGTTGTCTCCCGGATTGTAATGCACGGAATGAAAGACGGAACCATCGGGGCGCACAAAACATTCGGCGGACCGCAAGGCGTGCTTCCTGCCAATCTCCCGCCACTTTTGATCGCCGCTTCTGTCGCTCGCCCACCACAACAATTGCAGGTTCATCATGGTGTCCACGATGGTGTCGTCGCCATCGAGACTCCACGACGCAATCAATTGCGATTTTGGATTGAACAATTGTTCGAGACGCTCCGCTCCGCGCATCGCGCTGGATAGCAAGGTCTTATCCTGCGTCAAATCGTAGCCAACCGCCGCAGAGTAATAGTTCAAAAAACCGGCGTCATGATTGTCTTGCGATTCCTGGCCGATCAGTTTGGAGCCCCACAGCTCCGCCCACTTGCGGTATTTCTCATCATGCGTTGTGGCGTACATCTGCCAAAGCTCCGCGATCCAGAAACTCCCTGTCCAGTAATATCCGTTCTGCGTTTGCCATTCTCCGGAATTGTTATCGCCTTCCGTGAAAAATCCTCGCCCCGCTTTTGTGCTGATAGGCTCCGGCGTAGCGCGAAGAATCGGTTCCCAAGTTGTCGCCGTGCGGTCAATCTCTTGACGCAGCAGTCCCACAGCCTGGTCCACAGTCTTTGATTCATGGCGAACGAGAGTATCGGCGGGCGCGGGTTCGGGGCCCGCCGCACGCGATAGAATTCGAAACGTTGCTGACAGCGCCATGCGGTCGGCTTGATCTTTAACCGCATTCAGGAACTGTTCGCGGTTCTTGATTCCATCCGAAGGAAGCACAATAGGCTGACGCTCTTCGGTACCCTTATCATTCCGGAAAGTGATCTTGCGGTTCGAACCTTCCTGGTCCCACGCTGCCAGCGCGTACCATCCCGCCGAGCCACCGTTCAAATGGAACTCCAACAGGTTATTCTTGGCGTGGTTTCCAATTTTTGCGTCTTTGGCCAGAGTAAGAACTGCGAGTCCGAGATTCTCCCCCGGAATCTCCTGCGTTGCCGTAGCGCCGGGCGCCACGACCTGCTCTCCCCAACTCGCGATCCAGGTCGCGGGCGAATCTTTTCCAGAATTCACCGGAGTTATTCCGGGTTTGACAGGGAAACCGGTCGCGAATTCGAAGCCGTCTCCGCAGTCCGCCGAAATCGTGTGTTCGAATCCTCGTTCTCCCGCCCACTGTGTGATTCGCGATTGAAGATGGATGATCTTCCCTGCGGCGTTCCATCCGTCGTACTCCAGTTCGACGATGGAGCGCACCGGCCCGCTCGCCAGAATTCTCCACTTGCGTTCTTTCACATCGGCCACTTTGACCAGCTTGCCGTCGACCATGGCTGCAGCCGCGCCAATTCCGATCGAGTCGCCGACCTTGAACATGTCGCGGCCTTCCGGCGATTCCTCGTGATACGCGTAATCCGGTGAAGCGTACATGGCCAGCTGCAAAGTGGGATGGCGTTTGCCGTAGATATCGACGGCGTTTCGAGAATCAAAGTAGATGCGAAACGCGACGCGCTCCGATTCCCAACCGAGGCCTTCGATCTTGCGGCTGAAGAGCGCCGCGGTCCTTTGCTTGTAATCGCCACGCAATCGCCAGATGCGCGCCCCCTCGCCGTACGAGATCGTCACAATGCGAGTTTGATGTGGGGCAAGGTCAACCTGAAATGCCAGTTCGTCAGCCCTTCCGTCGCCGTCCAAATCGTCTGCTTGGGAGGGCAGCTCTTCCGTCTGCAGAACAGAGGCATCTTCTTCGATGGTGCTTGCGTTGCTTACCGTCACGATCATCGCACCAGGTTTGAAGTCAGGTGCGACTTTGCGGATTTCTGCGATCGGAATGACGATGTCCGCCGCACTCCGAACGCTCGAACTCGGATTGGTGACGGCCACCTTAATATTATTGATCTGCTGCGCCCCGCAAGCCGAACCTATGAAAAGAGCCGGGATGAGCCACAGCATCCGAAAAGAAGTGGTGCGCATTGATTTTGGGGCGGAGTGAAAAATGAAATCGGAGACTCTTGGAAGCTGGCTCAAGAGAGGTAATCCTCCCGGCACGGGGTGAAGACATCGATTACTAGGGAGTCTTCCACTGCGGATGCGCCATGTTCCAGGCCGCCGCGCACGACAAAGCTGTCGCCTGTTCGAACGTCGACCGTTTTGCCTTGGCAGGTCACCTTGAGGTGTCCATGGACAACGTACACGACTTGCTCGTGCGGGTGACTGTGCACTGTCCCAACCCAGCCTTTCACCATCTCATGTTCCGCAAGAAACAATTTGTCGTTGTAGGCCAGCACGCGGCGCTTCAATCCTTTTTCCGGCACGGACTCCTTGCCATCGCTGTGGGTTACCACCACGAACTCGGGAAACGTTTTAGTCTGCGTACCCATCTGCATTCTCCATTTTCTCAGGCTATTGAATACGCAATGCGATGCAACTTTTTCCGTGATGCTCGCACGCTTAGTTTCCTCAGCGCCCCAACCAACCTCCGTCCACGGCAAGAACGTGACCGTGCACGTAATCACTGGCCGCTGAGCAAAGAAAAATTGCGGCGCCGGCAATATCACCGGGCGCGCCCCACCGTCCCGCAGGAATTCTTTCTAAAATCTGGCGGCTGCGGACCGGATCATCTCGCAACGCAGTGGTGTTGTCCGTTGCCATATATCCCGGCGCAATCGCGTTCACGTTAATCCCTTTGGCCGCCCATTCATTCGCCAACGCCTTCGTCAGTTGCGCAACCCCGCCCTTAGCCGCTGCGTATGCCGGGACCAGGATTCCGCCCTGAAAGGAGAGCAGGGAAGCGATATTCAAAATCTTTCCTCCCGTCCCTTTTCCGAGCATGTGCCGCCCTGCAAGTTGCGACAGGTGGAACACTGCCGTCAAGTTCACGGCAATCAATTCATCCCAAAATTCAGCGGGGTATTCCGCGGCGGGAGCCCTTCGAATCATTCCCGCATTGTTCACCAGAATGTCGATGGATCCGAATTCTGAAACCGTTTTCTCGATAAGGCCGGAACATGCCTTGGAATTTGCCAGATCCGCAGAATGGTAGAATGTCTTGCGGCCGGCAGCACGAATTTCCTCGCAGGCGGGACCAGGTTTCGGGTCTCGCCCGTGGCAACCCACATTTGCTCCCGCTTTTGCGAAGGCCACAGCAATGGCCGCGCCGAGTCCTCGGTGCGAGCCCGTTACCAGCGCATTCTTTCCGCTCAACTGAAATGCTTCAAGGCTCATCAAAGAAAGTTCCCATTCCTATTCGATTTTGGCCGGCGCCAGTTTTGGCGCCAGCAGCTGGATGATGAGCAAGGCCAACAGATAGACCGAGCAAGCCAGAACGAAGAGTGGGACGTAGCTGTTCGTCCTGGCAACGATATGGCCTGTTGCCGTTTGCAGCAGCGCCCCGCCGATTGCTCCCATCATCCCTCCGATCCCCACGACGGACGCGACCGCTGACTTTGGGAAAGTGTCCGAGGGCAGTGTAAACAAATTTGCCGACCATCCTTGATGCGCCGCGGCAGCGAGGCCCACCAGACCGACGACGACCCACAAATTCCCCGAAAACGGCGCCCAAACCACGGGTACGACTGCCACCGCGCAGATTAGCAAGGCCATCTTGCGCGCAAAGTTAGGACTTTTTCCTCGCCTCAGAAAGTTCGCCGAAATCCATCCTCCTCCAATACTCCCAACGATGGACACAACATAGACCGCCACGACCGGCTTTCGGCTCTGTGAGAGATTGAGGTGGAATGTTCCTTGCAAATAGCGCGGCAACCAAAATAGATAAAACCACCAGATCGGGTCCGTGAGAAATTTAGCAGCGGAAAATGCCCAGGTTTCCCTCCTGGGGAATAACTTGATCCACGGTACGCCCTGAATTCTTTCCGGCGGATCGCTCTGAATGATGGCCAACTCATTCGCCGATACGCGTGGGTGCGCCTCCGGTTTCGCATATAGCCAAAGCCAGAGCCCCAGCCAAACAAAGCCCAGCGAGCCAGTTCCGATAAACGCCCCTCGCCACCCAAGCGAATAAACCAGAAATGGCACCACCAGCGGCACAATGATATTCCCGATGTTCGCCCCGGAATTGAAGATGCCCGTCGCCAGGGCGCGTTCTTTTCTAGGGAACCACTCGGCCACGGTCTTGATGCAGGCCGGAAAATTGGCCGCCTCGCCCAAGCCCAGGATGAACATCGCTACACCAAATGTAACAACCGAGTACGCCGCGCCCGGCAGCATGGCGGCGATGCTCCAAATGGAAATGGCGATCGCAAAACCTTTCCGCGTACCCAGGCGGTCCGTAAGCCGGCCCGCGCACACCAGCCCGATCGCATAAGCCACCTGAAATGCACCCGTAATATATCCATACTGGATGGTGTTCCAGCCGATGACGGTTTCCAGGTATTTTTCGAGATAGCCGATGACGCCGCGATCCACATAGGCAATCACCGTGGCGAGGAACAGCAGCGCGCAGATGACCCAGCGGAAATTGCTGGCTTGAGCGCCAACGGTCGCCGCATTCTCGATTGTTGGAAGCGCCGATACCGGAGTTTGCGGCGAATTCGATGAATTCATCTGGAAGGTCTCCAGAATTCTTTTATTTGCGGCCGAGTTCCAATCCAGATCCGCCCTGTTGAAACCCCGGCTGGATATTCACGACGCCAAATTGCCGGTCCTCCACTTCGCGATGCGCAGCCATCGCCCAAAGGAAAGCAATGCGGTGGCCTGGGACGGAAACGTTCGGGTGGTACCCGCTGGGCATCAACACCGCGTCGCCGTCGCGCACCACTGTCACGAGTTCCGGATACTCCGTGTTGTTATACACCAGCTGGATACCATACGCGGGTTCCGGCATGTCGAAATACACATAAATTTCCTCCAGCATTTTCGCGTGCTCGTGGGGAGGCCAGCTCGTCCAATTACCCGGGTCCGAATGCGTGAACCCGGCGACAAGGCGTCCCGCTTCGACGTTCTTTGCGATCAGCATATTCAACTGTCGCGAGGAACCCACCCCGCCCGCGCTGAACTTCAATCCCGGATCCTGAGAAGTCTCCGCGTAACGCACGACCTTGAGCGGATATTTGCCGTCCACATCGGAAGAAAACTCCGCGATGTCTACTCCGCTCTTTGTGGAAACCTCGATCTTTGAGTCCCTCGGAATGTAGATCGCGTCGTACTGACCGAGTTCGAACTCTTTCCCACCCGTTCTCACCGCGGCCTTGCCAGAAAGCAGGATCAGGCCGGTTTCGCGATCCTCGTTGGCAAATGAAACGCTCGGCGTTGTGGAATCGAGCCTGATGCGTCCGTAGGCGAGATGGCGCATCGTGCTGTTTTGGGGCGTGACTGAAATGTGGCGCCCCATCTTGGCATTGGTGCTCCGAAATACCATTTTCTCCAGCGGACTTGCAGTGATGGTGTTCATGTCTCCTCTAAACACATACTGTGTTTCCTTGACTAGCTTAAGACAAATCAGTTTGCATGCAACTCCTGGTTGGGACATCTCAAGCAGCCGGATCAAAGCGCTTCTCCCCGCTGCCCGAGATTCAGAAAAACAGCGTTCGGCAACGAGGTCCGCTGTCAGAAGGTGAGACGAACACCAAGCTGAAGCTGGCGCATCGCGCTCGCCGACGTGATGACTCCGAAGGTGGCGGTGCCGACCGTGGCGCCCGGAGGATTCAGGCTCACCATATTGAAAACGTTATACGCGTCGGCGCGCAACTGTAGATTCAAGTGCTCCTTGAAAGCAAAGTCGCGGGAGATCGCGAGGTCCACGTCCTTAAATGTCGGACCACGGAGCATATTACGCCCAGAGTTTCCATTCACGGAGATGCCGTTAACCGAGGGATTCTGCGAGAACGCGGCGGTATTGAACCACTCGGCCGCAGTGCGATTGCTTAAGACCGGGTTCTGCCCGGACACAAGCCCGGCTCGCTCAGCGGCACTGTTGCCGGTCAGGTTGGCGTCTTTGCCGTCGAGAACGGTAAAGGGAAACCCGCTATGAATGTTGATGATCGGGGAGATTGTCCAGCCATTCGCGACTTCGCGCGCCAACAAATGATTCCCATGGTAGTAGTTCAATCGCCACACCAGCGCCGTCACGAACTGATGGCGGAGGTCGAAATCCGCCGGTCCGCGTTCCAAACCCAAGTTGGTCATGTCCTGCGCCCCGCCCTGTGTGGTGTTGTTGTCCAGTTGCACGCTGTCAAAGGTGTGGCTAAAGGTGTAGAAGCCATACAGCATCACACCATGGGTCACCCTTAGTTGTGCTGTTGCTTGCAAGCCGTTGTACGAGGCCGTTTGATTGGATTGCACAAGCAAAACAGTGCCAAACGGGCTTCCCGGACCAGCGCAAGTGGCCACCCCCGTATTGTCGATCGGTCGGCGATTCACGATATTCGCGCCAGCGCTGGTCGCGCAGGCGGGCGCTAGAGCGCCCGTAGCAGGGGCATTGATGTCTTGTGCGAAGGGCAGATCGTGGGTCAGATTGCCCACGTAAGCCGCGGACACTGTGAAATTCGAGGTAATTTGCCGCTGGACGGATAAATTGAACTGATAGCTATACGGCCATTGGAAATTCTTCGAAAAACCGAAGAACGGCCCTCCGGGAGTGAGAAACTGAGGCGGAACGAACGGAAATGGATCGGTCCCGCTTACCCCGGTGCCGCTCCCCGCAGCACAAATCACCGTCGGCCCAAGCGGCGTGCCTGAGGCATTTTTCGCCACCAGCTTATTGTAGGGGCATGAAAGCGTCGCGCCCTGTGGCACGGCAGTCAAGCCGGAACCTGTCACTTGCTGGGTCACGTTGGTGAAACCGAAGCGCACGGCGGAAGGCTCGAAATTGGTCACCGTGTTCCATTCGTTGCCCGAAACGCTGCCGTAAAACACTCCGGCACCGGCTCGGATCGAGGTTTTACCGTCACCGAACGGGTCCCAAGCAAATCCGACTCTGGGCGAAACATGATGCCACCGGACCGGCACGATGCCGCGCGTAACGCCCGGATCGCCATTGAACAGGGCGCCCTGCGGAGCCGCCGGAATCGCCGTCGATTGTTCTCCCACCTGGAAGCTGGTCCCTCGATTCTGAGGATCTGTGGGCGGGGTCTGAATGTCCCAGCGCACACCCAGGTTGAGAGTCAGGCGCGGGAAGATTCGGAAATTGTCTTGCGCGAATAACCCCGTGCTCCAATTGTTCGTGTAGCCGGTCACCGGGGCGTCCTGCGAGACAGACGTCGGCAGACCCATCACGAAATTCGCGAGCGCGGGAACTGCAAGAGTCTTGCCCGACGCGGCGTCCTTTATATTCGTGGCATTAAAGCCAAACACGCCGTAATTATTCAACAAGGTTTGCTGAATGTCTTTATCGAGAGTTTCGTCGCCTCCGAAAGAAATCGAATGCCGGCCGTGGGTTAAGTTGACCACGTCCCGCACGGAATAGAAGTTTGAACTGGCGACAGGCCCGGCGATGGCGCTGGCTGCCGTAAAGAATCCCGTTACGGAAATCTGCGGGAGCGAATGCGGTCCCTGGACCGTGAATTCGGAACCCAGATCGCCCAGTGATGTGCCTGGCAGGTTTATTCGTCCAGCGATGTTGCGCGTGTAGCCGAGCCACAACTGATTCGACAAATTGGATTTGGCCGTCCAAGTATCGCTTAGGTTCACGTTTTGCTGCCGCCAGGTGAATTGTTGCACGTCCCAGGGGACATTGCCGTTGGGTTGGCCGGTGGTTGAATTCAGAGGAGGAACTTGATTGTTTCCGCTCGTATAGAAGTAGCTTCCGCTCAGGCGTTGGTTACTGGTGAGAGTGTGATCCACCTTAATCAGAAACTCATCCGTGTTGTACGGACTCGGGGCCACCGCCTGGAAGGCGCCAGTACCCCCCGTGGGGATATTGGGGAAAACGCTTGAAGTGAGCAGCGTCTTGGCGACTGGATCCAGCAACGAAGAGCAGATCACCGTCGTAGAACCGCACGTGTACTGGCTCGGCAAGGAACCGCCCTTTAGAAGGGCGGCCATATTTCCTCCCGCCTCCGCCGCGGTTGGCAACGTCGCGCCGGTGAACAGGAAGCTGCTGAGCTGGCGCAGGCCCTGGTAGGAGCCGAAGAAGAAGGTCTTGTCTTTTCGGATCGGGCCTCCAAAAGTCCCGCTGAATTGTTGGCGCCGCAGAGGAGGAGTACCAACTGTCGAGTTCCATGGAGCGGCGTTCAGGGCATCGGTCCGCCAATAATCGAATAGCCCGCCGTGATAATTGTTCGTGCCGGTTTTTGTAAGCACCGTTATGACGCCGGCGGACATTTTCCCGTACTCCGCGTTGTAGTTGTTCGTTTCGACGCGGTATTCCTGAATAGCATCCGGATTAGGAAGAATGTTGCCCGTGTTCCGCAGCCCGGTCATGTTGATTCCGCCGTCGAGGTAATAGCTTACCGACCCTGCTCCGCCGTCCACGCCGCCATTAATGAAGGTTCGCTGCTCCGGGTATCCGAGGGTGATCACCGGATTTGGCTGGCCCGGATTGAAGCTGCTGTTCTGAACCCCTGGCGTGAGCTGCAGCAATTGATACGCGTTGCGATTTACGAGCGGCAGGTTAACGACTTCCTGATTCTCAATGGTGCGCCCGAGTTCCGGGCTGGTGGTGTTCACCAGCGGTACACTCTCGGAGACTGTGACCGTCTGGTTGATGTCTCCCAACTGCAACGTCGCGTCTATACGGGCGGGCACATTCACTTCCAGCACGACGCCGGCTCGCACGAATCTCTTGAATGATTGGGCCGTAATCTCCACCTTGTAGTTGCCAACTGGAAGGAATTCGACGCTGTACTCGCCTTCGCCGCTCGTTTGCGCCGTTCGCGAGAGGTTTGTGTCGGTGTTCGTTACCGTCACTTGAGCGCCCCCGATCGTGCCGCCATTTGCATCGGTCACTCGGCCATAGATCGTGGTCGTGGTGAGTTGCGCCCTCAAGATGTTGGGAAGCAGCACAGCTACCAGACAGAAAACGACTCCCACTCCGAATTTTCCCCGCATCGCTATCTCCTATCCGTGCGCAGTGCACCTCTGCGCGTGTTCCGTTCTCCTTCTCCCGAGATGCGGTCCAGCCGCTCCGCCTCGCCGGAGTGCGCCGTACCACATTATGAGACTGCATCCCACTTCCAATACAGGCCGCAAAAAAACCGGCTTGCGCCGGCTCTTTCACCCCCGCTTAATTCGCTGCGCTGTGCATCAACTCCGCTGGTGCCGCCTGATATCCCAATTCCGCGGAGAGCTTGCCCGCTGCTTCCATCAGCGCGCGGCCAATCTCAGGAACCCGCTCTTTAGTCATCCTGAACGCCGGCCCAGAAACACTCATGGCCGCAGCCAGCTTTCCGGAATGCGAACGCACCGCTGCTCCTATGCAGCGCAAACCTTCCTCTTTTTCTTCATCATCAATGGCATAGCCCCGCGCCCGCACCGTCTTTAGCTCCGTTTTCAGTGCACTAGCCGTGGTGATCGTGTTTGGCGTGACCGCCTTCAAACCCCAGCGCCGCACAATCTTGCTCACCTCCGCATCCGGAAGTTCCGCTAGCATGGCCTTGCCCACCGCCGTGCAATACGCTGGCGCGCGGCTTCCAACCGTGCATGCCGTGCGCACGCTGCGCTGCGATTCGACCTTTTCTACGTAAAAAACCTGCCCCTCGTCCAGAATGCAAAAGAACACCGTCTCTCCAAATTCGTCCTGCAGCCGGTCCAGATAAGGCCGCGCCCGTCCGCGAAGGTCAAGCCCATCGATGGCCCGGGATCCCAGCTCGTAAAGGCGCAGCCCTAAACGGTACCGACCTGTATCCGGGTTCTTGACCACCAGCCGGTGCTGCTCCAGCACCATCATCAGCCGGTGGACGGTGCTCTTGTGGAGCTTGAGGGCCGGGCAGAGTTCCGCCAGGCTGCAATCGCTTGAGCTGTTGGCCAAGATCGCCAGGGCCGCCAAAGCGCGATCGAGAACCTGGACCTTGTAGGGGGAATCGCTTGTCTTAGATTGTGGCACGCGTGCCATATTATGGCATTGCGTTGGGTTGTCAAGAAAAAAAATCGATATCATGCATCGAAGCGCCGGTTGGCGTCTGCCAGGGCCCAGACAGTCTGCCAAATCCGCTGCCAGCTGTCGGCTACGGGACTCCCGCCACAAGGCTGTTGCGACTCGGTGCCAGTTCCATTCGCCTTTCGTTCCCGCCGTCGAGCGCATGGTCGTTGTGCCTGGCTCGCGAAATCACATTCTGGTGAATTTCAACGCTCTGGCCTGCGGGATGCGCGGTGAATCTTTTCAATGTAAGATGTTGAAACCACTTTAGGGGCGTAGCTCAGTGGTAGAGCAGCGGCCTTTTAAGCCGAAGGTCGTGGGTTCGATCCCCACCGCCCCTACCAGCTTTCTCATTCTTTCCAAAGGATTTGCGAATTCCGCGAGGCAGCAAAAGGCAGCATTAAGAGCGGGAATGCGTTGGTCAGTAGACAATTCTGAGTGGCACGGATGGCACACCAACGCATATCCGTTGAAATTTCTGGATAGTTTCCGGATTGTCGACTCGGTAGTTAAAGCACAGACTGGCTTTCAGCAAAGGCAAAGTGGTGCAGCAGGTCGGCACTAGAAGGTCAGCCGCAGGCCGAATTCGATCTGGCGGGGAGCGCCAAGCGAGTAGACCCCTGTTCCAACACCCACACGATTTACGTTGTGCCCTTGCGCAGTGGTGCCGTTAATCTGGCCGACAGCTCCAGTCAACAGCCCGTTCATCATGTTGCCCGGCAGATCAAAATTGGCGAAATTGAAAAGATTGTAGAAGCCCACACTGGGTTGGAGATTCAGCCGCTCTTTAATTGTGCACGACCAACCGGCCTTCAAATCGAACGCGCGCAACCAGGAGAGGTTCACTTGACCAGACGGCGCGAGCGCCACGATGGGGGCCACAGCGCCGAGCTGCCGCAATTGTTGCAAGGTGAGTAAGCCTTTCTGGATTAGCACCTGGCCTGCCGGCGTCGGCTGATTCGCATGGGTGTTGTTGTAGTTTGTGATTACGGTGTTGATGTTCGATGCGTTGATCCCGCGATCAAAGCTCCCCACATGTGTTCCGGGAAGAAGGTCCTGCACGGTGCCGTCGCCCGTAAAATCTGTGCGGAAGATTTCTCCCGGCCCGAGATTTGTATTCGGTACTACCAAAGAAGTGGAGAGCGGACTCCAGAAATGTCCAATCATTCCTAATTGGAATCCTCGCGGTAAGTCTACGTAGCCGCCGAAGGAAATCTGGTGGGTGCGATCCAACACGGAAGGTCCGAAAAAGCGGTTGGGATTGGCATTGTCAGTCGCGCCGAGGCCGAAGTCCTGGTCGGAGGCGATCGGGTTGACGGGCGTGCTCCCTCCGCTGTTGTCGAACCGAGATAATGCGTACGAGACCTGCAAGTTCAGCGTGCGTACGCCACGGAATGGGTGCTGCGCATTCTGCGTGAATTTGGTTTGTAGCCCGTCGTAAACGGAACGTCCAACCGGCTCGAAGAAGGGCAATGGTGGCGCATTGGGATTGATACCTGGGAAGGCGCAGGGGTAGCCGATTGCCTCGGCGCAAGGCCGGCCGAAATCGGCGGACGAGGTCAACCCATTATTGGCGAAGTCAGCCATGCTGGCGCCTCCCCCGCCCGGATACAGGCCCGGGCAGGCCTGGATGGCTTGATCTACAGTTAGTACTCCGCACTTGGCGAGAGTTGTGGCAATCGCCTGCCGCGCCGCAGCTTTGTTGAAATAGTGTATGTCGCCGGTGTGGTTCTCATCGATTCCGAGGAGGTAATGTGTCTGCACATTCCGCACAAAATCGGCGCTGAAAATCATGCCCGGCCGGATTTCTCTTTCGATACCAACGTTCATCTGCGCGGAGCGCGGCGTCCGGAAATTTGGATCATACATGCTTGCACTCAAGCCAATTCCGAAACCCCGGCTCAGAAGCGTTCCCACGTAATTCGGATTCGGTGCTCTCAAATTATAGGGATAGTCGGCTTGATATTGCTTCTGGAACCCGGCGATCTGGTTCACCACCGTCCCGATCGCAACCGGATTGTTGGTGAGAATGCCGCCAACCATCGCGCTGCAGAATGTTGGTTGGAGCGCACCTCCTGGGATGGGCACGGCTACCGGTGTTGCCGTTCCGTTGCAGGCGTACGGTACCTGGAGGAAGACATCGCCGGTTGGCGCACGCAATGCGGGATCTGCCGACGCAATACTAGTGAGCACATTCTCGTAGTAGAGTCCGATGCCGCCGCGGATCGCGGTTTTGCCGTTGCCTGCTGGGTCCCAGGCAAAACCCAGTTGTGGCGCAAAATTCAAATCCGGTTGGCGCACTCGATTGCCAAGTCCAGGTATTAACGCACTGAGCTGCGGAATAGCAGGATACTCATTGTCGCTGCGGCCAGGCTCACGCACGTATCGCAGGCCATAATTCAAGGTGAAGTTCTTCTTCCATTTCCAACTGTCACCCGCGTATATGCCGAGGCGGTTGTAAAAATAGCTGCCGGCCGGAAGGCCTAATCCTGGTGTGGGGGTCACATAGCCGAGCCCGTTGCTGACTTGGACGAATTCGACGGGATAGTTCATTGGGCAGCTACTCCCGGTCACCGTCGCTCCGCTAGCTAAGGTACAGATAAAGGGTCCGTTGGCTGCGAAATTCACTTCGGACGCGCCAACATTCGTGAACAGAAACGGCGCCAGGCTGAAGAAACGAACGAGGCCACCAGCAGTAATACGGTTGAAGTCGATCCCGTAGCGAATTATGTGCGACCCCAAAATCTTGCTGCCGTCATACTTCGCTTGGAAGTCGCTCTGCAGAATCGTCGTCGGCGCATTGTAACTGGGCCCAGTCAGCAATCCCGTGTTGCCCATCTGTATTTCCAATGGGAAGTCGGCCAGAGGCAGACCACTGCCTCTGGTTCCATCAACGATGTTGCGCTCCGTTTTCAAGTATCCAAATCGGAAGCTGTGGGTGAAGCTCCCACTATTGAAGTCGAGCCCGCCCACGTGCGTCCTCGTGACATTCTTGCCGTCGTACACCGAAAAGCCAAACACTCCGTTTGCGGTAAATGAGTTCTCAAAATAGTTGAAGCGATAGAACGCATGAGCTGACTGGGAAAGCTGATAATCCGCTTTCGCCATGAGGTTGTTCTCATGGTACGGCGAACTAAAGCTGCCGGAATATTGTTGGAAGGGAGGGCCCACGATTACTGGCGCCTGCAAGTGCTGCTGGGTGCGCTCTCCGTCGAGGAAGTAAAAGAACCTGTTCTTGATAATTGGCCCGCCCAGCCGCCCGCCGTACTGGGAGCGTTGAAAGGGCTCTGACAGCCCCGAAGGCGCGGGCAATGCCGCAGCCAGCGAGCTATCGCGGAAAAAACCGAAGGCCTCGCCATGAATCTCGTTCGTGCCTGACCGTGTAGCCACATTCACCGCGCCTGAGGTAGTCAGCTCTGTGGAAAGATCCATGCTCGACTGACTGAGTTGGAATTCCTGGATGCCGCTCGCAGGAAAATTTATCGTTGTCGACCCGAATATTTCGTCCGACACGTCGAGACCATCCACCTCAATGCGAGCGGTCCGGCCGAATCGTCCGCCAATGGAGATCGACGAATAACCGTCCTTACCGATTCCGAAGTTCGCTCCGTCCTGGATCTGGATGCCCGGCTCCAACTGCGCCAGGTCCAGGAAGTTTCGGCCATTGACCGGAAGGTTTTCAATCTGCTCTCCATTTAACACGCCTTGCACAGCAGCCTGCTCCGTGTTCACCCGCAGGGCGGAGCTTTGCACTTTGACTACCTGCCTCTCGTTATCGAGCTGCAAGCTCACATTTACCGTGGCTGTGTTGCCAAGGAGTACCGTTGTTGGCACTTCCGCCGAACGAAAGCCAGCGGACGCAATTCGCGTTTTATAGTCGCCCGGAATCAGAGCGCCTGAGTTGAATGCGCCGGCTGAATTCGTGGTCAGACGAATGATTTGTCCGGTAGCGAAGTTACTAATCGTGATAGCGGCTCCGCTGACTACTGCACCTGAGGGGTCGCTCACCGTACCTACAATGCTACCCGTGCCGACGGTGGTTTGAGCGAAAAGCGGGTGGGTAATGCTCAAGAGCGCGAGCCACGCCGAGAGGATGAAAGCAAGGACATGCGCGAATCTTTCAGCCGTATCGCTCATCTGGTCTCTGCTTACGTCAACAGACCCATGCGCCGGACCAGGTCCTTGAATCTCGGGTCAGAGCGGAGGGGGTCCATCATGGGATCCACATTGATCATCTCCAGGCCAAGACCGTTGGCTACGGCCACGATGTCGTGATGTGCGTACGCTTGTTCCAACCAATAAAAGGCGCGGTCCTTGTTCCCCAAGGCCGCATAGACCTCGGCTAAATTAATCGGAATAAACACTTGCTTCATCGCGGCGAGCTGCTCCAACTCCTCGGCATATTGCTGCATCGCACCGCGATAGCCCGAATTGGCGAAGGCCTGATGGATGCGAGCAGCGCTTTCTTGAAGTCCAAAGAGGCTAAGCGTCTTTTCGAGTTCTTCGATAGCCTCTTTGTACATTCCTTTTTCCACATAGCTGCGAAAGAGGTTGTGGTGGAAATAGCCGTTATCCGGGTCACCCTTAAGCATCATCAGAATCCACGCGATGGAACGGTCGTACTCGCGCCGGGAATCCAGAGCGAACATCAGATGGTCTTGGTTCGGGTCGAGTTCTTGGGCAATTTGATTCTCCCTCAAACCTTCGTCGAGGCGTCCGATGTCGTTGAGAAAATCGCCTAAAATCTCGTGGCCGCTGGCATTGTTAGGGTTGAGCGCGACGGCTCTCCTCAATTCGTCTTCGGCCGTGCGGAAATCCCAGGAGCATAATCTTAAGTGGCCTAAGGTCACCCGTGCGTTAGAGAAGGCAGGGTCGAGTTCCACGGCCCGCTCCGCCGCAACTCTTACAATCTTTGCATCCTCACTTGAAGGCCATAGGAGATTGAAATGGGCATTGGCCAACCCATTGTAAGCGGGGGCGAAATTGGGGTCGGCATCAATGGCTTGCTGGAAGTACTCCGCGGCTTTCTTTTTCTCTTCATCACCTCCGCCCCTGCCTTGGCGATTCAAGTGGTAATTGCCTTGAAGGTAGGCGTCCAGGGCCTTTGGATTTACCGGCCGAGACTGCTGAAGTGACGCCGCGTACTGTGTCGTAACCTGCGCCTGGATTTGACGGGCGATCTCCTGTGTAACGTCCCGTTCAATGGTCAGCACGTCGCTCACATCCCGTTCGTAACTGTTGGCCCAGACGTGCCTATCCGAAGGACCGTGGATAAGCTGCGCGGTGATCCGCACGTGATTGCCAGCGCGTTGCACTGTTCCTTCCACAATTCCATCCACGTTTAATTCACGCGCGATTTCCGGCAGAGTCTTCTTGGTTTGCTTGTACTGCAAGGTAGAGGTGCGCGAAATCACCTTCAGTGATCCTATCTGCGCGAGATCGGTAATCAGCGCGTCGGTCATCCCATCGGAGAAGTACTCTTGAGCAGGATCGCCGGAAAGATTCGCGAGCGGAAGAACGGCCAGCGATTGGATTCTCGAGTGGGGACCGCCCATCGCCAGACGTGCGCGGGACCCGAGAGGATTGAAGGTAAAAGCGGCTGTGGCGGCGATTACAACCAGGATCACGAGGGCCGCACTGACCTCAACCTTGTGCCTTTGGATGAACTTCGAAGCTCGGTAAGCGAACGTGCTCGGTCGCGCTCTTACCGGTAGATGCTGCAGGTGACGGCCAATGTCCTCCGAAAAATCTGCCACTGATTCATACCGACGCTGCGGCTCTTTTTGCAATGCCTTTAGAACAATGTTGTCCAGATCTCCTCGCAACCGGCGACGTAGTTTGTCTGGTTGACCTTCGCGGACCAGACTTACCAACTCGGGGGTCCTGGTGATAGGCCTGCCATCGGAAGAAGTATCATTTTCCACTCGGCTTACGGCCGTGCTCGGGTTCTCCGGCTCCTGATCACAAATCGCGCGCTCGATTTCAGCCGGAGTATGCTCCGTCAGCCGGTAGGGTCGATGGCCACTCAAGAGCTCGTATAGCACCACCCCAAGCGAGTAAATATCCGTCGAGGGCGTGACCTGCTTGGCGCGCATTTGCTCCGGGCTGGCATACGCCGGTGTCATACACCGTGCGCCCGTTTGCGTAAGCTGCAACCCCTGGGCCGAGTGCTCTGGACTTAGGACCTTTGCAATTCCAAAATCGAGCAGCTTCGGCGTACCGTCGCCAACGACCAGAATGTTGCTCGGCTTCAGGTCACGATGAATCACTAGGTTCTGGTGGGCATACTGTACGGCATCACACACTTTGCCGAACAAATGCAGGCGTTCGTCAACCGAGAGTTTGTGCTGGTCACAATACTCATCGATCGGTTTGCCCTCCACATAGTCCATTACCAGGAAGGGCATGCCATCGGGCGTGCTACCGCCATCGAGCAGCTTGACAATGTTCGGATGGTCCAGACCGGCCAGAGTTTGGCGTTCCGTGCGAAAGCGGTTCAAGAGGTCACGGCTGTCCAATCCCGGTTGCACCAGCTTGACCGCCACCTGCTTGTGGTATTCGTCATCGGCCCGCGCAGCCAGAAAAACAGCCGCCATGCCGCCTTGTCCCACACGCCTCATCAGCTTGTAAGCTCCGAGCTGGCGCCCGACCATGGGATTTTCTGCTTCCGCGCTTGTGGCTGTGACAGGAAGCGAGTGCAAGAGGGATGCGTCTTCTCTCTGAATCTGCTCAAGGGCGTTTGATGCCGGAACGTCTAGAAAGCTGCCAGCCTCTTGGTAGTCGTTAAGCAGTCTCTCGACTTGCAGTCGTACACCCTCCTCGCGACAGTTTTCGGCCAGAAACGCCGAACGCTGCGAAGAGTCCAACTCCAGAGCGGCCTCAAACAGTTCTTTCGCCGTGTTCCAGTTGTCTGGAGTCATCTGCATGGCGTCCGCTGGAAAACACGCTCTCCTAATAGTTAACGCGACGTTTATGCGAAAAAACGGACAAAAGTTCTGTGCATGAGGGGTCAGGCTTGGAGGATATAGTCGAGGCCGCCTTAGCCAGGTCCCTCACCCTTTGTCCGCGGTTCGGGTTCCGCACTGCGTTCTTTCAGGTCTCCATAGAGCCAAGCCTTCGCAACATTCAATTCACGCATTACGGTCTTCGTCGAGATGCCAACCAGTTCGGCAACTTCCTCGACCTTCAATCCACCGAAGTAACGCAATTCGACGATTCGAGCTTGACGACCATCAAGCTTCTCCAGCCGTGATAGAGATTCATGCAAGGCCAGTACCTCTTCGCTTCGATCCGGTGAAACCAGCAAGACGTCATCCAACGACACCTTTTGCTGCTTGCCTCCCCGGCGAATTCTTTGTTGTCCGCGTGCGTAATCGACCAGGATTCGGCGCATTGCTTGAGAAGCTACGCCGAAAAACTGTGCTCGATTCTGCCATTTTGCATCTCTCTGCGCCGCGAGTTTCACATACGCTTCATGCACCAGCGCGGTTGCTTGTAAGGTATGGTTGGGGCGCTCGTGCCGGAGGCGACGAACTGCTAATCGCCGCAGCTCCTCATAGACAAGGGGAACAAGCCGGGCAGCAGCCTCCTGGTCGCCATCCGCCAACTTGTTGAGCAAGGACGTTACATCCGCAGGCGAGGGCTCCACTCTAGCCTCCTCGATCCCAACCAAGACAATTGAAAGAATTCTACGCCGGTTTCCACATGTTTCGGGCAATTTTGCACACCCAATGTCCGGTTTTCACCAGAAACGTCGCGTTAACCAGCTAGAGGCAGAAAACGCGGCCAGGATCAGCCATCGTCCTGCTCGATGTTCACCTGGACCTGCATGCGTTGCCAAGAAGAGGAACCACTTATGACAAACCGACTTGCTTTCGCCCAATTCTGTTCAGCAACTCGACGAAAAGGAGCGCTCGTAATTTGCCTGGCGCTGTCCACGCTGGCGCTGGGCCTCTCTGCAAGGGCTCAAGAGCCAGCCTTCACCACGTTCGATGCCCCGGGCGCAGGCACAGCCGCCGGCCAGGGTACTTTCGGCCTCGGCATCAACCCGCACGGGATGATCGCGGGAGCCTACACCGACGCGAGCGGTGTGAATCACGGTTTTCTGCGGGCTCCAGACGGCACTTTCACGACGTTCGACGCTCCGGGCGCGGGCATAGGCCCCACCCAGGGCACCTTTGTTGCAGGCGTCGGCGCTATCACCCCAGCAGGGGCGATCGCGGGAACCTACACCGACGCGAGCGGTGTGAATCACGGTTTTCTGCGATCTCCCCACGGCACTTTCACCTTACTCGACGTTCCTGGAGCGGGCACAGGCCCCGGCCAGGGCACATCAGCGGAAGACATCAATCCGGAAGGAGTGATCGCTGGAGAGTACTCTGACGCAAGCAGCGTGTTCCATGGCTTTGTCCGGACTGAGGACGGCACCATAACTACGTTCGACGTTCTCGGCGCAGGCGCAGGCCCCGGCCAGGGCACCTTTGTTGCAAGCGTCGAAGGTCTCACCCCAGCGGGAGCGCTCGCGGGATTCTACACCGACGCGAGCGGTGTGAATCACGGTTACGTGAGGACTCCGCACGGGACCATCACGACGTTTGATGTTCCGGACGCGGGCACGAGCCCCGGGCAGGGCACCTTTGTCGGGGGCATCAACCCAGAGGGTACGGTCATGTCGGCTTACGTTGACCCGAGCAATTCGTTTCACGGCTACGTGCGGGCTCCGCACGGCACCATCACGACGATCGACATTCTGGGTGCGGGCACAGGCCCCGGTCAGGGCACCGTTCCCGAGGCCATCAACACGCGAGGGACCATCACGGGAAACTACATCGACGCCAACGGCGTCAGCCACGGTTTCATACGGGCGCACCACGGTGCCATCACCGTGTTCGACGTTCCTGGCGCGGGTACAGGGCCTGGCCAGGGCACCGTTCCTTTTTGCAACAATCCGGTCGACGCGATCACCGGATGGGAGATTGACGCGAACGGTGTGTCTCACGGATTCCTACGCCTCGCAGACCGGGAGTGGGATCGCTAGCCGGGAACGGATTTGTTTTGTCTTGGTTCTCCGCGTAACTGTGCGGTTCTTAACCGCACCGCTCGCGGCCGTGACGATAGGAGATCCTGGTGTTTGACCTGCGGAAATTCTTGCCCCGCGTTTTCACCACGGCCTTGGTGCCGTGCTTCGTGATCCTTTCACTCGCCTTTCCGGCGGCGCCGCAGAGAAACAACAGCAACTACATCTTCCTGCTGGCTACTGGTTTCCTTTGCGATCCCGGCGATTCTTCCACTTGCCCCGCGACCGCCAAGGGCATTCAAGGCGACAGCTACGAGTTGAGCGGCGCGGGCACGTTCGACGCGCAGGCCAAGTCGGTGAAGGCCGCCGGAACCTACACTCACAAGTCGCCCAATGGGAATGTGCTCGAAAGCGGCGTGTGGCTCGCCAATGAACTGCTGAGCTTCGACTCTTACGGCATTGCGCCTGCCGCACTTCGGCAACAAGGCATAGACCTTGGCCCCCGACCGTTGGGCCAGAAACGGTTGCCGATTTCCTTTCACCCTATGCCGACTGGCGGTCTCGCAGTATTCCGTATTCGGTTTCTGCCGATGTCGGGAGTAACAAAGACCGCGGTGCTGCAAGTGAACTGCGCGCTGGGAGATGTGCCCCGCGAACGTTCGGTGGAAGGGATTCGGCTCAGCTTTGAAAGTAATGGCGGCGAATTTTCTGAGGAGGTGAGCGGACGCGTGATGTTCCTTGCCTTGCGGCTAGAAGTCAGCACGCCAGCTAAAGCACCGCAGCAAGAATCTGCCCCGGCTACGGGGTAGGGTGGCAGTGCTTGTGCCGGAGGCATAGCCACAGCACAGTCGAGACGTTGCGACACTTTGACGGTGAATCAAAGGCTGTATGACGAACCTGATAAAACATCGATCGCTAGTCGGTACGTGTGAATCCGCCGGAGAAAAGTAAGACGCGTTGGCTGCGGAGAAACTCGGGCCGTTGGAATGAGGAGGTTGGTTAATGAGATCAAGAAATCGCGTATCGCGCATCCGAATTTGCCAATTCTTGGCCGTAAGCCTGCTGCTTGTCTGCCCGGAATCCGCTTTGGCGCAGGCGGTGACCGGTACGGTCTCGGTGGGCACCAGTCCGGCTGCTGTGGCCGTGAATCAAGCGACCAATAAGATTTATGTGACGAACTCTGCCAGCAAGAGCGTCACCGTGATTGATGGCGGCACGAACTCCACCACCACGGTGCCCGTCGGCCTAACGCCTATCGCCGTCGCGGTGAATTCGGTGACGAACAAAATTTACGTCGCGAACCGCGGCAACGCGTTGATGAACATCAGGGGTAGCGTCACTGTGATTGACGGAGCCACCAACTCCACGGCCACAGTCACTGATCCCAACGCGACGTTCCCGTCGGCCGTAGCGGTGAACCCGCTCACGAATCGGATCTATGTCACCAACTCCAGTCACAATGTCACCGTTATTGATGGAGACACGAACTCGACCACCACGGTCACCGATCCCAACGCCGCTTTTCCAGTTGCCGTGGCCGTGAATTTGGTGACCAACAAGATTTACGTGGCAAACGCAAACAGCGGCAACGTTACCGTGATTGACGGCGCCACGAATTCCACGACTTCCGTTCCGGTTTCCAGTACGAGCACGCTTGGTCCGGTTGCTGTCGCGGTGAATACAGTGACCAACAAAATCTACGTCGCCAATAACGGAATAATCCGACTCAGCAATAACGTAGGCAATGTCACAGTGATCGATGGCGCGACCAACTCCACCACGACGGTCAGCGATCCCAACGCAATTACTCCGGTTGCCCTGGCCGTGAACACAAGAACCAACAAAATCTATGTCGCCAATGAGGGCAACTATCCGGGTGCCAACCACGGCAACGTAACCGTGATTGACGGCGCCACGAATTCCATAAGGACGGTCACTGATCCCAACGCCCTTGCGCCGCTTGACGTGGCTGTGGACTCCGGAAGCAATCAGATTTGGGTGACAAACGGCAACAGTTCTACGCTGACCGGCAACGGCGGCGTAACCCTCATCGACGGAGCCACCAACTCCACGACCACGATGACCGATCCCAACGCGAAAACTGACACACCGGCCGCGGTGGCAGTTGATCCGCTTACCGGAAACATCTACGTGGCAAACGTCATAAGCGGCAATGTGACCGTGATACACGGAGCTACCCCCGCAGATCCGCCGATCAGCGTCACGGTTTCACCCATGTCAGCCACGGTAGTGGAAGGTGGTACCCAGACCTTTACAGCCTCAGTAAGCAATGATCCGTCGAATCTCGGTGTTTCATGGAGCGCCAGTACCGGGTGTGTGGAATTTCCCGCTTGTCGCGGAAGCTTTACCTCAACATCCTCGACTTCAGCGACATACCAGGTGCCAAATTCAACGTCGCTCCACCCAATTGTCACAGCAACGAGTATTTCTGATCCGACCAAGTCCGCTCAAGCGAGTATCACCATAATCGCGTCCACTCCGCCCGACTTCTCGTTAAGCCCCGCATCGGCCAGCTTGACGGCGCAGCGCGGAGGTCAAGTTACCGACGTCATCACCATTGCTTCACAAAATGGGTCCTTTGGAAGCGCTATTCAACTCGCCTGTACAGTCAGCGGACCGACACCAACGGCAACTTGTGTTCTATCTCCGAATTCCGTTACGCCTGGTGCAAACTCCGCCTCGTCGACCCTCACAGTCACGGCACCAACACAGTTGGCAGAGCTTATACCCTCAGGCGAAGCCAAACTTTCGCGGTCTCTCTATGCTGTTTTTCTTCCATTCTCACTTGCTCTAATCGGACTAGGTCTAGCCGACGGCAAGTCGAGAAATGGTAGGCGCAACCCCTGGCTGCGGTGCACCGTTTTCCTCGCTTTTGTTGCTTTGCAAGCCGGATGCGGAGGGGGGATCAACCCTCCACCTCCACCTCCGCCACCATTACTGAATTACACCGTCACGGTTACAGCTACCTCAGGCGCAATCCAGCATGCGACTCAGGTGAGCGTCGCAGTTCCTTAGCTCACTCCGAGACGGTCTCTTTCACTGTACGGAGGGATAAAGTGAGAATCACGGTTCACAATCCACCTTATTCGTTATCGAACAGTGGAGGAAATCAATGAGGTCCAATCTCTCCATTGCAAACTTGGCGTATTGCTTGCCGATTGTTCTTGTCGCCTGCGGTGGCGGCTCTTCGAGTCCTCCGCCCCCGTCCATCAGCGTGTCGATTTCCCAAACCCCGGTCACTGTGCAGGCGGGAGCTACTGCAGACCTCACTGCCAACGTGAGCAACGATTCGAGCAACAGCGGAGTCAAGTGGTCTGTGTCATGCCCCACGGCCCCATGCGGCACAGTGTCACCAGCTTCAACGCCAAGCGGAGTGCCTACAACCTACACTGCACCTGCCGTGCCGCCAGCAAGTAACGTGATTGAAGCCGTCGTAGCCGCCTCCGCTAAAGATCCAACGAAAACGGCTTCGGCCAAGGTCACGTTCCCGGCGATCTCGGTTTCCGTTTCACCGGGCACAGCCGTAGTGCAGTCCGCATCGACAGAGCAACTCGCAGCGACCGTAAGTTACGATCCGAGCAGCGGCGGCGTGACTTGGGCGGTTTCTTGTCCCACCGCGTCGTGCGGCACGCTTTCAACAAACTCAACGCCAAGCGGTACAGCGATCACGTATACGGCCCCCACAACGCTGTCTTCGGGCGGCGCATCAATCACGGTCACTGCGACATCTGTCGCCGATGCGTCAAAGTCGAATTCAGCGACGCTTATCCCTGTGGGTCACGTCGCTGGCTACGATGTTGGCGTCGATTACCACGCCTACGGCGCCGATTCCAACAGCACCGCTTTTATCACCATCTACAATCAGCCACAGGTGCGGCAAACCGTGCAGGCGCAACTCCAGGGCATGGCCGACCGCGGCGCTACGTTTTTACACACGAGCATCTGGTTTGTAACCTACCCGGGCACTTCGAACCTTGGGGAAACTTGGCGGGCAACGTTTCCCATGACGGACCAGGAAGCCGCCAATCTCCACGCCTATGCTCAAGACGTTGCGGCGATTCAAGGTGCTGGGGGCAACCGGTTGCGGCTGGACATTGCTCTCGAATGGCTGGGCGCGTCCGACTTCACAATAGGTTCGCCAACTACTACTCTTGGTCCTTTTAATCTCAGCCCTGCAGAATTCGCATCTCGGACTCAGACCACAACAGACCAGGTGTTGGCTGCCGTGGGCGATGTGACCCGGCCGGACGGCGTCAAATTAGTGGAAACAATCTTTTTTCTCTCCGAAGCTAATCTCCCTGATTCAACGACGCCACCTGGGCCGATCTTCAACAGTGGTTGGTTTCTCGCCACGAACTACCCCCATTTCGTGTCTGGTGCGTTGCAGGCCGGTATCCGGCCGTCTGTTTATTTCATTGGCGGCGACGGTTGCAGGCAGGACGTTGTGCTGGACAATAGCTATGTCGATGCGCTCTTCCCCATATTAGATGGGCATCGTTCTATGTACTTTGTATACCGCGGCTTGAAATTCATGGTCGAAAACAATCTGCCGATCCCATCCGGTCGCGTAGATTTCGACTGCTACATCGACTCGACCGGCGCCACATACGTTCAACTCCTCCAGCGCATTTTGGATGATGCGGATGCCACCCTGCCTTCGCTCGGAGCGCCAAAGTTCTACGACATTCCCGAGACTTATTACCTCGCCGACCCTGCCCTCCGGCTTCAGTATGGTCAGGCGTTCGCCGCTCAAGCGGCGCAGAACCCGCGTCTGCAGCGAGTCAGTTTCTGGACCACCCCGGGTGGAGGGCCGAGAATGGAAGAGCAGAACTCTGCCTACCCCTTCACCGTTGAAGACTTCTTACCCCCTCAAGGCCCCTGACATACTGGTGCCACTTGCCCCTCTCGGGCGCGCTCCAGCACATGACGCGGGTAACCGTCACAGTTCCATAGCGCGAGGCAATGACCTTCTCAGCAGTTATCCCCGCAAGAAATCGGGCCGCCGCCGTTCTAAGTGTACATGGATTTGCGCACAGGATGAGACCATGACGACCTCACGATTAGCAGCTTTTCTCGCGACAATGAACCTCTTGTGGATCCCTTGCCTTTGTGCCGACGTTCAAAAGGCCGGTGTGTCCTCGACGAGCAGCAACCGACAACTGCTATCACTCAATTTCACGAACAATGGCCAACAAGTGGCTGCCACGGTAGGCCAAAGGATAGAGATAACCCTCGGAACAGTTGGTCCGAGGCAATATGGCGAACCGCAGATCTCTTCGTCAGTAATCCGGCTGGACGGCGTAGCGCTGGCCACCCCGGTAAACCCCGGCGGCCCAACTTTTGTCTACATGTTCGAAGCGGCTGCCGAAGGAGAGGCGCAGGTCAAAATCCCCATTATTAACTCACAAGATCAAGATTTGACGAAACGGCTTACTTTTACGGTGAGGATTCGTGTCGGGTCAGCTAAAACTTCCCCCGCACCGAACGCATTCACGACACCGGACCAAACGAACAGCGCGCCTTGGAAGAACGCGTCGATAAATGTGCACAACTCGTTGTCGCAGACCTTCACGCCGTCGCTGCCAATGCTGACCGCCCTTGAAGTGGAACTCGTGGTGGCCAACGCTGGCCCGGCCAGTTCTGAAGTCACGATGGCGCTGGCCAATGCAGAGGGACAACCGCTGGCTTATGTATCAAAAACCGTGCAGGTCACAGACTGTGGCCACGTCCTGCTTGTTCTTCCTAAAGGCGGTTTGCGCGTTACGCCCGGACAAATCTACAGCATCACCCTGAACAGTGTTGACACTGTTTTCGCGTGGAAATACGTGGTGGGCGGCTATGCAAACGGGGCTGCAACGTTCAATGGCTTCCCTGGCAAACCCCTTTCGCGGGTCACTCGGACTACGTTTCTCTTCCGAACGTTCGGTACGAATTGAGCGCGGTACCCGACAAATCAAACGATGATGCCCACCGGCACATCCCAGCGGCCCGGCACCCGACCCACATAGCTGTAACAATCCGATAGCTCACCCCAAAACAGTTTTCAACTCAACCTTTGACAGCAAGGAGCCATTCAAACTATTCCCTAACTCACGCTATGGATGTCATTCAGGGTTGCTCCCGAGTAGCACGCCACTCAAAAACTATTCTGGACCAGAGGTTCCGTTGCGGGAAACGTGCGGCTACTTGCTTGCCCAAAGCACCTTCCCAGCCGTACCACTGTGATCCCTTGTCTGGGCATGCCCGAAAAAACTGTACCAGTACTTGGATTTTTTCTCCGTTTTTCCCTTCTCAATGTTCCTTATATAAATAGGGGCCGCAGACGAAATCTCGCGTTCCTGCTTGGGCGGTGCAAAAAAGTTTGAAGATTCTTTCTTACTTTTTGCCGTTTGGATGTTCCTTAAATAAGTAGGGGGCTGTTGCAGGGAACTATCTTCCAGTTTGGGACCCCTTAGAGGGATGAAAGTTTTTTCTCACTTTTCCCCGACTGGATGTTCCCTAGTAAGTATATGGAAATAGCTGGACCTTAAGGATGATGAGAATCGCCAGAGTTTCTTGTAGGCCAGGAGGTAAGTTTTTTTCTTACTTTTTCCGGTCTCAAAGCCTCTTTATTAGTAGAGGAGTGGACGATGGTAAAGGGCATCCATCATATTTTGGAGGGCGTGAAGGTGAAGGTTGCATGAAAGACACAGATCACCCTATACGTCACCCTCGCGGTCACCTTGGCGATCGCGCAAGTGCCCAACGAACAAGGGGTTGCGCCTGGCACGACGATCAATTTGGACGCGAGCAAAATACCGTGTTGGGCTGGAGCGACCCCACTTTTTGCCACTGGCTCGTGGCCAAAAGACCACTGGGGTCGCTCCAGCCCAACCAATCGGACGAGCGGTCAAAACATTTCGTACAGACCGGGATTCGAGCGATTCAGTCTTTTCCCGTCGCGCCGGACGGACATCCTCATTTCTCCTCGTCTTGTTCAACAATTGCGGTCGAGGTGAAGAGCTCTTCACCCCTTTACTTCATCGGGGACTTCGCCAATCACTTCACGGGGGCGCGGCGCCATGGTTAGGCAAATCAATCCGATGCACGCTACAAAGAGGACCGAGCTGCATGCAGACCGGAACGATGGGAGGGCGGGAGCGACCCCACCCTTTGACGCACAGTGCGTCACCGGTTTCGTGAGGTCGCTCCCGCCCTCACAGGTACTTCGCGCCAACGCGTATTGCGGGGTTGCGTCGTGCAACGCCGAGAACTTGTCAGACAAAATGTCTGACATTTTGAACGACCACGAAAGGAGAAGCCTGTTGCCCATTTTGAAAGCACCACCTAAACAACCAAAAACCGTCACCGTCCAAGCCCGTGTCGAGGAATCAGTAAAGACTCAGCTAGAGCTCTATGCTGAGTTCATTGATGCTTCACCGTCATACGTGATCACCGAGGCCCTGAAGCTGCTGTTCCGCAAGGACGACGACTTCAGGCACTGGGCAGACCAACACACAAACAACCACAACCACGGAACAGCTAAAGGAGACGTTCTTGCGAAGGCCGTCTAACAAACATGAAGTCCCGTCCAACCCAATTCGGCGTGCGCGAGCGCACAGCGTCCCCAAGACAGCATGCCTCGCGCCTTGCAGTAGATTCATTGCCATCGTCGTCCGAGACTCTGCGGAGAGGTTCACAACTTCGACAGTCAAAGCCAGGCTTGGCATCCCAGGCGATCGAGGGCCGCGAGTCGGTTTCCTCCACGCCGCTAGATGCCGTCACAGGGGGAGAAAGAGAAAGCGGCGAAGAAGTCTTGTCCGCTCCAGCGACGGTTAGCGCAGTCAATGAGTCGAGGCAGGTATTCGAACCATTGATTGGATGCGAAGCCGCCGCCAAATTGCTTGGCAACATCCACGTCAAAACATTGCAACGTTATGCGCGAAGGGGAACGCTTCCCGGCTACCGCGTGGCCGGACACTGGTTTTTTCGCGCAACAGAACTGGACGCGTGGCTGCGATCTCGGATAAATTCATCTTGCCATCCGTGCCGCTCGAACTAGGAGGCATTGCGAATGTTCAAGCGGACACGGTATCAGTTTGGATGGTTGCGTAGGAAATCCCGCAAGCGAGGTCCAGATGTTTGGGTGTGGGTTTATCGGTCAACTACGCCAGTCGGGAAGCGGAAGGAAAACTCGGTGATTGTGGGAAGCGTACAGCAGTATCCCGCAGAAGCCGATGCCTGGAAGGCCGCTGAAGGACTGCGCCTGTCGATCAACAATCCAAATCCAGCGGAAGAGATAACTTTCGGAGCGGTGATAGACCGCTATATTCGAGAAGCGATTCCCAAGCGACGTGTGACACAGAGCCGCTATCGATCTTGGCTCAAGAACCACATCAAGCCTCATTGGGGAAATGTTTCTCTCGCGAAGGTTAAGCCTCTTGCTGTTGAGAAATGGATTGAGACCCTCAACCTCGCGCCAAGGAGTAGAGGGCATGTGCGCAGCATGATGCACGTTCTCTTCAATTGGGCGATGCGGTGGGAACTGATCCCATTTCAAATCAACCCCATGAACCTCGTTCACATAAAGGGCTCGTCCAAGCGCGAGCGCGAACCTCGGACATTGACTATCGAGGAGTTTCGCCGATTCATAGAGCACGTGTCCGAACCTTTTCGGACAATGTGCATCGTGACCGCCTGTCTCGGGCTCCGTGTGAGCGAAACGCTAGGTCTGAAGTGGGGCGATTTTGATTGGGATGATCTGCGGGTGAAAATCCAACGGTCATGGGTTGCTGGAGTCGAAGACGACGTGAAGACTCTGTATTCGAAGAAATGGATGCCAGTTGATCCAATCCTTGCGGAGCTGCTGTTGCAACACAAGGCAAGATCAGCTACCGGGGCGATGGACACCGACTGGGTTTTTGTCAATTCGGAGACTGGAAAACCCTACTGGCCAGGACGCCTGCAAGAACATCATTTAGTTCCCGCAGGGAAAGCGGCCAAGATCGGGCGCATAGGTTGGCACACATTTCGACACACGTATTCGACTCTGCTCCGAGCGTTTGGTGTGGACGTGAAGGTGCAGCAAGAATTACTGCGCCACGCGGACATTCGGACGACCATGAACATCTACACGCAGGCCGTCCCACAAGCGATGCGGGAAGCACACGGTAAAGTGGTGGAAATGTTGTTGCCGATGCGGAAGGCGGGATGAAAAAAACGAGGCAGCTTTAGGGCAGCAATAAGCGTTTCCTATGGTGCTAAGTTGTTTCTTTCTGTTCCGTAGAAGGTTTCGCAAGTCCCTGAGAATACTGGAAAGGGTAATTTCGATCCCCACCGCCCCTACCAAAAGTCCTGTTGAGTCTGTTGCCTTTGCCTCCCGAGAACCCCAGATTGGGGCCTAAAAGGGCCTGGTTTTGGCCCCAAGTTGGCCCCAAATTTAGTCGACCCAACCATTGCACAGGAAACCGACCAGCCCTAAGAGAGAAACCGACCGATCCATTTTCCGTCTGATATCGGGCTGTTCTAAGAGTGTCGGCTTCTGGGGGTGAGATTTCATTTGTGAAAATTGCTCTACTCGGCGGCGGTTTGGAAAACCTCCGCCTTAGTCTGTGAACGCCAAATCAAACGACCGGGCGATCTCCCGGGGAACCGGCATTCTCGTTGTGAGGTAGCGCGCCTGCCCGCCAAGCAGGTGTGCTTGTTGCATGTAGGAGGCAAAGCATTCTTCGAAAATTGGATAGAACATTGGGCTCGTGACGGAATGCTGGCCAACTCGCAGGTAGGTATCTGATTCCGAGCAGGTCAATAGGTTCTAGTCACTCCACGAGAAGATGTTTCTGCATTTCTGCATCAGGGGAACCGGAAAGCGTCACGTAACGGCTACTTCCGTTAGAATTGTGCCTTGGGAACCAATGATCACATCGCGATGGAGCATGGAGAGATGGCAATGGACGATCTGTATGCAATCAACGTGGCCAAAAGCGAATTTCGGGATTGTTTCAACCTCTCGGATGTGTCGCGCTTACTGGCGATTGCGGATCCCGACTTTGTTAATTTCTCCGACGGCCAACCGTGTGAATTCGGCGCGAGCGGATTGGATGCCTTGAAAACTCGGCTAGAAAATCTGTTCGAGCGTTTTACAGCGAAGCTGGTTGTGATTGTTATCGAGATTCGTCTTCACGGAGATGTAGCCCATGACTATGGTTGGCATGACTTAACGCTTACTCCTAAGGACGGCGGTCAACCAACCCGCCGCAGAGATCGCTATGTGGACATCTGGCGGAGAAATAAAGAAGGGAAGTGGAAGTTATGGATGTACATGGATAACCAAGATGTCGCCGATCCGTTCCGGCCAGAGCAGACTTTACGGCGCGGAGCATAGAGTTACGGAAGACCCCGAATCTTATTATACAGACGCTTATTGAACCCCTCGGGCGTATGAAACAATTTCCCGTCACCAACCAGACCCACAACGTTTCGAGTCCCGTCCAGCACCGCTTTGCAGTGCGCGCATTCTTTGAAGTGAGCTTCCATGCGTTCGCGCATCTCAGTAGAGATTTCCTCATCAAGGTAGTTGGAGATTTCCCGCCACACTTCGACGCAACTGATTTCAATTATCGCCATTTGGACTCTTCTTCTTTTTTCACCATGGCCTAACTTTCTGATACGGTTGTCCATTAAACCAGCAACCGTCGAATCCGGGGGCGAGGGCATCCCTCATTTGTAAGCGGGCTCGAAGAAGCCGAATTTTGACGGCGCCTTCCGAAATTCCGAGTATGGTTGCCGTTTCTTTGGTGCTCAGATTCTGGACGTCCCTCAGAAAAAAGACTTCCCGATAGATGCCACCGAGCGAATTGGTTGCGTTCTGTATGGCCTGACGCAGCTCGCCCCTTTCGAACAATTCGGAAGGTATAGGTCGCCAATCCGCAAAGTCTTTCGGCCAATAGTCCGCACCCTCACTTGGTTCTGAATCGTCAATCGACTCATAAAGGTGCGAACGCGCCTTCTTCAATCTCATCTTTGCTTCGTTATACGTAATTTGTAGGATCCAAGTGCTGAACTTTGATTCCGCACGGAAACTAGCGAGATTCGAAAAGGCTTTCAATACTGCTTCCTGTGCAACCTCCTCTGCATCGGCAGGATTCTTCATAACTGAAATGGCGGTCGCGTAAATCATACGCTCATAGGGATGTACCAGCTCGTAGAAGGCCTCGCGCTCTCCGCCGCAGATGCTCTTTATAAGCTCGGCCTCGTTGGACTGCGGTTGCGAATGTGTAACGCTCATTTTCGCTTATACACCAAGGCCTTCTCTCATGCCCGCAGGGATTCCGGATTACGCCAAGGCCCCGAGACCCCAGAGTGTCTGATTCCCAACTCGTCCAGAAGTTTCAGGAAAGCGGTGTAAAGCAGGGGCCCCGTTAGCAGTGGACACCGTCCAGCCCCAACATCGTGCAGATCTCCCTTGTTCTCTTTCACATAGAAGCCGTAATTTTTTGCGGCCCGAACAACTCATTGCCCTCTTTGCCTCGCTGATTTCAAGAGGCGGCAGCGGGAGTCCTTAACTCAAAGGAGGAAGTGAGTTGAATCGCCTTGTGCAGCGTCCGGTACAGGGGACAGCGCATAGCATAAATGCCATGCGTGCGCTCGACTGTTTCCCTTGCCGCCTCAGGTGCAACCAGGCGCATCGCCACGTGAATTCGGCGAATGACAAGCACACCCTCCTCTGCTTCCACCTCCCCGGTTACATCAGCGGTCAGCTTTCCGTTGCTGGCATCGATTTGACGCGCTTCCAGCGCGCCTCCAAAAGTGCCCATCATTCAACCAGCGGTTGCCGAAATGACATAATCAATAGTTGAGGAATGGGACTCTTTCAAGGTTGCCGGATCAATTTTGTAGTGCTCAGCAATGGCTCCGTGAACGCTGAAAATCACTGGCAGTGACTCGCCGGGCAGGTATGCGATGCGGAGAGGTCCCTGTTTTCGCTCGATGCGCGACTTCGAGACGTAAACGACATCACTCATGGCTTTCTCCTTTCAACACTCAAGAAATCGCTCGTTCCATCGTTTGATCGCCTACTTGTGCTGAATGGCCTCCGGAGATCGTTTGAGGTCAAGGGGAAGAACCTGCAACTCCCATCTCACCGGCACCGACGTTGGAGGGTAGCATATCGTCTTGTCACAGGCCTGATACTTGAGTTCTCCCGTAATGGGGATGGTCCTTTTATGGGAAAACAAAGAGCGGACTGCATCCGAAGTTCGAGACGGAATAACCGTGAGATCGCGGGTGATGCGAAACTTTCCCTCGTAGACCGGGACCTGTTCCTGGATGGCTTCCAAGTAAAGCATTTTCGAGCTCGGGTAAATGACAGGCTGGAGTTCGATTCCTGGAATCTCTTGCACCGTGAGCTGAATCGGCTTATAACCTTGCACTCCGGGAGAATAGACATGTACACCCGGAGCAAGCTCGATTTCGGCTATCAGGCTGACCCTGCCACCGGGTATGACGCTCCGATCTGATTGTGCGAGCGCGAGCCGGAGATGGGGCGCTTCGACGTTCTGGCTCACTTCCGCGCTCAACTCCGGGAAGAGTTTTGCAATAACATTATTTGCCGTCAGTCGATCCGTGTACTTCGCTGTGAAATACTTTTCACGAACAACACCGCTTGAGTCGACGTAGAAGAATCCGGGGTAGGCCATTCCTTTGGTCATTCCCTTCGCTTCCGTGTTAAGCACGTTGAACCTACGAATGATTTCAGAGTTGGGGTCAGCCAATAATGGAAAATCGATTTTGTGCCGCTCAGCGAAGTCTTTCAGGATAGCCGGACTATCGTAGCTGATGGCGGCCAGCTTCAGGCTTTGCGCCTCAAATCTTTGTTTTGCGTTTTGCAGCTGCACGAGCTGCGCTTTGCAAAAGGGTCACCAATCGGCAGAGCGGAAGAAGAGGAGGACTGTGCCCTTTGACCCCTTGAGCGTCTCGTTGGACTGTTTATGCCCGAACTGGTCGGGGAGCGTAAATGCCGGTGCTTGCTGACCGATCTCCAAACCAACAGAAGGGATAGGCACGTGATTAGTGTCTGGATTCTCTTGGGCACTCGGAACTGCAAGCAGTCCGAGAAAGAATAGGATGGCGGCCGCAACTCTCATCTTTACTCCTGTATCGATTTCGTTCCTTACGTTCCATGAGCGAAGCTAATTCGAAAGTCGAGCCAAGCCCACTCCGAGGACTCTTCCCACAGCTGGTTCCTGGATGATTGCAAGGATCCTCAGGCTTCCTTGATTCCGGTTACTGATACGGACCGTGATGTCCCGGGAGAATCTGTCAGTTCTTCCCACTGTTCCGACTGGAACAAGTTCCCGTAAGACCGCGACGTGTTTCAAAGTTCTACCCGCGTTTTCTCCGCGGCTCACATGTGATTCATCGCTATCGTCAGCTATCGCCAAGAAAAGATTCGCTGACTTCGCAGAGACAGAGGAAGGCAGGGGGCCTGCCTCGAGATGCAAGCTAACCTTATTGGCGCCGTCGAAACGAATCGCAGAAAGACTCAACTGTGTTTTTGGCGCGTTCGTTGCGCTCTCGACGGCCTGGATCGCTCGTCGTGCGTCGCTGCCGACGAGTTCGATGTGTCCGTCAACGACCATCTGCGGCGTGTAAATGCTCCCGAGGCCAAAGTGACCCGCGTAGGCGCTTTGCCTTTCGCTGTATTCGTGCGAGGAGAAGGGATCCTTCCATCCGATATCGTTCCAATAGTCCACATGTTCACTCAGGACGATCAGCTCCGTGCCGTTTACCGGCTGGGAGCGGTCCAGCCTTTCTAACAGGGCATCGGCGGGAGGGCAGCTGGAACAGCCCTCGGACGTAAACAATTCAACGAGCACGGGAGCGCGGGAAGTGTCATCCATGACTTCCCTCGCTGCCGTACCCGCAGCATGAGCATGTCGAAGTGAGAGTATCGCTAGAATCGAAAATGCGACCAATGCCGGAATCAGCAACCTGAAACGCATGATGTTTCTCCCTTAAGCGTTTGCTTTTTGTGAAAACGTAAAGGTTTCCTCTTCGGCCACCAAAAAGATTGGTGTTCCCCCGGAAGAAATCTTCACCGCGTGTGCCAGGGCTTCTTTCCCGCCTTCCGAGGCAGCGCACGCTTCCAGAGCCTGCATCGAAGGAAAGTAAACCTCTGCAATGCGGTAAAAAGGGGGAGTCCCTTGAGGTGAGCCCAGTACCTTGGTCGCGACCATCTTGCTCTTGCCACCTAGTTTTGCGACTGCCAACGGCACGTGTTCTGTCTGATAGATTTTCTCGAACGCATCAACATCCTTGGGGCGCGGGTACATCACCACGAGCTTTACGTCTGCCATTCGCTGCTCCTAGCACCGAGAGTTTGGTAATAAGGCGCACTTCAATGCACGAGAGGCCCCTCCAAGGGGGAAGTCTTAGGTCCCGTTCAGTCCTCAAGGCCGAAGATTCGCCAGTGCAGTGAGATTCTCGAGCTGCCCAAAGGTTTCAGAGCGATTTCGAAATCACGGAAGTCGCTCCATCTCAGTTCTGGTATGGCTTTACCACGATCTCTCTGCGGCCCAGTGGCGACCGACAAACTTTTTACGCTGAATTCTGGAAACTTTGCGGGAACAAACCCATCTCACTGTCTGTACACGTTTTGAGGATGATTGTTGAAACGGGTGCTAAACGCCCCTCTTGCGGAAAGACTGCGCACCGCACGGATCAGCAACGAGAGCCCAAACGTTCAAAAGGAGAAACTATGAAGAAGTATGCGAGCATTCTGTTGACACTCATTTGCCTTCTTGGGGTGGGTGTGGCTGCACAAGCTCAGATTCGAGGCGAGATTGTTGTAACACTCCCATTCGAGTTTGTGGTCAGTGGCAAGACGCTTCCCGCAGGCACGTACACCGTAAGCCGTTTTTCGAATGATAAAAACGAGGGAGTCATCCTCAGCAACCGTGAGACTGGTAAGAGTGTGTTTGTCCATCCTATCGAGACCGAAGACACCTCTACTGACAAGCCCCAAGTGAGTTTCGAGCGAGTTGGGGAAGTGCACTTCCTGACCAGAATTCTGACATCGCACGACGTTTACAACATCCCCGTATCGCGCTCGGAGATCCTGGAAGCCGCAGCGAGACCACACGACAGCGGGTCCGCTTCAGCAAGTTCCGGAAGCAACTAGATCGTCGTTCTCGGGGATATCCAGAGGGAGTTCAGAGTGCAGGTCCCGCACTTTTCCATGTCCGAACTCCCTCATCGCACCAATGGGCTTCGAATTGCCTGGGGGCCGATCATGCGCAATTACGATTCATCAGGCAATCGAGAAAGTGTTCTGAGGGGGATATTTCAAGTGAATTCCATCCTTGTTGGAGAACCTGTTATGCAAGCACTGAAGCTCTTCGTTACTGCTTCGGACGGTGCCGTGTCACCGGAGAAAGCGCAGAAGAATAAGCTCGAGTGGTTAATCGGGCTCATCATGGCAGTTGCTTTTTTGTCCGTCCCAGCTCTGGCACAGGAAAAGAATGAAGTCGGGCTTGTGATTGGAGGGATTGTAACGCCAAGCCAAACCCTGTCTCCTGGCGCGAGCCTCATAGGACCTGGTGGGACCGTGCTGCCCAACCGGGATATAACGTTCAATTCCAGCTTAACGTTGGGAGCTGAGTACGATCGAACTTTTGTCCTCAAGCAGAAATTCGCAATTGATGGCGGCGCTGATTTTCTGGCATCTCCGTTTGATGTAAAGGTCAGTCAGCAGTCCCAGAATGCGATCGGTCAATATGCCTTTATTTTTCTGACTCCCCACGTCCGAGTGAAGTTCCATCCGAACGGTGTGTTTTCGCCCTGGCTGTCGTTTGGAGGCGGATATGCGCTCTTCCTTGAGAAGGCACCTGCTACCGCGCCATCGTTTAAGCCGGGCACAAATACCGGAACTCTTGTGTTTGGTGGCGGGGTTGACACTCGAACGGTCATCCACGTCCTCAAAATACCCATCGGCTTCCGGATCGAAGTGCGTGACTTCTATTCGGGGCTGCCCAACTACAATCAAAAAGTCACCGGCAATCTTCAGAATAATCTGGCGTTCACTGGCGGATTATTGATCAGGTTCTGAGGCCCTAATTGGAGCCCTCAGCATGCGTTGACTTCTAGTCCAGTCAGGTCTGCTCCCTAAGCGCCGATGAATTCGATCTCTCCTCGGAAACTCTTTCGCCAGACGGGAATCTCATTTCAGGGCGCCTATTCAGTGGAGACCTGAAGCAAGGGGCGCGTCTC
>Ga0210396_10000610_pt1 | contig 45042 bp, 55 predicted proteins | sample IncBWH17OmetaG_FD_155466 | JGI IMG/M metagenome (GOLD analysis project Ga0210396, IMG submission 155466) | Forest soil microbial communities from Barre Woods Harvard Forest LTER site, Petersham, Massachusetts, United States - Inc-BW-H-17-O ... | reverse complement strand
TACCCCCGGAACATTTCGGCTGCTAATATACGCGCGGTGATGGAACGCCTGGACCGACCTGGAAGATTGAATCGTAACGGAGGCTTTATGAAGCGCATGAGATGTGCCTTGAGCATTGCCCTCTTGATCCTCGCGGCGGCCGTTGCAGTTTCCGCGCAGGGGCAAGTTACCGCGGTTCGCGCGGGGAAAATGTTTGACCCGAAGTCGGGGGCGAATTTAGCAAACCAGGTGGTGCTCATCACGGGCGACAAAATTACGGACGTTGGTCCGGCCGATCGCGTGAAAATTCCTGCCGGCGCAAAAGTGATCGACCTCAGCAATGCAACCGTCCTCCCCGGATTGATTGACGGTCACGTGCACTTGACCGATGCGCAGGGGAATTTGCAGCACCAGATGATGGTCGCGCTCTTCAGCGCCACCTCCAGCTTGAACGCAGGCTACACCACGCTGGTGGCGATGGGATCGCATGGCGGCGGCTACGCCGACGTGGAGCTCAAAAAAGCGATTCAGTCCGGGCTGGTGAAGGGCCCGCGGATCATTACCGCCGGGCCCATCATCAACATCACCATGCCGGGGAATGCCTCCTTCCCGCTTATGAGTACTCCTTTGGAGCAGGACATCGAAGTGAACGGGGCGAATCAATTCCGCGGCGCGGTGCGTGAACTCGCCAAGTACGGCGTCGAGCACGTCAAGATTCACACCACCGGCCCGTTCTATTTCGACAAGGAAGGCAAGATGTTCAACCAGCCTCTTCCCACGCGAGAAGAGCTGGCCGCCGTGATCGACGAAGCGCATCGCCGTGGAATGTGGGTCGCTTCGCACACCTACGGAGGCGAAGGGTTGAAGATGGCGATCGATCTCGGCCTCGACAACATTCAGCATGCGACGGCCGCGAGCGATGACGACATTCGCGAAATCGCGCAGAAGCACTTGCCCATTACCACAACGATTCTGGATCATCGCCAGGATGAGCCCGATGACCTGAAACAGTGGGCGCCCTACAGCCGTTGGCGCCTCGTCGAAGTCACCTGGAAAAAAATGCTGGCGGCCGGCGTGATCCTCGGGTGGGGCAGCGGCTCGGCGCCGCCTCCAGGCCGCGTCTACAACACCGAATGCAACTGCTCGCATGGCGTGCAGGGCGAAATGTTCCCCATTTTTGTCAAATGGGGTGCAAGTCCCGTATACACGCTTCGCATGGCCACCACGGTGAATGCGGAAATCATTCATATGTCGGATAAACTGGGCACCATCGAAAAGGGTAAGTTCGCCGACATGATCGCGGTTTCCGGCGATCCCTTGCAGGATATTTCCGAAATGCAGCGCGTGAAATTTGTGATGAAGGGCGGCGCGGTCATCAAGAACGATCTGGCCATGGCACCGGCCACGATGACGTCTTCCAATTAGTTCCATCAGTTAATTTGTTTCGCGGCGGCAGAAGGCTGTCTCGGCTAGCATTCCCCTGCTCGCGTCGGTATCGGCGCCTTCGGGTCTCGCCGTGCAACTCGCGCGCGAGCTTGGTTTGACTCTCGTAGGGTTTTTGCGCGGCCGGTGATTCGCAATTTGCTCGGAAGAGGACCGGCTCGAGGATTCAGCTCCGCGAATCGGGACCGCGCACGAATGCAGACGCTCTTGAAAAGTCACCGTCGATGCGACAGCGAACTGACTCTAATTATTGGCGTTACGAGCTGACTCAGCGGTGTTTGATGCTCCGTTTACCGTGTAGTTCTGATGGTCGATAGTGAGAACCTTCTGCCCGTACATTCTGACTTTTACAAAGGTTTCATCTTTTTTTGAAAACCAGAATCCATCGATTCTTTGATACTCGCGCACGAAGTCGGCTCGTTCGATCCAGAATGAAGGTTTCTTTGCGGGATGCCCGGCGATCCGGACGACGGCGAAGTCCCCGGTATCAATCCATACCGTTCCTTCAAACAGATATTTGTCCGTACGTTTCGGCGTCGCCCGGACCACAAAGCAGTGATAAGGTCCCACCTCCTGCTCGCCAAGAAGGTCCAGTGTGTAATTCGCAGGGGAGATGGCGCTATCGTGATGCTGTTTTTCGTTGGCCGCATCGATCTCGCTGGCGATCAGCGGGTTGAGCGCCAGATGCCGGACCAGCACCGAACCTGATTCCGATATTGTCGCAAAGGTTTTCTTGTCCGGCGCGTGATATTCCATTTGCCCGCTCTCTTCCGCGTGCACCTTCCCGGACATGTCGATGACTTTGTAGGTTCTCACTTCGGTGTATGCAAGCAGCGCTGCGTTCCGAAGCGCGTTGTGGGTAAGCAGTTCGGCGAAGAGCCTATCTTCGTCCATGTCTGACGGGGGCGGCTCGATGGGCGCCGTTACATTGGCGCCCATCTCGCCTCGGACCGATTGCGACCTGGCACTGGGTAAAGTCAGCGATAATCCGAATAGACCAAGGGCCACAAGAAAAGTCCTGAATTTCACGATCGGCATGACCGTGCCTCCTCCACATTTCCCTGCCCGTTTCAGTCCTCGAAGCTGCGCACGCCGCCCTGGAACTTGTTCTTGACCACGCTGGACCACAGCCACTTGATCACACGGGCATCGTTGTAGCAGTACGCCAGGTTGTGATTCAAGGTTGAGAAGCAATGGCGCTGGCAGGTACTTTTCATTTTGGAGAGTTGCGGTTGATCGAACTTCGGGCGATCGATGTTGCCCCAGTCATACGTCGAGGCGTACATCGGAAAGCAGGGTGCCACTGTGCCGTCGGTGCGAATGATGACGTTGTTCTGGCCGGCGCGGCAATTCCAATCGGCGAAGCGCAGCTCGCCGTCCGCCTCACGGACAATCCCGGGCATCGAAGCGAGCAACTCGTCCTGATCCCCGTTTCCATTGCTTCCGTCGCCATTCCAGCCGTATTCCTTGAGATCGAGTCCGGAAGACATGCGCATGAACGCTTTAATCTCCTGGAGCCGTCGCACCGAGTTCACCATCTGGTAGCCGGATTTATTTTTTTCAATCAGCCAGTCCACCAGGGAATCGACTTCCCGCCAATCTTGTGGACGGATGTAGGTCGGGTTGTCGTAAAGATGCTTGAAGTGATCGTCCTGTTCGAGCATCGGAGTTTCGTTTATGTGGTAATCGGTGGCCACGCGATGATCGTGTGCGTATTCCGTGAGCTTCCGGATGTCCTCCGTGTTGTTGCGGCAGATATTCATGTTGAAAAAGACGATGTAGCCGTCCACGTATTGTTTGCGCAGGATGTGTTCCAGATTTTTCTGCGCGGGAACAAGAGCTTTCGGCAGGCTGGGCTTGAGGTCCCAGGAATCCATGGCGAAGTTGAATACGGCCACGCCCGCGTCGCCAAGCCGGTCCGCTACTTCGGGCCGAAGCAAGCGCCCATTCGTGGCGATGTAAACCCAGAAGCCCTTCTTTGCGGCATAATAGACGACCTTATGCACAAAATCCGGGCGCAGCAGCGGCTCGCCGCCCATCAGCGCCAGCACGCGGCAACCGTTGTCGTACAGCCAGTCGATGGAGCGCCGGGCTACATCCTCCGTCATCCCTTTGACCTTATTGTCAAAAGCCCAGCAATACCAGCAGTCAAGATTGCATTTGTACTCGACAAACAGATACGCGGTGATGGGATGAAACTCGCCGGGCAGGACGCGCGAACGAATATAGGGAGCGAGCCATCCGCGCGAATAGCGGTAAACATCCTTGGCGCCCCAATTGCGCTTCACAAGCGGAGTTTCCGGTCCCGGATCGTTCAGCCGGTCCGGAAATTGCGGGAAGACGGGCTCCGGAAGGGAAAGTCCCATTGCTGCTGCGGGCTCTGGAGGTCGCTCAGTGGAGTTCATCAGCAGGTCGTGAATTGCAACGTCGATTCGGAATTTTGCAGCAGTGGCCATCAATCTCTCCTTTCACTCGTTGGATTAAATGCGACGTGCGACTTCGTCTTCAGATCCATGCTTCCATAAATTAGCCGGAGAATAAGATTTCGTTGACCTCCCTTTTGGATGACGTTGATTTTTGCATTAGTAAAGCTTCTGCTCCCTATCGGCCTGTCAATCGGTGCGAAACAGGCTCATTCCACAAGGTCGATCACAAGTCCATCGACACGGTGCTGGAATCCCGTAAATTGTCCGAAAAGCGGCGATGCCACGTTGTTATAAACGTCCAGTGGATTCAGGTGATTCGTCAGATTGATGGTGTATACGCCGAACCGGATTTTTCGTTTCGTCGAGCGCTCCCTGAACGGCAAGTGCAGCGGAAACTCACGGTAGATTCTGGCGTCCAACGAGAAGTAGGTTGGGAAGCGCAGGGTGTTCGCCGCGCCCACATAGTTCTGCAAATCGTCCACATTTGAATAGGGCAGCCCGGTGCGCACGTCGACCACTGGACTCAGCGTCAACTTGAAGGGAAGGGTCAAAAGGGCCCAGGTTACGACGCGGTGAGGGACATCGGACGGCAAAATTCCCGACACATTCGGCCGGATCACCGGTTGCTCGAAAGGCATGAAGGTGTCCGAGAGCGTATTCAGGTCGCCACGCGACCGGCTCCAGATATAGGAAACGTTCAAATCTCCACGCTCGAAAGGCCGGGCGTGAACGGTGGCTTCAATGCGGCGGTAACGAGCCGCGCCGGTATCCGCCAGCGCCAGCATCGAGCTGCTGCTGCCGGTTGCGCCGATCAACGGATCAACAACGAAGAGATTACGGGTTTGGCTATCCAGATAGCTCACCTTCAGGCTGACATTTCTCCGAATTTCACGCTCGACCTCAACGCTCCACGTGAACGTGCGCGGGCTGATCCGTGGAATCAGGGGACTGAATTGCGGGACGGGTCCACCGTCCAATTGCAGGTAAGTATTCTGAAGCGAGATGGGCTCGCCGATGATTGTTCCAGAGGGGCCATAGAAGCTGATTATGCGTGTGGGATTGTCGATGAAATCGGCGGCAAGTAACGGCACATGTCCATAAACTGTGCCGGCGCCGGCGCGAATCACCGTCCTTCCATTTCGTCTTGGAGAATAAGCGATACCGAGGTGAGGCCCGAGAGCTCCCTCGCGGCCGATGGTTTGGCTTGACACGCGCGCTCCCAGATCTAAAGCGACATGGGGATCGAGGGCCCAGTGGTCCTCGATGAATTCCGCAACTTCCGTGGAGCCCGCGCCCAGTCCGCCGGGGCCTTGAAAAGCAATTTGCTCGGCCAGGGAACCATCTTGCCTCAGCACCTGGATGGGGTGAGAGATGCTGTTTCCCGCAAAAGACCTGCGCGAGACATCCAAACCGATCTTTAATTCGTGACGGCCGTGCCAGGTCTTGTCTGCAAACTGAAATGCCGGCCGAAACTCCAACTCGTTGCCATTCCGGGACCACGCGTTGAAGAAGTTGCCGCCCCAACCGTCAGGGGTAACCAGCATGTCCTCCGGTCCCTGGCCGTGCGCGTGGCTGTCGAATCTGGTGTAGCGAAGCACCGTGTTTAGCAATCCGCCCGAGCTAAATTGGTAGCTGTCCGAGATCCCGACCGACACTCCATTCTGTCCGTAGTCGGACGAGGCGCTTTGCGGAACCAGCGCACTGATATCCGCGAATTGTGTTCGCAGCGGGAAAACATTGAGATCTACGTTCAGGAGGTGGCTTGGTGAAAAAATATATTGCAATTGCGTGAACGACGTGACGCTCCGCGTTTTTATTTCGTTAACCGGCCAGGACAGCCCGCGCACGTCGAGATTATTTACCTCATAAGTCAGTTCTTCCGTGAAGTTCAGCTTGCCCTCGATCAATGGGCCGCCGAACAACAGCCGCGGGACGAATTGGCCGATTCCGACCAGGTGTCCGTTTTTCCCACGAAAACTAGGAGTCAAATTATGCAGCTTGAAATTCCATGCATCGAATGGCGGCCGGGTTTCGATCTCGGTCAATCCCCCGGAAAACCCGCCGAACTCGGCGGTGTCCGGCGAGCTGTGCACACTCATGGACTGAATCACATCCACGGGCACGGGAATGGAGAATCTCCCCGTCACGGGATCCACAATCTCGGTCGAATTGACCAGCAGGGTCCCCTGGGTTTCCGACTGGCCGTTAAAATTCAGTTTCCCCTCTGGCGTGCGGACGACGCCGGGAGTGAGGGGCAGCTCCGCCGTGAATTTCTGTTCCGGAAGCGGCAGGGTGTTCAACTCATTGTCGCTGACGGTCCCAGCAGCTTCCGCGCTATGAGTGGAAACCTCGAAGCTTTCCCCTTGGACTTCAATTTGCTGGTCAACCGCGTTGATTTCGATCGTGGCGTCCTCCACCGCGGCTTGGCCCTGCTCCAGTACAATCGTTTTGCTCCACGGCTTGAAACCCTCCACGCTGACTTCGACGGTGTAGGTTCCCGCCACCAACTGTGTAAATCGAAAATGACCGCTGTCATCGGTGAGCCTGGATTGCGACGAGGTTCCTGTATTCGGACCATCCAGTTTCACAGTGAGACCTGCAAGATTGTTCACCTGACCCTGGCCGGTGCCGACGCTTACTGTTCCTTCAACCGACGACGTGGCGGTGGTTGCGACATTGGCATTAGCCTTCTGTGGAAATGCAAACGCCACATGGGCAAGCGGGAGGTATAACAATAGGCCTGCTAGAAAATACAGAGCCACCTTGCATCCGCGACCATGAGCGAATCCAGGTTCACTCAGGAACGCGGGGAGTCGCTTTATGGGGGTTTGCTTATTTCTCCTCATTTTAAAGCACCTAACCGCCTGGCAACGAGCGTGCGGATCGCTTACCCCTGGCCGATGACTTTGTTTCGTAACGTGAATTCAAATTCCAATGATTCTTCGTTCAGGACAGTGAGATCCAGCTGTGTCGAGTCATTGCTCATTGCCACCTCCTGCAAGAACCTTGACAAGCTGCCCCAACCTGCGCCCGAACTTATTCGTATTGGATTGCATACAGGGCCGGACGATTCCATTTTTTTTCGCAATTGATTAAGGATCGGCATTCTCTCTGGGGGGAAGTCACCTCTGAATGCTTTTCCCATAAGGCATTCAAATCATGGGGCTCTCTTCCCTGACGTTTTCCTGCAGTTTTTGACATTGCATCCGAAATGCCAAAGTTGCTGGCGCACAGTGCATGAGGCCGCGATACCGTTCTATTCCTACAGTAAATCCCTGATTCTTTCTGTCTATAACGCAACCGGATACATCTGATTTCGACCCACCACGTTCCACCCACGCAGTAATTGTCAAAATTCCGTCAAATATGCCGAGACGCGCTGGGAGTCCCACGAACAGGATCAGCACCCGAAGGTGTCCAAGGAACGTCGAAATGGCGGCAGGAGGTCACAAGCGCATACGTGAATCCCCTTGGATGGAACCTCATAAAGAGGGCAGGCATTGCTAGCCAACCCTCTCTGCCACTAGCAGCGGCTGACATGACTTTGGCAAGCCTGTTGCTTATAAGGATTGGGCGCGAAAGGTTGGGAGATCGGGGGTATCACCTTATTTGGGTCGGTTCCAGTGGTAGGGGACTCCGAGCGATATATGTGAGGGATGAAAGGTCAATGCGGCAAGGAAGCAGTTCGTGCAATCGTTGAATGGAGGATTTTATTATGGAAGTCGCCTTCATCCTATACGGCGTCTTCGCGGGCGCCGTCGTCGTCTGGTGTACGTTCCATCGAGTAAGACCTCACGTGAATTACGTGGCGATTTCCAGGGTGACGCTGGCCGAATTAATGCGTAGCCATGACGGCCTAGTTGTCATCGAGTTGCGCAGGAGCGAAACGACGGGGATACCCGGCGCGCTGAGCGTACCTTTCAATCAACTCCAGGGTCTCCTGCGCTGGATGCCGCCGCGAACCACGCTGGTGCTCTGCGGCGCAAATGAAGTAGAGCTATGCCGCCAGGAAATTGAATCGCCCCTGCTCCGGTTGGATATTGAAATGGTGTACGTCCTGGAGGACGGCAGAGGTTCTCGGATGGCTCAGACCGCGCCGAAAGTGGCGACGCGTCTCCTGTAAATTACAACAAATCGCGGGAGGGATCTCGATATGGAAAGCCCAAGCTCTCGGGCTGGCAGCATGGCGGAAGTCGCGCTCTTCGGGAAAACCTTTCAAAGGCAAGTTCCAGCTTCATAGTCTTGATAGCGCCAGATTGGCCGCATGATAGCCGCACATGCCGTGGACTCCCCCTCCCGGCGGAGTTGAAGACGAGCAGATGTATACCCCACTAGCCGAAGTCGCGTAGTGCCGCCAAGTAGGACGGAACAGGAAATTTGCACAGTTCAATGTGCCGCCGTTGATATCTCCTCCAACCAGATTCGCATCCATCCTTTCCAGGACCGCTGGAGTGCAGATGTTGCGCGCCAGTACGCAATCGCGGAACCCGGGGGCGAAGCGTTCGATCTGTGACTCCAATCGCTCAAGCATATTGAAGTCTGACCCGTTGGGCACATGGCAATATGCCCAGGCGACGTGTTTGCCTGCGGGCGCGCGGCTTGGGTCGAACAGGCTGGGTTGGGACAGCAGAACGAACGGCCGCTCAGCATGCTTTCCGTTTCGCACGGCGCTTTCCGATTCGGCAATTTCATCGAAGCTGCCGCCGAGATGGAGAGTCGCCGCTCGCTGGCATTCGGGAGCTTTCCACGGAATGGGCTCTGACAATGCGTAATCGACCTTGAACGCCGCCGGCCCGTAAGAAAAATTCGCCAGCTGGCGTTTGTAGGCCGAACCGAAGCGACGCTCCCCCAAACGCAGCAATTGTCTCGGGGTCACATCGCAACAGATGACTTCATAGCCGGTGAGATCGTCCAGACTCTCGACGCGCGTCGATGTCTTGACAACTGCGCCAAGGGTCGAAAGATATTGGCACAGCGCATAGGTAATTGCCTGCGAGCCGGTGCGCGCAATGGGCCAGCCAATCGCGTGCGCGGCCGCCCCGAGCACCACGGCAAAGCTCGAACTGAGCGCCTCCTCCATGCTCAGGAAGGAATGGCCTGCCAGTCCGGCCCAAAGAGCCTTGGTGCGTTTGTCCTTAAAATGTAGATTGGCCGTGAATCTGGCGGAGGGTAGCGCGCTTAGTCCAAACTTCGCCATCAGGATGGGATGTGAAGGAATCGAGGGCTGAGGGCTCAGCACGTCGGGCACGAACTCGAACCAGTGTTTTGCCAGCGGTTCAACCAACTTGCGCCACGATTTGCCGTCTTTGCCCAAAGCAAGCTCCATGTCATGCAAGTCTCGCTCCAACACCACAGCGGTGCCGTCGTCCAACGGGTGGGCCAACGGCGCAGGAGAGTGAATCCACTCCAATCCATATTGGCGCAGGGGCAGCGAAGAGAAGAAGGGAGAGCCTGCAGCAAGAGGATGCACCGCGGATCCGAAATCGTGACGAAAGCCGGGCAGTGTTAGTTCGAGCGTACGCGCGGCGCCTCCGGGGATGGCCTCGGCATCGAAGATGTCCACCTGCAAGCCGCGGTGAGCAAGAACCGAAGCTGCCGATAATCCATTCGGACCGGCGCCGACGACGCAGGCTCGCTTACTCACAGCCGCTCCAAGATGGGATGAATCCCAAATGAGTACGTCGTTCGGCATGTCCCCGATGGTCGGAATCTGCACGGGCTGGCGCAGTTCGATCAGTTCTTGGACGGCCATCGCGTAATCGTCGACGTGATTCGTTCGACCAGTGGGGCGTTGAACTCGGCAAAGTGCTGGCAAAACGCATAAACTCGCAACTCGAGAGCACGTCGCTCGACTTCACGTGCGCTCCCATCGGACAAACTTTCTGCAAAATCGTTAAGCCGGGCGGAAAAGCTGAAGCTTCTCCGCCATTCTGACCAGCTCGGCGAGAGATCCAGCCCCCATCTTGTGCATCACCTGAGCCCGATGAACCTTGATAGTGATTTCGCTGGTCCCGAGTTCCGACGCGATTTGCTTATTGAGCATTCCCGTAACCACGAGCGCCATGACTTCGTGCTCGCGCCGAGTCAACGTGTCGTAGCGTTTTCGTAAAGCGGCGAGCCCTGCTTGCTCCTGACGGCGGACGGCATCGCGCTCCAGAGCGTTCTGAATGGCGTCCAGCAGGTCTTGATCCCCAAAAGGTTTGGTCAGAAATTCCATTGCGCCCGATTTCATGGCTTTCACCGTCATGGGAATATCGGCGTGACCGGTAATAAAAATAATGGGAGTCTGCAGGCCCATGTTCCTCAGTTGCTGCTGAAATTCCAAGCCGCTGATTCCAGGAAGGCTCACATCCAAAATCAGGCAACTGGGACCATCCGAAGGCTTTCTCTGAAGAAACTTTTCCGCCGTCTCGAAACCTTCGGAACGCAAGCCGACCGATTTCAGCAGGGCCTGTATTGATGCGCGTATTCCGGCATCATCATCGATGACCAACACTGTGGGAATATCCGAGGAAGCTTTTGTTCCGCCACCGGGTATCGGCTTCCTGTTCGGCCGCGCCATGGCTTGCCTCTGGGATGGATATTGAGAGAACCTAAAAATCGGTTCGGTTTTGCAAAAGGCATCATAACTCACCTGCCTGAATTCAAGCGATAGGCGCAGGAACCAGCGTAGCCGGGAGGCATTCACGTTCTTAGAGGGGAGTGGGAGCTGACAACCGCCAAATATCTTTAGGCCGTATTTTAATGACGGAATTTCATATTTGAAATAAAGCGGGTGGCTGCGTCCTGAAGAGTTCCAAGACAGGATTGAAGGAGCCAGCCCCATAGGGGTTCTTTGCTTCCCCCGGCTCAAAGCAGGTCTGCCCCACCAACGCGGCGTGTTGGCTCCGCAGGATCCGCGCCAATTTCTCGTCGCTTCTGGCGACAAAAAGATGTAGGTGTTTCGACGAGACATAAATAGTTGATAGAATTGCCGGAGGGGGACTGCGGAGTGAAACGATCCGAGCATCGCGCCGCGACACTCCTTGCGTGGGCTATATGAGTGGTCAAGCCCGGGTAGTCATCATTGGAGGCGGATTTGGAGGCCTGAGCGCGGCACGCGCGCTGAAATCCGCCCCGGTTGATGTAACCCTTCTCGATCGCCGCAATTATCACCTGTTTCAGCCATTGCTCTATCAAGTCGCTACTGGTTCCCTTTCCCCGGGAGAGATCGCAGCACCGTTGCGCGGCGTCCTGAGCCGTCAGAAAAACACTCGCGTGTTGCTGGGCGAAGTGCAGGATATTGATCCGGTATCGAAACGCGTGTTGCTTGCAGACGGCGCAAACTTCGAATACGACTTCCTGATTGTAGCCAGCGGCTCACAGAGCAGCTACTACGGTCACGACTCCTGGCGGAAGCATGCTCCCAGCCTGAAGAGCGTGGAAGACGCAACCAGCATCCGAAACAGGATTTTTTCCGCGTTTGAGATGGCCGAGCGAATTTTCGATCCCGCCGAACGGCGCTCCTGGCTGACTTTCGTTATCGTCGGTGCGGGTGCCACCGGAGTAGAACTTGCCGGCGCCATCGCCGAAATTGCGCGACAAACACTCAGGCACGATTTCCGCTCCATACACCCGGAAGAAGCACAGATCATCGTGATCGACGAGGCGCCTCGTGCCCTTCCGCCATTTCCGGAAGACCTGGCGCAGAAAGCGGTAGACGCGCTCGCCAAACTCGGTGTGCAAATAAAGACCGGCCATATAGTGAATGAAATTGATGAGTCCGGCCTCACCTTCCAAGGCCAGGACGGCATGGATCGCTTGGATGCCAAGACCATAATTTGGGCGGGCGGGGTCACGGTCTCTGCGTTGGGGAAAACTTTGGCGCAGCGGACGCAAGGGGAAACCGACAAAAGTGGACGAATTAAGGTAGGCCCCCAGCTCAACATCGCTGGTTACCCTGAAATCTATGTCATAGGGGACCTCGCACTCTCCTTAGGCACCGACGGCAAACCGCTTCCGGGTGTGGCGCAAGTAGCCATGCAGGAGGGGACTTACGCGGCCCATTCGATCGTGAGAAAAATACAGGGTCGAAAAGAGCTCAAGCGTTTTAAGTATTTCGACAAAGGAAATCTGGCTGTAATCGGCCGCTGGGCCGCGATCGCGGACGTGTTCGGCATGCACTTATCCGGAAGGATGGCATGGCTCGTATGGGTGTTCATCCATCTTATGTACATCGTCCAGTTCCAGAGCCGCGTCGTCGTATTCATCCATTGGGCGTTCCAGGATCTGACCTTCAGTCGTGGGGCAAGGCTCATCACCGGCAATGCCGAATCCGAAGAGGAAATGTCCTCCCGCTCGAGAGGCGCCCGCTGATTACGGAAATCCGGCACACTCCGCGAATATTCAAGAATTTTACTAATTTGGCTGGGAGGCTTGGATTCGCCATTTTGACCAAGGTCCAAATCGGATGCGGCATTTCGATTTTACATTTAGATTCCCCGCTAATAGTCACTGGAATGACCTCTTTTTAATTTTCACGGCCGGCGGCTCCGTCAATCGTTGTGCTTGAAAATTATGGCGATGGGCCGGGAGATTCGCTCCACGCCACCCCCGCCCAGGTGCGCCCAAGCGCACCGCTGCAATTAAAGATCGCGTTGGACTTCGACGCTTTGCGTCCCAAATAAAACTGTCGGTAGACCACCCAACCAAATTACAGCCATGACCCGATGGCTCGCCATTCAGCCTGGTGATACCAAAGAGAACATCAGGGGCGCGGCCCACGAGCCGAAACCGCCTCATGGAGGCAATCATGGCGAGCAATAAGATGTGGAGTCGCGTGGTTTTTACCAGCGCGTTGGCCAGCGGACTTGTGTTAGCCGTAGCGAGTACTTCCCGCGCAGACAGGGATTGGAAGGAAGACTGCCATCGCCGGCTTGAAGCGGACCGCGCCAGAATCGATCGCGACATTCATCGCCACGGCGAACACAGCCGCCAAGTTGATAATGACGTCGCCAAAATGGATGCAACCCGCCAATGGTGCCGGGAGCATAAATCGGATTGGGACCACGAACACTTCGACATAGGCATTTACTTGCATCGCCATGATGATGATGACAAGAGGTAAGACCGAGGAGGCGGATCGAATCTGCCTCTGATTATTTCGCCACGAGATCAGACTCCCTCTTCCTGGGACATTGCGGAGTTCCGGATTTGAGAGTGATTCCCTTTGGTCCACGCCGCCGAAGACGACTGGACAAGACAGGCATTGGCCATTGTGCAGCCTTATAAATTGAAATTTGCGGAGAAGTATAACCGACTGACCCTTGAAGAGTCGGCCTAGAAGGTACTAACAACGAAGCGCATCAGACTTGGAGGAAAAAATAATGTTGCGGACCATTCTGATTATCTTTCTGGTTTTGGCTTTGCTCGGAAGCTTGCCAGCGTGGCCGTACAGCACAGGCTGGGGTTATTATCCAAGCGGTGGGCTTGGACTCCTCCTGGTGATTGTTCTAATTTTCGCGCTCATAGATAGACGGTCAACAGTCTAACTTCGGGTTCCGGCCAAATCGCCGACCCCTCCTCGGCCGGACGAGTCGGTAATTCGCGCGCCTCGACCCGAAATAGGTCTATATCCTTCGTTGGACTCCAGGGCGTGTGCGCCCTGTTGTCGAATCCCAAAGAGATCACGTCAAAGACAAATCTTAGTTTGCTGACAATTATGGATGTCAGTCCTGGCAATTCGCTGACGGTCCGGCCGAGTAATATAGCTTGAGTGCTCGCGCATAGTTCGCTTCCTCGTTTCCACAAAGCTACAAGCCAGGGATCGAATTGGTAATACGGTCTACTCCCCAGTGCGCCTGCGCATTACATGGTTTCAAGTATTGTTTACGGGAGGTCGCTCATGATCCTATAGTAATCCCAAGCTCACTTTTCTTTGCGCCCAATCGAAGAGAACGAGGAGGGTGAAAAAATGCCTCGATGGATTCTTGGCTGTCCCAATTGCAACCAAGAATTCACCCACAGTGAGATAGACACGCAGTCCCGAACACCGCTCCTTGACCCTTTTTCTTGGATTGCCGATAAACCGAAATTGCCTGAAGCTGGGACCCGCCTGGAATGCCCCAATTGCAAGAAGGTTTCTATATATAAGAGGCATCAACTCATTTACCGGGCGACCTAGCACCTGAAGCAAAAGCCGCCATAGCTGCCTGGAGTGGCGGCGAATTTCCGTGCTATATACGCCCTAGTTGTCGTTTTTGGGGACCGTGTCCTTGCTGTCGGCTTCAACGGTAACTTCCACTCGGGCGCCCTCCTTGAGTCTTACCTTTTTGCCCTTCTCATCCGCCAATGTGTTCTCGATGCGGATTTCTTGATACAAGGGATCCGCCCCCTCAATTGCAATCTCTGCTTTTTCTGGCACCTGCGGGAAGGGAGACTTAATGATTTTTTCGACAGTCCCCGGCTTAGTCGTTTTTGGTTTCTTTTTTTCCTTCAAGGTTGTTGCCTCCACATTTGGAAACCAAGGAATCGCCCCGAAGTCTAACAAATCTAAATGAGCTAGGGTAAGTGAAATTGCGAACGCAGGCCCCAGTCGGAGGAGAGCGGGCAAGCCATAGCTGGTTGCGGATTTTTTGCTACTGCATTGGTTATATATTTTCAGTAACTATGAGAGATATCCAGCTTTGGTTCAGGCAAGGTCTTCTTGAACCCGGCCGTTGAGCAGTGAACGCACTTCGCGCACGAGGTGCTGGCCGGCGGTTGCTTTTGACAGGTAACTGTGGGCGCCAGCGGCGAGGATCTCCTCCACAATTTGCTTCGAATCGTGTACGGAAAACGCCAGCACTTTTGTCCGTGGTCTGTGACGCACGATTTGGCGCAAAACATCCAGCCCATTCATGATCGGCATATTGATATCCAGGATCACAAGGTCAGGAGCCTGGGCGAGTGTTTTCTCCACTGCTTCGATGCCATCCACCGCTTCCCCGCAGACTTCCAGCTCCGGGTCGCTCTCGAGCATTGTGCGTATCCCGCGGCGAAGGACATCATGATCATCCGCGATCAAGATGCGTTTTCGCCAACCATTCGTTTTAGCAATCCCTTCCTCTGGGAGCAACGGGACTTCATGGGTTTCGGAACCCTGACCGGACTCGGACGTCTCCATCCGCCACCTGTTGATGGGAAGAATCGCAGTCACTAGAGTTCCCTTGTCCGGCCGGGACGTGATCTCCAATGTCCCTGAAAGCTGCCTTACTCGTTCTTTCATCCCCTGAATCCCGACGCCCAAAGCCGCCATAGATTCACGGTTTGGCTTTTTGAATTCTTTACTCATACCTTTGCCGAAGTCTCCAATTTCCAACCTTACTTCCCCGCCGTCGGAACGGGCTCGAACATAGGCGGTGGCGCTTCCGGAATAGCGGTGAACATTCGTCAGGCTTTCCTGGACGATACGGAAGAGCGCCACCTCGGCGTCGGGAGCGAGCCTTACAAAACCGGAAGGAATGTCCACACCCACGCAAATCCCCGTTCTGGCTTCAAAGCCCTGCGTAAACCATTCGACTGCCGATGACAACCCCAGTTCATCGAGCATCGGCGGGTGCAGGAGGTATGACAGCGTGCGGATTTCCTTACTCACTTCATTGGAGAGGTCCATCGATTCCAGCAACAGGCGATTAACCTCTTGGTTAACCTTGATTTCCTTGTGCTTCTGGATACCGGAAAGCGTCATGGACAGGAGCGCTAACTTCTGTCCCGTCACGTCGTGCAGATCCCGGGAAATCCGGCGGCGCTCTTCGTCCTGGAGCTGCAGCAGGCGTCCAGAAAGGTTTCTCAGTGCGTCTTCGCTGGCTTTGAGCGCCTCATTGGCGCCAAACAGTTCGGTCATGTCAGTGGCGATGACGCAGATCGTGCGATTGCCGAATTCTTCGACGGGACTCAACGACAAGCGCACCTGCCTCCGTTGCCCTTCGGAATTCACGAGCCTGATTTCGCCGCGAGACTCTCCTTTAAGGCCCTTGTCAATCAGCGCCTTCAGCTTCTCAAGCTCTTCAACCACGCAATTTTTCTGCATCTGCGTTCCGATTAAATCCTCAAGCTGCACTCCCAGAATCCCTGCAAAGCTGGCATTGGCGTAAAGGACGGTGCCGTCCCTGTCCATTGTCGCCGCCCCCTCATTCATGGTTTCCACGAGAATTCTGTAAGGATGCTCCGCTCCCTGCAGGGTAAAAACCTGATCCCCCTCCGTGCCATTGACAACGACGGCATCGACCTGACCACGCCGAATTGCCAGGAAAGTTTCCTCAAGTTCCCGCACACGCATGCGCAGCTTCTTGATTTGTTGCGCGGGCGATTTGGCGGACTGACGTGGTCGTTTCACGAGCATTGCTGCTATTCCTTGAGATCGAGTCCGAGTAGCACTTCATTTTTGTTCGAAAGATCGCCGACCAGCCTCCTCAAAGGCAGCGGAAGCTTCTTAATCAGTGTCGGCGCGGCAACTATTTGCGCTTCCTTAGCCAGTTCGGGCCGCTGGTACAGATCGATGACCTGAAGTTCGAACCGGCCCTCCAGATATTCGCCACATACTTCGCGAAGGTTACGGATCGACGCCGCCGACCGCGGGGTTTGCCCGGTGATATATAGACGAAGAGAATACATTTTGCGTTGACCCGAAACTTTTCTGGCCGCGCGAGCGGGCTTCTTGCGGACTGGCGGTTTCAAAGTTTTGCTCCGATCGCTCTTGCAGGTGGCGCTGATTTTTGTTCCGACGCACGGTCTGTTCCTCGAAGATCCAACCCGACGAGCACACGGTCAATGTTCGAAAGGTCGCCAATAATTTTTCGAATCGGCACCGGCAAGTTTCGCACAAGCGTGGGAATTGCCAGGATTTGGTCCCCCTGTGCCAGCTGTGGATTCTTGATCAGATCGATCACTTCCAGCTGATATTTGCCATCCACATGCTCGGCGCAAATCCGCTTGAGGTTGGACAGGGCCGCGAGTGATCTTGGCGTTTGCCCGGCCACATATAAACGGAGCTGAAGTACAGGTTCGTGATTCACGGAGGATTTCCCGCTCGCTTTTGTTTTATTCCTCACATTCCATCTCCCGCACTCTTTGCAATCGCCGAGTCCGTTGTTTGGTCCGATTCTCCCATTCGAATGCGGTTCATGGCATCCCGCTCCACCTGCAGCTGTTTTTCACGGGACTGCTGCTGACGGATGATCCTTTCGAGTTCGAGTTCTTCAGCGGCAAAATCCATTTTCATCACCTTGATCTGCGCTTCCAGGGTGTTTCGTTTTCTTTCAAGCGCTTCCTGCATTTGATCGATTTCCTGGGATCGAACGAGCGCATCGGCCCTCTCCTTCGCCTCCTGCGCCGCGCGTGACGATCCCGTAAGCACGCGGCCCGAACCAATATAGGGCGGGACCAGCCGGATTCCTTCGTGACTCATGACAAATTCCCGCACTTGATTCGAATGCGCCATGCCGCGGGATTTCAATATGTACACACAACGATTTCGTTCTCCATTCAATTCCATATCCCTGCACAAAATCCAGGTGTCCGTGAGCGACGAAATTCCGATGTCCGTCTGTTCCAACTCCTCGCTTTTTACCGTGAGATTCGTGAAGATCGAGGTGATTTGACGTCCCTTCAGATAATCCATGAGCCGGATGAGCATGGAATAAACTTCTTTTGGGGCGCTTCCGGTGATGAGGTTCGTGATCGGATCGATGATCACATGCTGAGGTTTAACCGCTTCGACAATTTTGTGGATGCGGAGCAGGTGCATCTCGATGCCATATTGGCTGGGACGCCAGGCCTCGTGGACGAGCAGGCCCTTTTCCACCCACTGGTTGAGGTCCAGCCCCACCGAACGCATATTTCGCGATACTTGGCTTACCGACTCTTCAAACCCGATGAACAGGCAATTCTCGCCCCGGCGGCATGCGGCGTCCACAAAAGTCGCTGCCATGGTCGTCTTGCCGCTTCCCGCGGTTCCACTGATCAGAACACTGGAGCCTTTATAAAAGCCTTTCCCTCCGAGCATCTCGTCCAGATCGGCGATCCCCGTTGGGACTCGCTCGTTCGTAACCTGATGCTGCATCTCAAGAGAGGTGACCGGCAATACCGAAATGCCGCGGTCGTCGATGAGGAAAGGATATTCATCGGCGCCATGGCTCGTCCCGCGATACTTGACGATCCGCAGGCGGCGCGTCGAAATCTGCTCACGAACGCGGTGGTCGAGCAGAATGACGCAATCGGAGACATACTCTTCCAGGCCGTGCCGCGTGAGCGTCTTTTCGCCCTTCTCCGCCGTGATTACGGTGGTCAGGTTGCGCTCCTTCAGCCAGCGAAACAGCCGGCGCAATTCCGCGCGAAGAACGCCCTCATTCGAGAAACCGGAGAAGAGAGCCTCGAGCGTGTCCAGAAAAATGCGCTTCGCTCCAACCGTGTCGACTGCGTGTTGCAACCGAATGAACAGCCCCTCGAGATCGTAATCCCCCGTCTCCTGGATCTCGCTCGGCTCGACATAGACATAGTCCAGAAACAGCTTCTTGCGGTCGACCAGGCTTTTTAGATCGAAGCCGAGGGATGCGACATTGCGTTCCATCTCCTGAGGGGTCTCCTCAAAAGCTATCAGAACACCCGGCTCATTAAATTCCTGAGCGCCGCGCATAAGAAATTCCATGCCGAGCATGGTTTTCCCGCAACCCGGGCCTCCACAAACAATGGTCGCGCGTCCGCGGGGCAAACCGCCTCCGCTGATTTCGTCGAGTCCGCTAATTCCGGTCAAGGCTTTTGGGAGCGATGAGGGAGGTTCGCCTTTTGAGGGGATCTCAATGCCCACCGCTTTTGTGCGTTTGGCCAAGGCCGCTCCTTAACTCAAAATTGTCAAACTGATGCAGCTTATTTGGAACGGATTTTGTATAGAGCTTTTCGCATCGCGGTTTGCAACTGCACACCAAACAATTGTCCGAATGGCGCCATTCGGACGGCGTTTTATAGCTCAGCTGAACGAGGTTTAATATACTGTTTTCGCGGTATATCGGGGGTCATAGCGGTGTACCTGTCAAAATCACATCCTCGCGCTGATCGTCTTTGGCGCGAAGTTCGTCTTCGGATATATCCCGGGAGCCAACTGGGTTCCGGAGGCCAGATGTGCGCTGGTTCTTGCCTCCGTGAGCTTCTTGTATTTTCTGGCCCTTTGACTCGATCGACTCCTTGAAAAGTGCCCTATGGTCGCTGGCAAGCAGTTTCCCCACAACTCCCGCTTCCAGGCAGACTCAAAAATGGAGCGCACGGCGCTAGAATCGCAGCTGAGGCCCGAAGGAAACTTTCCAGTTATTGTGGGCGCCGTTCACGAAAATGATTTCGTCCCCCACTTCAAGACGCAGGCCGATGGGACCCAGGAAAGCTTCGACTCCCCCGCCTGGATAGAGGGCCGCATCCACGTTGTTCGTTCTGAGATTATTCACACTGCTTACGAACGTGGAAAATGAAGCGGGAGTTGGATCAAAGCGAAAATTTGTAAACCCGCCTTTCACTGTCGCAAATACGCGGACGGGGCCGGAAGTTTGAATCTTTGGACCGAACAGGCCGTGAAGGACTCGGATGTTGGAATTCTGCGTGGTGACTGTTCCTCCCGACGTATCCCTGAAACCCTCAACGAACACTTGGTTAAAATCGTATGCCATTTCCGCTTCGATTTGCACGTGCCGGACGACGTTGAAACCGGCCCTGCCGCCAAACCCGACAAAATTGGTTCCAGTCTCCCCCAACTTAAAGTAATCGACGAAGGCGCCGACCTCGGCGTGGTTTTGAGCGCGCGCAATGGGCGCGGAGCTCAAGCCGGCAACTAAAATTAAGAATGCAAGTCGTCTCATCATTCCCCCCAGGATTGAAAGTAAAAAGTAATTCCCCGTTCCGCTGTGGCATTATCTGTGAAGTACGTCCACATGCTGTAAACGAATGTAGTGCTTAACGAAGAAGCGCACTATCCATGGGTTCCTGTAACCAGCCTGAAACATTTGTGTATTTACCTGGCCACAGGCGTGCCGCTGAACTTGCGGAATTAACACTGTGGAAAAAATAGCCGGCGACACACCGGCGCTACGGCGCAGACACCGTTCCAGCCAATCAAATTGCAGTACGAGCAAAGGCCGCAATAAACGCCGCACCTTTTAAAAAATAATTAAATGAGGAGGTGGGAGAGGCCATTTATCCCGGGGGCGGGCAGTGAAATGGCCTCTTGGGGCAAGAATTGCACGTGAGGATTGATCGGAGATCGGGACAATCGCTTAAAGCATCAAGAAGCGCTCTTTGAAATGGGCACATCGATGCCCAGGGCGGTGGCCAAGTCGATTTGATGCTCCTGTTCCTGCATCAGAATGTCACGGATATGCTCCGCCATCGCATACTCGCCCAATGCATCACACTGACGAACACGTTCGCGATAATTCCGAATCGTCTCCGTCTCATTCTCGAGGTCAAAGCGCAGCATTTCCTTGGCTTTTTCCGAAGTGCGCACTTCTTTCGGATGGATCGCAGGCATTCCGCCAAGATAGTCAATCTGCTTGGCAATAATCAGGGCGTGGCTCAGCTCTTCCTGGGCATGTTTTTCAAGCTCGGCGGCGATGTTCATGTATTCGGCGCCTTTGAGGACCTGCGAGTAAACCACGTAAGAGATGATCGCCTGGTATTCGCGGGCGAGATCCTGATTCAAGAATCCAATCAGATCTTCTCGCGAAGTAACCGTTCCCGGCTTTGCCGATTCATTCGTTCGAGCCATGATTCTCCTTGTGTTAATTTGAGGGAGCGAAACGCCCTGCCATGGCAAGGCGCTTCGCCCCAGACAGCAGACAGCTATTGCAATTACCCGCGCCCGGCTCGATGCGCTTGCTGCTCTTCCTTGCCTTGGTCTTTCAAGGTTTTTACAAATTCGTCCGCCTGCTGCTCTGCCACTTCCCTGGCAATTCCGTAGCGCTCCTGAATTCTTCCAACGAGTTGCTGGCGCCTTCCATCGATGACATCCAAATCGTCATCGGTGAGCTTTCCCCATTTTTCCTTGGCCTGACCTTTATACTGTTTCCATTTTCCTTCGACTTGATCCCAATTCATGTCTGCCTCCTTAAATTCCAACTTTTGGTGAATCAATTTCATATTCATTCTTACTGCGTCGGCTTCTTGCGCCACATTCTGACCATAGGAAACAACAATAGTGGGCTGAAACAAATACCGTGGACTATTGACTCTCACCGGAGGATTCGAGTAGCGAGCGAGAAAGAGGAACGAAAACAGATGGCCTGGCCGAACGGTAGCTGCAAGGACCATTGCACATTCCTACCCTCATAACCCGATATCTATTTCGCCCCCGTCTCTATAGCGTGGTTACAACCTCTAATGACTGCCAGAGCAAACGGGAGTAGAAGAACGAAGACCGGTCTCCTCGACGCTAAGAAGCGTAAACGTTCACGGCCCAAGGAGATTCTTTGGAAACTCGGCCCCGGCTTGATTACCGGAGCGGCGGACGACGACCCCAGCGGGATTGCAACCTATTCGCAGGTCGGCGCGCAATTCGGCTACGGCATGCTCTGGACCATGCTTTTTTCATTCCCGCTCATGGCGGCCATACAGGAAATCAGCGCACGCATAGGCCGTGTATCTGGCATCGGAATCGCCGGCAATATTCGCCGCCATTACCCAAAACCCTATTTGTACGGCATCGTCTCACTCTTATTGATCGCGAATATTTTCAATATTGGAGCGGACATCGGAGCGATGGGCGCGGCAGCGGCACTCATGTTTCCCGGACCGCTGGCACTCTTCATCATTGTCGTTGGCGGCGTTTCCCTACTCATGCAAATCCTGATTCCCTACACAAGTTACGTGAAATATCTGAAATGGCTGACGCTGGCTCTTTTTTCTTACGTAGTCACGGCAATCATCCTGCATGAGCCCCGATGGGAAGCAATTCGGGCAACACTCTTGCCTGGTTTTTCTCTTCATGGCGGATACTTCACTGCACTCATCGCAATTCTGGGAACGACGATAAGTCCCTACCTATTTTTCTGGCAAGCTTCCCAGGAGGTCGAAGACGTCACCCTCAATCCCAGGGAACAGCCGCTTAATCAGTCCCCAAAACAGGCGCCTGCGCAACTTCAAAGGATTCGCTTCGACACATTTCTCGGAATGGCTTTCTCAAACCTTGTGGCGTTCTTCATTATCCTTACGGCCGCATCCACATTGTATTCTCATGGACTCCGGGACATTCAGACGGCTGACCAAGCCGCTCGGGCGTTGGAACCTCTCGCCGGGAAATTTGCGTTTTTCATTTTTGCCATGGGAATTGTGGGTACCGGGTTGCTTGCGGTTCCCGTGCTTGCGGGATCCGCGGCTTATGCCGTCAGCGAAGTGTTCCAATGGACGGCGAGTCTGGAACAAACACCCCAGGGTGCGATTGGGTTCTACGCGACGATCGGCATCGCAACGTTCATAGGTCTTCTTCTCAACTTCGTACATTTGAATCCGATTAAAGCGCTCTTTTTCTCAGCGGTACTCAATGGCGTGGTAGCGGGGCCCGTGATGGCCTTCATGATGCTCTTGGCGAGAAACCCTAAAGTTATGGGGACATTTACGCTGCCAGTGTCTTTGCACGTTGCCGGATGGGTGGCCACCGGTGTCATGGTCCTGGTGTCGATGGGAATGTTCGCAACAATTTCCTGGTGACCCATCCTTTTTAGTCGAGCTTGATAGCCAGAGATCGTGATCATTACTCTCAACGGCAAAGTTCCGCGAGGAAGACCTGAGCGTAGCGGTAGGCCATCCGCCTGCAACGACTCCAAACGTAGTAAGTGCGGCCTTTTTTGCTTACAGCGAAGTTTGCCTCCGTATACCCGGATACGCGTATTGTGACAAATTCAAATTGGGTCCAGAAAATGTTCTATAGGCTGCGTATCGGATGGACGATTTCCCAGTATCTCCGAGTTCGTACTTTGCTTAACGAATTGGTTACCGAATTGCTGAAATTGAGAGCTTGAATGTGGAGGACTGGAATGAAACCGGCATCTATTGTGGGAATCTTGTTGATTGTTGTCGGAGTGATTGCCCTCACGTACCAGGGGATCACCTACACCACGAAGAAGAAAGTGTTAGATATCGGTCCAATCCAAGCGACAAGAGAAGAGCACAAGACGATCCCATTGCCACCAATCGTGGGCGGGATAGCTCTCGTGGGAGGGATCGCGCTGCTTTTGACCGGCGGCAAGAATTCGTAATCGGAAATACCTCCATATTTACCAGCTAGTTGCATACTCGGCTAATTCTCCATATGAAGCGGCTTCTCGATAAAACCTTCGCCCAAACTACATTGAACTGTTGATTGTCGATTGTCCCTGCTTTCCTCATTCTCCATGCCAATATGACGGCCCATGATTTCGAAAAATTGCGGCCCGGGCCGGCAACTGAAGGGTCCAATCACTCCTTGCAAGGAAAAGAGGCAATGATGACCGGAAAGACGAATGGGGCGAAGAATCGTGATTACAGCTGTGAAATCATTTCATTCATCGTTATCGTCGTTTTAAGCGAGCTGAGTCACTTCTGGTACATCCTAATCGCCTTTTGCTTCGTGGCCCTGTGTTGGGGAGTGATCGTCATGCTCGGAAAATTGGCGCTTTTCGCAGTCAGCAAGTTTTCGTGGCGCCTTCGCGCAAGTCATACGTCTGATCGAAATTCCCGCGATATCGGAAGTCAGGTGTTTCAGCCTTCCAAAATACGCCAGACGTTGGATTGTTAGCTCCGTGGAGAAAGGCCACGATGGAGGCGTCCCGGAGACGTGTGGAACTCGCAAATTGAATTCGGGATATGGAGGTCACACATGTTGCGTTGGACGCTCATTTTTCTTGTGGTCTCGATCATAGCGGCAGTATTTGGCTTTGGTGGAGTTGCGGCGGCTTCCGCAGGGATCGCCAGAATTTTGTTCTTTCTCTTTTTGATTCTCTTTGTGGCCTCACTGCTCGCTGGCCTCATCCGAAGAGCGTGACAGAGTGGAGGCGGAGAAAGCCCGGCTGGGCATTCGCAATAAGCCTCGGATTTTCGCTTACGCAAAGACCATTCAGGTTTGACGAATGCAATTGAGAGAGAAACTTTTGGAACTTTGGAGGAACTGAAAATGAAAATGTTAATCCGAGTTTTGCTGGCGCTTACGGTGATGTCGACCGCAGTTTCAGCGGCCGAAAAAAAAGACGATAAAGAGAGGACAAAACAGGAAGAACGGTTGCAGAACTCCGGGACCGTTATGGGCGAAATTTTGAATATCCCGGACGACATCCCTCAAGATCTGCTCGATAAGGCAAAGTGCGTCCTCGTCATTCCCTCCGTCTTGAAGGCCGCGTTTGTCGTGGGCGGAAGCTATGGCCGGGGAACCATGGTGTGCCGAAGCGGAAAATCTATGTCCGGAACATGGGGAGCCCCTGCCATGTTCGTTTTGGAGGGTGGAAGTGTCGGCTTCCAGATCGGCGGGGAGGCTACGGATTTTGTATTGCTGATCATGAATGATCACGGCGCAAACAGCCTCTTGCACAGCAAGGTGAAACTCGGGGGCGATTTGTCCGCAGCGGCTGGGCCGGTAGGCCGCACTGCGGAAGCTAACACGGACGCTTATTTGCGAGCGGAAATCCTTACTTACTCTCGCGCCCGTGGGCTATTCGCGGGGGTTTCCCTTGAAGGCGCCTCCTTACGCCCTGACGAAGAAGGCAACGACGCGCTCTATGGCCGCAAAATTAGTGCGAGTGAAATCGTGCTAGGTCCTTCTCCGGCGATTCCATCCTCGGGCCAACATCTGGTCGCGCTATTAGAAAAAGCTTCGCCTACCTCAAGAGCCCATAATTGACGCCTGCCAAAGGGGGGAAGGTAATCAACTGCCTTTCCCCTCCCTCCTAATGGTTCCTTCGGTACGCATACATTCGCCACGTGACGCGGAGGTACCCCATCTTGTGCAGTTCGGAGCCAACCAGTTTGCGCCGTCTGGTGCGCACTCGGCGGTTATGGCAGCACAATCTGCCATCACTTTACCGAATTCACGACCACGCGGGAGGAAGCCGCGCGCCCCGAACGCGAAGTTGCCTCCCTACTATCTACCCGCCTGCGCAAATACGCGGCTCCCTCGATTGCGCAAATTGAAGGTCAATTGTAGGTTCAACAATGCGATGGAATTTGGTTTCTATTGAGAGGATGACCATGCGAATCACGAAGGCAGTACTTTTCATGTTACTTCTCCAACCGATTCTGGGAGGCCCACTGGCCAGTGCCAAGCAAGAAGCGCAGACCCATAGGGGGGCTAGGAATAACGACGATTATTTGAAGAAGGAAGTGCGGCACGAACTGATGATGGTGCCGTGGTACTCCGTTTTTGACATCCTTCAATATAGCGTTAGTGGGAACGACGTGATCCTTACTGGAGCTGTTGTCAACCCTACGCTAAAAACAGACGCGGAAAACGCGGTCAAGCACATCGAAGGAGTGGAGAAAGTCATTGACCAGGTCGAAGTGCTTCCTCCTTCTCCGATGGATGATCAGATCCGGCGGGCCGAATACCGGGCGATCTATTCGCAAGGAACCCTATCACGCTATGGGTTGGGATCACTTCAATCGATCCACATCATCGTTAAAGGCGGCCATGTAACACTCGAAGGCACGGTGGATACCGAAGCGGACAAAAATGCCGCAGGTATCTATGCCAATGGCGTGCCCGATGTCTTCTCGGTCACAAACAATCTGGTTGTTACGGCGGGAAAATAGCAGTTACTCGCTCATCCAAGAATGACGACAATTTGATCCTCGGTACCGCCATCGACAAGCGGAATGTCGGCAGGCCCTGGAACGGCGCTGCCGTCATACTCCACCCCGGGAAGCCCGCGGTGATTTTCCGCCTTGCTCTTGTTGTTGGCCGAATGATGCCAAAAATGTATGGAATTACTTGACCAGGAACTCGCGATGGAAGGGCCAAAGCTCAGGATGATTCCTCGGACGCAGAATCCGGGCGTCCATTGTATTCCTCCACGATAGAATCATCCCGCGAACCCGTGCGATGAATCGGGAGGAGAATATGGCGCTTCGATTGAGACGACAACAAAGCACAGACATTTCCCACGTGTTGAAGAAACTTGCGTGAAGCGCCCGGAAGAACTTACGACTTCACGGACCGATGATTCCGAGGCCTGGCGGCACTCGACTTGGTCTTCTTGGCGAGAGAAAGCCGCTTGGGATGTTTCCTTAGAGCGCCTGTTTTAGCAGCTAAAGTTCCGAAGGTTGACCCAATGGTTCGGGCTACGTCCACGAGAAGGCTTTGCTCTATCTTTGCGGATTTGCGAGTGTGTTTTGATTTCAATTCATTTCTCCCTGATTGAATTTAAATACCGTGAGATAGGCCGAGCTTTTTCACTTTACTCAACGTCATGCGTTTGGCTGAATGCTACATGCATGAGAACTTAAGCGACCGTTGATTTGGCGTCTCGATAGGCCCGCTCTCCCGCCTCCGCCGCATCCTTCACTCGTTCCTTCGCATCGTCAAGAATCTGTTGTGCGCGCTCCGTCAGATTTTGCCCCTGCGCAATTGCGCCATCGAGGCCCTCCCTCACACTTCCCGCGATTTGATCGCGAGTGTCCTTTCCTGACTTCGGTGCGAGGAGAATTCCAATGCCGACACCCACACCAATCCCAATGAGCAACCCCGTTGCCGTTTCCTGCCATTTTCTCCCAGCCATTTGGTTCCCCTTTTCTCCTGAACCATCAGCATCTCGTGCTTCCGTCTCCCGATCCGTTGGTATGCATATTCAAAATGAGAATGAATTCGTCGAAAATAGAAAAGAGAGGAAGGTCTGATGGACCTTCCTCTCCGCGCAATTAATCGCTTTCGCCTGAGGCAGTTCGATAGCTCTTTTGTCCAGGCTTCACGGTTCCTGTGGAAGATTCTCCGGTAGAAGAAACATCCTCGCCGCCCGTGCGTTCCAGGATCTCTTTAGCCCGATGGATTTCATCCGAGGTATCGCAATGGACGGAAAGCAGAATTCCACCTTTTTGCAAACGTCCTTCGTAGCGCTTCGCTTCAAATTCAGGTATACCCATCCCGATCAATGCGCCTGTGAACCCACCCACTGCGCCTCCGACTCCAATCCCAGCCAGTGCGGCCATGATAGGACCGGCTGCGATGAGTGGACCAACGCCAGGAATCGCAAGCGCGCCGATACCGGCGAGCAACCCCAAGGTTCCGCCCAAGACTGCGCCTGAACCGGCCCCCGCCGCAGCGCCTTCCGGGGCTTTCGTTGCCTTCTCGGTCCCCATATCTTTGATTCCTAAGCTTTCTGGAAGGAGCACTGATATATCGGAAACTGGAAAACCGGATTGAGCCAGCACTTCTGCAGCCCTTTCTACGGCCAGTCTTGTCGAGTAGATCCCGAACACTGCTGTTTTTTTACTGGACATGATTATTTCTCCTTTTTTTAGAATGCCTGGTCACTATTCAGGCTTTATGACTTGGGGGGTGCGATTTGAAGTTGGCTTGTGACGTTGTCATCGCCTGCGATCGCTGCGGCTTTTCCTTCTATTCTGGATTTTTCATCCTGGTTTCGGACTGGCCACTTCAAGGTAACCTTTCCGTCCTGCGTGATAATCTTGACGTTGTGGGCATAGGTTGATAGCGATTTGTCCTTGACGATTTCTGCGTGAATCTTTTGCGAAATAGCACGGTCGGTTGGATTCATTTTTTGTTGGTCGGCAGTAGTCGCGTCCTTACTTGCGTCGCCCTTATTCATCTTTGTGTTGTCCGGTTGTTCTTGCTGAAAACCGAAAGAATTGGCCCTCGGGACAGCGAACAGGCCCAGAGCAATCAGCAGCGGCATGCCGAACAAAGTTAGACGATTTTTGGCGGTCGGCACTCGGTCCATTGTTCCTCCATCTGTTTTAAATTTCCTTAAGTAACCACACCATTAATCTAAAGAAGAATTACCCCGACTCGTGCACTCTAATGCCTCCTGCGGCACCAAGCCATAATGTGAAGGGTGTAGATTGCGAAGCACCATGCGGTAGGTCTCGTCGGGCAACGATGAGAATTGAAAGAAGGAGATTCGCAATCAAGAATTCGGCAATCGATTAGTATTCCCTGGTGTTCCTATCGTTCTTGCCTCGCTCGGAGATTCACTGATTATTAATCACAGCGCGGAACACCTGAGGAATGATTCATCGCCAATTCCATCCCATAACGTACAGGTTTCAGGGTATTGTTCAAACAACGGAATCGTCGCGATAATAAGCCACTATAACGGAGCAAATTATGTGTTTTCCTCACCGCGACGGCTTTTCATGCCAGGCCCTCGAAAGCAGTGATGGGCAGAACATGTGGGAGGAGGAACCAAGATGGGCTTGGCCAGTGTCCCGAGTCACAATCACTTTTCGCTCCCTCGGCGAAGAAACAGGCGTGTCTCAGATGCTCACGTAGTTCGGTTCTACACGGATGACTCATCTTATCTCGATGCTTTGCATCGCTCCGTTGAGGACCTTCTTAAAGCGGGAGATGCCGCCATCATCATCGCGACGCAAGCGCACCGCAATGCACTGGCATCACAACTGAAAGCCGGCGGCTTGGATTTGGCCTGCGCGATTGAAGAGGGGCGCTGCGACTTGCTGGACGCGGCCGAAACCCTGTCAAGATTTATGATCAACGGCATGCCGGACCCGGCCCTCTTCAAAGACGTAGTAGGTGCGCATCTTAAACAAGCGAACAAGGCTGTCGAGGGCAGGGGTGGCAGGGTTTGCGCGTTTGGCGAGATGGTCGCCGCCCTGTGGGCAGAGCGGAAGTTTGATGCCGCCGTTGCGCTCGAGCAATTGTGGAATAAGCTCGCGGAAACTTATTCTTTCGAGCTCCATTGCGCCTATCCAATGAAGGAATTTGACCGGGAAGAGCACGGTGAATATTTTCTAAAAATCTGTGATGAACATTCGGGCATTATTCCAGATAAGAAGCGCACGCCGTTGGCAGGTGATCAAGACAATATTTTCACCGCCACCTACCTGCAGCACATCACACAGGCCCTTGAAACCGAAAAGATGGAGCACCGCGCGGCAGCGAAATTGCTCCGGCGCCGGGAGGCGGAACTGGCCGAGCTTCTCGAAAATGCACCCGAAGGGGTATACCAGACAGGTCCCGACCAAAGGATTCTGTGGGCCAACAAAGCCCTGTTTGGAATTTCTGGATACACCAAGGAGGAGTGCGTCGGGAAAAACGCCGCCGAATTCTTCGTCCAAAACGATGTCATGCCCACGCTATGGGACAAATTATTGCGTCGCGAGGAAGTCTATAACTTCCCCGCGCAATTCAGAGGTGAGGGTGGAGTCGCCAGGCACGTTCTGATCCACGCCACCGGACTTTGGGAAGAGGAGCAACTCGTCGGTTCGAGGTGTTTCATTCATGATGTTACCGCGCAAAAAGAAATGGAATGGGCGCTAAGGAAAGCGCACGACGAATTGGAAATGCGCGTCTCTGAGCGGACAACTGAACTCGAACAAACAAATCTTCAAATGCGCGCGCAAGCCGAAACACTCGAATCATCCAATCAAGAGCTGCGTCATCTTTCAACGCGGCTTTTGCATGTCCAGGATGAGGAGAGGAGGCGTATTGCGCATGATTTGCAGGATCGGACGGGTCAGACACTAGCTTTGTTAACCATTACACTCTCTGCGTTGAGATCGGAAGTCGGAAGATTCAGTCCAGAACTTGCAAAAGGGCTGGCAGACAACGCCGATCTCGTAAGGCAAGTGTCGGTAGAATTGCGAGCCCTTTCCTATTTGCTCCACCCTCCCCTTCTAGACGAGATCGGCCTCGCATCAGCGCTTCACTGGCTCGTAGAAGGGTTTGGAAAAAGAAGCGGAATAATTGTCGCATTGAAATTGCCCGGCAACTTAGGGAGGATGCCCCTGGATTTGGAGACGGCAATTTTCAGGGTAGTGCAGGAATGCCTGACCAATATTCACCGCCATTCACAAAGCCCTGTTGCTGCCATCCGCCTTTCTCAGTCTGGCGGTAGAATTGTCCTGGAAATCACAGACCAGGGGAAGGGTATTGATCCGCAGAAGCTTTCTCAAATCGCTTCTTCCTGCGCGTCGGGCGTAGGCTTGAGGGGCATTCGTGAGCGCATTCAGAATTTCCGGGGAGACCTTGAAATCACATCGGATAAGAATGGGACCCGAATCAAGGCAGTCATTCCCACAGATGACCAGCCATTGCCCTGGCAGTCGGAAACTCTAGAAATGTAGTTCATATCGGGACTTCGCTTCCATTTCTTCTTCTCTCGTACCAGACAATCCCAATCCAAGATGCTGTATCGCATGTATTGTCTCTATTCCTTGAGAATTTTATGATCACGCCTAGGGAGAGGAGGTTCAGAAGCTAAATTGAGGGCTGGGCTGGCACTCAGCTTCCTCTCCCGATTTTTCCGGAACCCAATAGATGCTGTGAAGCGACTTCAGAGAAGGAAAGAAGCTTTGAAATCATGCCTCTAATTCAAATCGTTCTTCTTTTGATCATCGTTGGGGTCGTGCTTTGGTTGATAAATCAATATGTTCCTATGGCCGCCTCTATAAAATCCATACTGAACGCAGTTGTAGTCATCGCTGTGATTGTATGGCTTTTGAATGTGTTTGGACTTCTTTCCACCAACCCGAAGTTTCACCTTGGCTGAGAACCGCAGTCGAATCGCTCTTCAGATACGATTTAACGACTATTCATCCGCGGCAAATCAACAAAGCCATCGCGAGCATACAGTTGTCACCCGAAAGGCCGTCGCATTGTTCTTCGACGCTCGGCCAATATCGCCCGCGAACTAGGACAATACGATAGATTTGTGGATTGACGTTTCGCGCTGCCGATTTAAACGCCAGAGGCGGTGGCAGAAGTGCGTTTAGGTTCCCACGTCAGCAAAATAATGAGGCTATAAATGCCCAGGGTGGTTCCGAGCGGGATGCTGGAAAGAGAAAGAAACGCTGCGAGGATCGCAAGGGCCCGGCCGGGCCGAGATCCGGTGAGGAGAGCCAATCCAGCCATGAGCCCAAGAATTCCGCACACCGCCGAGATCGCCACCAGGAGCCCGTAAACGAAGTGAAAAGTGTCCATCATGCGGAAGGGATCGGGAACTCGATTAAGAAGCGCGCCAAACATCAGGGTAGCGGTATTGCTAAAGAGGGCTAGCCACACAGCACCGACAAGTCGAAGGATCCCGTATAACACCCAACAGATCCCTAAAATACGGAAATTCCGGGTTAGATTGTGAGCGACGGGAGTATCCGAAATCATATCGGGTGTCCCTCTGGGGCACAAAGCGATTTGGACCTGCGCTTAAATAGACGCGATAATTATTTTGACGAAGTGGCCTTCTGTCCCTTTACTTCCAGCTCATTCACGACTTGCTGCACATTCGGGACGTCAGAAGCGATCTTCTCCACTCGCGAACGTTTTGTTTGTGAGTTCACTTCTCCATGCAGGGTTACGACTCCATTTTTGACGTCATATTTCACGCCCTTGTCGAGTTTGGCTTGAAGCAGCGCCGCATCCAGATTTTTGTCGATGGCTTTATCCAGATCTGAATTCACCGCTTTGGCATTATTGTCGCCGACAGGGGGAACCACAGCGATTTCGTTAGCGACTACCTGTCCGGCAGCGTCCCCCTTTGCTATGGTCTCCGCCTGCAATTTGTCGGCGTCGGATCCGACGGGTCCTTTCAGAGTTACGACGCCTTTTTCCCGGTCCTGGCTCACGCTGACATCACCGAGGTGGGCCTGATCCAAATCCTTGCGGACCGTGTCCGCTACTTCAGGCGATTTGCTCGAACCTGTCGAACATGCGGCAGCGATCAATCCAAGGGATACGACCACAAATAGACTCAGCGGCGTCTTAAATCGCTTCATAAATCTCTCCTTTGCCTGAAGGGCGCTCCCAAATAAATGGCGGCGTTAGTGCGCTTTGCCTTTACAGCCTGGGTGACCGCACCGGCAATCGATATCCGGCGTCTCCTCCACCGCTTCGCATTGCGGACTGCAGTACTTATCCCCCTTCGTCGTGCAGGTGCAGGGTGGATGTGCGCATTTCTTGGCATTGTCGGCGGCCATCGGTTCCTCCTCAATTCAGGATTGTTTTTATGTAGCAGAGCTCCTGCGAACGAGGTGCAGAACGAGCGAGATCACAGCCAGGACCAGGAGTAGATGGATCATTGCGGATGCAACATGAAAAACAAGAAATCCGCCAAGCCAGAACACAATCAGGATTGCAAAAAGAACGATGAAGATCGGCGACTCTCTCATAAGAAGCTGCCTCCTTTATTCTGCCAAAATCGAATTCCAGCGATCTGCCTTCCCATATTCACGAGTGGAAGGCTACTCAAATGTGCCCGGGGTGCCCATATGCGGAACCCTTGATTTGTTCAGGGACTTCACCTCAAATGAGAACGGAGTTTCGGTGAAGGAGTTGTGCCGGGGGATCGGGATTAGCGATGCGGCATTCCATCAATGGAACGCGAAGTACAAGAGGGTGGAAGTGAACGAGGCGAGATGTCTGCGGAAGTTGGAAGACGAGAATGGACGGCTGAAGAAAATCGTGGCGCAGCAGGCATTGGACATCGCTGCGCTGAAAGTGGTGCTGTCAAAAACGTGGCAGGGCCGCGGATGAATTTGACATTGTGGAACGGTGCGACCCACGTAATCCGGACGTAGTTGTTCTAGATGTAAGCGGGACTCGCGAAACGGTCTGGCGGCACGGTTGACACAAAATGATCATTCAGAATTTCCAATCGTATTCATAAACTGGCACGATTCGACTCAGATTCATTTGCCTGCGCCTATCACCAGTGCGCACGACTTTGTGACCAATTCTCCCGTGGAAGGCGAATTGGTCGCCGCGCTGAGAACACTCGTCCAAAAGGCCAATGGCTGAAACTGAAATGTGAAGCCGGGTTAGATTGATTCGTTGCCGCCGGGATTCCAGGCAGCGATCATCACCAGGATGGCCCCAAAGACGGCTAGAATACTGATCGCTCTTCGCTTATTCAATTGGCTCCCCATGGCTAACCTCACTTATTCAAAATACCTTCATCATCTTCATTAGCTTGATGCAAGAAGCGAACCAATCGGGAATAAATCAACCTTCATGAAATTAAAGAACTTACGGGACGTTTTGTTTGTCCGACCAGGAATCTGCAGTGAAAATTCTTCTACCGAATCGAACAAGATTTTTTGTTCCAGGTTGGAATCAACTTAATAAGCAAGCGGGGAAAAGATCCTACGTTTCTGGTCGCGGGAGGACACTCCCCATCGAAATAGGGAAGATGAAGGTTTAATTGTCGCTTATTTATGCTTGAACAATCTGATTACGAACCGCATAACGGACCAACTGGCTGATGGAATGTATTTCGAGCTTGCGCATTATATTGGCTCGATGTGTCTCCGAGGTTTTGACGCTGATCCCTAGAAGGGAGGCGACTTCCTTGCTGCTCTTCCCTTCAGACAACAATTGGACAATTTCCCGCTCCCGCGGCGTAAGCCGATCGCGAATCGGTTGAGGAAACTTGGAGGCTGTCCCCTTGGCACGAATACTTTCCATCATTATTTCTGTCGCACAGGTGGTAAAAAATGGCCTGTGGACTGCCAACGCTTCAACCGCGGCAACCAGGCTCCGATCAGAATCCGATTTTACGATGTACCCTTTCGCTCCTGTTTCAATGATTTCGCGGACCAGCTGATCTGTGTAGTGCATGGACAAAATGAGCATTTCCGTATTCGGCGAGATTTTCTTGATTTTTCGCGTGGCCTCGATTCCGTTCAATTCGGGCATGCCTACATCGAGGATCGCGACATCGGGACGCAATTCCTCGGCCTTGGCCACGGCATCACGCCCGCTGTGGGCCTCGGCGCATACCTTCCATCCAGGATGCGCCTCTAGAAGCATCTTCAATCCACGGCGTACTAAGTCGTGGTCATCGGCTATCATGATTCGTAGAGTCCCCATTTTTGCTCCTGGCGTTCCGCCCTGGAAATTGATCGCTGGATCTGTCGATATCCCAATCACAATTCCATTGATTCGGGGCCTTCCCAGCCGGTCCTCTTGTGCAGATCAATTTAAGTCAACACTTTGTATCTCAATGGGAGCGTTTCCTCATATACAGGATTCTATATATTTCCAGGGCTTTTTAAAGTGTAGTGGCGGGAGCTCATTTCTGGCACGTCTTTGCGCCAATCGCATCAAAATGCCGCTCGAAGGCCATTGGGATTCAGAGCCCCTTCGGCGCAACGCAAGCACAGTCGCGCCCAGGGCAGTGCATGAAGCCGAGCTCTTGGAATCGAGACGCCGCAGCTATTGCACGTCCCATATTCGCCCCTTCTCATTCGCATAAGTGCCGCCTCAATTTCCTGGAGAGTCCGGCGCTCGCGTTCCAAAGTTGCCGCCAGCATGCCCCTCGACGAATTTTCAACCGCCAGAGCCACTTCGTCGTCAAGGTCGCGATCCATTACAGCATCCATACGATGCCGATCGATGCGCGTTCTCAGTTCATCTCTTTGCGAGGTCATTTGTTTTTCGAGTACGTGAAACAGTTTTCGCGGAGCTTCGGTTATGGTGGCCATATTCCTCATCACCTTGAATTGATATTTAGTGTCTGGCATTTATTTTCAGACCGTATCCCGCACACTTGAATTCGGCCCATCGCGCTCCCGAAAGTACTTCGCGCGCTACGGACCTTCAATCCATTGGCATGTGTACCCACCCGTGAAAAGAACTGTAGAAAGAATGTTGCTTCGTAACCGTAGTCGTGTGAATTCGATTCAGTTCCGGGAGAAATGAGAATAAGAAATGACAGACCAAGCCTACTCGCGCTTACATTGCAGAGGGTACACGAATCTTCGCTCTCGCCGGACGCCCGACCAAGGCCCAGTTCGTAAAGGCGTACGGAGCAAAGGGACCGACAATGACTTGGGCGCAACACGTTGAGGCGGTTGTTGACGCAAAACACTTCCAGAAGGCGCTCAAGGCGGAGTCCTAAAGTGAGTGCGAGGCAACAGAGGCCCTCGGTCTCTAAAGACGCCTGAGGGCCTCACCATCTGCGACAGTTTTACTTCCGAATTCATCGCGATCCGCCAGCCAATGCGGTAGAGACGAACCTCCCGCACAGGGTCTGGAGGTGGCAGCAGACGGATCATTTGCTTGCAGCCATGGCTGGAGTTTGCTCGCCTATTTTGGCTGAGTAAAGAATGTATTTAAACGGATCGGTATTCTGATATTTTTCCATCAGCTTGAGGTAGACGAGCCGCTCAGTTTTGAGGATGGACTCGGTGTGGCCGAATCTGGTCGCAGATGCTTCGAGCAAAGAAGCGGCAAGTTCGTACTTGCCGTCGGCCGCCATTTTTTCTCCTGCGGTGACAATATTTTTTTCTGACAGACCTAGGTAATCAACCAAAAGTTCCCCGCGGTCGGTCTCACCCAGATGATCGAGGCCTTCGAGGTCCGCTTGCCAATATCCGATGTTCTGGTGATAGAGCCGGTCAATCAAATGTTCGCGCAGGATCAGGTAGGGCAAAAGCGCGTCGGGGCGGCCGCTTAGGAGGCCGGGCGGAATGAGATTCGCCTGATGGATCGCAGAGCGCGTGTCACCACGGCGGATTGCGGTCAACACCTGGTCGCGCAGCCAGCTGAGGTTTGACTTCAACTGGGCCAGCATGTCAGGAGAGGAGAAATTCCGCGTCAGCGGCTCATGTCCATGGAACATAATGCGCGGATTTTTCTGCACGACAATGTCGATTGCGTCGAGCAGGCCCTGCAGGTCACCCTCCACAGCAAACGGCGCGCCCAGGTAAGGCATGATGAAATCGCCGACAAAGAGCACGCCCAAATCGGGCATATGAATGAACATGGCATCGCGCGTCTCTCCGCCGTGAATCGGGATCAGCTCAATACGCGTTCCTCCAACTTTCAGCTCAGTGGGGCGGTCGATGGTTACATCCGGCTTAAAATTCCGGACATCCTCGAGATTGAAGCGCTCGCCGAAGAAATGTTTGGCGATGGGCTCAGGTGCGTTGGTCTCGCCGGCTATTTCTTCCAGATAATTGCTTCGGGCATAAAAGCGGGGGTTCGGATTCAGACTGCGGAAAAAGGCTTGTCCGCCGATGTGGTCCCAATGGGAATGTGTGACGAAGATTGTAGTCAGCTTTGGCAGATTTGGAGCGTAAGAGCGCAACGCTTCGTAAGCGGTCTTTGCGGAATCGGTGCGGGTCCCCGCGTCTATTCCGATCAGCTCTCGCCCGTCGTCGGAAACAACGAAATAGTATTCGGTGAATTCGTAACCCGAGAGGGCATACACACGGCCTGGCACAACTTCGGCAATGCGACGCGCCGCAAACGCGTGGCCGGACAACAGGTCTTCCGAAAACGGCGTAGTGAGCACAACCGGCTTGTCGAAACTCTTGTAGCCACTCCGGCGAAGATAGTCACTGGCTTTGGCCTGGTCGCCATCGGCGAGCGCCAGTTTCCCCAAACGAAAGTCCACTTCCCGTAGCCAGCCGATGTCTGGCGCTTTGGAGATGTTTGCAGCACACCAGTTCAAATCGTCCTGCGCGGACTGCGTCGGATGAAGGAAACCGGGAAGCTGGGAGCGAACGACGCCAGAAACCCAGTTTACGACAAATATCTGACCGCCCGAAAGCTGCTTGGCCTGGTCCAACATGGCGATAGTGTCTTTCACGTCGGCGATGCGGTGGAGCAATGAAACAGATGAGGCGTGTTGCGCCCGCAACAAACCGATGGCGCTGAGGTAAAGGGATATTTGCGGATCGGTCAGGTGAGGCCTGAATTCGTTCAGCCGGGCGGAGAGGAAGTCGGCTCCCTCCCCTTGCTGGTTGGCGTTGGCGTATGCGCCCATGAGAAGAAACAGCAATTGCGGGTCTTTGGGGGGCGCGGCACTGTTTACGGCTTTGAGGTATTCAAGCTCTGGTTGGGAAGACGCGGACTGGGGCAGATTCGCACCCGCGACGGTCCGGTCCGTTCTTAAGTAAAACAGAAAGCCCACAACAGCGAGCAGAAGTGGCAACAACAAATAAACAGGTTTTAGCATTCGGTGAATCCTTTCTCGACACCTGGGTTCTTTCTTTTTACTAGATGTATATACATCTATTATAGATTCAGAACTTAGGCTTCCGCCGCCGCGTTCGCGACTCGGGCGACGGTCGCGCACATTTGTTTCCAACTTGCCGGCCCAAGGGTTTTCCGCAGGCGATGTTCGGCCATCCGCCAATATGGCTGCGCCGCCCTGATCTGTTTCTTCCCCGCGTCCGTCAAGCGAAATACCCGCTCGCGCCTGTCTTTTCCTGGCCGGACATGAATCCAACCCTGCGTGCGCAGCAGGGCCAATGTCCGTGTAAGCGTCGTGCTATCCATGGCAAAGCCGGCACTCAACGTTTTCTGGTTGGCCTCACCGGCTATGGCGAGCGCGGTCAGTAAGCCGAACTGGGTGACTTCGATTCCGGCCTTGCGAAGCTCCTGGTCATAAATCCGCGTCACAATCCTGGCGAGGCGGCGTAGGTTTTGACACGCACAGGGCAAATCAAAAAGTGCGTCCGCAGGCCGCATCCCTAAACTTTCTTCTTTCATATTAGATGTATATACATATTAGTATGGCCGATTGTCAACTAGGATTTTCGGCCCCTGACTATGCTTGAATTGTTCACCGTCAAGGATTCGCACTGCGGAACAACAGCGGCCCTGTCATCAAGAAAAGTGAGTTGTCACTCCAGCACAGCTTCCGGCTTTTGGGATGCGTAGCGAAGTGATTCGATACCTCCTGCCCCTCCGCGTCGTTATCCGAGCGGCTCCCCCAATTGCACTTGTTCCTCTACTGATACACTGCCGAGTCATGCCGCTCGTTGATCCGTACCTGAAAACGTCACGGGCCAAGGTGGACCTCGAGGATTCGCGGGAGCGACTGGAGGGATTTCGCAAGGAGCCTTGCGCATTTATCCGGGAGGATGATGTCGAGAACCAGTTGCACATCGTCCGCATGAGGGTGCGGGCGATTCCCGATGACATTCCGCTGATTGCCAGCGATCTCTTCTATTGCCTGCGCGCCTCACTCGACCAATTTGTATTGTGCTTGGCCAAGATCAACGCCACACCCGGCAATCCTGAAGACACTCAGTTTCCGATTTTAGAACAACGGGACGTTTCGAAGTTTAACAGGCAAACGAGCGGTGTGCCGCATGAGACTGACCTGACCGGGGATTTTTGTGCCAGGTGGATTCTCTCTCATTTCCCCTGGCACAAAAATCCCCGGTCAGGTCATATCGGACTGGGTGATGAATGTGACGCGAGTAAATTGGAAGCCTGTCGGCCCGTCGCCGTGATCATTCTCCCTGGCAACACGCCGCGTTTCCACTGGGCGAAATCCGGCGAGTACGTCACGCAAGTAACCGCGATGGGGCCGCTTGGACTGGAATACCTCAACGCGAAAGACGATCCGCGAAACAACAAACCGTTGGAGAAGTCTGAACGGCTTTTTGTAAATCCGAGGAATCAGGAGTTTGCGCCTCGACGCGGTGTAGACTCTGGGGTGATCGAAGAAGCAGCGCGCCTTAACGAGTCGCACACTCCGATTCCGCTAAAGCATTTGGCTTCTTGTCACATTGAGGGCTCAAGATGAATGATCAACAAAAGAAGAAGCAGTATTCTGGAGCGCGAGATCAAGAGATCCGTGTGGCACTGGATCAGCATTGGGCGGCGTCCGATGCCAACGATTTTGAAATGGAGCACCGCATCTATCACGAGGACGCGGTGCTGGAATACCCGCAGTCAGGGGAGCGAACCCGCGGTCGGCGCAACATACAGAATCAACGCGCTAGTCAGCCAAGCAAAAAGCGGTTTATTGTCCGACGAATCATTGGCGGCGGTGATCTTTGGGTCACCGAATTCATCCTGACATACGACGGCAAGCCGTCCTACACCGTGAGCATCATGGAGTTCAGAGGCGACAAGATCGCGCGGGAAACACAGTACTTTGCAGATCCATTCGTGCCTCCCGCATCGCGCGCTCAATGGGTCGAACGGATGGACACATAATTTCTAGGCTCCAGAATTCGCCAACGACACCGCCATTTGCGGTTTGCAGCATAATTGTCGAGAACAGAGATTAACGCCAGGGGCCGGCTAAGTCCTGATGAGCGCGGTTACCGGAGGAGTCGAACTTTGTGATATGGAATATCGTCACAGCACATTCTCCGATGGAGGGACACGAGATGGATTGGAAACGGTTGATCCAGTTTGCGCTGCTGGGTAGCAGTGATTTGCAACAATATGCCATCCTCTTGATACGCGTTTCGCTCGGGCTGTTCTTCGCCATCTCCGGGGCAAACAAATTGTTTGTCGCCGGCGGCACGAAACCTGTTTACGAAACGCTCGTTAAGGCCAAAGTCCCGTTTCCCCACGCGACGGCTTATTTCGTGTCGGGTGTCGAATTCGTTGGCGGATCCCTGGTGACAGTGGGGTTTCTTTCGAGCCCGGCCTGCGTGGCTTTAGCGATCGATATGAGTGTCGCCACCCTGACCAGCGCGATTTCCACCCTGCCTAAAGGGCTTTCGCCACTTAGCTGGCTCGACGATTTCCTCTATATTCCGGAAGTCCTGTACGTGCTCATCTTTATCTTGTTGATCTGCTCTGGTCCGGGAAAGTTCAGTGTAGATCACTGGCTCGCCGGCAAGTTACTGAGGTGATCGGTCGACTGGAGCAAATCGATGCCGGTCTTTTGGACGTTGGCTACGCAGAAGCCGGCATGTTGCACGAAAATAAAAGGATTCTAGACAGACGCTGGACTTCTACGAGGAATGAATGCCCAGATTACTTTCAATAAATGTCGGCTTTCCACGCGACGTGACATGGAACGGTAAGACTGTCCGTACCGCGATCTGGAAAAGTCCAATTGAAGGACCGAGCAGGATCTCACGCCGCTTGAGCGTTGCTTGAGTCCGCGAGAGATCCTATTTGTCGAATTCCACACTCATCCGCCCCAGCGCCAGCGCCGCTAAAGATAAGCCAAAATCGCGCAATGCAACGTCGTAATAGCCGGATAGGAGAAGCAAGTCGATGACAATTCCCCATATCCACACCGCAACAACGTAGGCTCCGACTCGCGGCCTGATGGCCACGAGGATTCCCGCAGCAATTTCGATTGCGCAGATAATCATCATTAGACTGTGGCCTGAAATGGGCGACAACCGAACGATGAATGGAGCCAGGTACATGTCCCAGTTAACAAGAAAGTCAAAGAATTTGTCGAGCCCAGCGATGATGGGCAGAACCGAAAAACCCACATGCAGAACCTGGAAAGCCTAATATGTTGGGTTACTCTCAACTCGTGTTTGAATGCTCGTTGCTGTGGCCATTCAGTGCCTCCTTTGTCAATTTCATTCGTGAGTCTAGAAAGTATTCTTGTCCTCAATGATCCTTTGCGTTACTTATACTGATTTGGAAGTGACTTATTCCCCTTCACCTTAAATATGAGAGGCCTAGCATTTCTTCGCATGAATAGGTCACGGGTTTGAAAGCTCACTTCCTCCTCGCTATTACAGAGTCACGACATCGGTACCTGATTGAATCAGCAGCGACAAACCGATCAGACCAGAAAAATGGAGCCGGAACAATTGGACGAAGGTATCGACGATACTTTGCTATCTGTCGGCGGAATGAGCGGCGTTCATACGCGCGCGATCAACCCGCAGTACGCGGCGTGACCTTGAGACAGCGGGGGCCAATCGGGAGGGACGAGGTTGCCTGCCCCGCCAGCTTGTACGCCCGAATACTGCGGAAAGCATTTGGACGAACGTACCGAGGACTGGCCTGGCGGACGCGCTCTTCCTAATCCAAGTTGGAGAGAGGACCCCACGGTCCGCTGCCGCCGCGGGACACGATGGTTCGGACGTCGGGCGGCAAACCAATACCAAAGTCTAATGAACACTCTCGTTTGGAGCTGCCCATCCTCATAGAGTGCCGCCCAGAAAAGACTACAATCGGGAACGAACCGCTTCATTCTGGTGGAATGACTTGACCAATCGAAAAGTGCTGACTACGAACGCCCGAGCTCTTTAAGATGCGACCGTGCAGATGGAGGTGAGAACGTGACCGAGTCTGCTAAATTCCAAAATGACGTTCCACTGGAAACCTCAATTCCAGAGGCTTCCTTGGAGTCGATCCTCTGCACGCGGGAATTGAGCAATCGCCCATCGCGTTCGCCCGAGTACGAGATGGAGAACCGCGCACTCGTGGCACTGGCCAGCGCGTTAGCCGACTCCCCACGCACAATTCTGCAAACGCTGGCTGATAAAGTCATCGAGGTGTTGCATGCCGATTCAGCCGGCCTAAGTCTTCTGACGAAAGACGAAAAGAAGTTCTACTGGGCAGCTGTTGCCGGCGCGTGGCGGCCCAACATCGGTGCCGAGACCCTGCGCAATTTCGGCCCATGCGGCGATGTGCTCGACCACAATGTTCCGATGCTATTCAATCATTGGGAACGGCGCTATCCGTATTTGAGGCGGGAGATGCCCCGTGCCGAAGAGGGACTCCTTGTTCCTTTTTACGTAAATGATAAAGCGGTGGGTACGCGAATCACTGGAGTTGTTGATCCGCTCTGAGGGCTGGGAGCCCGAGACATTCGTTTCGGCGCAGGAATTCCTTGTCCGCCCACGAGCGCTCGTTCCGAGCTGCCTTGTACTAGACGTTTCTCTTCCAGGTCTTAACGATCTAGAGCTGCAGAAGCGCGTCGCCGTCGAGTGGCCGGATATGCCAATCATCTTCATCACTGGATATGGTGATGTGCACACGACGGTTCAGGCCATGAAGGCCGGAGCTGTCGAATTCTTGACGAAGCCATTTAGTGATGAGGTGCTGTTGAGCGCGATCCTCAACGCCATCGAGAGGAGCAAGACTGCACTGGGGCATGAGGCGGAGACGCAGGCGCTGCACAACCGGTACGAGTTACTCACGCGTCGTGAACGGGAGGTCATGGCGTTGGTGGCCTTCGGTCTGTTAAATAAACAAGTCGGTGGGGAGCTCGGCATTAGCGAGATCACGGTGAAGGCACACCGAGGCCAGGTGATGCAGAAAATGAAGGCCGACTCATTCGCCGAGTTGGTGAAAATGGCCGAGAGGCTCCAGCCAACCCCTGCAACCAAAAGCTAACGCGGCAATTCAGCGCGATCGAAGCAGGTTGCCCAAACTGAAGGGAAACTTCGAAGACGCTGCCAAGAGAAAAGCTCCGCCAGCAGCCGAAAAAACAGAAAAATTCAGAGGGGCCTTTGCTCCCAGGGCCACCGTCATCGCCAGCGCAAACGCTGTCAGAAGTACTCCGCTGAGAAAAGTAGTGATGCGAGTTTTCCAACCGAGAACAAGAAGAAGACCGAAGAGAGCTTCCGCAGCCGTGTCAATAAGAGCTACCGCCGGAATCATCGCCGCGGGCAAAAACCAATCGAGCTTGGCGCTGTAGTCCACGAAGCGGGCATAATTGCCCCACGCCACATTGCGCTGACCATAAACTCCCCAAATGCCAAACCGGTCCGCGACGGCAGACAGGAAAGAGATTCCCAGAGCAAGCCGCAGAAATACCGAGCTGAACTTAGCGAATTTCGTCCATCGTGGATTCATCTCGCCCCGATTCTAGAGGCCCAGGTCACTCAATCCCGGGTGGTCGTCGGGACGGCGGCCTGGCGGCCAGTGATATTTTCGGTCTGCATCTTTGGTCGGAAGATCATTGATGCACGCGAACCGCATGCGCATCAAGCCATCATCGTTGAACTCCCAGTTCTCATTGCCATAGGAGCGATACCATTGACCTGAGTCGTCGTGCCACTCGTAAGCGAAGCGTACCGCGATCCGGTTCCCAGTAAACGCCCACAGTTCCTTGATAAGCCTATACTCCAGCTCCTTGGCCCATTTGCGAGAGAGGAAAGCAATGATTTCGTTTCGTCCGTTGATAAACTCCGATCGGTTTCTCCATCGTGAATCGATCGCGTAAGCGAGAGCTACTTTCCCCGGGTCGCGAGTGTTCCAGCCATCTTCGGCGAGGCGCACCTTTTGCATCGCACTGTCGCGTGTGAACGGCGGGAAAGGGGGGCGGGCGGTCGACGTTGCTGTTGCCATGATTTCTTCTCCTTGGACTGATTCTTTCGGCATAACCATAAACTCACGTACTCGTGGCGGTGACCTCGTCTGGGGCGGTGTCGAGGAAGAAAAGGCCGCCATCGAAATTGTGAACCTGCCCCGAGGGCACTGTTATCAGGATCTTGCGGCTCCGCTACCAACTGTTCCCCCGACTATTTTTTGTGCGTTTGTAAGGCAGCCATCGTCCCCACACTTTCGGGTTCGCCCCAATGGGATTGCCAGTGCGTCAGCAAGATATAAGTGGCAGCCAGGACCATCACCATGAGAGCATCGACAAAGAACCTGCCATATCCCAACACGAAAATGTGACTGAAGATTACGGCCGTCATCCACACAACAGTCAATCCCGCTGCCAATCTGGCTGTCTTCGGGATCAGGAACAGAACCGCCACCGCCGTCTCGAACACCCCTGACCCTAGCCGGAATACCGGCTGAGATACCAACCCGTGGACCGCTTGCGACATCTGCGTGAACAGGGTCAGCGAATCTGGCACCGCTGCAAACTTGAGAAAGATGGCGGCATACAGAAGGTTCACGGACACCAACAGGCGAATTACCACTAGTGCGAGTTTTTTGCCCATAAAATCTTGCCTCCTTGACCACCTTGAACCGGCCAATGCTTCTCGAATGGGAGGACTCATTTCTGCGTCTTCATGAAGTGACCTATAAGCGCCGCAATTTCATCTACTTTGGTATCAGGAGCGAAGTGTCCTGCCTCGAGAACGTGAACCTCAGCGTTCAGTACATCCCGGCGATGTCTTGTCACCGGTGGCCGATATCTCATGAACGACTGCGTCGATCCGGTTCGAACGCCGCGTTCCTAGTACAACTTTTGCCCCGTGTTCTGCTAGAAGCTTCGCGGTGCTTTCCGCATTGCCGCTGCTGGCTCTGGTGATTACTACAACTTTGCCAGTGATATTCGACGTTTCCATACTCTTCTTCTCCTTATTTAAGAATTTGCTTTTCACGGCGGGCTGCGCTCCACTGAGTGATGGGCCCCGCGATTTCAGAAACCTCCTCGACCAATAAGGTCAAAAAAGCCAATACGTCAATGCAGGTAGAGAGATTGGCACTTTGCCCAGCCCATAGAGGCACGAGATCCGATCGCCCCGCCGCCTCTGCCGCGATCGCGAGGTTTCTGACGAGTCTTCGTTGCAACGGATAAGGTAGAATCGCCGTTCCCTCCTAGTTCAACTCCTCCAGCAAGCGGTTGTGGATTCCCCGCGCGAGTCTTCCGGTGAAGCCCTTTGTCAGCGCAGTGTGCCCGGCTTTTTTCCCTCGTAAAGCCTGGCGATGAAGGCGGCTGGCGCCGGACTCCTCGCACGCCAGGAATGCCGTTCCTATTTGCACGGCCTCTGCGCCAAGTGCCAGGGCGGCGATTGCGCCGCGTGCGTCGCCTATTCCGCCCGCGGCGATCACGGGTACATCGACGAGGTCGACGATCTGAGGGACGAGGGAGAGCGTGCCCGTAAGCGAATCCTCCGCGGACCGGTGGAAAGAACCGCGATGTCCTCCGGCTTCGAACCCGGAAGCGACGATCGCATCCACGCCTGCCTCCTGAAGTGCTGCTGCCTCATCGGGTGTTGTCGCCGCGCCAATGGTGACGATGCCTTTTGTCCGGCACTCCTCTAAGATTTCTGTTGGCGGGATTCCAACGATGAAGCTGAATACTGGGACGTTCGCGCCCAGCAGCACGCGAGCCTGATTTTCAAATCGCATCGGCGGATAAGGTTTGTATGTCGGGCGAGGCGCCCCCAAGGCGGCGAGATGGACGGCAATTGGGGCAAGGCTCCTATTGAAAGCGTTTTCGTCCGATGTTCGGGCACCTTCGTCTTCCATCGAGACCCACAAGTTCATTGCGAACGGTTTCGATGTAAGGGAGCGAATCTCTCCGATCACGTCCTTGATCGCCTCCGGAGCCAAACCGTGCGCACCAAACGATCCGAGCCCGCCAAAGTTGGAGACCGCTGCCGTCAATTTTTGTGATGACAATCC
>Ga0210396_10000608_pt1 | contig 45053 bp, 47 predicted proteins | sample IncBWH17OmetaG_FD_155466 | JGI IMG/M metagenome (GOLD analysis project Ga0210396, IMG submission 155466) | Forest soil microbial communities from Barre Woods Harvard Forest LTER site, Petersham, Massachusetts, United States - Inc-BW-H-17-O ... | reverse complement strand
CGTCACGTCGTAGGTGTCGACCAGCAGCGTGGTGCCGGCACCGAGCGCGTCGACCTGCGCTGCGAACGCGGCCGGCTCGTCGGGTTCGTCGCCCGCGTGCAGCAGGGTGAATGCATGCGCGCTGGTGCCTTCGGTCGGCACCCGGTAGCGGCGACGGGCCTCCAGGTTGGATGACGCGGCGAAGCCGGCGATGTAGGCGGCGCGGGCCGCGGCGACGGCGGCGCGCTCATGGGTACGCCGTGAGCCCATGTCCATCAGCGGCCGCCCCCCGGCCGCGCAGACCATCCGGGCGGCTGCCGACGCAACGGCGGTGTCGTGGTTGAAGATCGACAACGCCAGCGTCTCGAGCACCACACATTCAGCGAAGCTGCCGTGCACCGACAGCACCGGCGATCCGGGGAAATACAGCTCGCCCTCGGCATAGCCGTCGACGTCGCCGCCAAAGCGAAAGTCGCGCAGATACGTCAACGTGTCCCGGTCGAGAAATTCCGCCAGCGATTCGCACGCCACGTCGTCGAACCTGAATTCGGGCAAGGCTTCCACGAACCGGCCCGTCCCGGCGACCACGCCGTAGCGGCGTCCGTCGGGCAGCCGGCGCGCGAACAACTCGAACGTGGTCCGGCGATCCGCGGTGCCATCGCGCAACGCCGCTGCCAGCATGGTCAATTCGTAGCGGTCGGTCAGCAGCCCGGCGCACACCGAGTCATCCACACTGCAACGGTATCGGGTGGATGGCTGCGGCTCGGTATCCTAGGACCCATGGTTGCGTCAGCCCCGACCAAACCGGGTACCACCGGGCAACGGGAAGCCGACTCGGTCGAAGCCACGGCCGCTCCCTGGGTGACCATCGTCTGGGACGATCCGGTTAACCTGATGAACTACGTGACGTACGTCTTCCAGAAGCTGTTCGGCTACAGCGAGCCGCACGCCACCAAGTTGATGCTGCAGGTACACAACGAAGGCAAAGCAGTGGTGTCGGCGGGCAGTCGGGAATCCATGGAGACCGACGTGTCCAAGCTGCATGCCGCCGGGTTGTGGGCCACCATGCAGCAGGACCGCTGAAAGGGCATCCGGGTTCGGACGTGCGCAAGTGGAAGCGGGTTGAGACCGCCGACGGTCCCCGTTTCCGGTCCGCTCTGGACTCGCATGAGGCGGCTTTGCTCAAGAATCTGGTCGCTTCGATGATCGGACTGCTCGACGAGCGGGAATCGTCTTCGCCGCCAGACGAACTCGAGCAAATCACCGGCATGAAGACCGGTAACTCCGAACCCCCTGACAATGCGACGATGCAGCGGCTGCTACCGGACTTCTCGAAGCCCGACGACGATGTCCCGGAGGCGACCGACAGGCTGAACGCCGCGCTGCGCAGCCTGCACGAGCCGGAGATCATCGAGGCCAAACGCATTGCCGCGCAACAGCTATTGGCGACGGTCCCGGATGACGGCGGCCGATTCGAGCTGACCGAGGACGCGGCGAACGCCTGGATCGCAGCCGTCAACGACATCCGCCTGGCGCTGGGGACCATGCTCGATATCCGTCCCGGCGGTCCCGATCAACTGCCCGACGAGCATCCGATGTCCTCGCACCTCGACGTCTATCAGTGGCTGACCTTCCTGCAGGAGTATCTGGTGCTGGCGCTGATGGGATCCCGATGAGCTCGATCACCGACGTTGCGGGCATTCTCGTCGGCCACCACCACCGGCTGGACCCCGACGCGACCATGGATACCGGTTGGGCGAGCGGGGTCACCGTCGTGCTGACGCCGCCCGGCACGGTCGGCGCCGTCGATGTCCGGGGCGGTGCGCCCGGCAGCCGAGAGACCGACCTGCTGGACCCGGCCAACAGCGTGCGCTACGTGGACGCGGTGTTCGTCGCCGGGGGCAGCGCCTACGGATTGTCGGCCGCCGACGGCGTCATGCGCTGGCTGGAGGAGCACGACCGCGGCGTGGCGATGACCGGCGGGGTGGTGCCGATTGTGCCGGGTGCGGTGATTTTCGATCTGGACGTCGGCGACTGGAGTCACCGGCCGACGGCTGAGTTCGGGTATGCCGCCTGTCAGACGGCCGGCACCGAAGTCGCGGTGGGCACGGTCGGTGCCGGGGTGGGGGCGGTCGCCGGCGTGCTGAAGGGCGGCGTAGGGACCGCATCGACGACGCTGCCGTCGGGCGTCACGGTCGGTGCGCTGGTTGCGGTGAACTCCGCGGGCAATGTCATCGACCAGGCCACCGGCCTACCGTGGCTGACCTACCTGGTCGACGTGCTCGGTCTGACGACGCCGCCCGATGAGCAGGTCGCCGCGCTCGGGAAGCTCGAATCCCCGTTGAGCTCGTTGAATACCACGATCGCGGTCGTCGCCACCGATGCCGCGTTGAGCCCGGCCGCCTGCCAACAGGTCGCGCGGACCGCCCACGACGGACTCGCCCGCAGCATCCGGCCGGTGCATACGCCGGTGGACGGCGACATGGTGTTCGCCCTGGCTACCGGCGCCGTCGAGGTTGCACCGTCAGCCGATACGCCGGCCGCGTTCTCGCCCGAGACGCCGTTGGCGACCGCGGTGAGCGCCGCGGCGGCAGACTGCCTCGCCCGCGCGGTGCTGGATGCTGTGATCGCCGCCGAGTCGGTGGCCGGAATACCGACCTACCGGGGCCTGTTGCCCGGGGCATTCCGGCAACGCGCCGGCGACGACAAAGAAACACAGCGATGAGGTGGGGGTCCCCCGTTTGCGGGGCGAGCGGCGCTCATGACCGGAGGTAATCGGTGACGTGCTGGTGATTCGTGCTGACCTGGTCGAGGCGATGGTCGCGCATGCCCGCGCCGACCACCCCGACGAAGCCTGCGGCGTCCTGCCGGGTCCCGAGGGCTCGGACCGCCCGGAGCGGCATGTCGCGATGGTCAACGCCGAACGCTCACCGACGTTCTATCGCTTCGACGCCCAAGAGCAACTCAAGGTCTGGCGAGGCCTAGAAGAGTCAGGCGATGCGGTCGTCGTCATCTATCACTCGCACACCGCGACCGAGGCCTACCCCAGCCGCACCGACGTCGGCCTGGCCGCCGAACCTGACGCGCACTACGTGCTGATATCGACCCGCGATCCCGGCCAGGACGAAGTCCGCAGTTACCGGATCGTCGACGGCGTCGTCACCGAAGAGCCCGTCACCATCGTCGAGCGTTACGAGGAGCAGCCATGAGCGTCACCGTCTCCATCCCGACCATCCTGCGGCCGCACACCGGCGGCGAAAAACACGTCGAAGCCAGTGGCGAGACGCTGCAAGCCGTCATCAGCGACCTGGAGGCCAACTACTCCGGAATCTCCGAGCGTCTGGTCGAGAACGGCAAACTGCACCGCTTCGTCAACATCTACGTCAACGACGAGGACGTGCGGTTCTCCGGCGGGCTGGACACCGCGATCACCGACGGCGACTCGGTCACCATCCTGCCCGCCGTCGCAGGCGGGTAAGCGGGAGCGGCGCAGATGACCCGGTACGACTCGCTGCTCGCCGCGTTGGGCAACACGCCGCTGGTGGGGCTGCAGCGGCTATCGCCCCGCTGGGACGGCGAGCCGCATGTGCGGCTGTGGGCCAAACTCGAGGACCGCAATCCGACCGGCTCGATCAAAGACCGGCCGGCGCTGCGGATGATCGAGCAAGCCGAGGCCGACGGCCAGCTGACGCCGGGCGCGACCATCCTCGAGCCCACCAGCGGCAACACCGGGATTTCGCTGGCGATGGCGGCACGGTTGAAGGGCTATCAGCTGATCTGCGTGATGCCGGAGAACACCTCGATCGAACGTCGCCAACTGCTCGAGCTCTACGGCGCGCAGATCATCTACTCACCGGCCGAGGGCGGGTCTAACACCGCGGTGGCCAGGGCCAAGGAGCTGGCCGCCGCCAATCCGTCGTGGGTGATGCTCTACCAGTACGGCAACCCGGCCAACACCGATTCGCATTACCGCGGCACCGGCCCCGAGCTGCTGAAAGATCTGCCCGAGATCACCCACTTCGTCGCCGGGCTGGGCACGACGGGGACATTGATGGGCACCGGCCGGTTTCTGCGGGAGCAGGTACCTGACGTGCGGATCGTGGCCGCCGAACCCCGCTACGGCGAGGGCGTCTACGCGCTGCGCAACATCGACGAGGGCTTTGTGCCCGAGCTCTATGACCCGAAGGTGCTGACCACCCGCTACTCGGTCGGCGCTGCCGACGCGGTTCGCCGCACCCGCGAGCTGATCGAGGCCGAAGGCATCTTCGCGGGGATATCGACGGGCGCGGTGCTGCATGCGGCGCTGGGCATCGCGGCTAAGTCCGTCAAAGCCGGCGAGCGCGCCGACATTGCGTTCGTGGTGGCCGACGCCGGGTGGAAGTACCTTTCCACCGGCGCGTACGCCGGTAGCGTGGATGAAGCTGCGGACGCGTTGGAAGGAAAGCTATGGGCGTGAGCACACCGCCGCTACCGGCGCAACAACCGAAGAAACGCTCGGCGTGGGTGGTCGGCGGAGCCACGATCATCAGCTTCGTGGCGCTGCTGTACATCGTTGAGCTGTTCGACCAGCTCGATGGGCACGAGTGGGATCTCAACGGCATCCGGCCGCTGGAGGCCGACGGCCTGTGGGGCATTCTGTTCGCTCCGCTGCTGCACGCGAACTGGGCGCACCTTGCGGCCAACACCGGGCCCGCGCTGGTCCTCGGCTTTCTGGTCACGCTGGCCGGGCTGTCCCGGTTCCTGTGGGCGACCGCGATCGTGTGGATCGTCGGTGGCCTCGGCACCTGGCTGATCGGCAACATGGGATCGCCGTGCGGCGAGACCGATCACATCGGTGCCTCGGGGCTGATCTTCGGCTGGCTGACGTTCTTGCTGGTATTCGGATTCTTCACTCGCTCGGCCTGGCAGATCGTCATCGGAGTCGTGGTACTGATCGCCTACGGCGGTGTCCTGTGGGGCGCGGTGCCGGTGCTCAATGTCTGCGGAGGCGTGTCCTGGCAGGGACATCTCTGCGGGGGCATTGCCGGTGTGCTGGCCGCCTACCTGTTGTCCAGGCCGGAACGCACGGCCCGGGAACGTCGCCGTGCCGCGGGGCGGTCGGCGACGTGAGTGACGCATTGGCGCCCATCGGGGTCTTCGACTCCGGCGTGGGCGGGTTGACGGTGGCGCGGGCCATCATCGACCAACTGCCCGACGAGGACATCATCTACGTCGGCGACACCGGCAACGGTCCGTACGGCCCGCTGACGATCCCCGAGATCCGCGGGCACGCGCTGGCCATCGGCGACGACCTGGTCGACCGTGGGGTCAAGGCCCTGGTGATCGCCTGCAATTCGGCATCCTCGGCCTGCCTGTATGACGCGCGGGAACGCTACGACGTGCCGGTCATTGAAGTGATCCTGCCCGCGGTACGTCGCGCGGTCGCCACAACCCGCAACGGCCGCATCGGCGTGATCGGTACCCAGGCCACCGTCGCCTCGGGCGCCTACCAGGACGCGTTCGCCGCCGCCCGGGACACGCAGATCACCGCGGTGGCCTGCCCGCGGTTCGTCGATTTCGTCGAGCGCGGCATCACCAGTGGCCGCCAGGTGCTCGGATTGGCCGAGGGTTACCTCGAGCCGTTGCAGCGCGCCGACGTCGACACGTTGGTGCTGGGCTGCACCCACTATCCGCTGCTCTCCGGACTGATCCAGCTGGCAATGGGCGAGATCGTCACACTGGTCTCCAGCGCCGAGGAGACCGCGAAGGAGTTGCTCCGGGTGCTCACCGAGTGGGACCTGCTGCGACCGCATGACGCCCCGCCCGCCACCCGGGTGTTCGAAGCCACGGGCGACCCCGAGGCATTCACCAAACTTGCGGCTCGATTTCTCGGCCCAGCGGTCACCGGCGTTGAACCCGTTCGTCACACCAACGTTTCCTAAGTATGCAGATGATTCTGATCACCCAATGCGGCGATGTTTTCTCCATCGTGGTACCGGGCATGGCACAGTAGTCATCGTGCGAATCACCGTCCTGGGCTGCTCCGGGAGCGTCGTCGGCCCGGATTCGCCGGCATCGGGTTATCTGCTGAGGGCGCCGGACACCCCGCCCTTGGTCATTGACTTCGGTGGAGGCGTCCTAGGCGCGCTGCAACGCCACGCCGATCCGGGTTCGGTCCACGTGTTGTTGTCGCACTTGCACGCCGACCACTGTCTCGACCTACCCGGATTGTTCGTCTGGCGCCGCTACCATCCGTCCCTGCCGACCGGTAAGGCTTTGATGTACGGCCCGAGCGACACCTGGTCGCGGCTCGGCGCCGCGTCGTCGCCGTACGGCGGCGAAATCGACGACTTCTCCGACATTTTCGATATCCACCATTGGGTCGACAATCAAGAAGTGAAAGTGGGCGCGTTGACGGTCTTGCCACGGGTGGTGTGTCATCCGACTGAGTCGTATGGCATGCGCATCACCAATCCCGCCGGGGCGTCGTTCGTGTACAGCGGTGACACCGGCTACTGCGAGACCATCATCGATTTGGCCCGCGATGCCGACGTCTTCCTGTGTGAGGCGTCGTGGACACACGCGCCCGACCGTCCGCCGAACCTGCATCTGTCGGGCACCGAGGCGGGCCGGATCGCGACCGCAGCCGGGGTGGGGGAGTTGTTGCTCACCCACATACCGCCCTGGACCTCTCGCGAGGACGTGATCAGCGAGGCGAAAGCCGAATTCGGCGGCCCGGTGCACGCGGTGGTGTGCGGCGAGACGTTCAACGTCAGTCGCTCCTGACCGGCTAGCCGCGCGCTAGGGTTGGCGGCGTGTCAAAACGAGAAGACGGCCGCCTTGACGACGAGCTTCGACCAGTTGTCATCACCCGCGGATTCACCTCGCACCCCGCGGGTTCGGTGGTGATCGAATTCGGCCAGACCAAAGTCATGTGCACGGCAAGCGTCACCGAAGGCGTGCCCCGCTGGCGCAAGGGGTCAGGCTTGGGCTGGCTCACCGCCGAATACGCGATGCTGCCATCGGCCACCCACACTCGCGGAGACCGCGAATCGGTGAAGGGCCGCCTGTCCGGCCGCACGCAAGAAATCAGCCGCCTGGTCGGCAGGTCGTTGCGGGCCTGCATCGACCTGGCGGCGTTGGGGGAGAACACCATTGCGGTCGACTGCGATGTGCTGCAGGCCGACGGCGGCACTCGCACCGCGGCTGTCACGGGCGCCTATGTTGCGCTCGCTGACGCGGTGACTTACCTGTCCGCGGCCGGCAAGTTGTCCGATCCGCGGCCACTGTCGTGTGCGATCGCCGCGGTCAGCGTCGGCGTGGTCGACGGCCGGGTGCGGGTGGACCTCCCCTACGAGGAGGACTCGCGCGCCGAGGTCGACATGAACGTCGTGGCCACCGACACCGGGACGTTGGTCGAAGTCCAGGGCACCGGCGAGGGTGCGACGTTCCCGCGGTCGACGCTCGACAAGTTGCTCGACGCCGCCCAGGGAGCCTGCGAGAAGCTCTTCGTGGCGCAGCGGGAGGCGTTGGCTTTGCCCTATCCGGGCGTGTTGCCGGAAGGACCTGCTCCACACAAGGCGTTCGGAAGCTGACCGCCGGCGACGATGCAGAGCGCAGCGATGAGGTGGGGGTACGCCCCCTCGCCGCTGCGCGGCTGGGGGTGCCCCCACCCGCTTGCGGGGGAGCGCGGCGCTCATGATCGAGCTGCTGGTCGCCAGCCGCAACCGCAAGAAATTGGCCGAATTGCGCCGCGTGTTGGATGCGGCCGCGGTGACGGGCCTGACGTTGGTTTCACTCGACGACGTGCCACCGTTCGACGAAGCGCCGGAAACCGGTGCGACTTTTGAGGACAACGCGTTGGCCAAGGCCCGCGACGGGTTCGCCGCGACCGGGCTTCCGACCGTCGCCGACGACTCCGGGTTGGAGGTCGCCGCGCTCAATTGCATGCCCGGCGTGCTGTCCGCACGGTGGTCGGGTGTGCATGGCGACGACACCGGCAACACCGCGCTGCTGTTGGCGCAGCTGCGTGATGTGCCCGATGAGCGCCGCGGTGCCGCGTTCGTGTCGGCGTGCGCGCTGGTGTCGGAGTCGGATGAGATGGTCGTCCGCGGCGAGTGGCCCGGCGCCATCGCCCGGGAGCCGCGCGGCGACGCGGGCTTCGGCTACGACCCGGTGTTCATTCCAGACGGTGCGGACCGCACTGCGGCGCAGCTGACTGCGGAGGAGAAAGACGCGATGTCGCATCGCGGTCGCGCGCTTGCTTTATTGCTGCCGGCGCTGCGGGCACTGGCCGAGTAGGTAACGAATTGCGTTGTGCTACAGGGCGAAACGCGCCTTGATGTCCCTAGTCTGGAAGTGCTCGACGATGATCCCGACCAGCGGGATGGTTCCGGCCAACAGCACGCCGATCGTCTTCAGGATCGGCCAGCGGACCTTGACGGCAAGGTTGAAGGCTGCCAATACATAAGTGAAATAGACCCAGCCGTGCACCACGCCGATCCACGTCGGTGGATTCGGCACCTTGACGATGTAGTGGACCACGATCTCGTAGCACAGCGCGATGAGCCAGATACCCGTCGTCCATGCCATCACGCGGTAGCCCAGCAGCGCCGTGCGGATCTTTTCGACGGGCGTAACCGGCCGCGCTTCGGGCGTCTTGGGTGTGGTCATGCGGTGGTCCTGTTCTGTCTTTCGGCATCGCGCTGTGCGAGCTCTGCGAGGTAGGCGTTGTACTCGCGCAGCGCCGGATCGACGGGCTGCTGCAGTACCGGTTTGGGCCGCTGCGGCAGCAGTCCGTCCGGCAGTTCGGTCATCGTGCGGTCCTTCTGCGGCTCCGGCGGTGCCTCCTCATAGCGGACGAACTTGCGGTAGGCGTACACACAGAACCAAGCGAACAGCGGCCACTGCATCGCATAGCCGAGATTCTGAAAGGTGCCCGACGCCGATTGAAACCGTGTCCACTGCCACCAGCCCAGGGCCAGGCATCCACCGGCCGCCAGGATCACCAGCGCAATCAACGCGGATCTCCGACGACGTGTAGTGGACACGCCTAGACGGTACTCCGCGCGCGTCTGCGCGGGCTCATTCGTCGCTGGGTCGGAACGGTACGATCGGCAACGCGCGGGCGTGGCGAAATGGCAGACGCGCCGGCTTTAGGTGCCGGTGCTCGAAAGAGCGTGTGGGTTCGAGTCCCTCCGCCCGCACGATTGTGATGCACTTGTTTGTGCTGATAGACAGCGGTTTCCATGTTGGCTATGGCCGCTCTTGGGCCTGCGGTGGGCACATTTTGGGGGTGGCGGCGGCGACGGCGGCCAGGGCGAGCTCGGCAAGGCCGTCGGCAGCAACGGCCTGTCCAGCTAACACCGACGCCCTTGGGGGGCTTCAACATTCCTACCGACTTTGACGAGGCGGCGGTCGCAAGTTTCGCCGATTTCGCGCCGTTCGGAGACGCCGCCACTACTGCTGCGGCAGACTCGGGGACTCTTTCGACGAGCCGCACGTAGTGCCCGATCTCTGACTTTGGCGAAATCGACCGACGGCTGTATGTGCCGCAGGATCGTGCCCATCGTCACTTCAGTAGCGATCGAGCTCGATCAACCGCTCGTCACTGATCCCGAAGTGATGCGCGATCTCGTGGAGCACGACGTGTCTAACCTCGCGGCGCAGACGATCGGCGTCGCCGGCAGCGAGTCGCGTGATCGGCCCGCGGAAGATGCTGATCTTATCGGGAAGCACTCCGCTGTACGTGCTGCTCCTTCGCGGCAGCGGTACACCGCGGTACAGGCCGAGCAACGGCCGCGCGTCGGGAGGCTCGTCCTCGACGACGATCTCAACGTTGCTCATCGCCGCACGGAGATCGGCCGGCAAGGAGCTCAGCGCGTCGTCAATCGCCTCTTCGTACGGATCGTTGAGACCCGGCTCCGAACGCGCATCCATCTCCGCAACGATGCCAGAATCGGTGCTGGGACAGAGACGGCTTCTTCTTGTACGACCAATTATCTTTGTACCAACGACGGGTAGGGACCTGGAGAGGCCGCAGCCGGTGCCCGCGCGGGCAATGCAGTAGTTGGCCTGACCATCCATTGGCCGGTCGTCGCCTGCACCAGTTCGCCGACCGCTGGCATACGTCAACGCTAGACCGCGCGGCAGCGGGGAGCCTCCCGCGCTAGGTGTTGGTGTCGTCTCGGGTGCGGATTCCGAGCGCACCGAGGACACGCCAGATCAATCCTGCGGCGTGGTAGCCGATTACGACTGCAATGACTAGCGCGACGGCGGGGTCGAGCCAATTCCAGCGGCCGGTGACGAAAATGATCGCGCCGGTTACCGCGACTCCCGCGGCGGCGCCGGCATCGGCGGCCGTGTCTAGCAGCACCGCTTTGATGTTGAAGTCTTCGTTACCGTCTGCGTCTTCGACGTCTGCGCCGATGATGAGTGCACCGGCCAGCATCACCGCCGCGGCGATGGCGCTGACAATCAGCACCGGCAGCCCGTGAACTTCTGGGACGCCCGACACCAGGCGTCTGGTGGCAGCCACCGCGATCCAGATGTTGAGCGCGAGCAGCCAGCCTGCGTTGACCAATGCGGCGATGTTGGTGGCATTCGCGTGCGCAGCCGAGCGTTCCGGTCGTTGGGCTAGCTGGATCGCGAACAGTGAAACCGCGATGGCGGCGGCGTCAGCGAGGTAGTCGACGCCGGCGGCAAGCACCCCGAGCGAGTGCGCGGTCATGCCAACGATCACTAGTGCGGAGACGAGTGCAAGGTTCAGTCCGAGCACCAGGGCAAGCCGTTGTGATTGTGACACGCGTCGAGGGTAGAGGCAGAGGGTTGTGCCCGCACGCCGGGACGATTCGGCGAGCGTCACCCGGCGGGTTCGATGCCCAGGCATTCAACCGTGAACGGATCGCACTGCACGGGGCTGAGGGAAGGATCCGAGCGCACTCGGCGTTGAACATTGTTAGGCAAGCTAGCCAAGTACAGGCCAGCCCCGCCAATCGAAGGAGTGCTGCCATGAGGATTCGACCGAAGTACATCACAACGCTGTTGGTGGCGGGAGCCGCCGCGGCAGCGATCGCCGCCGCACCGACGGCGGTAGCCGCACCCGTTTCGGCCCAGCCGGCCGGGATCGCCACCGCATGGATGGACGGCCACGGCTGGGGCGGCGGTGGCCACGGCTGGGGCGGCGGTGACCACGGCTGGGGCGGCGGTGACCACCGCGGCTGGGGCGGTGATCGCGGCTGGGGTGGTGACCGCGGCTGGGGCGGCTGGCAATGGTGGCCGCCGCGCTGGTGATCGGCTATCCAATCGATGGGCCGCTGCAACCACGGTCTTAAAGCAACGTGATCGCTGCAACAATCGGCCCGCCAGCCCGAAGGATGACGGGCTGATTGTGTTGCTCGTTTCGCGATCGCGAAACGAGGCGGCCTAATCCGATTGGGCAAATATCGGGCACGCAGCCCGTTTAGGGCCACTAACTACCACTCTCGAACTGCACAAACTGTGGTGCGCGGTACTGGGATTGAACCAGTCACGGGTTGCCAAACGGCGAGAACCTTTCGCCTGATCTGCTATTTCTGAACCTTTGCGGTGACGTGACCCGCACCAACGTTCCCAATCTGTTTCTACGGCTAACCGCGATTGGGTGGGCCGACGCTGTGGGTACATCCGGGCTACAAGGCGCGCTTGTATCGCTGCAATGACACGATCGCTACTGCGGCGCCTTCGCTGGATGAACGATCAATGCCATGAACATTTCAACAAACACCAATCAGATCCATGGCACCGGAATCGGATTCCTGCGCAACGGCACGGCCTGCGCTCTGCTGGCCATAGCGATCACCGCGACCGGCGTCGGCCGTGCTGCGACGAGCCATGCCGACGGCGGCGGCCCGGCATCGCAACTGCAATCGCTAATGCCCGCACCGGCGAACACTCAGCTCACAGACGGCCCTGTTTCCATTCCAGACGACGGCATCCATATGCACTTTCTGGTCAACGGATCCGCGACCGACGTTCTGGCCGCGTACAAGACCGCGCTCGAACATAAGGGCTGGGCAGTGACCGTCGTGAGTTCAGAGGGCTGGGAAGGCGCCGGCAGCGCAACCTACACCGCGACCCGGGGCACGACCTATGGCGTGTTCAGCGGAGGAGGCGCCGGTAGCAAGACCGACCTCAATGCGTGCGCATGGCCGTCACAGCCCTCGAACCCCAACTGCGGCGGCGGCAACCGACGCTGAATTCCTGTAAATGCAAAACTCCCCGCGCCACCTCATCGTGGCGCGGGGAGCTGTTTGCGGCCGGATTATGTTGTGGCCGGGGCAGGAAGCGCACCCGGTGCCGGCGTTGCGCTCGGCGGTGCACCAGGCGCCGGACTTGAGTTCTCCGGTGCGCCAGGCGCCGAAGCCCCCGGCACGTTCGACGTCCACATCAGAATGTCTTGCATCCCGTCGTTGTAGACGACGCCGTTCGGCGGCGCGCCCGTCACGTCGAAGTACAGCGTGCCGGTCGACTCGCTGCCCTGCGGGATCGGCGCCGGGTTAAGGCTTCCCGGGGCCTGAACCTTGTCGATCACCCGGTAGTTCTGACCGTTGGGCCCGCGGGCGATGAAATCGTTGACCATGGGGGTAACGAGCCCGCCGTCCGACCTCACGGTGACATCCGCTTGGTAGAGGGTTCCCTTAGGGGTGTAGCCCGGAATTGCCACGCTGCTGGGTTGCAGGTTGCTCACCGTGTAATTGGTTACCAACGGTCCGTCGATCAGCGGTTCGCTGGTGCCGAATCCCTGAATGTTTGGCGGCGCGGCGGAGGCAGTTGCTGCGGCCAGGACGGCAGCAGCAGCTATTCCAGCCGCACCTACGGCCGTCTTGATAGTGTTCGTTCTGAACTTCACGATGGGCTCCTTCTTCGCTCCTGATCGTTCGACCGGTTACCCATATTGAGGTGAACCGCGCTGAATCGGCATAGCCCACGCCAGGAATTTCAAACGTGACTGCACTCCGAAATGCCATCTGCGGCCTGACTAGCTGCGTAAATAGCGCGATATTACTTCTCGCAAAAGCGCGGCTCGAATAACTTCTTTAACATTGGTATCACGTGTATTGGTATCGGTTGCGACCAATTCGCAAGGCCGACTCCGCCGTATTTCTGCAATTTGTCTCGGGTGTTGAGTAGCCCTTCGTCGCCAACGCTGCTCGTCTGTGATTGCGACGGGGTGGCTGAGCGAACTGTGAGATGGGTAACCATCATCCCGGATCGGGCAGCATCCCCATCGCTGAGGCGTTGGTAGACGGTAGCGGCCACTAAATCGGATGGTGACCCCGACAGCTAGTGAGGCTGAGATGCTGCAGACCACTATCACCGGACACCACGAAGCTCGCTACCCAATCGCCGAGACGCTTTGGATCGTCGCTGGCGTGATCTTGCTGCTCGCCTTCGGGGGCGGTTTGATCCTCTTGACTCTCGCGGTTGCGACCGTGGCCATCGCCACGGCGTGGTGGATCCACCGGAACCGTCTGAGCGGCAACGGCCACGCAATGATCCTGCCCTTCGTCTTTGCCGCCGCGGCCGCACTGGGGGCGGTGTTGACGCTGGCCGCGCCGGCGCAGGCCGCGAGCATCAATTCCAGTTTCGACATCTGCTCGGCACTGCGGAGTGGCACGAGCCTCGCCACCATCGAGACCACCCTTGAGGCCCGCGGCTACAGCGCATCTAACGCCGGCGCCCTGACCGGCACCACCATTCGGCAGCATTGCCCGGATCAGGCCGCTGGTGTGATGGCGCAGATACAGCGCGGTTAGTGGGACCTTCGACCTGTCACCATTGAGTCTGTGAGCGCCGCAATTTGGGTGATACTGATGCTGTTGGCTATTGGCATCGTGGTCGAGAGCCTTCTCCGGCTGAGGAATTACTTGAATAAGTCGCCGCCCGGCCCAGAGGTCAAACCGCCGCCCGACGACGGTGCGGAATAGTCCCCTACGAGTCCGTCGTCTCGCCGCGCCAGGATGAAATGCACCAGCAGCGCGCAGAGTCTCAGTGCCGATCTGGCGGGATTACTGCCGGGCGAGGTGGGCGCGATGGTCGCCGACGCGTTGACGTCGATCTGAGGCTTAGCAGCCCACCTCGATCTTGAATGGTGCCGTCAGTGAGACGCGTGGATCGTTGAGCTGAGATCCCTCGGCCGTGCCCGTGATGGTGTACCTGCCGTCGGCGAAAACGGCTTTCGCATCACCGGCTCCGACGTCGGCGACGCCGGTGAACCCTGCGAAGTTGTCGATGTTGACCGATTCAAGCTTCGGCTTTTCAGAGTCGAGCTTGAGCAACACCCGAACGTTTGCCGGCGCGGCGGTGATGTTGGCGGTCAACAACCACTGCACCTGATTGCACGTGACGGCGTGCGAGGTGCGCGTGTTGTTGTCGACGGTGATCCGGGCGGTCTTCTCCGTCACCTTGTCCGAACCAAAGCATCCCGCGCAGGACGCCACCACTAAAACCGTCACCGCCGCGGTGACGAACCGGCCTCCCACCCCGCACCTCCATTCCGACAGCCGCTTGAACGCGTGCTCTCGTCGCACGCTTTTTCTACCAGCCGCGAGGCCCTCTTCGGGGGTAAATGTGCGTGGTCGGCTACGTGAGGGAGATCCGGCCCATGAGCAAGTCGATGATCGGTTTGCCGGCTGCGAAGGTTCCGGTGTTCGACGAGCTGACGTGTCCGTAGTCGACAAGGAGGGTGACGCCGTTGACGCCGGCGGCGGCGTCACTGTTGAGAAACGCCATCACGTTGCCCATCTGCTCGGGCGTGTGCGTCTCGGTGCCGGTGGCCTCTCGGTAGTCCTGCGCGAAAGTCAGCCACAGATCAGCGTTCGCCCGGGCCAGGGGAGTGTCCGTCGGGCCGGGGCAGATGGCGTTGATGCGCACGCCCTTTGCCAGGAACGGGAATGCGTGCGTGGCGACATAGGCATTGATCGCCTGCTTGCTGGTGCCGTAATGGCCGAAATTGTCCGCCTCGTGGGCCTTGACCCAGGCGTCCGCCGACTCGAAGTCCGGCGTGGCCAAGAACTCCTGAAGCCGTGGCAGATCGCTCTCCCATCCGATGCCCGCCACCGAGGAGATGAAGCAGATTGCCGAACCGCGTTTCAGTTGACCGTTGTTCATCAGCCGGTCGATCACGTGCCGATGGCCGATGAAGTTGATCTTCATCAGGTCCGGGCCGTCGGCAATACCCGCGGCGGAGAACAGGGCGTCGACGGGCCCGCCGACCTGCTCGAGTGCGCTGTCGATTGATGCGGGGTCCCGAAGATCAACCTGAATCCCGCGGCCAAGTCCAGAGTCGACCGGCGCGTAGTCCATGTTGATGACCTCAGCTCCGAGAGCACCGACTATCTTGGCCGCCGCGGCGCCCATCCCGGTGGCACCTCCGACTACCAGCGCCCGCTTGCCGTCGTAGCGGAACTGCTCGATACCAGTCATTTCAATCCTCTCTTGGGATGCCAACGGTAAGGCTCACGAGTACTGTACGGGAACAGATATTTGGTACCCCGAGGTGGTCGCGATAAGGCTTTGGCCCGGATCGGAAGTCGACTCCGGCAATTCCGGCGGGACGCAGCCCGCGAGTATGCGTGGACGGGCACTTCCGCGGAGGTACTCGGCTCGCGGTCGGGGCCTTACTAGCGCCCGCCGCGGTCGGCGACGCCGCGCACCACGGTGTCGCGGGCAATGACCAGCGCGGCATGCTTGCCCTGATCCCGCACGATGTTCTCCGGCATCCACAAGATGTCCATCACGCAGCGCGACAGCATAGCCAGCGACGGCGGGTCCTCGATCTGGATGTCGCCGGACTGGATCCCCTCCGACAACAGTGTCCGCAGCTGTCGTAGCCGCATGGTGAACGCGAGCCCCGGGTTGGGCGTGTCTGGCGGCGACTGACGCATCCACGCGAGCTGGATCTTCCACTCGTCGGGGAATTGGTCCAATGCATTGATATTGACCCAACTGAGGGCATCTATTTTCTCGACCGGTGTGGCATCTGCGCGCAGAACGGCGGCGAATCCGCCGCCGGCTTTTATCCCGAACGACTCCATGATCGACGCGAGGAGTTCCTCTTTCGACCCGATCAGCCGATAAACGGTCCCGGTACCCAGCCCCGCCGCGGAAGCGATGTCCCTGATGGTGGTGACCTCGTAGCCTTTTTTGCCGAACTCGGCTCGTGCGACCGCACGAACATGCGCGGCTTTGTCGTTGGCGCCGGACTCACTTTCGTCGCTCCACGTCTTGATTGCCGCCTCGGCGGCAGCGAAGGCAGGCGAGCGATCCAGTTCGCGGTCACTGGGTGGCCGAGCGGCCAGGCCATGCAACATGATGCGGCACAACACGAGTGCGGTCTGATCGGCGGGAGCGGTGTGCCGAATTATGTCGAGCCCGACGTGCATCATGGTCTGACAGATGCGGTCGGCCAGCGTCGGGAGGTCGATATCGGATCTTATGTAACCGCTCCACTTTCCGGCGCGCAGCGTCTGGAGCATCGCCTGCTGGACCGCGGTGGGCGGCTTTTGAAGCAGTTCGACAAGCTCCGGATTTGCGCTCGGCGCGTCATAGAACGACATCTGCAGAGCGGCGCGATGCTCTACCGCGCAACGGGCGATCGCTGATCCCAACTCGACGATCTGGTCAGCGGCGGAACGCGAGTCGGGCTTGTCTAACCTTTCGTGGGCGATCTCACCGATGCGGTCCAAGTCGGCGTAATACCGACGGATCAGCTCGACGAGGATCGCTTCCTTCGATTCGAAGTGGTGATAGAGGCTTCCCGGCAAAATGCCTGCGGCGTCCGCGATCTCTTGTAGCGACGTTCGCAACCCCGATGAGGCGATCAATGACGCCGCAGTTTGCAGGATTTCGCTCCGGCGAGTGCCGTCGTCGTAGGCGCCGCCGCGGCCGTCGGCCGACGTCATGCGAGGACGTCCGGCTCGACCAGCCCGCGCAGGCGAATCGGCATCGGGCAAGTGTAGGCGCGCGGAGTCCCCGGCGGCTGCAGCCTCGGAAGGTTGCTGAAGCCCCACGACACCTCCATGGTCCCCGCCCCCGACCCGGGTCGCGTGATCGGTTCTTGCTATCCAGGCCCGCTCTGCGAGATAAGTGACCCAATATTTGGTTTAACGCTACCAGCTTGCTGCGCAAATCGGACCTACACCGGCGGGCCACTCCATCGGTCGACAGCGACAACCTCGTTCAACGGATGTCTGCGAGCGGGCCGGAAGGTATGGTCCGCGCGCAGACGGGCGACTGGCAGCAGGCAGCCTTGCACATATCCTTCCGGGATCTTCAGCAGCTGTGCGACGGCGTCCTCATGGTGCAGGTGCAGCGTGGTGACGCAGGTGCCGTAGCCACGAGCATGCAGCGCCAGCTGAAAGTTCCATACCGCCGGGAAGATCGAGCCGTACAGAGTCGCCTGGTAGAAGGATTCGTCACCGTCAATGCGCGGCAGATACGGCTGGTAGCAAGGGATTACCAGCAATGGCACATTCGCTAAGTTCTCGACCAGCCACTCGGTCGACGACATGAGCCGGCCCTCCGGGCTGCCCGCCGGCACCAGATCGCCGAGCATCTGGCCGCCGACCCGGAGCAGATAGGCAGCGCGATACAGCTCCGCAATTTTTCGTCGCAGTGCGGGATCGACGATGACCAACCACCGCCACGCCTGTTGGTTGGAGCCATTCGCCGCTTGCAACCCGACCCGAAGGCATTCGCGGATGTCGTCGATGTCCACGCGGGCATCCAGGTCGAGCGATTTTCGGGCCGACCTGGTGGTGGTGAGGAGTTGCTCAATGTCCATGGCGGGTCATTGGGCTTAGCTCATTGTCCGAAGGCGGTCACGCCGAGCCTGTCGCACACCGCGAAGACCTCTTCGAAGATCGAGCCGGGCACCGTGAACGGCTCGGTGGCGGAGACTTCGGAGAGATGTGTCGCGACGTCGTCGGCGGTGGGGTTGCTGTCCGGTTCGGCGAGCCAACCCTCGCCGAGACCGACGAAGACCCGCGCGAAGCGTCCGGCACATGCCGAATAGTTCTGGTGGGTGAATTCGCAGGCCCGGCTGGCCAGGAATGCAACGATGGGGACGACCAACTCAGGTTGGATGATCTTCAGGAACCCGGTTTCCTCGAGCGCTTTGGGATCCCCGACGGTTTCAGTCACCATGCGTGAAAAGCCGAACGGGAGAACGGTATTGGCGAGAATACCGTGCTGGGCGCCCTCAATCGCGATGACATTGGCCAGCCCGACTAGTCCGGCTTTGGCCGCCGCGTAATGGGCTTCCATCGGCTGTCCGAACATGCCACCGGAGGAGGAGATGAACACGAATCGCCCGTAGCCGGCTGCCTTCATCTCCCGGTATGCCGGTTGGCTCAAATAGAACCCGCCGTCGAGGTGCACGCTGAGCATCCGCCGCCAATCGGCGGGTGACATGTCCTCGAAGGCCACGCTGTTGAAGATGCCCGCGTTACTCACCACCGCATCGAGGCGGCCGAATCGGTCGATCGCGGTGCGGACGATCGCTTCGCCGCTCTCAGGGCTGTCCACCGAATCATGTGACGCCGCGGCGACACCACCGGCGCGCTCGATCTCTTCGACGACGGCGTCGGCGATGCTGGTGTCCGCACCGTCGCCGTGCATGGATCCGCCCAGGTCCGTTGACCACCACTGCGGCGCCGCGGCGTGCTAACTCGATCGCATACAGGCGTCCGAGACCCCGGCCGGCACCGGTGACAATCGCCACCTGTCCGGTGAAGTCGATCATTGCTACTCCTCCCAAATAGGTCAGTGCAGGACGGATTCGACGAATTGCGCACCCACGTCGACGAGGTAGCGGTCAGGTCCGCCCAGAAATGCGTTCCAGCTCAGCAGGCGCTTGAAATACAGATGAGCGTCGTGCTCCCAGGTGTAGCCGATACCGCCGAATACCTGGATGGCGTTGTCGGCAACGCTGGCCAGTCGGCCGGCGAACGCTTTGGCGCGCATCGCGGCCAGGTGCCGCTCGTCACGATCCGCCGCGTCGGCAGCCCACAGGGCGTGGATCACGCCGCTGCGTGCGAGTTCGACCGTCTCGTACATGTCGACGCAGAGGTGCTGGACCGCCTGGAACGCGCCGATCGGCTGGCCGAATTGCCGTCGCACCTTGGCGTATTCGATGGCGAGCTGCAACACGGCCCGTGCGGCACCGAGCGCGTCCGCGGCCCACGCGATGATGACGTCATCGACGAGCGCCTCGACGGCGTCGCCCGACGCGGTGGCCAGATGTTGCGCGGGTGTGTCGTCCAGCGTGACGCGAAAGTGCTTGCGGGTCTGATCGATTCCTGCCTGCGGCGTGACTTCAATGCCCGGCGTCGACGTCTGGACGGCAAAAAGCCCTGTGCTGTCGTGTTCGTCGGCCAGCACGAGCAGCACATCAGCGGCGGCGACATCCGAGACGTTGTCGATCACGCCGCGCAGCACAAAGCCATCGCCCTGTTCGGCGGCAGTCGGGCGGGCGCCGTCGAACGGACCTACGGTGGCGGTGGTCGAGCCGTCTGCAATGCCGCTGAAAAGTGTTGCCGCCGCATCGTTAGTCACGCCGAACCGCGTCAGTGCGCGCGTCGCGGCGACCGCAGTGGACAGCCACGGCCCGGGATGCAGTCCGGCGCCGAGCTCCTCGAGGACGATACCGGCCTCGATCATCGTCATCCCGGCACCGTCGTATTCAGGTGGTACCAGCAGCCCCGTTGTGCCCAGGGCGGCAAGCCCCCGCCAGACCGCCTCGGTCGTGCCGGTCGGATCGTCGAGCATCGGCCGGACATGCCCCGCAATGGAAGCCTTTTCGGCAAGGAAGCTCCGCACGGTGTCGCGCAGCGCGATCTGCTCGTCGCTCAGTTCCAGGTTCATGAGCGCGGCAACCCGAGGACTCGCTGCGCAGTGATGTTCTTGTTGATCTGCGTCGTACCACCCGCGATGGTGAGTGAGCGTGACGTCAAGCGATAGTCGGCCCAGCGGCGGGCGCCGGCTTGCGAGCCGATTAGGTCGAACGCGAGCGCTGCAATCTCCTGCCCGACCTCGCCCCAGATCGTCTTGGCAAGGCTCGCCGACCCGAAGGCATCACCGCCGTGCAGAATCGCTGAGATCGAGCGCTGACACAGCACCTCGAGATATTTGATACGCAAGGCGATTTCGCCGAGGCGCCGCAATGTCGTGGCATCGTCGAGCACGGGCCGACCATCGATGTGGACGTCGGCGAGGTCCGCGACCAGTTCCATCAGCCGCATCTGCATCTCGGTGTACAGGCGCGCCGCGCCCGCACGCTCGTGGCTCAGCGTCGTTGTGGCGATCCGCCAGCCTCCGTTCTCCGGACCGAGCAGCGCATCCGCCGGCACCCGCACGTCGTTGAAGAACACTTCCGCGAAGTCGGCCTCGCCGCTGAGCGTGACGAGCGGCCGGACGTCGATGCCGGGCAATGACATATCGACAATCAGGCAGGAAATGCCCTTGTGCTTCGGTGCGTCGGGGTCCGTGCGCACGTACAGCTGACACCAGTCGGCGCGGTACCCCAGTGAGGTCCAGATCTTTTGGCCGTTGACGACGAAATGATCGCCGTCGCGCAGGGCGCGGGTGCGCAGCGACGCAAGATCCGAGCCCGCTTCGGGTTCCGACATTCCCTGGCACCAGATATCGTCGGCGCGCATCATCCGGGGGAGCAGTGTGCGCTTTTGAGCTTCGGTGCCGTACTGCATGATCGCGGGCGCGATGTTGTTCATCCCGATCACGTTGAGCGGCATCGGCACCCGAGCGCGAGTGGTCTCCTCGGCATACACCAGTTGCTCGAGGACCGTTGCGCCGCGGCCGCCGTACTCCTGCGGCCAGGAGACGGCAGCCCACCCGGCGTCGGCCATCGTCGCGTTCCACGCTCGAAGTTTTTCGAACGCGGCGTCGTCCTTCCCGCGCTGGCGGCCGGCGGTCACGACGTCGTCGGTCAGGTTCGCGGCCACCCACGCGCGCAACTCTTTGCGTACCTGTTCCACCTCTGGTGGGTACGAGAAATCCACGTTGCTTGGTTTCCTTGTATACCTCGCGCCGATTGACTGCGGCCAAGCCGGACTCTACGTTGGAACAGATATTTGGTCAACGAGGTCCGGGGAGGTCGGCCGTGGCAGGCGACGCTCTTGGCGATCGGTTGCAGGCACTGGGAATGCTCGCATCTGCGCTGGCCGGCCGACCCGTGGCCGTCGCCGAATTGCCATCGGGTGAACCCTCGTGGACGGACGGCCAGACGATTTTCGTCGGGGGTTCCGCGAAACTCGCGGCGATCGCCGTGCACGCATCGATGCTCGCGGCCGGCAGCCTGGACCCCGATGTCGTGCGGCCGCTGGTCCGTCATCCGCGACTGGCCAGACGCTTTCTGGCGATCGAGGGTCACCGCGCGCTGATCGCCAATAGTGAACTGCTACCAGGCGTTTTGGCTTCAATGGGCGACCGTGGCATCGCGGGCCGTAGCGACTCGCCTGCCGATTCGCTGAGCATTGCGGCCGGACGGACAGTGATCGACGACCCGGCTCCGGAATTCGGCGTGATCCGCGCAGCGAAGGTGTTGGCTGCGACCTCGCAACCGGGCAAAGACCGGGACCAGGAGACCCCCGGCCATGTTCCGCGAGGCGACGGTACGAAGGAGCTCGAGGAGTTCGACGACGACGAAATCGACGATTCCGACGACCCGGATATGTTCACCAGCCCCGTCGGTGGGGGCGGCTTCATCGGTAAATGGTTGAAGAAGATGCTGTCGTCGGCGCGTAAGACCGGTAGCGGCGGCGGGCCGCCCGGCGCGGACAATCCCACTCACCGCACGAACTCCGCGAACCGCGGTTTACACGCCGTCTCGTCGCTGGCCTCCACGTCGAGCGAGGACGGTGACGACCACAAAATACTTACGGCCGTCGACGGCGTGCAGTATCCGGAATGGGACGCAACCCGCAAGAGCTACCGGCCGGCGTGGTGCACTGTGCGCGAAGTCGAGCCGAAGATCAACGCCCACCTTTTACCGGCGACCTCGCCACTCGACGGAGTCATCAGCGTGCGCCGCCCGCTGTCACGACTGGGGATGGGTCTGCACCGCCGCCACCGCCAGTCGCAGGGCGACGACATCGACATCGACGCGGCAGTGGAGGCCCGCGTCGAGGTGTTGGCCGGGTCGGTGCCCGACGAGGCGGTCTACCTCGACAGCCTGCGACGCCGACGCGACCTGTCGGTGCTCCTTCTTCTTGATGTGTCGGGGTCGGCGGCTGAGCCCGGGACGGTGGGGCGCACCGTGCACCAGCAACAGCTTGCGGCGGTCGCCAACCTCGCCGTCGCGCTGCACGACCTGGGCGACCGAGTTGCGCTGTACGCCTACTACTCTCAGGGCCGCGGTGCGGTCAGCATGGTGCCCGTCAAACGGTTCAACGACCACCTCGACTCCCAAGTCATGAAGCGGCTGAACAGTCTTCAGCCCGGCGCGTACTCCCGCCTCGGAGCAGCGATCCGCCACGGCTCGGCGGTAGTGGAGGCACGCGGGGGTACGTCGCGGCGGCTGCTGGTGGTGCTGTCCGACGGACTCGCCTACGACCACGGCTACGAGCGGGCCTACGGGGCCGCCGACGCGCGCCGCGCTTTGACCGAGGCCCGCCGTCGGGGGACTGGTTGTGTGTGCCTGACGATCGGTGCCGGAACCGACGTGCAATCGCTTCGCCGCGTATTCGGCAGCGCCGCGCATGCGACGATCGCACGCCCAGATCAACTCGCCGGTGTGATCGGACCTCTGTTCCGATCGGCACTGCGCTCGGCGGAAGTTCGCCGGAGGGTGTCATGACGAGCACCCTGATGCCATGTCCCAGAACGCAGTTGGCGCCCGGTCGCTCGGAGCCCGCTCGCGGGGCACTTGAAACAAACATCTGTTCCGGCTAGGCTCCAGGCACCGCAGTGCGGCGGGGCAGAAGGGAAGCTATGGCCAACGAGTCCGGGCTCGCCTGTCGAAACGGCGCGACCACCGAGGCGGAGAGCATGCGGCCCTACTACACGACGATCGGCAGCGAAGAGGCCGTTTTCAAGGCGGCATACCGCCAGGGTCTGGCACTCGTGCTGAAGGGGCCGACGGGTTGCGGCAAGACCCGCTTCGTCGAGGCGATGGCCTACGACCTCGGCCGGCCGCTGATCACCGTCGCCTGTCATGACGACCTCACCACCGCGGACCTGGTCGGTCGTTATCTGCTGAAGGGCGACGAGACGGTGTGGATGGACGGTCCGCTGACGCGGGCGGTGCGCGAGGGAGCGATCTGCTATCTCGACGAGGTCGTGGAAGCCCGACAGGACACCACCGTCGTGCTGCATCCGCTTGCGGACCACCGGCGGCAGCTGCCGATTGAGCGTCTCGGTGTGACGCTGGACGCGGCACCCGGATTCACCCTGGTGGTGTCTTACAACCCCGGCTATCAAAGCGTGCTCAAGGACCTGAAGGATTCGACCCGTCAGCGAATGGTCGCCATCGAATTCGGTTTTCCCGCATCCGATGTCGAGGAGGGGATCGTCGTGCACGAGGCGGGCGTCGACAGTGCCACCGCTGCCGAGCTGGTGCGGTTGGGGCAGGCCATCCGGCGGCTGGAAACCGGCGGGTTGCGTGAGGTCGCGTCGACGCGCGTGCTGATCGCGGCGGGCAGGCTTGTCGCAGAGGGCCTGACCATGCCCGAGGCGGCTCGCGCCGCGATCGCTGGTCCGCTCACTGATGACGTGGCCGTGGGCAGGGCGCTGGGCGAGATGATCGAGATCTATCTGGGCGGGGCGGGGGCCTGATGATTGACGCTGCATACCGCCAGGGCTAGGGTCTGAACAAATATTAGGTTTACGGAACGGGCGCGTGAGTTTGCCACCCGGGAGGTCAGATGTCCTACGAAAGCACCGCGGAGCCGATCAAGGTCGGCTACCTGATGGACTTCACGCTGCCGCCGATGTTCCCCGAGGAGATGAAGGCGGACTTCACCCGGTGCTTTGACCTGATCTTCGAGGAGGCCGTCGAACTCGGAGTGATGGATCGGCCCGTTCAGATGATCTACCGCGAGGTGGAGGGATTGCCGAAGGGATCGGTTAAGGCGGTGATCGATGCCTTCGGTGAGCTTGTCGACGAAGGCTGTCTGGTGGTGTTCGGACCACACATCACCGACAACTGCGTGCCGACGCGCGAAGCGATCGAAGAGCGGTTCAAAGTTCCGGCGATCGCCGTGACTGGCACCGACGACTGGTTGGGCGAGTGGACTTTTGCCTTTCCGCAGGGCTCGATGACCGACGAGCCGATTTTCATCGCCGACCTCGTTGCCAAACGCGGACTCTCCGAAATCGGAGTTCTCGTCGAGCAGAACCTGATCGGCGAGAGCTACCTGAGGAATTTGCGAAGCGCGTGTCGGCGCAAGGGTATTCGCATCGTTGCAGAAGCCGCGATTGCCCAGACCGCACAGGACATCAACGAAGCCGTTCGTACCCTCCACGACGCGAAAGCAGAAGCGATCGTGCATCTGGGTTTCGGTTTCGGGATCGTGTTCATCAACCCCGCGTTAGAGGCGGTCGATTGGGACCCGCCGCGATTCACGACTACGGCTTTCCAGAACGCGTGGGTGAACCCGATCATGTGGAACGCGTTCATGGGGTGGATCGGGGTCGATCAGTACGACGAGCAGAATCGGATCGGCCAAGACTTCCTCGATCGCTACGCCAAGAAGTACGGGGGCAGGCGCCCCGAGTACTGCGTACCCGTGGTCAACCGTGACGTCGCCGCCACACTCGTGCGCGCGTTCACCGACGCGCATCCGCTCAGCCCGCGCGGAGTCAAAGAGGCGTTGGAGCGGGTCAAGATGCTGCCCGCCGCCTCGGGTGCGCCCGGCACCCGGGTCTCATTCGGCAAGTGGACGCGACGGGCGTGGATGGGTGCCGGCTATCTAGTGGCCCGGACTCTCGACCCCGACGGCGTCAACTCACATCTGGTCGATCGCTTCGGAGAGGAAGGCTGACGAGCAATGAGCACTGACCAATCCTCACCGATTGCCGCGCCGGACAAACCCGAATCCTCACAGCGAAGCGATAAGCGCGGTTGGGGCGGATGGGTCGCCGGCGCGGCCCTGGCGGCGTTCGTGCTCTTCTTCATCGCGAACCGTCGTGTCGCCCTGGACCCGCGCGTCGCCAACCCGAATGTCGTGGGCCGGCCGCGCCCGGTCAAGTTCCTCTTCGGGCTGGACTACATCGGGTTCCTGGATACCGCCACTGTGGTGGCGCTCATTGTGCTGCTGCTGGTCTTTATCAGAGGCTGGCGACGGAATCCGGGCAGTCCGGTCATGCTGATGTTCTTGTGCACCACGCTGATCGTGTGGCAGGACCCGATCATGAACTGGTCGCCGTTCGCGGTCTACAACCCCGACCTCGTCCACTGGCCGGAGTCATGGCCGCTGGTGTCATTGTCGCCGACAGTCGAACCATTCGTGGTTTTCGGTTACGTGATGTTCTACTTCGGCCCCTACTTCCCAGCGGTCTGGATCCTGCGCAAGCTGCAGGCCAAATACGGCCCAGAGGCCTTCGTATCGCGGCACCCGTTGATCTGCCTCGGCCTGCTGACTTGTGCGATCGGCTTCGTCATGGACGCGTGGCTGGAGATTCAGCTCGTCCACGCCGGGATGTACATCTATTCACAGGTGATTCCGTGGGGCTCGGTGTTCACCGGCACGACTTTCCAATTCCCGTTGATCTGGGAGTCGTTCTCGGTGACCTTCGTGATGGTGCCCGCTGCGATCCTCTGCTACCGCGACGACACCGGGAAGTCGGTGGCCGAGAAGCTCGCCGCCAAAGCGAAGATCTTCCCGACGCGTCCGGTGCTCGGCACCTTCCTGGTGATGTTCGCCATCATCAACGTCTCCTACTTCGCCTACGGCGCATGGTTCGCCGCCATCAAGATCAGTCACGCCGCGACGTCGGTGGCGTGCCCGTGGCCGTATCCTGAGGCCAAAGTGTATGACCCGCAAGGGTATTACGAGAAGGCGGGCGCGCAAGGCCCGTTCTCGGTCGGAATCTGGTCAACGTGGGCGAGTGGCGAGCCGAACGGACGGCCGCACGTCAACCCACCGCCGCCGGGCCAAGGTCGCTGCGAACCCGCGAGAACGAATGGTTGAGCCGCGCACCGTTGTCATCACCGGCGCGTCCCGCGGACTGGGGTTCGCCTCGGCCGCGCGCCTGTATCGCGAGGGGTGGCGCGTGGTCGCGGCCATGCGGGCACCCGACCGCGGGATTCCGCTCCTGCGAGAGGCGACGGGGGCAGGTGAAGACGACGATCGGCTGATCGGCGTGCAGTTGGACCTACTGGACACCGCGTCGATCGCCGCGGCCGCCAAGGCAATCGAAGAAGTCGTCGGGACACCCTATGCGCTGGTGCACAACGCCGGCATCTCCGCCGCCGGAATGGTGGAAGAGACCGATATGGCGCTGTGGCAGAGGATGTTCGCCACCAGCGTCCTTGGACCCGTCGCGCTCACCCAGGCTCTGCTGCCGTCGATGCGGTCGGCGGGCGAGGGACGCATCGTGCTGGTATCCAGCGCGGCCGGGGTGCGCGGCCAGCCGGGCACCGCACCGTACTCGGCGGCCAAGGGAGCGCTGGAGCGGTGGGGTGAGTCGATGGCGTGTGAGATTGCGCCCTTCGGTCTCGGTGTCACCGTTTTGGTGGCCGGCACGTATGACACCGAGATCATCACCGACGCGGGCACCACCGATGACCGCGATTTCGAGGGTCCCTACGCGCGGCTGCACAACACCATGAACACCCGCGGCCGCTTCGCGGTCAGTTTCGCCAGACCGGCAGAGCGGTTCACCGACGGGCTGATCAAGGCGCTGGCTGACCAGAACTCGTTCCGCCGCCGCGGCGTGGGCCCGGATGCCTCAATGCTGTTGGCATTCAACAGGATTCTCCCGTCTTCCGGCATGCACCACATGTCACGGATCGTGCTCGGCATACCCAAACAGGGGTCAATGCGGGATGGGGCGTGGCCGTTGACCGCGGCCCAACGGGGGATGGTATTGGTCGCGCGCGTTCTGCCGCAGCCGGTGCTGCAGCGCTTGGCATCGCTGGCGGCTCGGCGCAGTAAGGCGCCAAATGGTACTGAAGGGGACTAAGGGATAGCAATGGAACAGCTTTTTGACGACCTGGAGGATTTCGGGTCCTTCGACGACGCGATCTCCGGTGACGTGCGTGATCCGTATACCGAGCTGGCGCGGTTGCGCCGCGAGGAACCGGTCCAGCGACTCGAGACATCGGGTGCGCTACCGCACGAGGAATCGCTGCCGATGTTCATCGTGTATCGCCACGAGGATGTCCAGCAGATGCTGCGCGACAACGAGACGTTTTCGTCGTCGGCTGTGATCGCTGCGTTCGGTCCTGTGCTGGGTGAAGGCGTGATGCTCGGCATGGACGAGCCGATCCACGGGCGGCTGCGCTCACTGGTATCAAAGGCGTTCTCGCAGAAGTCATTGGCGCGCTGGCAGGACGAGTTGGTCGGCCGCGTGGCGAATGGCCTGATCGACAAGTTCGCACCCAACGGCAAGGCGGACTTGGTGAAGGAGTTCACCTTCGACTATCCGAGCCAGATCATTGCGGGTCTGTTGGGTTTGCCGGAAAAGGACTACCCGCAGTTCCAGCGGTGGTCGATTTCGCTGCTGAGCTGGTTGATGAACCCGGAACGCGGGCTGGCGGCGGCGGCTGCCCTGTGCGACTACTTCGCCCCGATCCTCGAGGCCCGCCGCGCCGAGCCGAAGGACGACTTGATCAGTGCACTCGGCGCGGCCGAGATCGACGGGGAGAAGCTCGCCGACGAGGAGATCTTCTCGTTCCTGCGGCTGCTGTTGCCCGCCGGCGTGGAGACGACGTACCGGGCGCTGGGCAGCCTGCTGCTCGGGCTGTTGTCGGACCCGCCGCAACTGGAGGCGATCCGCGCCGACCGCTCGCTGCTTCCGGCGGCCATCGAAGAGGGCGTGCGGTGGGAACCGCCGCTGTTGACCATCACCCGGGTGGCGACCCGCGACACCGTGCTCGGCGGTGTGGAGATCCCGGCCGGGGCGACCGTGATGCCCATGCTGGGTTCGGCGAACCGGCAGGAAGATCGCTACCCCGATCCCGACACGTTCAACATTCACCGACAAGCCAAGGCGAATCTGGGTTGGGGGCATGGCGTGCACGTATGCCTCGGCATGCACCTGGCACGGCTCGAAATGCGCACGGCCATCAATCTTCTGCTCGACCGGCTGCCGAATCTTCGGCTGGACCCCGACGGGAAAGACCCGCACGTCCGCGGCCAAGTCTTCCGGTCGCCGACTTCGGTCCCGGTGCTGTTCGATGCCCAGTAGCCCACCCCGCAACGGTTGCACCTTGCCAATCGGCTAGTTTCCAGTAAGGCTCTCCGTAGGGTCACCAGCGCTCTGGGGATGCCCGTCTAACGAGTCAGAAGAGAGTGACAGACATGACTGAGGCTGTAAAGGTCCGCTTCGAGCCGAAGATGATGATCGACGGCACGCTCGTCGACGGCCAGGCCGGGACGTTCACCAACATCAATCCGGCAACCGAAGAGCCGATCGGCGAAGTCGCCGACGCATCGAAGGAGGACATGCACCGGGCCATCGACGCCGCCCGGCGCGCCTTCGACGAGACCGACTGGTCGACGAACAAGGAGCTGCGCAAGCGCTGCCTCTTGCAGTTGCACGACGCCATCGAGTCCGAGATAGATGAGCTGCGCGAGGAGCTGATCCTCGAGGTCGGCTCGCCCCGAGCGATCACTTTCGGCCCCCAGTTGGATGCCCCACTGGAAGACGGACTGAAGTACCCCGCCAGGCTGATCGACGAGTACGCCTGGGAAACCGACCTGGGCGACAAGGTCATCAGCCTGACCGGCACGCTGACCACCCGCAAGGTCTGGCGGGAGCCGGTCGGCGTGGTCGGCGCGATCGTGCCGTGGAACTTCCCGTTCGAAGTCACCCTCAACAAGCTCGGCCAGGCGCTGGGCACCGGAAACACCGTGGTGCTCAAGCCGGCGCCGAACACCCCGTTCAACGCGACCCGGCTTGGCCGGCTCATCGCCGAAAAGACGGACATCCCAGCCGGTGTCGTCAACGTGGTCACCGCATCGGATCACTTCGTCGGTGAGGAACTGACGCTGTCACCCAAGGTCGACCTCATCTCGTTCACCGGCTCGACGGTGGTCGGCAAGCGGATCATGGAAAAGGGTGCGGCCACCATGAAGCGGCTGTTCCTCGAGCTCGGCGGCAAGTCCGCCACCATCGTCCTCGAAGATGCCGACTTCGGGCTGGCGTGCGCGATCGGCATCGCGCCGTGCATGCACGCCGGCCAGGGTTGTGCCAACCCGACCCGGATGCTGCTGCCGCGGTCCCGCTACGAAGAAGGCGTGGCGATCCTCAAGAGCATCTACGAAAACGTAACGTGTGGCGACCCGCAGGATCCCGGAACGCTGTGCGGCCCACTGATCTCCGAAAGGCAGTTCGAGCGGGTGACGGGCTACATCCAGAAGGGCGTGGACGAGGGTGCCACGGCGCTGGTCGGCGGCCCCGGTGCGGCCACCGGTTTCGACAAGGGATATTACGTCCGGCCAACGCTTTTCACCGATGTCGACAATTCCATGACCATTGCTCAGGAGGAGATTTTCGGGCCGGTGCTGTGCGTCATCCCGTTCGACGACGAGGAAGACGCGATCCGGATCGCCAACGACAGCGTGTACGGCTTGGCCGGCAACGTCATGTCCGGCTCCCTGGAGCACTCGCTGGCGGTGGCCCGCCGGATCCGGGCCGGCTTCATGGGCGTCAACGGCGGCGCGCCGTACGGCGCCGACACGCCGTTCGGTGGATACAAGGACAGCGGTGTGGGCCGGCAGAACGGTGTGGCCGGTTTCGACCAGTACACCGAGATCAAGTCCGTGGGGTATCCCGCCGGCTAGCGACGCCGCGCGCATAGCGTAATCGGCGGCGGCGCTCGGCTACCTTGTTTCCGTGACCAAGGCGCGTTGGCGTGCGCATCATGGCGGCGGCAATGGCTCGGCCGCCGAGGAGGCGCGGCGAACGAGCGCGCGCAGGTTGTCGATGCGCTATGCGGCCGGTCTCGCGGGCGCCCACCTGCTGGCGGTTGGCGATGCCGCTGCGATCGTGATACCGCTGCACGGCCAAACGGCCATCGGAGCATATGCCTACTTCGGTGCGAAAAACATGATCACGGCGGCGGTCCTGGTTGTGCTGGGAGCCATCGGCGTCGCGGTAGGCGGGGCCACGATTCTCGCTCCGGTGCTGCGGTGGTTTGTCCGCGGCGACCAACCCAATCCGGGTCAACGACGGGCAGTGACCAGACTCGTCAGGCGACAGTCGCTGATCTTGGCGGCAACGTGGGCCGCAAGCGGCGTGATTTTCCTCGCGCTAAATCTTGATGGCGGTCTGACGCTTGCAGTCGCAACCCTGCTCGCGGTCGTATTCGGCGGCAGTGCGGCATCCGGCCTGAGCCTTCTGCTCACCCAGCCCTCCCTTCGCCCGATTCTGGTCGCGGCGACGCAAGGCTCTGAAGGTGTCGTGATAGCCCCACGCGTGCTTACTCGACTTGTGGGCATGTGGTTGATGGGCTGTGGGCTGCCGTGCGTGGCGATCGTGGCTTTGATCGTCATTCGTTCGAACGGTTGGATCATCCAGAAGACTGCGTCGGTGGAGATGCCCATCCTGGTGGTCACGCTTGCCGCGGTGCTACTGGGACTGCCCACGATGATCCTGACGTCGCGGTCGATTTCGGACCCGGTGCGAGAGGTCGTCGACGCGATGGCGCAGGTCGAACAGGGCCGAATCGACACCTTCGTCGGAGTCTACGAGCGTTCTGAAATCGGGCGTCTGCAAAGCGGATTCAATCGGATGGTCGCCGGGATCGCCGAACGTGACCGACTACGAGATCTGTTCGGCCGTCACGTCGGGGCGGATGTGGCCAGCCGCGCCATCGAAGAAGGCACTTCGCTGTCCGGCGATGTACGGGAAGCGGCAATCCTTTTCATCGACCTGGTGGGCTCGACTACGTTGGCGGCCAGCCGGTCGCCGCAAGAGGTCGCCGAAGTACTCAACGACTTTTTCCAGATTGTCGTCAGCGCCGTCGACGAGCGGAATGGCTTGATCAACAAGTTCCAAGGAGACGCAGCGCTGGCGGTCTTCGGGGCGCCGTTGCCCGCGGCGGGAGCGGCGTCGGCGGCGTTAGCCACCGCTCGTAGCCTGCGCAGCCAACTGCGTCGGCTACCTGTGGTCGACTTCGGGATAGGCGTTTCGGCCGGGCCCGTGTTCGCGGGGAACATTGGCGCTGAAAACCGCTACGAATACACCGTCGTCGGCGACGCGGTCAACGAGGCCGCGCGGCTGGCCGATTTCGCAAAAGCGGTGGACCGGCGGATCGCGTGTTCAGCGGCTGCGATAGATCGAGCCGATGCGGCCGAGCGCGGGCACTGGGCGTCACATGGTGACACCGTGCTACGGGGCCGCTCCGAGTCCACCCGCATTTGGACACCGTCCGATGACCCTTAGGTGAGACTGACTAGTTGCGTGCGATCAAGCGTTGAACCAAATATATGGTCCGCACTACAGTAGTGATCGTCACGCCCCAGTCGCACTGGCTCGGGAGTGGTAGCAGTGGCTTCGACTTGCGGCAAAACGATCAAAAGGTGATGGGCAGTGGGCAGCGTCGACCAGCAATTTGTCTTTGCCGCTGTCGCGGAAGAGCGACGTCAGCTTGCGAGCTTGCTCAACGACCTCGACGAAGCGCAGCTGGCAACGCCGAGCTTGTGCCTGGGTTGGGACGTCAAGACCGTGGCCGCGCACGTGGTGAGCACGGTGGACGATGGCATGTCCGGGTTTCTTCAGATGGCGATTCGGCGGGGAAGCCTGGGCCGCGGAATCGATGAGCTGGCGCGGCGTCGGGCGCTGGCGCCGACGGCCGAGATCGTCGCCAGTATCCGTCAACACGCCGACCGGCCGATCTGTTCGCCGGTGTTCGGCCCGCTCGGCCCGCTCGCCGACATCTTGGTGCATAGCGGTGACATCAGGATTCCGCTCGGTCTCCCGTTCGAGCCCGACGCGCAGCTGACGGCACTGGCGTTGGATTTTCTCACCGGCCGCTGGCCGATTGGTTTCTTGCCGTTGGGGAGGCTGCGTCGAATCCAACTTTCGGCGACCGACGTCAACCGGACGTGGCGGGAGGGAGTCGAGATCAGCGGGCCGGTCGCCGCCCTGATGATGAGCGTCTGCGGCCGCGCCGCCCTACTCCACATGCTGGACGGGCCAGGATTGTCACTGTTGCGGCAACGACTGTAAGACCCTTTGAACTTGACCTAATTTTTGTTCAGCTCTAGATTGCAACTGTATATGACGGCAGACGAGATTGGCAGCGACGATTCTGCTGGCTGGGACCCCGACCTCACCAGACGATTGATCGATGCGGCAACGCCGCTGGCCAATCGTTGGTTTCGGGCCGAGGTGCGTGGCTTGGAATCATTCCCCCGCACGGGTGGGGCACTGGTGGTTTCCAACCATTCTGGCGGAATGCTCACCCCCGATGTGCTCATCTTCGCCTCGGGCTACTACAACGCGTTGGGCTACCAGCGCCCGCTCTACACCCTCGGCCATGACGGGCTTTTCCTGGGACCGTTGTCTGACTGGGTGACCCGTGTCGGTCTCATCCACGCCGGCACAAAGAACGCGGCCGCGGCGCTGCGGTCGGGCGGCGTCGTCTTGAACTTTCCCGGCGGAGTTTACGACGCCTACCGGCCGACCCTGGCCCAGAACGTCATCGACTTCAACGGTCGCGTGGGCTATGTCAGGACCGCGATCGACGCCAAAGTGCCGATCGTGCCGACGGTGTCGATCGGCGGTCAAGAGAGCCAGTTGTTTCTGAATCGGGGAACCTGGCTGGCAAAACGACTCGGCTTGGGTCGGCTGCGCTCCGACATCCTGCCGTTGACCATAGGCTTCCCGTTCGGGCTCAGCATGCTCGTCCCGATAAACCTCCCGCTGCCAACGAAAATCGTCACGCAGGTGTTGAAACCGATCGACCTTTTTGCGCAGTTCGGCGAGAACCCTGACGTCGAGCAGGTCGATGCTCATGTTCGATCGGTGATGCAGACCGCCCTTGACCGGTTGGCCCGGCAGCGACGGCTCCCAGTGCTTGGTTAGACGGCGCTAGCTCGGGGCATCGCTGAGCGAACCTCGATCAATTTCTCGGAAAGCCCTGATGCTCTGCGGATTTCAGCGAATGAGTGAAACATCGCATCGGTAACCTCGTGGGTGTCGCCGAGCGTGCGATCATCGGCAATCACCGATACGTTGAGTTGGTCGACGTAGCTCCACACCGTGATGTTGATGCCACATCCGGGTGGCAGCGGGCCGGCCGAATAGATCTCACTCACCGGCGCGCCGCCGAAGCTGCCGCGCTCGCGGGGGCCTGGCACGTTGGAAATCGGAAGATTGAAGAGCCTGTTGCGGCCGCTCCGCTTCGACAACCACCGAAGCGCCGGGGGAGCCGCGATGGTCGGTAGATAATCGACCAACCTGCCGTACGTCTCGGGGCCGAGCAGTTCGTAGTTTTCCTTCGCGATCGCGCTGGCCAGCGACGTCAGTCGGACTCGCTCCGCCGGATCGTCAATATGCACCGGGATCGACACGGCCATTCCGCTCAGCTCGTTGCCGGTTATTCGGTTCGGTGATTTGTTCGTGCTGGCCAGGATTGACGCGACGAGCGGACGATCGGCCCTGCCGTCGTAACGAAGCAACAGCTCCCGCAATGCTCCCGCCGCGATCGCGAGCACGACGACATTGAGGGTGATCTGCAGATGCTTAGCGGTCTCTTTCACCTGGGCGATGGAGAATGTCGCCGTCGCAAATCTTCTCGCCGGCGACACCACGTGGTTGATGAACGTCGGCGGCGCCTGCAAGGGGCCGGCCAGGTCTGGTTGCGCGGCGCGTTGCCGCGAGCGCCGCCGCATTCGCCAGAATCCCGAAGCTGCGTCTTTGAACACTCCTGGCAGCGCTGCGATTTGCTGTGTGTGGTCTCGCCGAGCTGCCCGCAGTAGTTCGGCACTCCCGGGCGGCACGCGGTTGTCGGCGCTTGCGGTGACGACCTGTGCGGATTTTGCCGGATCCATCGCGCGGGCAAGCAGATTCGCCGATGCCACCCCGTCGGCCAAAGCGTGATGGACCTTCCCGATGAGTGCGAACTTCTGATCTGCCATCCCTTCGGCGAAGTAGAACTCCCACAGCGGACGGCGCCGGTCCAGCGGGGTGCTGGCCACCTGGCCGATGACCTCGTCGAGCTCCCGTCGCCCGCCGGGAGCCGGTACGTCCACTCGCCTAAGGTGGTAGTCAAGGTCGACGTCGCAATTCTCGAGCCACATTGGGTGATGCAGCCGCCAAGGAGTGTCGACGAGCTGGTAGCGCAACGGGTCGAGCAGAGGTAGCCGTTCGCCGAATGTGCGTCGGAACAGCTCGTAACTGAACTCACCGGGGTATTGGGCGGCGTCGACGACCGCGACCTTCAACGTATGGGTATGCAGGTTGGGTGTCTCGCTGTAGAGCAGCAGCGCGTCCATGCCGTTGAGCCGCTTCACAGCACACCCCGTCCGTTCGTTTCGTCACTTTAGTCCGACGGCAGCGACAAGCGAGCATTATGGCAATGCGCATTTGGCCCGGTCTGCCGTCAGCTCATGCCGTATGGCTTACAGTTGTCGGATCGGTCGGGCGTATCGTCCGAGTGCTGGTGTCACCGGAGGCATGTATCGGCGATGAGTCTTGAACGTAAGACGTGGGCGAGTACTGCGATGGCTATTCCTCGGCATCCAGACGACATCACTCCCGAGTGGCTCTCCGCGGCAGTGAGCCGGGGCGAAGACCCAGTGCAGGTATCCGAAGTCGACGTAACCGCCATCGGTACGGGACAGACCGGTGCGACGTATCGGCTGTCGGCGAAGTACGTAGGCAATGCGCGTCGGTTGCCCGACACCTTCGTGATCAAGCTGCCCGCTCAAGACGACACGGTGCGCGACCGGGTGACGATCGGCTATCGCAGTGAGTGCGCTTTCTACGCCTCCGTCTCCGACCGGGTACGGGTGCCGACACCGGAATGCTTCTACTGCGAGATCAGCGACGACGCTCTTGACTACGCCCTGCTACTCGCCGATCAGGCGCCCGCGGTGCAGGGTGATCAAATCGCGGGCTGCGGCGAGCAGCAGGCGCGGCTGGCAGTCACGGCGTTGGCCGGCCTGCACGGGCCCAGCTGGTGTGATCCGGTGTGGCTGGATTTCCCGCGGATCGCCTTCGCCCGACCCGACGAAGCGTCAGCCCAGGGTCTCGGCGAAGTTGCGCGGATGAGTCTGGAGATCACCCTGGACAAACTCGGGGACCGGATGAGCGCTGCTGACCGCGATACCTTCGCCGCCGCAATGGGTTTGGTGGGCCCGTGGCTGCTTGCCGAGCGGGATCGATTCGCCTTACTGCACGGCGACTACCGCCTGGATAACATGCTGTTCTATCCGGACGCCAGCAGGGTCACTGTAGTGGACTGGCAGACGCTCGGGGTGGGGCTGCCGGCAAGGGATCTCGCCTACTTCACCGCGACCAGCCTCAAGCCTGAACTGCGGTCGGCGATCGAGCAAGACCTTGTCGACGAGTACCATCGAACGCTCTGCGACTACGGAGTGACCGGCTACGACCGCGAAACCTGCTGGCGCGACTACCGACTCGGCATGCCGCAGGCGCTGCTGATCTCGGCTTTGGGCTTCGCGTTCGCCACCGCCACCGACCGCGGAGACGACATGGTGCTCACCATGTTGGCCCGCGGCTGCCAGGCCATCCGTGACCTCGGCACCTTGGATCTCGTCGACGAATATGCATCAGGCGAAGCGCCACCGTCATAGACGCGAATCAGTATTGCGTGGAACCTTGATCGATCGGTATCGCTGCCGCGGTGATGTTTCGCGATTCCTCGCTGGCCAGCCAACACACCGCATCGGCGATATCCTCGGGCTCGGCAACCCAATTCGGCAGAAACGGTGTGAGGGTGTTCGCCAAGTGCGGACTGGTCTCGGTAAAGTTTGCTAAGGCGCCGACCATGTCGCCGCCGCCCATTGCAGTGTTGACTGGACCGGGGTGCACACTGTTGACCCGGATCGAATGCATACCCAACTCGGCGGCGAACGCACGTGCCATCCCGGTCACCGCGTGCTTGCTGGCGGTGTAGTGCACCATAAACGGCTGCATCTTCATGCCGGCTGCGGAGCTGATCAAAATGATTGACCCGCCGCGACCACCGTCGATGATCTTCTGCGCGCCGGCCATCACCGTGTTCCACGTTCCAGTCACGTTGACGTCCATAACGTCCCGGAACGATTCGGGAGTGATCTCGTTCCAGGCCTGCGGCGCCGTGATGCCGGCATTGGCGACGATGATGTCCAGCCGCCCGAGCGCAGCCACGCCGTCCTCCACCGCCTGGCGCAGACCGTCAAAGTCGCGAATATCGGTGGCCGAAGCCATCATTTGGCGGCCAGCGGCCTCGACGAGCCGAACGGTTTCGGCCAGATCCTCCGGTGTTGCCGAGTCGTAACGGACACAGGACGGAAGCTTGCCCGCGATGTCGACGGCGATGATGTCGGCGCCCTCGCTGGCCATCCGAACGGCGTGGGCGCGGCCCTGGCCGCGTGCCGCTCCGGTGATGAATGCCACCTTGCCAGCCAGCCGACCGCTCATGTGCGCTCCATATCGTAAACGTCACTGTAACGCGAACGATAATACGTCACTGCTTGCGCTGCGCCGCCTTGACCAGGTTGGAACCGATGATCAGCCGCTGAATCTCGCTGGTGCCCTCGTAGAGCCGCAACAGCCGGACGTCGCGATAAATGCGTTCCACCGGCACCTCGCGCATGTATCCGCTTCCGCCGTGAATCTGCACGGCGAGATCGGCAACCTTACCGGCCATTTCGGTGCAGAACACCTTCGCCGCCGACGGCGCGATTCGCCGGTCCTGGTCAGTGATCCACAGCCGGGCCGCGTCGCGGACCAGGGCGCGGCCGGCCATCACCCCGGTCTGCTGGTCGGCCAGCATCGCCTGCACGAGCTGGAAGTTCCCGATCGGGGTACCGCCCTGCGTGGCGGTGGCCGCGTACGCCACGGATTCGTCAAGTGCCCGCTGCGCGGCGCCCACGGCTAACGCGGCGATGTGGATCCGGCCCCGTGCCAGGGAGGTCATCGCTGCTCGATAGCCGATGTCCTCACTGCCGCCGACCAGCGCCCCGGCCGGGACGCGCACATCGGTGAAGCGCACGTCGGCGGTCCAGGCACCTTCCTGTCCCATCTTGGCGTCCTTGGTCCCGACCTCGACGCCAGGTGCGTCGGCGGGAACAAGGAAAACAGCGATGCCCGGTCCGGCGTCGTCGGCGGGACGGGTCCGGGCGAAGACCACGAACAGATCCGCGACCGGTGCATTGGTGATGAACCGCTTTTCGCCGGAAATCACCCAATCTCCATCGTCACGAATAGCCTTGGTACGCAACCCCGCTGGGTTTGAACCCGCCCCGGGCTCGGTCAGCGCGAACGAGGCGACTTTTCCGGTCGCCAGCCCTTCCAGCCAGTCGGCCTTCTGCTCGTCGGTACCGAATCCGACCAGGACTTGACCGGCGATGCCGTTGTTGGTGCCGAACATCGACCGAAGCGCCAGCGACGTGTAGCCCAACTCCATCGCCAGCTCGACGTCCTGGGCGATGTCGAGCCCGAGTCCGCCCCATTCCTGGGGGATGGCGTAGCCGAACAAGCCCATGTCCTTGGCCTGGTTCCGCAGATCATCGGGCACCCGGTCGGTGGCCAGGATTTCCTGCTCCCGCGGGACGACGACGGTACGAACGAACTGCCGGGTCTGCGCGAGGATCTGCTGAAAGTCGTCGTCGTCGACGACCGCAGGAGACATTGAATCAACGCTCCTTTCGGGCAATGGGATGGCGGCTAACTGGCACGATCATATATGAAATATGATGTGCGATGATGTTCCGGGTTCGGGGTCCAGACAGAGGACGGTGATCAGGATGTCGTTGTTGACCGGTCAGACCGCAGTTATCACCGGTGGCGCTCAAGGATTGGGTTTCGCCATCGCGCAGCGGTTCGTTGCCGAAGGGGCACGGGTCGTGCTCGGTGACGTGAATCTCGAGGCGACCGAGGTCGCCGCGAAGCAGCTCGGTGCTGCGGACAGGGCCGCGTCGGTGCGGTGCGATGTGACTTCCGCTGACGACGTCGACGCGCTGGTCGCCGCTGCCGTCGACCGGTTCGGCGGGCTGGACATCATGGTCAACAACGCCGGCATCACCCGCGACGCGACGATGCGAAAGATGACCGAAGAGCAGTTCGATCAGGTCATCGCCGTGCATCTGAAGGGGACCTGGAACGGACTGAAGGCGGCCGCGGCGATCATGCGCGAGAACAAGCGCGGGACGATCGTGAACATGTCGTCGATCTCCGGGAAGGTCGGCATGATCGGCCAGACCAACTACTCGGCGGCCAAGGCCGGGATCGTCGGTATGACCAAGGCGGCATCGAAGGAACTCGCCCACCTCGGTGTGCGGGTCAACGCGATCCAGCCCGGGCTGATCAGGTCGGCGATGACCGAGGCGATGCCGCAACGGATCTGGGACGCAAAAGTCGCGGAGGTGCCTATGGGACGAGCCGGCGAGCCCGAAGAAGTCGCCAACGTCGCGTTGTTCCTGGCCTCCGATCTCTCGTCATACATGACCGGAACCGTCCTCGAGGTGACCGGCGGGAGGCACCTGTGATCACTCGCGAAGCCGTGATCTGCGAACCGGTTCGGACGCCGATCGGCCGCTACGGGGGAATGTTCAAGTCGCAGACCGCCGTCGACCTCGGCGTCGCCGCCCTCACCGGTTTGCTCGAGAGGACCGGCATCCCACCCGAATCGGTGCAGGATGTCATCCTCGGGCATTGCTACCCCAGCAGCGAGGCGCCGGCGATCGGGCGCGTGGTCGCACTCGATGCCGGCCTACCGGTCACGGTGCCCGGCATGCAGGTTGACCGCCGCTGCGGATCGGGTCTACAGGCGGTTATTCAGGCGTGTCTGCAGGTCAGCGCCGGCGACAACGATCTCGTCGTCGCCGGCGGCGCGGAAAGCATGAGCAATGTCGCCTTCTACTCCACCGATATGCGCTGGGGCGGTGCCCGTGGCGGTGTGCGGGTGCACGACGGGCTGGCCCGCGGACGCAGCACCGCCGGCGGCCGGCACTACCCGGTGCCCGGCGGGATGTTGGAAACCGCGGAAAACCTGCGACGGCAGTACAACATCTCGCGGCAAGAGCAGGACGAACTCGCGGTGGCGTCGCACCAGCGGGCGGTGGCCGCGCAGAAGGACGGCATCCTGGCCGAAGAAATCATTCCGGTTACGGTGCGCAGCCGCCGGAGCGAGGAGCTGATCGACACCGACGAGCACCCGCGCGCCGACACCACGGTCGAATCGCTGAGCAAACTTAAACCCGTTCTGCTGGAACATGATCCAGAGGCAACGGTGACGGCGGGAAACGCCAGCGGACAGAACGATGCAGCGTCCATGTGTTTGGTGACGACGCCGGAGAAGGCCGGCGAACTCGGCCTGACGCCGCTGGTGCGGTTGGTGTCGTGGGGTGTCGCAGCCGTGCCGCCCAACGTGATGGGCATCGGCCCGGTACCCGCCACCGCGGTCGCGCTGGCCAAGGCGGGCTTGCAGTTGAGCGACATCGACCTCTTCGAACTAAACGAGGCGTTCGCCGCGCAGGCTCTTGCGGTGATGCGGGAGTGGCACTTTGGCGCGGCCGACCGGGAGCGGACGAACGTGCACGGCTCGGGCATATCGCTGGGGCATCCGGTCGGCGCTACCGGCGGCCGGATGCTCGCCACGCTGGCCCGCGAGCTCAATCGGCGGGACGCGCGCTACGGGCTGGAAACCATGTGCATCGGCGGGGGACAAGGCCTGGCCGCGGTCTTCGAACGACTCGGGTCGCAATGACCTTGCCGTTGGCCGGCCTCACCGTCGTCGAAGTATCCAGCTTCGTCGCGGCGCCGTTGTGCGGCTTGACGTTGAGCCAACTGGGCGCGGAGGTGATACGCGTCGACCCGATCGGCGGCGCATCCGACGTTCGGCGCTGGCCACTGGCCGCAAGCGGGACGTCGATTTACTGGACCGGCCTGAACAAGGGAAAGCGTTCGGCGACTATCGATTTGCTGTCACCCGAAGGGCAGGAGCTGGTCCAGCGACTGATCGTCGAGGGTGACGGCATCGTGGTGACCAACGCCGCGGGCTTGTTCTGGTTGTCGTTCGAACAGCTCGCGGCGGTACGCGCCGACGTTATCCACGTCCAGCTGCTCGGCCGCCATGATGGTTCCACCGGCGTGGACTACACGGTCAACGCGGCAACCGGATTTCCGTTGATCACCGGCCCGGCGAACCACGCCGGCCCAATCAACCACGTACTGCCGGCCTGGGATGTGTGCTGCGGTCTCTACGCCGCGCTCGCGGTCGTCGCCGCGGTGCGTCGCCGCGACCAGTCCGGAGTCGGCGCCAAAGTCCGCATCGCGCTGGAAGATGTTGCACTGGCCACCGCAGGCAATTTGGGATGGTTGACCGAGCCGCAGGTGAACGGCACCGAACGTCAACGCCTGGGCAACGCGATCTATGGCCAGTACGGTCAGGATTTCACCAGCCGCGACGGTGCCGCGTTCATGGTCGTCACGCTGACAAAACGTCACTTTCGCGACCTCGTCGAGGTATCGGGTACCGGTGCGGCCGTCTCGGCGCTCGCCGAGTCGCTCGGCGCCGACTTCAACGACGAGGGCGACCGCTATCGATACCGCGACGTTCTCAGCGGTCTGTTCGCGATCTGGTTCGCCGACCACACCGCCGAGGAGATCACCGAGGCGCTGTCTGCCACCAGCGTCTTGTTCGAGCGTTACCGGACTTTCGCGCAAGTCGCTGAAGACGAACGGGTTACCGCGAATCCGCTGTTTTCGTCGCTCCACCAAGACGGGCTCGGCGACTATCTCGCGCCGGCGATGCCGACCGTCTTCGACGATGGCTATCTCGCAAGCGAAGCCGCGCCCAGACTCGGTGGCGATACCGCCAACCTGCTCACCGCGCGGCTGGGCTTGAGCACAGCCGACGTCGCGCGACTGACCAATGCAAAAACGATCGCCTGCTGACTAAGGAGATAGGCGCCGCATGACCAAACTTGCCGAGACGATCGGCCTCACCGAATTCCAAACCGAGATCATCGCCACGGTAAGGCAATTCGTCGAGAAGGAAGTCATTCCCAACGCGCCGGAGCTCGAACGCACCGACACGTATCCGCAAGCCATTGTCGATCAGATGCGGGAGATGGGTCTATTCGGCCTGATGATCCCCCAGGAATACGGCGGCGTAGGTGAATCACTGCTGACCTACGCGTTGTGCATCGAAGAATTGGCCCGCGGCTGGATGAGCATCTCGGGAGTGCTCAATACCCACTTCATCGTCGCCTACATGCTGCGTCAGCATGGCACCGACGCGCAGAAGCAGCGGCTGTTGCCGCGCATGGCAACCGGAGAGGTTCGCGGTGCGTTCTCGATGTCCGAGCCGGAGTTGGGTTCGGACGTCGCCGCGATCCGTACCCGCGCCACACTCAACAACGACGGTAGTTACACCATCAACGGCCAGAAGATGTGGGTGACCAATGGCGGCAGCTCCACTCTGGTGGCGGCGTTGGTTCGCACCGATGAGGGAGCGGAATCACCGCACCGCAATTTGACCGCCTTCCTCATCGAGAAGCCAACCGGATTCGGCGAGGTGGCGCCCGGTCTGCTGATACCGGGCAAGATCGACAAGCTGGGCTACAAGGGCATTGACACCACGGAGCTCATCTTCGACGGATACGTGGCCAGCGCCGATGACATCCTGGGCGGTACCCCCGGACAGGGTTTCTATCAGATGATGGACGGTATCGAGGTCGGACGGGTCAACGTCTCGGCCAGAGCCGTCGGGGTGGCGGTACGTGCTTTCGAGCTCGCCGTGCGCTACGCCCAGCAGCGCCATACCTTCGGCAGGCCGATCGCCGAACACCAGGCGATCGCATTCCAAATCGCTGAAATGGCAACCAAAGTCGAGGCTGCGCACCTGATGATGGTCAACGCGGCACGACTGAAGGATTCCGGCGAGCGTAACGACGTCGCCGCGGGCATGGCCAAATATCTCGCCAGCGAATTCTGCTCAGAGGTCACCCAACAGAGCTTCCGCATCCACGGTGGGTACGGGTATTCCAAGGAGTACGAAATCGAGCGGCTGATGCGCGACGCCCCGTTTCTGCTCATCGGCGAGGGGACTAGCGAGATACAGAAATCCATCATCAGCAAGCGGCTGCTCGCCGAGTATCGGATTTGACGGTGAGCGTCCCGGATTTCGCCGCGCGACCGCAGCTGTCGGAAGACGTTGCGCGCTATGTCCGCAAGCGGATCTTCGATGGCACTTACTCGGCGGGTGAATACGTCCGCCTGGACCAGTTGGCCGCGGAGTTAGGGATTAGCGTCACGCCGGTGCGGGAGGCGTTGTTCGAACTCCGTGCCGAAGGGCTGCTTGCTCAGCAGCCGCGCCGCGGCTTCGTGGTGCTGCCGGTGACCGGACGGGACCTGACTGACGTCGCCAATGTGCAGGCACACGTCGGCGGCGAGCTCGCCGCGCGGGCGGCGGTCAACATTGACGACGACCAGCTGCGCGAGCTCAAGCAGATCCAGGCCGAGCTGGAGGAGGCCTATGCCGGTGGCGACAACGAGCGAACGGTTCGGCTCAATCACGAGTTTCACCGGGCTATCAACGTTGCCGCCGAGTCGCCGAAGCTGGCTCAGTTGATGTCGCAAATCACCCGTTACGCACCGGAATCCGTGTTTCCTACCATCGCCGGCTGGCCACAACAGTCGATCAAAGACCATCGCCGGGTGTTGACGGCGCTGGCCAAACACGACAGCGAGCTGGCCCGCAGAGCGATGTCGGAGCACCTGGCTGCCGGCGCAACGCCGCTGATCGACCATCTTGTCGAGCACGGCGTGGTCGAACCGAGTGACGGCTGGTCCAGGGGACGCCGCAGCTAGGGTCAACGGTCGCTGGCGGGCCAGTCGTGCTGTGTGCGGCGGTGACCAGTGTTGGCTGATTGCACGATGTCATCGAGTAACTGGGTCAACCGCACTGCGTGTTCGTAATCGGGGGTGGTGTATCCACCGGAGGAGATGTCGCGGGCCAGCGCGCGATACATCGCCGCCACGTTGACCGCAGCGGCCGGCAGCGTGTCGGGCGGCTCGTCGACGTGTTGACGCTCACCGTTGAGGCTGACCGTAAGCCGACCCGCCTGGAAGCCGTATGCGTGACCGCCCGCCAACAGCAATCCCCCTTCGGTACCAATGACTTCGAAGGTGAACGGTGTGTCTGGTGCTCTGTCACCGGCGACTTCGACGGTCAGGGCGCAGCCGCTGATCATGCGAGCCTGTACCAGCAGGTGGTCGGGTGCAGTGCGTTGGATCTGCTCGCCGGTGTCGGTGAGCGTGACCGTCGGGTGCTGCAGAGTGGTAAGGGCATCGAGGCTGTCGATTCCGCCGAGCACCAGGATCGCCAGGTCCAGCGTGTGACCACCCAGGATCGTGATCACGTTGGCGCCGCTCTCGGTCCTGTTGAGATACGTTTGTGCCGCCGGCAGGCGCGGCGCGAAGCCGGCGGTGCTTGAGTAGATCCGAGCGGTCAACGGCCGCCCGATCGCGCCCGCGGCTATCAGCTCAGCCGCACGTCGCGCCGCCGGGTTCATGTGGGCCTGTAGGCCGATCGCCACGTGGACCGCGTGGGACCGCGCGGTGGTGGCCATCTCGGCGGTTTCGGCGCGGTCACGTCCGAGCGGCCACTCGCAATAGATGTGCTTTTCCGCCGCGAGCGCCGCAAGAACCAGGTCGCGGTGGTGCGGCACCCTGACGCACACCGAGACGAGGTCGATGTCGGACGCGGTGATCAGTGCGAGGGGATCGTCGTAGGCCGCGCCGACCCCGAACGCCTCCGCCGCGGCATCGGCGCTGGCCCGGCTGGTGGTCGCCACCGCCGCCAGCTGAACATCCTCCAGACTGCGCAGCGCCGGGATGTGGGAATCCTTGGCCCAGCTGCGATTCGGGTTGGCGCCGATGATACCGACGCGCAGCGGCCCTGTCATGCCATCCCAAACTCGAGGTGGTGGGCGGGGCCGATGACGTTGCGGCGTGCGGCGATTTGCTTGGCGGTAACCATCATCCGATTCTCGGTTATACGCCGGGCGACTGTAGCGCTGCCAGCCGCATCCGCTTAGTCGAGGCGGCCTCATGTGCCAGCGTGGTGTACGCGCCGAGCATCGGTTCCTCGGCTTCGCCCCGCTGCTCGATCTGGAAGTAGTGGTCCGTCACGCTGAACTCGGCGAAACCGGCCTCCTCGGCGCTCTTCGCAGCCGCGGCGAGCGTGTCTGCGATCCGCTGAGGATCACCCGGAGTCGAGAAGTTCCAATAGTGAAGACCCATGTCCATTGGTCACCGTCCCTTGTGATCACGCCACGCATTGCGCTACAACAGTCCGAGTAGCTGCAGGTCGGTGATGTATTTGACGATGAGCTCGGCCGTAATATGTGGGATGTCTTTGTCCGGGCCGACTTTCGCCTCCTGCACCGCGGCGTGGAATCGTTCGGTCGATGCTAGCGCTCCGCGTAGCGGCTTCTCGGCGTGCTGATAGTAGTGCAGCAGTGGCAGCACCGAATGCTGGCGCTGGCGTTCCGGCAGCGCGCGCATCGCGGTCTCGAACCGCTGCAGCCAGTCGTTGTAGTCGGCGATCCGCTGGATCGGATAGCCGGCCGCGTTGAGCCAGTCGACGAATTGGTCGAACCCGATGCCGTCGTCGTAGGGGTTGAGTACGTGGTAGGTCTGATATCCGTTCTCCATTCCTGCGCCTAGGGTGGCGATTGCCTCGGCGA